>Ga0181525_10004807_pt1 | contig 10231 bp, 9 predicted proteins | sample PEATcosm2014_Bin_48_FD_121100 | JGI IMG/M metagenome (GOLD analysis project Ga0181525, IMG submission 121100) | Peatland microbial communities from MTU Mesocosm Facility, Houghton, MI, USA - PEATcosm2014_Bin06_10_metaG | ecosystem: Environmental > Terrestrial > Soil > Wetlands > Peat | place...
AGACGAGTTCGTCCAGGTTCTCCACCCGGCCGACGTCCTGCAGGTCCGAGGAGGACTCCAGCGACTCGATATAGCCGGTGCGGTCGAGTATCGCCTCGGCCAGGGCCGCCACCGGAACGGTGTCGGCCAGCTCGCGCAGGCCGCCGACCAGCGCGTTGAACCCCTCGATGGCGGCGGACGACCGGGCGGCGAGCGCGGGCACCTTGGACGGGGCCTCCAGTGCGCGGGCGAACGTGAGCCGCTCCCGCTGCGCGTACGCGGCCACCTCCGCCTCGGCGCGGTCGCCGATGCCGCGCTTGGGGGTGTTCAGCACCCGCCGCAGCGATACCTCGTCCGCCGGGTTGGCGATCAGCCGCAGGTAGGCGAGCAGGTCGCGGACCTCGCGCCGCTCGTAGAAGCGAACCCCGCCGACCACCCGGTACGGCAGCCCGACCCGGATGAACACCTCCTCGAAAACCCGGGACTGAGCGTTGGTCCGGTAGAAGACCGCCACCTGGCCAGGTGTGGCCTCGCCCGCGTCGGTCAGCCGGTCCACCTCCTCGGCGACGAACGCGGCCTCGTCGTGCTCGTTGTCCGCCACGTAGCCGACGATGGGCGGGCCGGCGCCGGCGGCCGACCAGAGGTTCTTCGGCTTCCTGCCGCGGTTCTGCGCGACCACGGCGTTGGCGGCGGCCAGGATGTTCTGCGTGGAGCGGTAGTTCTGCTCGAGCAGGATGACCGTGGCGTCCGGGTAGTCCTGCTCGAACTCGACGATGTTCCTTATGGTCGCCCCGCGGAAGGCGTAAATCGACTGGTCGGCATCGCCGACCACGCACAACTCGGCGGCGGGATCGCGTCCGCTGGACTTTCACCACCGCCCGTTCTGGATGAAGAAAAAAGTGGAGCTCCACCGGAAACGAGCTCTCTGACCAGGATGTACTGGGCGTGGTTGGTGTCCTGGTATTCGTCGACGAGCACCTGCCTGAACCGGCGGCGGTACTGCTCGGCCACCTCGGGCATGGCCTGGAAGAGGTTGACCGTGACCATGATCAGGTCGTCGAAGTCCATCGCGCCCGCGGCGACCAGGCGGCGCTGGTACTCGCTGTAGGCCTCGGCCAGCGCCCGGTCGCGCGCGGTCTGCGCCTGGGACGCGAACGTCTCGTAGTCGATCAGCTCGTTCTTCAGGTTCGACACCGCGGCGGCCATCGCCTTCGGCGGGAACTGCTTGGCGTCCAGGTCGAGTTCTCGGCAGGCGAGCGCCATCAGGCGCTGGGAATCGGCCTGGTCGTAGATGGAGAACGACGAGGGGTAACCGAACCGCTTGGCCTCGCGGCGCAGGATGCGGACGCAGGCCGAGTGGAAGGTCATCACCCACATCGACCTCGCCTGGGGGCCGACGAGGGCGGCGACGCGGGCGGCCATCTCGCCCGCCGCCTTGTTGGTGAAGGTGATGGCCAGGATCTCCTGCGGCGCCACGCCGCGCGCGGCGAGCAGGTACGCGATCCGGTGGGTGAGCACCCGGGTCTTGCCCGAACCCGCTCCGGCCACGATGAGCAGCGGGCCGCCCTCGTGCACGACGGCGGCGCGCTGCTCCGGATTCAGTCCGGACAGCAGGGAATCTATCTCGACGGCGGCCACCTCCATAGGGTAAGGCGCCCTGCCGACAAACGTGGGGGGCATGCTTAGCCCGGGCCGCCGGTATCGACACCGCAGCGCTTAGCCCGCATCGTCGGTATCAGAAGTAATCCCGCGTCACTACCAGCGGATATCGGGTGACCGGCAGGTCTGTGCCTATCAGCGGACATATCGTTCTTCCGGTCCGGTCGATGCCTGTTATGGGCTATTCTGGCCCTCTTGACCGATAGTCGCGCGCGGCGGGGGGCGTTGGCGCGCGACGCTTGTAAAGCCATGGGAGTTGTCATGGGATCGCGCGGCCGGTCCATTCGGCTCCGAATCTATTTCCTGGTGGCGATCCCGCTGGTCGCCATGATCGGGCTGCTCGCCTACGTGGCAGGCACCTCCATCAACAACGCCATCGACCTGGACCGGGCGCCCAGCCTGATTAACGCGACCTCATTGCCGACCGCGGAATTCGTCAGCTACCTGCAGACCGAGCGTGCCGCCGCGGTGGTCTACCTATTCGAGCCAACCGCCGCCAACCTGCAGGCGTACAACGCGGCGGCCGCGGCCACCAACGCTGGCGAAACGGCGTTCGTCGCCGCGATGAACTCCCCCGCTACCGTCAAGAGCGAGACGCCGAGCGAGTACAAGGCGATCACCGGCGTGGTCAGCGGCGTCGACCAGCTTGGCACGCTCCGCACCGCCGTCAAGGCGCAGGCGCTCAGCCCGCTGGCCGCGCTGGCCGCCTACAGCCAGGGCATCTCCGCCGAGCCCAAGCTGTTCCTCGTCATCGCCAACAGCGAGTCCGACACCAGCCAGCTGGGCCAGGCCATGGGCCTGATCGCGACCGTCCAGGCCAGGGAGCAGCTCTCGCAGGAGGACGCGCTGCTGTCCGGCATGCTCGCCGGGATGCGGATGACGGCCAAGGACCGGGTCGCGGTCACCGGCATGGCCGCGACCAGGCAGGCCGACACGCAGTACGCGGACGACATCCTGAGCCCGGCCAACCTGGCCACCTTCGATGCCTCGCTGGCCGGATCGGGGTCCATGCAGCAGGACCTGGCCGGGGTCGACCAGGCTCTCGCCGCGGGCACGCCGGTGGCGCAGTTGCCCGTTACCCTGCCGCGGTGGCAGCAGCTGGCGGGCGAGCTGCTGAAGGACGACTACAACGGGGGGGTCGCGGTCGCGAACGCGATCCTGGCGGCCGATCACCAGACCAGCCACTCGGCCTGGATCAAGGTCGCGATCACCGGCGGCATCGCGCTGCTCGGGCTGCTCATCACCCTTGTGGTGACCACCCTCGTCGGCCGCGGCATCATCCGCCGGCTGCGCGGGCTGGAGCGTTCGGCGATCGCGCTGGCCTCCGATCAGCTGCCGGACGTGCTGGCCAGGCTGCGGCGCAGCGAGGAAGTCGACGTGGCCGCCGAGGCGCCGCCGCTCGAGGTCGGCCCCGGTCTGAATGGCAGCGACGAGATCGGCCGGGTCGGCCACGCCTTCGACCTGGTCAGGCAGACCGCCATCCAGGCCGCCGTGGACGAGGCTAAGCTGCGGCGGGGAATCAACGACGTGTTCCGCAGCCTGGCCAGGCGCAGCCAGTCGCTGCTGCACCGCCAGCTGACCCTGCTCGACCAGATGGAGCGGCGGGCCACCGATCCCGAGGCCCTGGACGACCTGTTCCGCCTTGACCACCTCACCACGCGCATGCGCCGCCACGCGGAGGGCCTGGTCATCCTGGCCGGTGCACCGCCGGGCAGGGGCTGGAGCAGCCCGGTCCGGATGGTCGACGTGATGCGCGGCGCGATCGCCGAGGTCGAGGACTACGCTCGGGTGTCGGTGGCCACCAGGAGCCAGGCCGCGCTTTCCGGCTCCGCCGTCGCCGACGTCATCCACCTGCTGGCCGAGCTGATCGAGAACGCCACCACGCTGTCGCCGCCGTATACCTCGGTGCGGGTGGCGGGCGAGACCGTCGCCAACGGGTTCGCGATCGAGGTCGAGGACCGCGGGCTCGGGATGAACCCACAGCGGCTTGCCGAGCTGAACGAGCGGCTGGCCAGCCCGCCGGAGTTCAACCCCTCCGACAGCGAGCAGCTGGGCCTGTTCGTGGTCGGGCAACTCGCCAAGCGGCACAGCATCCAGGTGACGCTGAAGGCATCGCCATACGGCGGCACCTCCGCCGTGGTGCTCATCCCGCGGCACCTGGTGGTGACGGAGGAGGCGTTCCGAGCCGGGCTACCCGGCGAGCCCGCGGCCCTCACGATGACGCGGACGGCTGTGACCAACGGGAACCACGCCATCGCCGGCGAGCTGACCAGTCCCGGTAGCCCCGGTCCGCGCACCGTCCCGGGGCTGGCGGAGACGCCCGGCGTGCGCATTTCCGGGCCGCTGCGGCGCGCTCAGGGGAACGCGCCCGGCGGCATGGCGCGCGGCGCGCACGCCTCCCCGCGGCGTCCGGGGGGCAATGGCGGAGCGGACCCAGTGGCGCCGATTGGTCCCGCGGGCCCGGTAACCCCTTTGGTTCCCTTGGGGCCGGTCGGTCCGGTGGGTCCGACGGGTCCGGTGAATCTCCTGGAGCCTGAGGAGCTGCCGAGGCGGGAGCGCAGTCGGCAGGCAGACGCCGCCGGTGCCGCAACCGGCGCCGACACGGCGGCGAACGGCGCGGCCAGCGCGACGGCGTCCGCGTTCGACGTGTTCACGCCGCGACGGCGCAGCCAAGGCGGTGACGGGATGGCGGTACCCGGGCCTGTGTCTAGCGACACCCAGCCGAACCCGGTGCTCCGCGAGGCGCCGCAGCCGGTGGCGGGCATTACGCCAGTAGCCGACGGGGCGCCGCCCTATCCCGTGCAGGCAGGATCGTTCTCCGGCTGGACCGGGCAGAGCACGGTTGGCGCGCCGGTAAGCGAGCCCAGCCAGGCTGGGCCGCCCACGCCGATGACCCCGGTCGCCTCGCCGCGGACCCAGAAGCCCTCCGGCCCGCCGTGGGAGGTGTCCCGGCAGACCGGGCCGATGCCGGCGGTTCCGGACGGCCCCGGGCCGGATGCCGACGGCGGCGTCAACGGGCTCCCGCGCCGGGTCAGGCAGGCGAACCTGCATCCCCAGCTTCGCAGCGACCCGCCGCGGCGGCTGACGGCGGCTGCCGGTCCCTCCGTCCCGCCCGGAGGGCCTACGCCGGCCGAGATCCGCCAGACCATGTCCGCCCTGCAGCGCGGCTGGCAGGAGGGCCGGACCCGGCGTCCGGCGCCGGGTGACCCGGCGGCGGATGGCCCCGCGCCGGCTGGCCCCGCGCCCGCTGCCGCGGCGAACCCGGCTGCCGCGGCGAACCCGGCTGCCGCCACGGCGGGGGCAAACACGTCCCCGGGCACCGACCCGGCGCCCGGCTCGGACACCGAAGCACACGGGGGTGCAGATGGAACCTGATGTCAGCAGGGTCGGTCAGCTCGACTGGCTGCTCGACGACCTGGTGCGACGCGTGGGCCCGATCTCCAAGGCCGTCATCTTGTCCTCCGACGGCATCGCGCTCGGCGCGTCGAGCACGCTCGGGCGCGATGACGCCGAGCACCTGGCGGCGCTCGCCGCCGGGTTCCAGTCGCTTGCCCGGGGCGCCGGCCGCCACTTCGGCGGCGGCGAGGTCAGGCAGACCGTCATCGAGATGGAGTCCGGATTCCTGCTCGTGACCGCCGCAGGCAGCGGAACCTGCCTGGCCGTCATCGCCGAACAGGGCGCCGACCTCGGCCTTGTCGCCTACGAGATGGCCATTCTCGTGCACAGGTCGGGCGAGCACATCCGGGTCAGCACGCGCGCATCCGCCTTCAGCGGCCGGGATTAAAGAGGCACGATGCCGTCCAACGACGAACGGTGGCTGGATGACGAGGCCGGGCCCGTGGTCCGTCCCTACGCCCTGACCCAGGGGCGGACGCGGCACACCGGTGAGTCGTTCGACCTGGTGGCAACCGTGATGGCCACCCGCGCCAGCGCGGATCCCTCGTCGCTGGCACCCGAGCACATCAGCGTGCTCCAGCTGGCCCGAACGCCGACGACCGTCGCGGACATCGCATCGGATGTTGACCTCCCGCTCGGTGTCGTCCGTATCCTCCTTGCCGACCTGCGGGAGCTCGGCCTGGTCGCGATCAGCACCCCGGTCACGATGGCCGATCGGATCGACAAGCACATTCTCAGGGAGGTCCTCAATGGACTACGGGCCCTCTGATCCCGGCGGGTCCGCTGGCCCGCAGTCGCATCGCGCGATAAAGATCCTGCTGGCCGGCGGTTTCGGGGTGGGCAAGACCACGCTGGTCGGCGCCGTGAGCGAGATCAGGCCGCTGCGGACCGAGGAACCGCTCACCGAGGGGAGCATGCGGACCGACAGCACGCAAGGCGTCGAGGGGAAGACCACCACCACGGTCGCGATGGACTTCGGCCGGATCAGCCTGCGCCGGGATCTCGTGCTCTATCTCTTCGGCACGCCGGGCCAGCAGCGGTTCTGGTTCATGTGGGACGAACTCGCGATAGGGGCGCTCGGCGCGGTAGTGCTGGCCGATACCCGGCGGCTGGCGGAGAGCTTCCCGGCCATCGATTACTTCGAGCGCCGGGATATTCCGTTTATCGTCGCCCTGAACTGCTTCGACGGTGCCCGGATCTACGAGATCGAGGAGGTAAGGATGGCCCTGGACCTGGAGCCTGAGATGCCCATCGTGCTGTGCGACGCGCGCAGCAGGGAGTCCGCCAAGCAGGTGCTGATCGCCCTGGTCGAGCACCTGCTGCAGGCCGCGCCCGAGCAGCCCGTGTCGGGTATCGCCTAGCCCGGGTTCGGGCGGCCAGGGTTCGGGCGGCCAGGGTTCGGCTAGTCAGGGGCCAGCCGGTCAGGGGTCACGCAGCACGGCCCATACCGCCTTGCCGTGCCCGGCGATCGGGCTCCATCCCCATACGTGGCTGAGCGCGCCGACGATCTGCAGGCCCCGCCCGCTCTCCCCGGCCCAGCCCGGCTGCCGTGGTACCGGCGTCTCGTTGCCGGGATCGACGACGGCGAGCATGACCTCGCCGGCCCGCCTGAGCATGCACAGCCGCAGCACGGTCATGGCCGGGCTCTGATGGTTGCGGGCCTGGACGCCCCGGGTGCCGTGCAGGACGGCGTTGACCACGAGCTCGTCGACGATCATCTCGGCGTCGTCGGCCAGTGCCTCAAGGCCCCAGCAGGTCAGCAACTCCCGGACGAATTGCCGGGCGGTTCTGGCCTCCTCCGGCCGAGCGCTCAGCGCCCGAGTGGTGACCGCCGGGGTCTCCCACCACGCGGACGGCACCGGCAACAGCCGTGGCATGCCGTCAGCTACCCGTGGCAGGCAAAGACCGACGTCTTCGTCGTCATCCCCGCTACCGGTAGCGACACTGAGATGCGCCAACGCAACAGCTTCCTGCATGTAAGGGGAACGAAATCTCTCGCACCCAGCACGGTGTTAACTGCGTGCCTATGGTCATGCTGCCTGATATATTATGCAAATGCAAGACCGGATGCACGTTCATTCGCTTTGTGCACAGGTCTCCGCACAGCCGCACGGGGGGCTCTTAGGACAGGCAAGATGACAGCAGACGACATCAGGCACTTGCTCACCAGTTGTTTCTGATACAACACAGCGAGTGGACTTTGTCGGCCTGGGCATCTGGGACCCGTCGGAAAGGGGCAGAGATGCTCAAAACGTACAACGGCATGCCCGCTGCGGAACTGGGGAACGTTGCCTGGCGTAAGAGCCAGCACAGCAACCCGAACGGGGCGTGCGTGGAACTGGCCGCGCTGCCGACCGGCGAGATCGCCGTCCGCAACTCGCGGTTCCCGGTCGGCCCCGTTCTGGTCTACACTCAGGCAGAGATCACAGCATTTCTGGTAGGTGCCAAAGACGGCGAGTTTGACCAGGTACTTGCCGAACTGCACCATCTTACCCGTAAGTAAAATAGCCACCGGTCGCCACGCGGCGGCGCGGCAGTATCAACCAGGCCAGCGAGACCCTTGTAGCCTGCGAAAGCACGGAGGGATTAGGACATTTACGGAATTTTCACATCCCCTCTTTTGCAGGCACGAGATGACGTGGGAGACTGGGCCACACCCCGCCAAGATCCCGGGTGCAACGATGCGAGGAGCGCCGATGGTCTCGTCTGAAGACTCGGCATGGGATGTCCCACCCAGCATTTTTGGCACCCGCGCAGGCGGACCGACTGTCCAGCGTCTCGTGCTGGGCAGGCAGCTGCACCGGCTGCGGGAATCGCGGGGGATCAGCGCCGAGCAGGCAGCAGAGAGGATCCGGGGCTCCCACTCCAAGATCAGCCGGATGGAACACGGCCGGGTCGGCTTCAAGGAGCGCGACGTGGCCGATCTGCTCACGCTCTACGGCGTCACTGACGGCGAGGAGCGGGCTGCGCTGCTGAACCTGGCCAGGGAGGCGAACACGCCCGGCTGGTGGCATGCCTACTCGGACATCCTGCCGACCTGGCTCGAGCCTTACGTCGGCCTGGAGGCCGCCGCCTCCGTCGTACGGACCTACGAGGTTCAATTCGTCCCGGGACTGCTGCAGACCGAAGGCTATGCGCGGGCCCTGATCCGCCAGGGCGCGGCGTCCAACGAAGACGACGTCAACCGTCGCGCCGAGCTGAGGGTGAGCCGCCAGGAAGTCCTCGGTGGCCCGAACCCGCCGCAGTTGTGGGCCGTCGTCGACGAGGGCGCGCTGCGCCGCCCGGTTGGCGGTCGTGAGGTCGTCCGCGACCAGCTGCAGCACCTGATCGAGATGGCCGATCACCCCGCGGTGACGCTGCAGATCCTGCCGTTCTACGCGGGCCCGCATTCGGCCATGGGCGGACCGTTCACGATCCTCCGCTTCGCCGAGCCCGACCTGCACGACGTGGTGTATCTCGAGCAGCTGACCAGCGCCCTCTACCTGGACAAGCCGACCGAGGTGGACAGCTACCTCGAGGTCATGGAGCAGCTCTGCCTGCAGGCCGAGCCCGCGGGCAACACCACCAAGGTCCTCACCCAGATCCTCAAGGAGACCTGACGGCGCGCTTAGTTCGTCTGGGTCTGTCTGGCGTGCCCGTGATACCCAGTTTGATGACGTCCGGCGCGTTAGTCGTACATCTGTGCTATAAGGGTGGCGATTTCACGGGAGGATTCGGGCTCAAGGGAGAAAAAGGGGTGTCATAGCGCACCGAATGTTCCCGCAAGCCCTAAAGCTCCCATATCTTTTGCCGAACGGCCCGGCAAAGCTGGAAATCGGCTCACGCGGTGTTCAGCACCTGAAAGGACTCGGCCAGATGGCCCTCGGGAAGGCCGGCCAGCGTGGCGGTCCGGGCGAGCCGCTCCCTGATCCGCTCTTCCAGGTCGTCCACGCCCCCGGTCTGGCTCTCATGGGCGCGCAGCGCGGCTATCTTCCGGCTGAACGTGGCGGTGACGTCGACGAAGTGGGTGGGTGACGGGGAGGCGACGATCCAGACCTCCCGGACCTTCCAGGCCGCCAGGCCCTCGCGGTCGCGGAGTTCGGGGAAGGCGAAGGGATTGCGCGCATCCGGGTAGACGGCGTCGAGGGCGGCGGAGCCGACCGCGCGGTGGTCGGGGTGGCTGATCCCGACCCGCAGGTAGTTCCGCTCCGGGCTCGGGCACAGCACCCGGTCCGGGCGGACCTGCCTGATCACCCGGGCCAGGTCCCGGCGCAGTTCGAGGGTGGCCTCCACCCGGCCGTCGGGGTAGCCGAGGAAGCGCACGTCGTGCACGCCCACGCACTTGGCCGCGGCGACCTGCTCGGCACGGCGAAGGGCCGGCATCTCGTCGCGGGGGAACTCCTCGTCGCTGCCGCCCGCGTCGCCGTCGGTCACCACGCAGTAGGTGACCGCGATCCCCGCGTCGGTCCACCGTGCGATCGTCCCGGCGGCGCCGAAGTCGACGTCATCGGGATGCGCGACGATGACGAGGATCCCGGCGACTTCGGCGTCGTCGAGTACGTCCGCCATTACTCGTCGGGAACCAGGGTCGGGGTACCCCTGGTCAGGGTCTGCTTCTTGAAGAACGCCGGCGCGGTCACCCGCATGAAGATGAAGGCGAGCACGCCGACCAGCGCGGCCGCGACGGCGATCACGAAGATGCCGCCGATATGCCAGCGCAGGCCCGGCACGGTCCAGCTGGTGAGGCTGTTGCTCGCCACCCAGTCGCTCTGCAGGCTGTAGATGCCCGCGGCGTACATGATCAGGCCGCCGAGGAAGGGCAGGATGCCCTGCATAAACAGGTTGCGGGTACTGCTGGTCAGGGTCTTCCGGTAGTACCAGACGCAGGAGAAGGCAGTGAGCCCGTAGTAGAAGGCGATGTAGAGCCCGATGGCTGTCACCGCGTCGCCGATCGGGTTGCCGCCGGCAATGTAGTTCATGATGACGTAGAGGATGATCGAGACGAGGCCCATCACGATGGTGGACACGGTCGGCGTCAGGTACCGGGGATGGATCTTGGCGAAGGCCTTGGGGATGGCCTTGTAGGCGGCCATCGACAGGGTGGTGCGGGCGGTCGGCAGGATCGTCGTCTGCGTCGAGGCAGAGGCCGAGGTCAGCACCATCAGGATCAGCAGCCGGGACAGGACCGTGCCGAATCCGCTGGGGCCGAAGATCGCCG
>Ga0181525_10004808_pt1 | contig 10229 bp, 13 predicted proteins | sample PEATcosm2014_Bin_48_FD_121100 | JGI IMG/M metagenome (GOLD analysis project Ga0181525, IMG submission 121100) | Peatland microbial communities from MTU Mesocosm Facility, Houghton, MI, USA - PEATcosm2014_Bin06_10_metaG | ecosystem: Environmental > Terrestrial > Soil > Wetlands > Peat | place...
CGACCACCAGCGTGGCACAATTCTCGAACACATACACATCCGCCAGGCCTTTCAGGGTTTTCTTAAAGAAGACCCGGCAGCGGCATTCTATCCACCTCTCGCCGTTTGCCGGAAGCAGTCACAGGGGCTTCATTTGACGTTCTCCGAGATGCCGTCGCAGCTTACCGACACCCGTACCAAGCGCACCACCCGGCGCAATTCATCCCTTGGAGGGCTCCGATGAAATACGTTTTGTTGCTCGTTGCACTTTTCTTCGCAGCACATTCCGCGCTGGGCCAGACCAACACAGACGCCGCAGCGGCCGATACCAATACACAGCAGCAGGTTGAGTATCAACCTGTTTACCAGCAACCGCATCACGCTCCCCCGCTCCCTCCACTACCTCGACTACCTCCCACGCCTCCGACGGCAGCTGCTCAAGGGCGGACGGGCAGCGCTTCCGGCTCCACTTGTAGCCACGCGGTTTCGTGCTCATCCGCAACTTCGGCTTACTCGCCAATCGGCGACGATCCAACTTCTTCCACTGTGTTTCCGCTTGCTCCCACATTCAGCGGCAACGAACAGAGAGCGTGCCTCGGCCGCGCCCTCCACTGATTCGCTATGCAAGTGCCTCGTCTGTGGTGGAACCATGCATGTCATCGAGCGACTCTCCAGCGCACAACTCCTCCTACGATCTCCCCCTCATCCTTGTTGGAGCGCAGCATGAAGTCACATCTCCAGCCTAGAACATTCCTTGTGCGACGGCACGTACAGTCTCTCTGTGCTTCTTTTTTCTCAAACCGTGATCTTACGCACAGCTCCACGTCCTCCGATGCATACTGCCACACCTACGAATGCCCATTGGTGTGCGAGCGCACCGGTTGCAAGGGTGCTCTGGCAACCAATCAAAACGAGCTTAGACGCATACAAATCCCATAGTTCCGGAGGGCGGCTTCCTTCAAGACGCTGTACCCGAAGCGCCCGTAAATCGCGCCACTGCAGCCACCTCTTCAATCGTGGGCGCTTCAGATACAGCACTAAGACTTCGCGGGAGCTTCGGTTGCCCTCGCGTGTTTTTATCTGTTCCTGCCTCTCGAACCGACCACTGAGTGCCAATAAGGCTTCCATTCCCGGATAGTGGGAAATCCTGTGGGAAGTCCAATTTGACTGGGCATTTTACGCAAGAGCTTTGTGATCTGGTAGCTCATGATCTTGGCTATGGGCGTTCGTTGATTGGCGAGAGTGGCGTCATCATGACGAGAAACGCCCGGGAACGAATTGGCGAACTCCATGATGGCGCCGCTCGCCTTCTGCGGGTTAGCCGGACCATTGGAACTGGTGACGCCCCTTGCCCAAGCCCTGAGCCTTTTCATTCGGTCCTTATGAAGCGCGACCAAGCCGACAAAGCCTCAAAGCGCGGGGCTGAGGCCGCCAGCGCACAAGTGGAGAGAGTCGCAAACAGTGGTTTGCTATCACCCACGGCGCCCGGAAAATTGGTCGAGCGTTGGCCGACTTGGTTTGATGTCAATGGCAGCATTCAAACTCACACTTATGCCGTTCGGATTCGAGCATGGCGAAGGTTGGATCAGAGTCGTATGGAGATTAGAGGAGGAAACGGGCGTAAATTCCAGGTATTTCAGGTCAAGGAAAAGTGCGGTGGCTGCGAACATACTCTTTTTATTGCGAGGAGCGCAGAACTTGATACCCGGTGCAGCCTTGCCGCGAAAGATACCTTTATAGCCTACCAGCCGGCACTCGAAGACATCGTAATGCCGTAGGGCCCATGACGTCTTCGCGGCGATGCAGGAGTTGCACGTCTACTAACTGCACGGCGCTCTTATGGCTGCCAAGCACCGCAGCTGGCGCCAACCAAGCGTACCGCCGTCACCGTCAGTGTGGGATACGAATCGTACGGGCTGCCCGCGGTTGCATAATGTCCTGACGCCGTGGAGTTTGAGCTCGTACTCGGTGAGGTCGATCCAGCTAGGCTGAACGTTTCGCCAATGTGCCCGGCCAGCTTTGACATGTCGCCGTCAAGGTTATACGTCTTGCCGGATTTATCCGTCAGGGTGTAGTTGCCATCCGAACCGGAAAGGCATCCCTCCACCATCATTCGGTTATGGGAGATACCGCTCTGGCTGGTTGCGTCCTGAGTCCCGGACCGTGCCCAGACGAACGCCGAGAGCAGCAGAATCGAACTCAGCAGCAAAGTCTTTTTCATCGAGTGCTTCCTCGGACAAGTTGGATCGGCGCCGGAGGAAGCGGGTTGTACCGCGCGTGTGCCTCTATTTTGCAGACACGTGCTCAGCTCGGGGTTGCCGTTAGCGTGCGGGTAGATGCTTCCGTTCACGCCGTGCAGCTCCGGTGTGCAATAGTGCGCTCACGAAGATGCGAGATAAGCCGAGTCCTTGGCCTTTGCGGCGAGGTGCCCCGAGCCCTCCTGCGCCTCTTCCTTCAGCTCGCCTTCGATCTCCTTGTCCGTGTCCTTGGTGTCTTCTTCACCGCCACCATCGCACTTGTGCCCTCCGCCGAAACTTTCAACGATGAAATTGGCAGTCTCATCAGGACGGGCGGAAGAGGAATCCACGCCAACTTGCGATGTCTGTGCTGCGGCAGGGAAGAGCGCTGGGTGGAGGCTGAATATTTCGTCCTAGTGTGTTGCGGGACCTAGTTGCTGACCATCTGTACCCCGCTCGAAGCCGTTGGTGTGTACCGTCTTATCGCTTATGGTCATCTGTCGTTGGACGACGCGCCTCATCCATTTCAGGGCAGTATCTTGGCTCGACGCTAACCTACTCCAAAGGGACCCTTTCATAATGCGTGATGACCTTAAGTAATTTCGGCGGATCGAATGGCTTCACGATCCATCTGGTCGCGCTTGCACTTCTGCCTCATCTCCGGCTGGCTCTCCGTTGCGAAGTTGGGGTGATTGTCCTTGCGTTGTTGCACACAGCGAAAGAACATGGCAAGCGGTACACATAGCAACGAAAGAAGCCCCAGCAAGCGGAAGTTATCAACATAGGCGAGCAGAGATGCCTGCTCCTGGAGCATTTCATAAAGGGTCGCCATGGCCTTGCGGTGAGCGGTGTAGGCGTCGAAGCCGCCACTGCATAGTTTGGCCTGTAAGCCATGGAGCATGGCGACCATCATCGGATTCCGATTCGTGACGTTCGCCGCAAGGTAACTCTGATGCACCTGGGAGCCGCGCACCAGAAAAGTAGTGACCGTCGCGATCCCGACGCTGCCTCCGATGTTGCGCATTAAGTTATAGATGCCGGCTGCATTACCGATATCCTCTTTGCGCAACCTGCCCAGGGTCATCACGGTGAGGGGAACGAAAATGAAGCCGCTGCCGAACCCATTGAGTAAGCTCGGTAGAGCGATGGAAACCATCGAGATCCCAAGATTGACATGACTCAGCAGTAAAGTTGAGTAGCCGAGGATGCCGAAACCGCATGCCAAAAGGACACGGCTGTCAAAGTACTTTACTAATTTTCCAACCAACATTGTTGAGAGCACAGCGCCAATGCCGCGTGGACTGACCGCCAAGCCGCTGTCCAGCGCCGGATACCCCAGCAAGGTCTGGAGGAACAGCGGCAACAGGGCCGTCGAGCCATAGAGAATAAAACCGTATAGGCACGTGATCACTGCCCCTACGCTGAAGTTCCGGTCGCCTAGAATGCGCAACTGCACGATTGGTTCTCTATGCGAGAATTCGCGGAAGATGAAACCTATTAGTGCGATCAGAGAAACGACGGCGATCAATCGTATCCAAGTCGCACCAAACCAGTCAGCCTCCTGTCCCTTGTCCAGCACGAGTTGCAATGTGCCCAGCCAAACCGCCATCAAGCCAAATCCGAGATAATCGATTGCCCCCCGAAAAGCCTCCCGGATGTAAGGAGGATCCTCGACGAACATCTGCACCATGAACAGGGCCAGCGAACCCACCGGAAGATTGATGTAGAAGATCCAGCGCCAGGAATAGCTGTCGGTAATCCATCCTCCCAAGGTTGGGCCGATTACCGGCGCCACCACGATTCCCATTCCATAAGCGGCCATGGCCATGCCGTGATCCTCCGGCGGAAAGCTCTCCAGTAAGATGGATTGAGCTAGGGGCTGTATGCCGCCTCCGCCCACGCCTTGCAAAATTCTGGCAATGATTAACATCGCCATGTTGACGGCCACCCCGCATAGAAGAGATGCACAAGTGAATACGGCAATGGAAGTCATCAACAGACGCTTGCGTCCCATTCGCCGTGCAATCCATCCAGTTGCGGGAAGCATGATTGCGTTGGAAACCAAGTAGCTCGTGAGAACCCAGGTTGATTCGTCCGTAGTGGCCGAGAGATTTCCCGCTATATGCGGCAAGGCGACATTCGCAACGGAGGTGTCAAGCACGACCATGAAGGTCGCAAGCATCACTGAGATCGTAATCATCCACGGGTTGGCTGACGGTCTCCACCCAATCTGATCTGCCGTCGTGTTGTGCGGCGAACTACTCATCCGGTTCTCCGGTGAGATTTCCACAACGGGCAGTGATGGCGATAGTGACGAGCATACTACTCCTGACGTTGCGAAGCTGGATCTCTCAACCTACAGATGTTATTGGCCTATTGTGTCAGAGCTTTGCGCATATCGGTGGGCGTAACCTTCGTCGTTCATGTTCTTTAGAAGAGCCTCCAACCATCGCGAAATAATCCGTCCACAATTTTGTTGACGTGAACTTTACAGCTATGGTAACTTCGCGGTCCTGAATAATACTTCGCCAAGGCGTATTTGTAAATAAGGGTCAAGGAGTGAAACCCGTGACTGCAAAAGTTCTGGCTGGTACTTCGACGCTTGCAGGGCAGTCGTGTGCTATTCCCGTCAAGCATGAGCCCTTCTTGTGCGGGAAACCCGGAATCATCCCGTCTTTGGTGGTGTGCTGCTCTGTGGTCTATCCGAATCCCGTGCATCGTGGCTCCTCCGCACTGCAGATGAATGCAGATTCGCGGTTCGTCCAGACCGCATTGGGTCATCGGCCAGACCGTTTCTTTCTTAGCTACTGTGCGGATCCCGTCCCATTTGAAAAAGGAGATATCAGTCAATGATTAAGAGGTTTGTAATTACATTCATTCTCGCCGCCCTTGCATTGTGTGCCGCTGCACAGGCACAGAATGCGCCGGCAGATGCAAACGCAGCGCTGTTGCAGCGTTTGACACAGCTGGAGCAGTTGGTACAGAAGCAGCAGGCACAATTAGATCAGCAGGCACAAATGCTGAAGACACAAACCGCGGCACCAGCCACCGCCGCGCCCACCGCCGCGCCCGCTGCCGCACCCTTACAAGCGGTGGCACCGGCGGACGTAAACGCGCCTGCTCAAACCATCCGGGTTTGTAAATCGAAGTTCTTCAGTCCCTTCTGCATGCAACCCGTAGTGAACGGTCCCGCGTTCGCTCAAAAGGATCCAGCCGACGGCCCAAGATTGGATTTTCCTGCCCCGCGTAACATCTGGCAGCCGGTCCCGGCAGTCAAACTGGGAGTCTACGGTCTCTTTGACCCAGGCGTCACATATGCAAGCAATGTGGGCGGTAAAAGCCTCACGGAGTTTCAAGAGAATGTTCAGCAGCCGAATCGCTTAGGGTTCACAGCCAGCTTGGCCTTCAACTCCGACGTGAGCGCTGTCGGGCGGCTCGAGATGTTTCCTCTTCTTGGAACCGGTGGTACTCCGGGAAGCCTTCTGTTTGGCCGTGCATCCTATGGTGGACTATCAAGCAAGAAACTTGGCACCGTGACGGTCGGGCGCCATAACTCCTTCGCGTGGGACTTTGATGGCAGGGTAAACCTTGCGGGTGTCATCGGGTCATTCGCGTTCGATCCGGGCGATTATGACCTCCAGTCGGCAGATGTGCGCCTTAGCAATTCAGTCAAGTACTACAGCCCCAACTACAAAGGCTTCCAAGTTGGTGCAATGTATGTGTTCGGCGACGGTGCTCAGAACGCGGCCTTGGTGCCAACCGGCAATTTCAAGAAGAACAGTGGCGACGAATTTGAAGCCAGTTACATTAAAGGCCCGACTAAGGTCATAGCGGTATACAGCAGACTCAACAACAACCTCGGAGCTGCCTTTACCCCTGGAAGCGGTCTGGGCGTGCGGACATTCTGGGGTCTGCCTGCCACCGTTGTCTCGGGTAGCGGCGTCATATCATATCCGGCCATTGCCTTGAGCTATCTGCAGAACCTGGAACTCGGCGTCGATTACAACTTTGAGAAGACTGCCGGCCTTCCGCTGTTGCTGAGAAAGTTCGAACTGCAAGGCGACTTAGTTCGCACGCAATTCAGGGCTCCGGGTCATTCCGCTGATCTGAATCTGACTCAGGTTAACGGCATCTATCACATCACACCCGACCTCCTGTTCGCTGTCGGATTCATGAAGTCAAGCTTGGCGAGTTCTCAATCTCAGTGGACCAGATTCCCAATGGTTCTCGATTACCACGTCAACCGGTGGATGGATTCGTATGTCTTCGGGTCGATCGAAAGCGCGACTGGTCCTGGCACGGTTGTAACGACGATGCCGGGCGAGCAGTATGCTCCTTCCAGCAATGGAAGAATGTCGGCATACGGAATTGGCACCAAAGTAATGTTCTAAGCTGAAGTTCATACAAAAGCGCTGGGGTGAGGACGGTTCCTCACCCTGCGACTCTTGCTTGCGATTTATCAACTCATTGCCGCGATTGGAGTTTGCTCGTTTGTCTGGCCGATCAGACTGAGTTCCTGCCTTGCCCCTTCAAAGTCTTTACCGTTTGATCTCCGGCGAACGGCTTCTTCATTCACTTCTTCAAGGAGTTTTTCTCCTTAAAGACACCTCTGCAAGTGTGCTCGGTTTGACCGGCGAGTTCTCGTTATTGCTGGATCACTTTCCGGTGCGACAGAAGGGGCGCGCATTCACCGCTCAAGTCACGTGAACAGCCTGCGACCGACAACGAAATCCACTCTACAATTTTGTTGACGTGAACTTTGTAGCTATGGTAACTTCGCGGTCCTGAATAATACTTCGCCATAGCGTATATATAGTTTGAATTAAGGAGAGCATCTAATGTCTACAAATGTTCCGTCTGGCACCCTGGTCAGCGCGAACCAGTCCGGGCCTGATCTCATCGAGGCAAGCCTCTTCCGGCGAGTGACGCTCAGATTCATTCCGTTCCTAATGCTGTGCTATTTTGTCTGCTATCTGAGCCGCGTGAACCTCGGCTTCGCCGCGCTGCAGATGAACGGAGATTTGCGGCTGAGCCCGACCGTTTATGGTCTAGGTGTCGGTCTCTTCTTCCTTACGTACTGCCTGTGTGAGATTCCGTCCAACTTGATGCTCCATAAGTACGGCGCTTCGCGATGGATCACGCGCATCATGCTGAGTTGGGGAGTGTGCGCAGTTGGAATGGCCTTCATCACGGGGGTCAAGAGCTTCTATGTGATGCGCCTACTGCTGGGAGCAGCCGAGGCGGGTTTCTACCCGGGTGTTCTGTTCTTCCTGACTCTCTGGTTTCCAGCGGCCCGGCGCGCCCGCATCATGGGCCTGTTCATTGCGGCGATTCCCATCAGCGGCATCATCGGCAGTCCACTCTCAGGTGCTCTCCTCTCGCTCCACGGACTCGGCTGGCACGGTTGGCAATGGCTTTATTTCATTGAGGGTCTGCCCGCGGTGCTGCTTGCCCCGGCAGTCTTCTTCCTGATCCAGGATGGTCCGGCAGAGGCGAAGTGGTTATCAACTCAGGAGCGCGACTGGTTGACTGCAAAGCTGTCTGGTGAGCAGCGCCAGGTTGAGAGCAAACGCGTCTATTCCATGCTCCAGTGCCTGACGAGCCCGTTGGTTTTGCTGATGGCCGGCATGTACTTCACTAATGTCTGCCTGCTCAACGGAATTACGTTCTTCATGCCGACCATCGTCAAGGGCTTTGGTTTGTCGAACTCGCAGACGGGTCTCGTCATGGCAATTCCCAGCGCTTTTGCTCTGGTTGCACTGCTCTGGTGGGGCCGACGCTCGGATTCTCGTCAGGAGCGTTACGGCCACGCAGCGTTTGCCAACCTGGTGGGGGGCGTGGCGCTTCTCGCGGCGATGGTGATTCATGACCCGGTGGTACGAATCGGCCTTCTTTCCGTGGCCTTTGCCTGCACACTTGCCTTCACGGCTCCATTCTGGGCGATTCCGGGATCCTTTCTGACAGGCCGTGCCGCGGCTGGCGGAATCGCGACGATCAGCGCTCTCGGTGTGCTCGGAGGCTTCCTTGCGCCGTCGTTCATTGGCGCGATCAAGGACCGAACGGGCGACTTCCGCGTTGGCCTCGGGGCAGTTGCGTGCGTAGCGATGATCGTGTCGGTTGTCTTCTACCTCGTTGGCCGAAAAAAGTAGCGCGAGCTATTGGGAAAAGGCAACGTCAGTACAACGGAATACGGTGCGAACCGAAGGACTATGTTCGCACCGCGTCATCAAAAGTTTTAGCAGAGCGAGAAAGGAAATCCATGACTAAGAAGTATGTGCTGCGGCCCGAAGATGTTCCATCGTATAGCCCAGCCAATCATTCAGGAACGAAGAACTATCGGCTCGTAGGGCCGGAACTCAACGGCGCCCAGTTTATGGAGATCGTGTATGGCGACATCGAGCGTCATGCCGGAGCGGTCGCGCACGCCCACCCTGGGATGGAACAGGCAGTGTATGTCATCGAGGGAGAAGCTACGGCAGAGATTGATGGCGTAGTCCATCACGTCTCGACGGGCGACCTGATGTTCTTCCCTGCAGAGGTGTTCCATGACATTCAGGTCATTACCGAACGCATCAAACTACTGGTGATTTACGCTCCGCCGTATGGCGAAGCCGCAGGAAAGGTACTACGCCGGGAAACCGAACCTCGTGCCTGAAAAGGGATTCGGTTCCAGTAATGACGTCCTCCGACGGGTGATGCGCTGGTTAATCCGACGCATCGCCCAGTTTTTTGCACGTCTGGATGATCTGCTGGGCAGCGCGTTCGATTTTCTCTTCCATACGCGTCGCCGGTCCAGCGACGGTGACGATGTGTACGGCATTGTTCCACACGAAAAACCCCGACACGGTCACGACCCCCTCGATGCTCTCTTCCTGATTCAGGTACCATCCCCGTTTTCTGGAAAGCCTGATATCGGCCAGGAGCTTACTCTTCGAAGTCAGAGTCTTGTGCGTCATGCGCGGCAGTATCGCCGATTTTATGCACTCCTCCAAGGCATCATCCGGCAGCGTGCCAAGGATTGCCTTACCCGCAGAGGTAGCGTAAAGACTATGGATCTCGGAGCCCACCGTCACCGAATACCGGATGGGATGCTCCGGTTCCACGACGAACAAATAGATTGCTCGGAGCCCCGTGGCCTTCGCCAGTGTGACGGTTTCCCCCATTTCATTCTTGAGGCTTTCCAACAGAACCGAAGCGCGCTGCACGAGTGAATCATGCGCGGCAATTACCTCGCAGACATTGTACAAGCGACGCGTGGGATAGTATCCCGACCGCGGGGCTGTTGCATAGATGTACCCACGGGCCTCCAACGTATGGACAACGTCGTAGCAACTGGAGATGGGTATCCCGAGGAGGCGCTTCATGTCAGTCAATGACAGCCGCCTCTTTTCGGCTGCAAACATCTCAAAAACATCCAAGGTCCGCTCAACAATCTTCGACATTCACCAGTCTCTCGAGGACAGCTCAGATTATGCCACGCCGACGCACCATGGTTCCGGGAAACCGGATCACCTATTTTGCGCTTCCAGCACAGACCGGAGCGCAGAAACGCGGGCTAATTGATTGTGGCGGAGGTAACCGCAATGGTCAAGCGAACAAGGTGATTCCACAGAGATTCCGCCGAGCAAAGGGGAAGAGGCCCGTCCTTCTTCAGACCTCAAACAAGAAGCCAAGTAGTTAGTCGCGGCATTTGAATTATTTCCCTTGCAAAGAGATGTCGCCAAGTGTACATTTCGCACCAGAGAATATTTATTCGCAGTAGCGAACTATTTGGTTCTTTGTTCGGGCTGGGTAGTAAGCGGTAAGTGGTTTTGGAGGAAGCGAGCATGAGCGGTCCTTTAAGAGGCGTAAAAATTATTGATTTGACAACGGTCATCATGGGCCCCCTGGCCACAAAGGTATTAGGAGATCTTGGCGCTGACGTAATCAAGGTTGAAGCGGCAAGCGGCGATTCCATGCGCAATATCGGCCCCATGCGCAATCCAGGCATGGGTTGTCTATTCCTGCAGGCCA
>Ga0181525_10004810_pt1 | contig 10226 bp, 5 predicted proteins | sample PEATcosm2014_Bin_48_FD_121100 | JGI IMG/M metagenome (GOLD analysis project Ga0181525, IMG submission 121100) | Peatland microbial communities from MTU Mesocosm Facility, Houghton, MI, USA - PEATcosm2014_Bin06_10_metaG | ecosystem: Environmental > Terrestrial > Soil > Wetlands > Peat | place...
GGAAGGTGGCAGCAAAGCTGTGGATGCGGGCACGCGTGCGTTCAGTGAAGTGACAAATTCGCTGAATCAGATCACCCTAATGCTGGGCACGACGACGGAAGCGGCGCGCGAGATTGAACTTAGCACCAAGCAGCAGACCACAGCTGTCGAACAGGTGAACGGGGCGGTGAACAACGTTTCACAGGTCAGCAAGGAAGCAGAGGCGAGCACAGCCCAGGCGTTGCAAACCGCGTCGCAGCTTGCGACCTTGTCGCGCGACCTGAGCAAATTGATTCGATCCCAGGCAAATGGTGCCAAATAATGGCGAAGGATCCCTACCGGTATTTCCGGATCGAGGCTAAGGAGATTGTTGAGCAACTCAGCCGAGGTGTGCTCGACCTTGAGCAAGGAATCACGGGCAAAGATTTGGTGGGTCAGTTGCTTCGTTTGGCGCATACCCTCAAGGGTGCAGCTCATGTCGTAAAGCAAGCAGACATTGCAGCACTGGCGCATCAGTTGGAAGATGTCCTCTTGCCCTTCAAGGGCGGCGATGCAGTACCTAAAAACCAAGCTTCAGCGATGCTCCCTCTCGTGGACGGCATGACGGCGCATCTTTCGACCTTGGGTGCAGAACAGACGGAGCCCAAGACGACAGATCAATCGGTGGCGACCGTTCCCGATGAAACCTTCGATACTGTGCGCGTCGATCTGGGCGATATGGATGCGCTGGTGGAAGGTGTAGCCGAAAGCAGCGTGCGTTTGGCTGGCCTGAAAGCCAAACTGGCTGCAGTGGAGAACGCTGCCAATCTGGCTACTTTGCTGGTGAGCCATCTGTCAGCTCCCGGAGTCGACACGGGACGTGAGCGTGCCGCAGTGTCACTGGGAAAATGGCGTGCGATTGCCGGAGACCTGCGGACTGTCCTCAAACCGTTGTCTCGCGGCCTCGTCTTAGGCGTAGAGCAGGTGGAGCGAGAACTGGCACAGGTACGGGATACGGCGCACCACCTGCGCTTGGTACCTGCCAGTGCTGTCTTCGCTCCCTTGCGAAGAACGGTGCGCAATACTGCGCAGACGCTGGGCAAGCAGGTGGATTTTGTGACTACCGGTGGAGAGCATCGGCTTGATGCACACGTATTGGCGGCAGTGCGAGATGCATTGTTACAGATGGTTCGTAACGCGGTGGCCCATGGCATTGAAACTCCAACGGAACGTGCCCAGTTGGGTAAGGCCACACTGGGCAGGGTCTTGCTGAAGGTTCGTCGCAAGGGCAATCGAGTGGTCTTTGCTTGTGAGGATGACGGACAAGGTTTCGATGTGGTGGCACTGCGCCGTGCCGTTGTCACTCGCGGTTCGGTATCCGCGGAAGCAGTAGAAGCGCTCAGCTCTGAAGATGTATTTCGTCTTCTGCTGCGTGGCGGCATCAGCACTAGCGGCTCGGTGACCGAGGTTGCCGGGCGTGGCATCGGAATGGACGTGGTTCGAGAAACCGCCAGCAAATTAAAAGCCGAAGTGGCGATGTGGACTGCTCCCGGCAACGGTAGCACCGTTGAGATATCTGTGCCTGTCTCGTTGTTGTCTTTGAGCGCCGTGGTGGTTGAGAGCTCAGGATTGAAGGCTTCGCTCCCGCTGGACGCAGTACAACAGACCTTGCGATTAGTGGACACCGATATTGCACACAGTCCTGATGGCCACTCCATTGTGTTCGACGGCAGGACCATTCCCTTTCTTCCATTGGCGGATGCGTTAGGACAGCCATCCTGGCGCAGACCGGAGACGCGTTTTTCGGCAGTGGTAGTGCGTTCCGGAATGGAGCATGCGGCGATAGGCGTGGACCGGGTTCTGACCACGGCAACTGTTCTTCTGCGCCCTATCCCAGTGTTCGCGGGAGTCGACTCGGTGGTGGCGGGCGCTGCGCTGGATGCTGAAGGGAATCCGCAACTGGTTCTGGACCCAGCTGCACTGGTTCTTGCGGCGAGCGCCAAGCGAGGGATCAAAGCACAGGAAGCGCCGCAGCGAACGCCAATCGTACTGGTGATTGATGATTCGTTGACGACGCGCATGCTGGAGCAGAGCATTCTGGAAACCGCCGGTTATGAGGTGCATCTCGCAACCTCCGCCGAAGAGGCTTTAGAGAAGACACGCGAGAAAACCTACGACCTGTTCGTGGTAGACGTGGAGATGCCAGGTATGGATGGTTTTGAATTTGTCGCTCACGCCCGCTCCACTCCCGCTCTGTCAGGCATTCCTGCCATACTGGTTACGTCTCGTAATTCCGTGCAGGATAAAAAACGTGGCGAAGAGGCTGGTGCGCGGGCGTACGTCGTGAAGAGTGAATTTGATCAGGCACAATTGCTGCAAACAATTCGTCGACTAATAGGTTGAGATGGCAAAGATTCGGGTCTTAGTGGTGGAAGATTCCTTGACCGTAAGCAAGCGTCTGGTTGAGGTCCTGGAGTGCGATCCTGACCTGGAAGTGGTGGGTGAAGCTCCGAATGGTCAACGTGGCATTGAACTGTGCGAGTCACTGCGGCCAGATGTAATGACACTGGATATGATGATGCCGATCATGACCGGCGTGGCGGTTGCCGAATATGTGATGGCTTACTGTCCTACGCCCATTCTCATCGTATCGGCTTCCACGAACCGTGGCGAGTTATTCAAGACTTACGACGCACTGGCAGCCGGCGCGCTCGATGTACTGGAGAAGCCCACAGGCAACGCGGTGCTCGATGGCTGGGAACGCAAGTTAATTTCTACCGTGAAATTGATTTCTCGGATCAAGGTAATCACCCATCCGCGTGGACGGACGACGCAAAAACATCATGCTCGAGTCACTACCGAACTTCCGGTACGTTACCCGCAGTCTCCACTTCAGGCGGTTGCCATAGGTGCTTCTACAGGAGGCCCTGCAGCGATCCGTGCAATCCTGAGTGAACTCCCAGCGAATTTTCCTTTGCCGATTCTGATTGTCCTTCACCTTAGCGAGCCGTTTGCAGCGGCGATGGCGGAGTGGTTGGACGGGCAGTCTTCGATTCGTGTGAGGTATGCGCGGGACGGTGAACCTCTGCCGAAATCCGGCGCTGTGTTGGCTCCCCCGGGCCGACACCTGGCGGTGCGTGGCGGGCAACTTTGCCTGGACAACGGCCCGGAGCGGCATTCGTGCAGGCCTTCTGTCGATGTGCTGCTCGAATCCATGGCGCGAGAGATGGGATCGGGTTTCATCGGATGTTTGCTCACCGGCATGGGGAAAGATGGGGCGTTGGGGTTATTAGCCGCACGCCAGGCTGGAGCCATGACCGTGGCGCAGAACGAGGCCAGCTCTGTGGTGTTTGGCATGCCAGGTGAGGCAATCCGCATTGGCGCCGCACAACGCGTACTGCCGGTGGAAGAGATTGCGCCTACGCTCGTGGCTTTAACCGCTGATTTGAAAATGGGGCAAGGCTTGTGAAGTCCCGCATATTAATCGTCGACGACAGTCTCACGGTGCGGATGGACCTGAGCGAGGCATTTGAGAGCGCTGGATTCGACGTGACCCCCTGCTCGACAATACAAGAAAGCCGCGCCGCTCTGGACGGGAATTCTTTTGCATTGATCGTGTTGGATGTCTTGCTGCCTGATGGGGACGGAGTAGAGTTTCTGCAGGAAGTGCGAGCGAACACCATGCTCGCGGCGATCCCAATCCTTCTGCTTTCAACTGAGGCGCAAGTCCGTGACCGCATTCACGGACTCAAAACTGGCGCAGACGAATACATTGGCAAGCCCTACGATTCCAGTTATGTGGTCGCCCGCGCACAGGAACTGATTCGACTGCATCAGCCACGACCCACTAGGGATGCTCGCGCTACGATCCTGGTGATCGATGACAGCGCAACTTTCAGGAATGAAATGCGTGAGGCCCTGGAAGCTGCGGGCTACCGCGTAATCACCTCATCCACCGGTGAAGACGGATTGCACGCGGCTGTGAGTAATCGACCATCCGCAGTGATTGTCGATCATGGACTGCCGGGCATCGACGGAGCTACGGTTGTGCGGCGAATGCGTGATGATGCGGTTCTGCGCAGGACTCCCTGCTTGCTGCTTACAGGCTCAGAGGACCGAACCCAGGAGTTACGAGCGCTTGAGGCTGGCGCCGATGGTTTTGTGCGCAAGGCTGAAGATCTGAGCGTAGTGTTGACACGGTTGGCAGCAGTCTTGCGGTCGGCCAGCACACCTTCCGCGCTGGATTCCCAATCCAGCGTTCTTGGGCCTAAGAGAGTTCTCGCGGTTGATGATAGCGAAACGTATCTTGAGGAACTGGCAGGACAGATGCGTGTGGAAGGCTATGACGTGGTGCTTGCCCGTTCAGGCGACGAGGCGCTCGAACTGGCAGCCGTGCAGAGTGTGGATTGTATTTTGCTCGATCTTATGATGCCAGGGCTATCCGGCCATGAGACCTGCCGCCGCATCAAGGAGTCGCTGAAGCTACGCGATATCCCCCTGCTCATGCTGACGGGCGTGGAAGACAAACAGGCAATGGTTGAGGCAATCAATGCCGGGGCAGACGACTACATTCCGAAATCAAGCGACTTTGAAATTGTGAGGGCACGGGTACGTGCGGCTCTTCGCCGAAAACAATTCGAGGACGAGAACCGCAGCTTCCACGAGCAAGCGCTGCGCAAGGAGATGGCAACCGCCGAAGCGCGAGCGCAGCGTGAGCTTGCGGAAGCGCGTGCGGAACTGCTGGGTGAGTTGCAGCAGAGCCGGGACCGGCTTGATTTCGCCCTTGAGGCAGGCGGATTGGGCGAGTGGGAACTCGATCTTAAGAACCACCGCATGACGCGATCGCGCCGCCATGACGAGATCTTCGGTGACGACACGCTGCTCGACAACTGGAGCTACGAGTTATTTATGGAACGGGTACTGCCTGAACACCGCAGCGGAGTGGATACGAGTCTGAAGGTCGCTCTTCGCTATAACACACCGTGGAGCGTCGAAACCAGGATCCGTCGCAAGGATGGCGCTGTCCGCTGGATCGCAATCCAGGGAAAGGTGTCTTCTGTTCTGGATGGCGAACCGTTTAAGATGGTGGGCGTCATCACGGACATTACTGCCCGCAAACAGGCTGAACTTGCACTGTTGGAGCGCGAGCAACAACTGCGCGCGATCCTGGATGTGCTTCCTGTCGCTGTGTTCATTTGCGATGTCAGTGGCAAGCTCACCCAAGCAAATCCGGCCGCTAACCAGATCTGGGAGGCAGAAGGGGTGCCGCTGGTTGAACTGCAACAGTTCCGCGAATACAAGGGCCGGAGGCCAGGAACCAATCAGAGGCTGGAATCGACCGATTGGGGACTCGCTAAAGCTGTTCTCCACGGCACAACCACCCTGGGAGAGGAAATTGAAATTGAGACTTTCGATGGAACGCGAAAGACGATCTTAAACAGCGCTCTGCCCATTCGCACACCTCAAGGAGAGATCCTCGGCGCCGTCGCCGTGCACGTTGACATTTCAGAACGAAAACGGGCAGAACAGGCGTTAATACGCAGTGAGAAGTTGGCTTCGGCCGGCCGCATGGCGGCGACGATTGCGCATGAGGTCAATAATCCGCTGGCCGCCGTCACCAATGCTCTTTTCCTCGTAAGCAGCAATCCGGACCTTCCCATATCGGTACGCGAATACATTGAGCTCGCCGATCGAGAGCTCAGGCGCGCCGCACATATGGTCAAGCAGACACTAGGGTTTTACCGCGAGGTAGGCACCGCAACCGCAGTAAACCTCCCAGAGATACTCGATGAGGTTTTGCACCTGTTTGATGCCAAGCTCAAGGACTGCGGGGCGCGAGCGGAGCGTCAGTACAAGTGCACAACGAGTATCAACGCGATTGAGGGAGAGATGCGCCAGGTGATTTCTAATTTAATCGTCAATAGCATCGACGCGATGCGTCAACCTGGCACGTTGTTTCTCCGCACGGCGGGTCCAGTATGTGTCAACCAGCGCCCCATGGTCATATTGACGATCGCCGACACTGGGACAGGCATCGCAGATGAACACAAAAAGCGGATATTCGAACCCTTCTTTACCACCAAGAAATCTTTTGGAACGGGCCTGGGATTGTGGGTAACCAGCGAACTAGTGAAAAAGCATGACGGGAGGATTCGCGTTCGCAGTCGAATTGGTAAAGGTACCGTCGTGACCATTTGGATGCCCATTGAACGTCGCAGCGAAGAGCGTGCCTAAGGCTGTTCCTCAGGCGCTGCGGAGTTCCCGGGCATTTCCCAGGGAACCGCGATAAACTCTTGAAAGACTCTCTATCGCGCGGTAGAGAAGCGAAGGTTAACGAAACACCATGTGCACTCCCGCTCCCTTGAGCAAGAAGGTCGTTTTCGTACTCGATGATGAACCGGCCATCGCTGATACCCTCAGCGTGATCCTTCGCGCGGCTGGATTTTCGGGTGTGCACCTTCTATGACGGCCTGTCTGCCTTAGAACACGCTCAGGAAGAGATTCCCGACATCGTTCTGAGTGATGTGATAATGCCGAAGATGAACGGCATTGTTCTGGCCAGAAAATTGCGAGAGCAATTGCCCAATTGTCGAATACTTCTGATTTCCGGCAATACCTACTCCGCAACTTTGCTCGCAGAGTGGCAGGACCAAGGTGGGCCAGAGTTGGAGATACTTCCGAAACCCGTCAGTCCACAGACGATCCTCCGCAAGCTCTCCACCATAGCCGCCGCGATGGATGCGGACAGCGATAGCCACAAGTGAGGTCCACCTCTTTCGCTGTCGTGCCATAGGATTCGTCGCAATCTGGCGGCGCAGTGGAGAATCCAGCCTCTGATTCCTCGCCAGCGTCGCGGTAGAGGAATACAGATACCCTCGTCATACCCACCCCGCCTCACCGGCGGCGGTGACCAGTTTGTTGCGCACGAAACTCAAGGCCAATATTGACCAATAAACCGTTCTCTCCAGCGATGGATCCCAAGAAGGATGCGGGAACCCAGTGCGGATTCCACTTGCCGGGCCAGGACTGTATTCCGCTGAATTACGAGAAGCCGGTCTCGGGCAAGCTCGAAGACGGTCTCACGTTTTTTGATTCTGTCGCTCAATATCTCCTTAACAAACTACCTGAATCGACATCGCGATGGCGGATGTAATCCATTCACGCTTTGAATCTTTAATGCGAAGCAGGTGCGCGCACGGGCGTTTCATGTTTCATGCGATCGTCATTCGTAATTTATTTCTACCCGGTACGTGGTCCGCCTAGGCGGAGAGCTCTTTCGCCGCGGACACTCGTCGTGGGCTTGAGAGTCTGACAATCTTCAATCGTATCGGTGATCCATAACGGGAAAGGGTTGCCTGTTTCTTCCGGCACCTGCCGGCCCGGGGTATCGGCGCTTGCCATCCAACTCCGGAGTCCTATCGCTTTGTACCACCGCGCGCTGAGTCGCGGCGGGTACACCGGATCCCAATAACTATGAAAGCGAGAGAATCAGAATGAAGGCAATCAAATTACTGAGTCTGTGTTTCGTGTTGTCGACAATTGTCTTTGTCTCTAGTGGCGTCTATGCCAGTGATCTGGTTCAGCAAACAGCGTTGCCTGGTGACTGCATTCCCAAGTTTTCAACTCCGCTTCCGGTATTCGGACCGGCAGGTCCGATTCCGCGCGTTGATGCCCTGACCCATCCTTCTCTCACGATAACCATGAATGAAATCAACCAAGCTGTGCTTCCATCGACTGTTCACTATCCGGCAACGTATATCAGCACGTGGGATCGCCAATCTCATCCCTGCCCCGTCGTAACTGTTAAATCGACCAGAATCTATGGTTATCAAACCACCGATACGCGCACAAGTGCCCTCCTCGGGCCGGCGAACTGGCCTGGAGTAACTATCGAAACGAGGAGGTCTATCCCGACCGTTGTTACCTATGTGAATAAATTGCCGAGCTTTAACCCGCTAAACCCGGAAGGCCCCGGCCTGGTTCAGGGGCTGATCAGCCTGGACAAGACAATTCACTGGGCGGACCCGCTCCATACTCCTGGGACGAACCCCTGCATGAATGACCCGAATGGACCTGGCTGCAACCAGCCCTTCATCGGTCCGGTGGGAGCGGTAGCGCACCTACATGGCGCAGAGAACTCGTCTACCGTCGATGGCGGGCCGAATGCATGGTTTACGCCCGACGGAAGAACCGGCCCCGGATATACCAGCCTTTATAATGCTGGTCCCGGTAAGGCGGTCTATGTTTATCAAAATGCCCAGGAACCTGGGACCCTCTGGTTTCATGACCATCTTCTCGGTGCGACACGCTTGAACGTCTATGCCGGTCTCGCTACGTTTTATTTCATTCGACAGCCAGACAATGAACCTGCGAACCTCCCCAGCGGTCCTTATGAAGTGGAAATTGCTCTCCAGGATCGTCAGTTCGACACCAACAGTCAGCTCTACTGGCCGGATGGAAGCGATCCGAAATGCGGCTCCATGCAGGTCGGAGATCCTTGCCTGAACGGTCCGCCCTCGGACCCGCAACACCCTTTCTGGATCCCTGAGTTCATCGGAGACGTGGCCATCGCCAACGGTGCTCCCTGGCCTTACTTCAACGTAGAACCACGTCGCTACCGCTTTCGTCTTCTGGACGGATCGAACGCACGGATGTGGAGACTAATGTTCGGAGCAGCGCCTGTCTACCAGGTCGGCGCCGACGACAATTACTTTGACTCGCCGGTGAAGATGGATGATGTCTTCATCGCACCGGGCGAGCGAGCCGACATTATTGTCGACTTCACTGGCTTGGAGGGCCGGACGATTACCGTTACGAACAATGCCAGCGTGCCCTATCCTGATGGGCTTGTCCCAGGCGTCGACCAACCCGGGATGGCTCAAGTCATGCGGTTCATAGTAAACAAACGTTTGGCGGGACGAGACACGAGCTGTGATCCCGCAGCTGACGGGTGTAAGAGGCCAACGCCGATTGTGGCATTTACAGATGGCGAGGGTAACATCAGTCCTAGCCTTAAAATCGATGTAAAAAGAGAGCTCGTCTTGAAAGAGGCGGAGGATCCGGTGACCGGCGGCCCCGACATTGTGATGGTCAACAACACTTTCTGGGACGGCACGAAGTCACCCAGCATCGACGCCGTATTTCCCTCAGATGGCATCAGCGAATTGCCGCGACAAGGGTCCGTAGAAGAATGGGACATCGTCAATCTGACTCCAGATGCACATCCCATGCACACCCATCTGGTCCAGTTCCAGGTGCTCAATCGCCAGAATTTCGATGTTAGCGGCTATACCTCCGATTGGTCTTCCTTCTTCCCGGCAGGGTGTGCGGGTGGCGTCTTGTGTCCCGGCTATGGTCCGCCTCTTGCCTATAACGCGCCCAACAAAAACGGAGCTATCGGCGGCAATCCCGCTGTCGGTCCTTACCTTTCCGCCTCTCCCGTGCCTCCCGAAGCGGACGAGGCCGGGTGGAAAGATACGGCCAAGGCATATCCTGGCCAAGTGCTAAGGCTGCTGGTGAGATGGACACCGACAGACACGCAACTTCTGCCTCATAGATCGTTTGCCGGCCTGAACTTCTACTCATTTGATCCCACCTATGGACCGGGCTATGTTTGGCACTGCCACATCATAGACCATGAAGACAACGAAATGATGCGACCGTACAAAGTGACAAAGTAGTCAACGTGGCTACAGTGACATGACACAAAGATCGTTGTCCCAACCTTGTCGCTCTCGTTTTGGGAGCGACAAGGCAAAGACGGCCATCGCTCCTGTCAAGGTGGTTAGGTCTCCGAGCCGCCGGCCACCGACAAGTCACCTGAGCTCGGCATCTCCTTACAGTTCACGATAATTGACGGAGGCAGCGGCTGTCTGGGGCTCCTACATTCAGAGGCGCCGATCTTGACCTTAGTTAGCGTTAAGGAATCTTCCGCCGACAAGGACCCAGGAATCTAGGAAGTTAGAGCCTCGATGGAGCTTGCCCCTAACGAAAACGTCGGGGGCGGCGGGCGATCAGCTTCAGCTTTATCTTCATTCTTCATCTCCATATTTACACTCCAGCCATCCCCCTCGAACTTCTGGCGGCCCCAATCAAGCCTTCTGAACCCAGACTCGCCGGCGGCGTCCATGACGGCGGCGGCCGGCAATCTGAACCTTCATCTCTCTACCTGCAAATCACCCAGCCCATAAAGCATTCATCTGTAGCAAACTGGAAGGATGAGTCTGACAAAAAAGAAGCGGCCCATGAACAACGACGCCCGACATCAC
>Ga0181525_10004811_pt1 | contig 10226 bp, 10 predicted proteins | sample PEATcosm2014_Bin_48_FD_121100 | JGI IMG/M metagenome (GOLD analysis project Ga0181525, IMG submission 121100) | Peatland microbial communities from MTU Mesocosm Facility, Houghton, MI, USA - PEATcosm2014_Bin06_10_metaG | ecosystem: Environmental > Terrestrial > Soil > Wetlands > Peat | place...
CGACCAGCAGCATCATCATGTAGGTCCGGAACTCATCTGACGCGGCGTCTGGGTCGCCCGAGCCGGATACCGCCTGGGTTATCACCCGCGAGGCACGCTGAGCCTGACCCACCACGATGACCGCCTGCGCCCCGACGGCACGAGCCCTATCGCTGAGCTGCCGGTACCTGACCACCTGATCGACGACCAGCAGCGTGATCATCAGCACGAGCAGCCCGGAGACGGTGTCGGTGGTCAGCGCGTGCCCGGCCCACCAGCGCCGCATCCCGACGTCCGTGATGTCGAGAACCACAAGGCCCCAGGTCACCAGCGTCACGACGATCGCGGCGACCCCGCCTTGCCCGCGCGTGATCACGACACGACCATAGCGGGAGCCGGTCGCGGCCCAGTGGGCGGCACAGCGGCGGGCGGCGCCTCAGCCAGCGGCAGCGCGTCAGGCGGCGGCCGATCAGGAGCGGGCGGGCTCGGCGATCATGGCGGTGCCGATGTCGGTGAAGCCGATGCCGGCGTAGACACTGGCCACGGCCTCGTCGCTGGCCGACAGGAACACGGTCTCTACCTCGCGGCTAAGCGCGATGGCGGCGAGCAGCGCGGTGACAGCCGCGCCCAGGCCCTGGCGGCGATCGGACGGCAGCACGCCGACGCCGGTGATCTCCGCTACGCCGTCCACCGCCGCGTAGCTTCCGGCCGCGACCGGTCCGGAGGGGCCGAAGGCGGCGGCGAGCACCGAGTGCCCCGACCGCAGGCGGTCGCGCAGCATGGAGATCGTTCCGCCGTCGTGATCCGCGGCGATCTTGTCTCGCTCGGCCGCGCCCGCCTCGCCGACCGCCGTGCCCGGGTGGCCGAACGCGACCACGGGCACCGCCCAGACCCGGTCGAGGTCGGGGTCCTCGGGGGCAATGATGCGCACGGTGATGCCCGCAGGCAGCTGCGGCGGCGGTGTCGGCCGGCCGAGCACCATCAGCGGATGCCGCTGGACCTCGAGGGCCGCCTCGACCGCGGCCGCCGCCATCTCCGGCGCGGTCTGCTCGATCCATTCGAAGGACTCGGGGATGATCAGCTCGCGCTGGCGGGCGCGGACCGTGCGGATGTCGGCGGCGGTGACCGGGGGCCTGCTGCCCAGCTTCGGCCGCGCGTAGTACGGCCATCCAGGTCCGGTGGGGATGAACAGCACGAGCGGCCCGTGTTCGTCGGCCCTGGCGCGGTGTCGCGGGACGGCGTCGCAGAACGCGTCAATCCGCTCAATGACAGTGTTATCTCTCACAGCAGTACTTACCTTACGGCCCTCGGCCCTCTTGTCCAACCGTGTTTACGCACGTGCCGGGCCTGCGGACGGACAGAAAACCGGTATACACGCAACCGAGGCCTGCTCTAGCGTGGCCTGGCTATGACTGACGCAGAACTTCCCATCAGCCTGACCCGGCTCGCCTTCCACGGGCCGCTGTCGGAGGTCAGGGCCGCACGGTTCGTCGACAGGCTCACCCGGGCCAAGCCCGCCACGGTCCTGGATATCGGCTCCGGATGGGGCGAGCTGATGCTCCGCATCCTGGCGGCCCTGCCGGACGCAACCGGCGTCGGCGTCGACACCGACGAGGGAGACCTGGACCGGGGCAGGGACAACGCCCAGGTCCGCCGGCTCTCCGAGAGGGTCACCTTCTATCAGGAGTCCGGCGCGGGCACCGCCCGCGGGCCCGCCGACCTCGTGCTGTGCCTGGGGGCCAGCCACGCGCTCACCGAGATCGAGCCGCCCGGCCACACGGCGGCCGCGCTGCGTGAACTGCGGCGGCTGGTCACCCCGGGAGGACGGGTGCTGCTCTCGGAGAGCTACTGGCAGCGCACCCCCACGGAGGCGGAGCTGGCCGCCATGTGGCCGGGTACGTCGGCCGGAGAATACGGCAGCCTCGCGGACCTCGCGGACCTGGCCGTCGCCGCGGGCTTCCGGTTGGCGTGGATCGAGACGGCGACCCCGGGGGAGTGGGAGGACTTCGAATCGGGCTACCAGTCCGATGAGGAGGAGTGGCTCGCCGCTCACCCCGGCCATCCCGAGGCCGCCGAGATCCGCGAGCGGCTTGACCAGCACCGCTCGTGCTGGCTGCGCGGCTACTACGGCATCCTCGGCCAGGCCTACCTCACCCTGGTCCCCGTCAGCTAGCCGTGCTCACCCCGGCGACGCCCGCCCCAGGCGGCCCGGTCGCCTAGGCCGCGGCCGGACCCCAGGCTGCCGGATCGCCGCCGTACCGGCTGAGCGCCCGCGACCAGCCGAAACCGGCCCCGTCGAGCTGACCCAGCGGCGCCACCGTGGTCACCGGGCCCTCAGTGCTCTCGACCGTGGTCAGCCAGGATGGATCGCCGCCGTCCGCCGGCTTCGGATTTACTCCCGTCATCTCGCGCGGCTGGGCAAGCAGCCAGTGCGCGGTGCGGGCAAGGGAGAGCTCGCAGTGGTAGCCGCCGCCCCGCTCGGCCTGCCCGGCCAGCGCGCGAAGCGCGGCGGCCGCGCACAGATAGCCGGTGCCGTGGTCGAGCAGCTGGCACGGCATCGCGCCCGGGCTCTGGCCATCGGGCGATTCGGCCGCCGCGATGCCGCAGGCCGCCTGGACGATGCTGTCGAAGCCGCGCCGCTCGCCCCACGGCCCGCCGCTGCCCCAGGCCGACAGGCTGACGGTCACCAGGCCCGGATGCCGTTCGGCGAGCGCGCCCGGCGTCAGCCCGAACCGGTCCAGGGCGTGCGGCCGGTACCCGTGCACCAGGACATCGGCACCGGACAGCAGGTCGTGCAGTGTGGCGCCGCCGCCGGGAGTCCCCAGGTCGAGCAGCGCGCTGTGCTTGCCGAGCAGCCCGTCCCTCGCGTGCAGCGGCAGTTCCGGCCGCTCCGGCGCGTCGAGCCTGAGCACGTCCGCGCCGAGCGCGGCCAGGTAGCGGGTGGCCGTCGGCCCGGCAATGACCCGGGTGAGGTCGAGCACCCTGATCCCCGAGGCGGGCAGCGCTCCCGCCGCGCGCCGCCGCGGCGGCGCGTCCCCGGCCGGGCCTTCCGCTACCAGCAGAGCCGCGGCGACCGCCCGGCCCGCAGGCTCCGCCAGCCAGGCCTCCTCGCCGCGCACCGCAGCGGCGACCCCGCCCGCGCCGACCGCGAGATCCTCGATCTCGCCTGCCCGCAGACCCGCGATCGCCGCCGCGACGGCATCCGGATCGGCCGGCGCGCCCAGCGCGCGCAGCAGTGCCTCGCGATGCCAGGGATAGTTCGCGTGCGTGCGCACCCAGCCGTCGGCGGCCGGCCAGAACCGCGACAGCGGCGCGAACCCCACGCCCGCGCGCTCCCCGTTCACCCGCAGGTAGGCCTCGCTCCTGAAGGCCGCCGCCAGGTGCCCCCGGTCCAGCCGGGCGCTCCGGGACGCTGCCCCACCTCGCCGCACGCGCAGGTCCGCCGCGGCCAGCAGCGCCGCTCCGGCGCAGGCGATCGCCACGTCCTCCACCGCCAGCCGCGACGGCAGCCGCCCAGGCTTCCCAGTGACCTCAAGCTCTACAGGCAGCTCTCCGCCGCCGAGCGCCGCCCAGGCCTCGCCGAGCAGACCCGGCCACAGCGGTCCTTCCATGTGAGGATCCCTCCTAGTCCGGGCGGCGGGCGATCACGTGCAGCAGGGCGGCCACCCGGCGGTAGGGATCGGTGCGCCCGGCCCGCTCCTCGCAGGCCAGCACGGTGTCGATGTCCGTCGGCGGCTCGGTATCGTTCGCCGCGATGTCGGTGAAGACCCGCACCCCGTACCAGGCGGTGACCTCGAGGCCGTGGCGCGCCAGCCGGTCGCCAAGGTCGGCGAGGCGGTCGGCCCGGGCGGCGACGCCGATCCTGTTCTGGTATCCGGCCGAGGTGCCGGAAAAAGTCATTGCGTCCGCGCAGGCCGTCCAGTCACCCAGCAGCCCGGGCCGCATGGCGAGCGCGTCGCCGTTGCGCACCAGAAGCGATACCAGGCCGCCCGGCGCGGTCAGCCCGGCCACCGCGCGCAGCACCGGCTCCGGATCCGCCTGGTACATCAGCACCCCGTGACAGAGCACCGCCGCGAACGGTGGAACCACGGCTCGTTCGGCCAAATCTTCTATGAAGCCATGCACGACCCGCACCCTGGCGCGGACCCCGGCCGGCTCGGCGGCCAGGTCCGCGCCGAAGCCGGCCAGCAGCTCGGCTGAGGCGTCGACCCCGGTCACCTCATAGCCGCGCCGTGCCAAGCGCAAGGCCTGCGTCCCCTGACCGCAGCCACAATCAATTATCCGAACGGGGGGTGGTGGCAGTTCCGCGTTCAGCTGCCTGGTGACGAGTTCCTGGCGGACGACGTTCCGCAGCTTCCCCAGCCGGTCCTGCCAGTTCCGTTCCCCGGCGCTGAACGCGGTGCTCATCGGTCGCGTCCCAGCTCCCGCTGCATCAAGACGGTGTCGATCCATCGGCCGTGCTTGCGGCCGACGCCGGCCAGGCGGCCGGCCTCGATGAACCCGAACCTGCGGTGCAGCGCGGCCGAGGCGTCGCTGCCCGAGTCGGCGATGACCGCGATGACCTGGCGCGCGCCGGCCCGCAGGCATCCGGCGAGCAGCGCGCCGAGCAGGGCGCTGCCCAGCCCGCGGCCGGTGTGAGAGGGGGAGACGTACACCGTGTCCTCGACGGTATGCCGGTAGCCCGGCTTGGGCCGCCACGGGCTTGCGTAAGCGTACCCGCCGACCACGCCGCCGGCCTCGGCTACCAGGAAGGGCAGGTTCCGCCCGGCCAGCTCGTCGAGCCGCCGCGACCAGTCCGCCGCCGTGGGCGGGACCTCCTCCAGCGTCGCCGTGCTGTTCGCCACGTAGTGCGCGAAGATCGAGGCGACCTGCTCCAGGTCCGCCGGGACCGCCGCGCGGACGACAGGCTGCGGCGAGGTCCGGGTCACCCTCCCAGCATCGCACGGGCGGTTGCCCGCCTCCGACCCGATCATGGACAATGGCGCGGTGGCAGCGGACTACAGCGACACCGACGCATTCCGCGGCGCGAGCTTCACCGGCGCGGACCTCACCGGCGCGAAGTTCCGTGACTGCGACCTGCGCCAGGTCAGGATCGTCGACTCCTGGCTCATCGATGTCCAGGTGTCCGGTGAGGTCGGTAGCTTCGTCGTCAACGACGTCGACGTCACCGAGTTCGTGGCCGCCGAGCTTGACCGGCGGAATCCCGAACGCGTCCTGGTGCGGTCGATGCAAACCGTCGACGACTACCGCGCGACCTGGGAAATACTGGAAGGGCTCTGGTCGGAAACCGTGGCCCGCGCCGAGCGGCTGCCGGAGGCCGCGCTCAATCAGCGAGTCGAGGACGAGTGGTCCTTCGTCGAGACGCTGCGTCATCTCGTCTTCGCCACCGACGCGTGGGCGGGCAGTTCGATTCTCGACGATCCGTCGCCCTACCACCGGCTCGGCCTCCCGCACAGCGGCTACCCGCCGCAGGATGCCGCGGCGCTCGGCGTCGACCTGGCCGCGCGCCCGTCGCTGGCCGAGGTCCTGGAGGTGCGGGCCGAGCGCTTGGCGCTGGTACGCGGGATCCTCGACCCGCTCACCGAGGCCGAACTCGACCGGATGACCTCGCGGCTGCCTTCGCCCCTCCACCCGGAAGAGCCGCGCTCGGTCGGCCGTTGCCTGCGGGTCGTGATGAAGGAAGAGTGCGAGCACCGCCGCTACGCGGTCCGCGACCTCGCGGTGCTCGAGGCGAGTGACCCGCGGCTTCCTGAGCCGGCGTGACCCTTGGGGTCCTTAGGCGCGCAGCCCGATGAACACCCGCCCGAAGACGTCGTTGATGATCTCGATGGCGTCGGCGCGGGCCATCGCCTCGTCCTGGTCGACGTCGGGGGCCGGAAGGCCGAGGTCCTTGGCGAGCGCCAGCGCCGGGAAGCACGCCGCCTTGCACAGGCCCTTGAGCCGGGCCTCGAGGGACACCCGAGCCGGGGTGAACGCGGGCACCGGCCGCGGCATGACCTCGGGCCAGTCCGCCGGGTCACGCGGGCTGTCCAGGGACAGAACCGGGGCGAGGTCGCGGGCCGAGGCGTCGCGGCCGGTCAGCGGCGCGCCGAGCTGCCAGCGCTCCCGCAGGGTCCGGATCACCGATGTGTGCCGGTATTCCTCGTTGATCACCGTGTTCGGCGGGATCCACGGCGAGATCGCGATGGCCGGCACGCGCAGGCCGGAACGGTCGAACGCGAAGCCCATCTGCCCGGGCGGGGCGGCCGGGTCCGGGGGGACCGCCAGCGGCGGGGGGACGTGATCGAAGGTTCCGCCGTGCTCGTCGAAGTTGACCATGAGCAGCGTGTTGTAGGCGTTCGACCCGTCAGGCGAGGATGAGGACCGGATCGCGTCGTAGATCTTCGCGAGCAGCGCCTCGCCGCCGAGCAGGGCGGACGGCGGGTCGAGTTCGACGCCGGGGAAGATGGCGTCGAACGCCGGGTGCATGTCGTTGTGGCCGTACAGCAGGTTCGGCTCGATGAACGAGTAAGTAGGCAACTGCCCGCTGGCCGCGTCCTCGAGGAACCGGTCGGTAGTGAAGAAGTTCGTCGCGAACCGCTCCAGCAGGCGGGGCGCGTGGATGACGCCGGTGATCGACAGGTGGCTCGGCGGGTCGCAGTAGACGCGCCAGGTCAGGTGCTGCGCCTCGAGCCGCTCGAAGATCGTCTCGGCCGTGTTGTGCAGCGGGAAGGAGTCGGCGGGCGTCATGTTGACCACCAACCCCGACGAGGAGGCCGCGTGGAAGAACGACCTGTTGGGGAACGTCTGCGACGGCACCTCGCAGAACCAGTGGTCGAAGGTGGCAAAGGCGCGGGCCAGCGTCGAGGTGACGGGCACCTGCATCGGCGCATAGCCGGTCATGATCTGCGCGTACTCCTCGAAGGAGGGCGGCCGCAGCATCTCGGCGGTGAACGCGCTGATGTAGTCGGCGACGAACCCGTCCATCGTCGGCGGCTGGGCGGAGTTAGCCGGTGCGTTGTACGGGGCGACCATGCGCTCGGCCACCATGTTCCGGTTGCCCGGCGGGTCGATCAGCCCGAACAGCTGCGTGTTGACGTGCTGGTACTCCTCGCCCGGGTCGGGCGACGGGGTGTTCATGTTGACGGCGGTCCCGTACGGGACGAGCCGCGGGCCCGCTCCAGGGACGGCGTCCGGTGCCCAGTCCGGGATCGGGTTGGACAGGTTAAGGCCCGCCACACCCTCGAACGACGCCACCTCGCCCGGCTCATACAGGCGGCCGAGAAGGTTGTCGAACGAGCGATTTTCGAACATAATAACGACTACGTGATCGAGGGCATTGCTCCGGTCAGGTCGCGGCATGACACGACCCTACAGGTGCCACGAGGTGCAGTAGCGTGCTAGCAACGATCCGTTTTCGCCCCGGGGCGCTGGCGAGAACTGGTGAAGGGGGACGGCATGGCCGACCTGCAGGACGACGGGCTGGACAGGCTGGCAGACGCGTTCTGCGAGGCCAGCATCAGGGACGGCAGGGGCCGGGCGGCGCAGATGCTGGCGGCCAACCCGCAGATCGCGGGCCACAGCTTCGCCACCGCGGTGGTCCTCGGCGACGCCGGCCGAGTGCGCGCCGAGATCGCCGCCGATCCCGGCCTGGCGACCAGGGCCGATGCCCGGTCGGGCTGGACGCCGCTGCACGCGGCCTGCGCCTCGCGGTGGCACCGGCTCGACCCGGCCAGGGCCGACGGCCTGCTCGAGGTGGTCCGCATCCTCCTGGACGCCGGAGCCGACCCGGTCGGGAGCACCGGCGGGCAGGGAGGGCACGGCGGCTGGACGCCGCTGCGCTGCGCGGTCGCCGGGGCGTCCAACCCGCCGGTCACGAGGCTGCTGCTGGAGCGCGGCGCGGTGCCAACCGATGACGACCTGTACCTGGCCGCGTTCGAGGATGACCATGAGTGCCTGCGGCTGCTGCTCGGCAGCGCCGCGGACGTGGCCGGGATCGCCAGGATGGCGCTGGCCGCCCCGATCAGCCTCGACAACTCCGACGGAGTGCGGCTGCTGCTCGAGGCCGGGGCCGACCCGCGCCGCTACGACGACGACGCTCGCGAGCCGTCTCCGGCCGTGTACGCGGCCGTCCGGCGCGGGTGCTCGGCCGAGCTGCTTGACCTGTTGCTCGCCCACGGGGCCGAGCCCGACCTGCCGGGCCCCGACGGGAGCTCGCCGCTGGCCCTGGCCACCGTCCAGGGCCGCGAGGACCTGGCCGCGGTGCTGCTCAGGCACGGCGCTACCGACGACACCACCGACGCTGACCGCTTCCTCGCCGCCTGCCTGCGCGCCGATTCCGGCGCCGCCCAGCGGCAGCTGGCCGCGGACCCCCGGCTGCCCGGCCGCCTCACCGACGCCCAGCGGGGAGCGGCGCTAGTCGGCGCCGCGCAGGCCGGTGACGTGGCGGCCATCGGCCTGATGCTCGACCTCGGCTTCCCCGTGAACGCCCACAGCGGTGAGGACGGCGGCACGGCCCTGCATGCCGCCGCCTACGCAGGCAGCGCCGAGGCCGTCCGCCTGCTGCTCGACCGCGGCGCCGACATCGAGGCCCGCGACGCCAGCTGGGACAGCACGCCGCTGGACTGGGGCGCCGTCGGCAGCGGGTACCGGCCGGATACCAGCCCGAGCCCCGACTGGACCGCGGTGGTGCAGACCCTGCTCGATGCCGGTGCCTCCACCGAGGGAATCACGCTCTCGCCCGATAACGTCAAGCAGCCCAGCCCCGCCGTGGTGGCGCTGCTGCGCCGCCACGGCGTCCCCAAACCGGCTGGTTCTTGAGGATGGCTCTTGGGTCTGCTACGCGACGTTGATGTTGGAGGCGTGCAGGGCGGCGTACCAGGCGGTGTAGTCCTGGGCGGTGGTGCCGTAGCCGGGGCCGGGCTGGAGCAGGTTGGCGACGGTGATGAAGTCGCCGAGCATCGTCTTGTACCCGGCGCGGTTCTCGGCGGGCAGCAGCGCGGGGGTGGAGAGGATGTGCTCGGCCTGGGCGCGGACGACGCGGGCGTCGGCTTCGAAGATCAGGTGGTTGGCGACGGTCGGCGCGTGGGCCTCGACCTCGAGCGACCCGGCCAGGATGCGGACGTCGTTGTTGAAGGTGACCTGGGCCTGTCCGCCGGCTGACTCCAGCCAGATCACCGACGCGTCGGCGGCGGGGGCCGCCTGGGTGACGATGGCGGCCGGCCGGTGGGAGTGCGCGGTGTGCAGGGCGGCAGCGGCACCGTGGTGGGTGAGGCCGAGACCTGAAACGATGGCGACCGCGGCGGCGGCGGCGGCGAGAGAGTTCAGCTTCATGGTCCGTCCTTTGGGTGCTACGTGCTTCCAGGCGCTCATAGGTTCAGATTCGCGAGCGGCAGTAGCGGCGGAGTTCGCCATGAAGTTGCGCGCCGGTTGCACTGCCCGGCGGCTGCACGTACGGCGTGGACCCTGATCTTGACCAGCAGGCGGAGATGGGAACCTTCGGCACCGGCCTGTTCGGCAGCGACGGCGCTCTCGACCTTCTCGACGAGCTAGTTGACCAGCCCGCCGTTCAGCGCCGCGAAGCCCTCGAACGGGTCTTCTCCCGGCTCCGTGACCGTCCCGACCTGCTGGGGCGGAAGATCTTCCCCGATGAGATCGTGGCGGCGGCCGCGGTGGTGGCAGCCGGCTTGCCCAGCGGTGAAAGCATCAGGGACGGCCCCCGGCACGACGGCTGGACCGGTCCGCAGACCGCAGCCGAGGCCCGGCAAACCACCGACCGGCTCACCGCGATCCTCCTGCCCATCGCTACCCTCGGACAGCTTCTTCATCCCGAACCCCAGCACCCGAACGTGATCATCGGCGACGCCCTTGGCCTACGTGCTTGAGGTGTGCCCTGACCAGCGATCGAGATCTCGATCGTTAACTGGTTGGTGGCTGCCGGCGGGCTGTGGCCTGGCGACCGTTTCTATTACGAGCTGGTCAGGGCTGGCAGGACTGGAACCCGTCAAACGCATCGGAGGTCACGAACGCGGCTGGCCGCGTCCTGCGGGTCTGGCACGAGGTCGAGTCCGTCGCCGACGAGGTGGTCACCGTCGTCGAGACGCGAGCCGGGAGATCATTACCGTCGCCTGCAAGAAGGGGTGAGTCGGCCTGTAGGCCGGGTTCTGTGCGCCCGCTTGCGCGGGGCGGCGGTCATCCATCTGGGACTGCCGTTGCCGACAGCCTCGTGCGGTCTACCCGCGAGCATCGGGCGGGCCGCCCTCGAACGC
>Ga0181525_10004812_pt1 | contig 10226 bp, 5 predicted proteins | sample PEATcosm2014_Bin_48_FD_121100 | JGI IMG/M metagenome (GOLD analysis project Ga0181525, IMG submission 121100) | Peatland microbial communities from MTU Mesocosm Facility, Houghton, MI, USA - PEATcosm2014_Bin06_10_metaG | ecosystem: Environmental > Terrestrial > Soil > Wetlands > Peat | place...
CCCATCCAGCGCGGATCCTCGTACGGCAAAATGTCCTTGCCCTTGACGGAGTGGATTAGCGGCGCCTTGAGCCGGTCCGAAAGCGCGCGCAGTTCTTCCGCCGCACCGTGGCAACCGGCGCCGCACATGATGACGACGCTGCCCGCCGCGTCGATGCGGCGGGCGATATCGGCGATATCCTCCGCGCTTGCGGCAATCTCCGGCCGCGGCTTCAGGGTCGCGACGCTCGATACGCCGCCATCGGCCTTTGCCTCGCTGACATCCTGCGGCAGGGTCAGGTGAGCGACGCCGCGCCCGGCATAGGCGGATGAAATCGCCTGATGAATGACGGCAGGCGCGTGGGCAGCCGAGGAAACAGTCTCCGAATAGAGCGAAACGTCGCGGAAAAGCAGATGGTGTTCGGTGGCCTGGATGAAGTCGGTCCCGCGCATCTTGCGCGGCATGTCGCCCGAGAGCGCCAAAACGGGCGCGTGATCGCGGCCTGCCTCATAGAGCCCGGCAACGAGATGCGTGCTGCCAGGGCCGGTCGTGCCGGCGCAAACCGCGAGCCGCCCGGTGAGCTTGGCTTGACCGGACGCGGCAAGGGCCGCGCCTTCCTCGTGACGGACGCCGATCCACTCGATATTGCTGCGGCGAACCGCGTCGGCAAGCGGATTGAGTGAGTCCCCGATCAGCGCAAAGATGTGTTTGACCCCAACCTGCTCAAGTACGCCGACGAGCACGTCAGCGACGGTTTGGGACATCTGCGACTCCTTTAATTTTCCCGACTCATTCGCTAGGGGGCGTAACCTAGAAAGGTGACGCCTGGTTGCAAACCGAATGCCGCGCGGCGTCGCGTCGAAATTCGCTTCAACCGGCTTTGGGTATAGGTCCTGCCGCAGTGTCGGGACTGAACCCGGTGCCGAAGGCGACGCCCTTGGCTTCCGTCCCAACGGCGGTCAGGATCGCAATCGCGACGGCGACGATGCCGGCAACAACGGCGAGCGCGAGTGCATAGTTCCCGCCGTAATGGGCCGCGATACCTGCTTGTAGGGTGGCGTTGACCGACGCGATCAGGTTGCCGAGCTGATAGACAAATCCCGGGAACGTACCGCGCGCCTCGTCGGGCGATAGTTCGTTCAAATGCACGGGAACGACGCCCCAAGCGCCCTGCACCGTGACCTGCATGAAAAAGGCGCCGACCGCGAGCCAGACCGCAGTCGTGGCAAATGCCCACAGCGGCATAACCAGCAGCGACAGTATGCAGGCGATAATGATGATGCGCCGCCTGCCGAAGCGCTCGGACAGCGAGCCAGCGGAAATTCCGCCGATGATGGCGCCGACATTATAAATACCGGCAATCAGGCCGACCTTGTGCGCATCGAAACCGTGTTGCACCTGCAGGAAGGTCGGATAAAGGTCCTGCGTGCCGTGGCTGAAGAAATTGAATGCGGTCATCAGCAGCACGGCGTAGATGCCGAGCCGCCAGTGTGTTTTGAGTACAGCCAAGGTGTTGCTGTTTTTGGTCGTCGGCTTCCAGCTCGGCGATTCTGGCACGCTGCGACGGATATAGAGAACCAGCAGCGCCGGAAGCACGCCGACCATGAACATGCCTCGCCAGCCGATGTACTGGAAGAAAAGGCCGTACACCACCGAGGCCAGGAAATAGCCGGTCGGATAGCCCGATTGCAGCAGGCCGGAAACGAAGCCACGGGCGTGCGGTGGGATCGATTCCATGGTCAGCGAGGCGCCGACGCCCCATTCGCCACCCATCGCGATACCGTAGATCGCGCGCAAAACCAGCAGTGCGGTCAGGCTCGGCGCGAATCCGGAGGCAAACTCGATCGCCGAATAAAACAGCACGTCGACCATCAAGGTAGGCCGCCGGCCCCAGCGGTCGGCCGCTCGTCCGAACAGGAACGCGCCGATCGGGCGCATCGCCAGAGTGAGCAGAATGGCGATCGTGACCTTCGTCACGTCGGTATCAAATTCCTTGGCGATGTCGTGGAGTACGAACACCATGAGAAAGAAGTCGAAGGCATCGAGCGTCCAGCCCAGGAAGCTGGCGGCGACGACGTGTTTTTGTTCGGTGGTCCAGCCAGAAAGTGCGGCAATACGCATCGATCAACCTCCCCAAGGTGACGGCGCTCAGATCGAAGAGGCGCCCGCGTCATCAATGATATTCTGGCGCGTTTTGCGCGCTTGATAAACGCTCAAATATGCATGGGCGGTCCCTGGGTCCCGGGCCGGTTCTAACGGGCTTATCCAGCAGGCCGGCGCGGCACCAGGGCATTGGCGACCAGCTCTTGCACCACCTCGTCCTCCTGATTGAGTGTTCGTGTTCGTATCTTCATCAGGCCGCGGTCCGGGCGCGACTTGGACGGTCGCATTTCCAGCACCTCGTTCTCGATGCGCAGTTCATCCCCGGGATAGACCGGAATGGGCCAGCGCAGACTGTCGAAGCCCAGCCCGATCGTGCCGTCCGCCGCCCGATACTCGCTGCCGGCGACGAGACTCATGGTCAGCGCGGCGGTGTGCCAGCCGCTGGCGACCAGGCGCCCGAAAATCGACTTGCGTGCGGCGTTCTCGTCGACATGGAAGAATTGCGGATCGAATTGTTTGGCGAAGGCGATGATATCGTCCTTCTCCACCAGCACCCGTCCTCGGGGCTTATGAATTTGTCCGACCGCGAAATCCTCGAAGTACCGCTCACTCATCGATCGTCGCTCCAGGGGAAAGGATTCACTGAGTATATGCGTTCAATTGGGTGTGGCGATGAAGGAATTTTTCACGGCCGCCTTTCCTTTGCGACGCGGCTGCGGTTATCATCGACGAACGCTCAGGGGAGCATCGCCATGACCGGGCGCGCCGTGTTCACGTGTGCTGCGTTCCTTCTCGCCTTCGGCGTGTCGGCGGCGGCCGCGTAGCCATTTTGGGATGGCGGCTATGGCGAGGACTGGGCCGCGACGCATGCCGCCACCTACCAGCTGGAGAACCGAATCGCCTTTCTCCAGGCCGATCCGGAGATCGATGACGGCTACAAGGCTCCGATCATCGGCAAAACACGTGCCGAAATCCTGCAGCTGCGCGCCACGCTGCCGGCGCCGCATTGGCGCTGGGCCACTCCGTGCTGCTACAGCCGCCGTCCAATCCACATTCGCTAAGCTCTTCATTCGGCGGGAGCGCGAAAGCCTCCGGGCATGCGACCCAGCAGCCGCGACCGCGCCCGCAGCGACCAGCCGCTGAGCCGGTCCAGGTAAAGATAGAGCACGGGTGTCGTGTACAGCGTCAGCAACTGGCTGATGATGAGGCCGCCGACGATCGCAATACCAAGCGGCCGCCGAATTTCTCCGCCGTTGCCGAAGCTCAAAGCCAGCGGAATGGCGCCGAGGATGGCGGCCGACGTGGTCATCAGGATCGGGCGAAACCGCAGCAAACAGGCTTCGAAAATCGCGTCGTAAGAGCTCAGCTGCCGCGCGCGCTTCGCCTCGATGGCAAAGTCCACCATCATGATCGCGTTTTTCTTCACGATGCCGATCAAGAGGATCACGCCGATCAGCCCGATAATGTCGAACTCGACGTTGAACAGCATCAAGGCCAGCAACGCGCCGACGCCGGCGGATGGGAGCGTGGAGAGAATAGTGATGGGATGTACATAGCTCTCGTAAAGCACGCCGAGCAGGATATAGACCGCGGCGATGGCGGTGAGGATGAGGATCGGCTCCTTGCCGAGCGATTGCTGAAACAATTGCGCCGTACCGGCAAGCGTGCCGCGGATCGACGAAGGCATATGGATCCGGGTGATAGCGGCATTGATTTCGTCGGAGGCTTCGCCGAGCGACTTGCCCGGATGCAGATTGAACGAAATGGTCGAGGCCACGAACAATCCCTGGTGGTTGACCGATAGCGGCGTGTGGCCCGGGCGGTAATGACTGACGGCGGCGAGCGGGATCATGGTTTCGAGCGTGGTGCTTACGGCGGCGCCGGCGGACGTGGAGCCGTGACCGGTATTCGCCAGCGCGTTGGTGAAGGCATTGCGCGCCGCATTGTTGTTGGCGTTTGCCGAAGCGGTCGCGCTCGACGTCGACGAATTCGAGCTCGATGTGGAGGACATCGCCAAGACCGTGTCGGCGCGGGAAGTGGGCGAGACCGGAGCCGTCGTAACGGCTGGCGAGGTCCCGACGACAGGCGGCGTGACGACGGTGCCGATCGTGGTCGCCGGCCTTACGTTTCCCGCCGACGCATTGGTTGTCGCCGTTCCCGGCGGCGTCGCCCCGGAAGTGGCAACGTAAACGTCGCGCAGTGAATCGGGATATTGCGTGTAGCGCGGATCAATCTCCATCACGACGTGGTATTGATTGATGGCGCTATAAATGACGGACACCTGGCGCTGACCGAAGGCGTCGTAGAGCGTATTGTCGATTTGCAGCGGGCTGATACCGAGGCGCGCCGTGGTGTCACGATCAATGTCGACATAGGTCTCGATACCCCGTTGCTGCTGGTCGGAACTCACGTCGGTTAACACCGGGCTGTGCTCGAGCGCGTCAACGAGTTTCGGCGTCCAATCGTAAAGTTCATTCACGTCCTCGGATTGCAGTGTGTACTGGTATTGCGCGTTGCTCTGCCGGCCGCCGGCGCGCAGGTCCTGCACCGCGGCCAAGTACAGTCGTCCACCCGGCACCTGGTTAAGCTTGGGCCGCAGCCGCGCGATCACCTGATCCACGCCAACACGCTGCGACAGCGGCTTCAGCGAGACGAAGACGTTTCCGGTGTTGATCTGCGCGTTGCCTCCACCACCCGAGCCAACGCCGGTATATCCCACGACGTTTTCCACCGCCGGATCCTGCTGCACGATATTCATCATCTGCCGCAGCTTTCCGCTCATCAGCTGAAATGAAATGCTTTGATCGGCTTGCAGCGAGCCGATCAGCCGACCGGTATCTTGCTGCGGAAAGAAACCCTTGGGCACGATCACGAACAGGGCCACGTTCAAGCAGATCGTGGCGATGAAAACCACAAGCACCAGGCCGCTGTGGTGCAGCGCCCAGGTGAGCGAGCGTCCATAGCGATCGCGTAGCCGCTCGAAAATGCCGCCACCGCGTTCCACCTGGTCGGCCGATCGGCTGCGCAGCAACAGCGCGCACATCATCGGCGTGGTGGTCAGCGAAATCGCCAGCGAGACGAGAATGGCGATCGACAGAGTGACGGTGAATTCGCGAAACAGCCGGCCCAGAATGCCACCCATAAGCAGGATCGGAATGAAGACCGCGATCAACGACAGGCTAATCGAGAGCACCGTAAATCCCACCTCCCGCGCGCCGCGAAAGGCCGCCTGGGTGGGCGATAATCCGTCTTCCATATGCCGGGAGATGTTTTCCAATACGACGATGGCGTCGTCGACGACGAAACCCGTGGCGATCGTCAGCGCCATCAACGACAGGATATCGAGGCTGTAGCCGAGCAGATACATGGCGCCGAACGTGCCGAGGATGGATATCGGCACCGCGACGCTCGGGATCAGCGTCGCGCGAAAACTGCGCAGGAAGATAAACACGACGACTGTCACCAGGATGACGGCCATGACCAGTGTCAGCTCGGTATCGTGCAGCGAGGCGCGGATCGTGGTGCTGCGGTCGATGGCAATGGTGACGTTCATGTCGGCCGGCATGGCCGCTTCCAAATGCGGCAGCTCTTCCTTCACGTTGTCGATAGTTTCGATAATATTGGCGTTCGGCTGGCGGAATAGAATCACCAGGACCGAAGGCTGCCCATTGGACATGCCGAGGTTGCGCACATCCTGCACGGAGTTCTGCACCTCGGCGACGTCGGATAACTGCACCGCCGCGCTGTTGCGATAGGCAATCACCAGCGGCGTGTAATCCGCCGCCACGTCCGCCTGGTCGTTGGTATAGATCTGATAGCGGCGGTCGCCATCGTCGATGGTGCCCTTAGGGCTGTTGGCATTGGCTGAGGCAAGCGCCGCGCGCACGTCTTCAAGGCCGATGCCGTATTTGTACAGCGCCTGCGGGTTGAGTTCGACGCGGACCGCGGGCAGCGCCGACCCGCCGATGACGACGTTGCCGACCCCGCTCAATTGCGACAGCCGCTGCGCCAGAATGTTGCTCGCGGAATCGTACATCTGGCCTTGCGTCATAGTCTTGGAGGTCAGTGCGAGAATCAGAATTGGCGCGTCGGCCGGATTGACCTTGCGGTAGGTCGGATTGCTGGGGAGGTTCAAGGGTAAATCGGCGCGAGCGGCGTTGATGGCCGCTTGAACGTCACGCGCGGCGCCGTCGATGTCCCGTGTGACGTCGAATTGCAGCGTGATGCGGGTCTGTCCGATCCCGCTTTGCGAGGTCATTTCCGTCACGTCGGCAATCTGGCCGAGGTGGCGTTCGAGCGGTTCGGCGACGCTGGTCGCGACCGTGTTCGGGCTGGCGCCAGGTAAAGTCGCGCTGACCGATATGGTGGGGAAATCCACCTGCGGCAGCGGCGATACCGGCAACTTCGAAAAGCCGAGGATGCCCGCGATCGCGATGGCCATCGTCAGCAGCGTGGTTGCTACCGGCCGCGAAATGAAGGGCGCGGAAATGTTCATTCGGCGGGCTCGCGCGGCGCCAGCGGCGTCTCCGGGCTGCGTCCGGACAGACGCAGCGCCAGGCGGTCGAAGTACAGATAAATGACCGGCGTGGTGAACAGCGTCAGCATCTGACTCACGATCAACCCCCCGACGATGGCGATGCCGAGCGGCTGGCGCAGCTCGGACCCCGTTCCGGTGCCGAGCATGAGCGGCAACGCGCCGAGGATCGCAGCCATCGTCGTCATCAGGATCGGTCGGAACCGCAGCAGGCAGGCTTGATAGATCGCTTCACGCGGCGGCAGGCCCTCGACCCGCTCGGCTTCCAGCGCGAAGTCGATCATCATGATCGCGTTTTTCTTGACGATGCCTATGAGCAGAACGATGCCGATGATGGCGATGATGTCGAGGTCGTAGTGCAGCAGCATCAGCGATAGCAGCGCACCGACGCCGGCCGAGGGCAGGGTGGACAGGATGGTGATCGGGTGAACGAAGCTTTCGTAGAGAACGCCAAGCACGATATACATCGCCACGACCGCGGCGATGATGAGAAACACTTCGTTGGCGAGCGATGACTGGAAGGCCGCGGCCGTGCCCTGGAACGCCGTGGTGAAGCTGATCGGCAGCCCGAGATCCTTTTCCGCCTGCTCGATGGCGTCGACCGCGGCGCCGAGCGAAACGCCCGGCGCGGTGTTGAACGAAATCGTAGTCGCCGGCAGCTGGCCGTAATGGGTGACCAGGAGCGGCCCGGTATGCTGCTCGAGATGCACGATCGCCGACAACGGCACCTGTCCGTTAGTCGAAGACGACGACGACGGCAGGTAGATCATGGACAAGCCGTCGAGCGAGCGCTGCAGCGACGGATCGACCTCCATAATGACGCGGTATTGGTTCGACTGGGTATAGATGGTGGAAATGATCCGCTGGCCGAACGCATCGTAAAGCGCGTTGTCCACGGTCGCCGGTGTGATGCCGAAGCGGGCCGCGGTGGCGCGGTCGATCACGATATTCAGCGTCAGCCCTTCCTGCTGCAGGTCGCTGGCGACGTCGGTGAGTTGCGGCAGTTGGCTCAATTGCTGCACCAGGCGCGGCACCCAGGCATTGAATTCGGTGGGATTGGCGTCCTCGAGCACGAAATGGTACGGGGCGCGGCTGATCGTGGAATCGATGGTCAGATCCTGCACCGGCTGCATGTAAAGCGTGACACCGACGATACCCGACACGCTCTTCTGGATGCGGCGCATGATCTGGGTCGCGGTGAGGCTGCGCTCATCGTGCGGCTTCAGATTGATAAGAAAGCGTCCGGTGTTTTGCGTCTGGTTGGTGCCGTCCACCCCGATGAACGAGCTCAGGTTCTCGACGTCGGAATCGCGCAAGATCGCTTCGCCAAGCTGGTTCTGCAACTTTGCCATGGCGTCGTAGGAGATGCTTTGCGGCGCCTCCGAGATCGCTTGGATCATGCCGGTGTCCTGCACCGGGAAGAATCCCTTGGGGATCAGAATGTAGAGGATGAGCGTGAGGACCAGCGTCGCCAACGCGACCAGCAAGGTGAGAAATTGGCGGTCCAGCACCCAATTCAAGGCCCGGCCGTACAACGCAATGGTCGCGTTGAACGCGCGCTCGGCTTGAAGATCGAACCTCGTGCGCTCCGCCTCCGGCCGGTGCCGGATCAGCTTGGCGCACAGCATCGGCACCAGCGTCAGCGATACCACGGCCGAAATCACGATCGTGACCGCGAGTGTGATGGCGAACTCATGGAAAAGGCGGCCGACCACCTCGCCCATGAACAGCAAAGGGATGAGCACCGCGAGCAGCGAGATCGTCAGCGAGATGATGGTGAAGCCGATTTGCTGCGAGCCGCGCAGCGCGGCCTCTAGCGGAGCCATGCCGCTTTCGACGTAGCGGGCGATGTTCTCGATCATGACGATGGCGTCGTCGACAACGAAGCCGGTGGCGATCGTCAGCGCCATGAGCGACAGATTGTCGAGGCTGAAGCCGAGCAGGTACATCGCGCCCAAAGTGCCGACCAGCGACAGCGGTACCGACAGGCTCGGTATGACCGTTCCGGGAATGGTTCGCAGGAACAGGAAGATCACGATCACGACGAGGACGATGGCAAGCGTGAGCTCGAACTCGACGTCGGCCACCGAGGCGCGGATAGTGACGGTTCGATCGCTGAGCACGGCGACATCGACGGCCGCCGGAAGCGTGGAGGAGATGCGCGGCAACAGCGTTTTGATGCGGTCGACCACCTCGATGATGTTGGCGCCCGGTTGCCGCTGCACGTTGAGGATGATCGCGGGGGTGGTATTGGCCCAGGCGCCGAGCTTGGTGTTCTCCGCGCCGCTGATTACGGTCGCCACATCCGACAGCCGCACCGGGTCGCCGTTGCGATAGGCGATGATCGTGCTGGCGTATTGTGAGGCGTTGTCGATCTGATCGTTGGCGTTGATCGTGGTGGCTTGAGTCGGACCGTCGAAATTCCCTTTCGGCGTATTGACGTTGAAATTGCCGATCGTGGTGCGCACGTCGTCGATGTTGAGCCCGTAAGCGGCGAGCGCCTGCGGATTGAATTGTATCCGCACCGCCGGCCGGTGCCCGCCGCTGATGCTGACCAGTCCGACGCCGGTAAGCTGCGAGATCTTCTGCGCCAGGCGCGTCTCGCTCAAATCCTCCAGATCGGTCAGCGATACACTTTTCGAGGTGACCGCCAGCGTCAGGATCGGCGCGTCGGCCGGGTTGATCTTGGCGTAGACCGGCGGGATCGGCAGATCGCTCGGCAGCAGGTTGTTCGCGGCATTGATCGCGGCCTGCACTTCCTGCTCGGCCACGTCGAGGCTGAGATCGAGGCTGAATTGCAGGGTAATCACCGACGCGCCGGCGGAGCTTGCCGACGTCATCTGGTTCAAGCCCGGCATCTGCCCGAGTTGCCGCTCGAGCGGCGCCGTCACTGACGACGTCATAACCTCCGGACTGGCGCCCGGATAGAAGGTCGAAACCTGGATGGTCGGATAATCGACCTCAGGCAGCGTCGAAAGCGGCAGGAAGGTATAGGCGACAATGCCCGACAGCATGATCGCCGCCATGAGCAACGTCGTTCCGACCGGCCGCAGAATGAAGGGTTCGGAGACGTTCATCGCACCGTTTCATCGTGGCGCAAGTTGTTTACCCAACCTGTGCACGCCGCCCCCGCGCGCCCAATCTTCACACTCTATTGGCTGCCGCCATTGCGCCGATTTTGCGAATTAGGCGAACCCTGCGCCGGAGGCTGTGTGCCTGGTGGAGCGGTCCCGGCGGCGGCTGCCGGCGCGGCGCCCCCGGGGATCGTTATGCGCGCCCCGTCGCGCAAGCGGTCGAGCCCGTCGACGACGACCCGCTGGCCCGCTGATAGTCCCGACGTGACCGCTGCCATCGGACCATCGGTCGGCCCGACCGCGATCGGCTGCACCGACACCGTGTTGTTGGCGTTGATCACATAGACGTAAGCGCCGGGCGCGCCGCGCTGGATCGCCGCCGTCGGCACCGTCACCACGTTGCTCAGCGTCTTGACGAGGAGTTGCGCGTTGACGAATTGGTTGGGAAACAGCGCATTGTCCGCATTGTCGAACTGCGCGCGTACCTTCACCGTTCCTGTGGTGGTGTCGATCTGGCTGTCGAGCGCGGTCACGCG
>Ga0181525_10004814_pt1 | contig 10222 bp, 7 predicted proteins | sample PEATcosm2014_Bin_48_FD_121100 | JGI IMG/M metagenome (GOLD analysis project Ga0181525, IMG submission 121100) | Peatland microbial communities from MTU Mesocosm Facility, Houghton, MI, USA - PEATcosm2014_Bin06_10_metaG | ecosystem: Environmental > Terrestrial > Soil > Wetlands > Peat | place...
CCACGCGTCACCCCGCCCAGCCGCATCCGGTTCATCCTCTTAGTGAACACAGAATCTCCCCCCATTCACGCATTCCAATTTAACTCCGCAACCTGTCCCAACGCTGGAAGCGTCGCGACGAAAAAAAGCCTCAACAGACCTAAGGAAACTCTGATTAAGCCACTGTTTTGAAAGGGCACGGATTCAGCCGTGCCGCAAAGACCAGTGAAAAATGGGGCTTTAGCGCCTGAGGGATGGTTTTGAAGGCCTAATCAGAGTTTCCCTAATTCCGCAATCGAAGCGCAAAACTACACAACCTATATATAGATACGGATCCTGCAATTCCCGCAGTGCAACCACCTTCCCTGACTGACGCCCCGCCCGCGAACAAAGTAAACAGCCTGCCTGCCCTCGAAAACGAAAATGTGACGAGCGCGCCGCCCTCTTGCTCCCCCGGCGAGCCCTTAGGATCGGCCCGGTCTATCAATCAGCGACCCTACCGTCTCCTCTCTCCTGTCTCCTGTTTCCAGCGTCCTAAACCCCGCACTCTGCGCAGGTTCCCTGCCTTGTGACCCACGTCACAATCCACGTCACACCCTCTTGTGACCGCTGGCACATACACTCCTCTATCCCCGGATAAACAATCTCTCCGTTATCAGATTGCGGATGGCCACCGTGCCCAACAGCCTCTGCCCAGCACCCTTAGCCATCGCCGCAACGCACTTATACCGATCACACATCGCCCCAGCGGCGGCAGAACGGAGAATCAAATGAGTACGCCCATCACAGGTTCCCAGGCTCTCGGCCAGGAACAAAAAGTCGAAGTCCCCTCCCCATACGTCTTCTTCTTCGGTAACGGCGCAGCCGAAGGTAACGGCAAAATGCGCGACATCCTCGGCGGCAAAGGCGCAGGCCTCGCCGAAATGACCAACGCCGGCCTCCCCGTCCCTCCCGGCTTCACCATCCAGACCGAAGCCTGCCGCGAATACATGCGCGGCTCGCTCTCCGCTCAGGTCACCGAGCAGATGGACGCCGCCCTCGAGCGCCTCGAGAAACTCCAGGGCCAGCGCCTCGGCGCAGGCGAAAATCCCCTCCTCGTCAGCGTTCGCTCCGGCGCCAAATTCTCCATGCCCGGCATGATGGACACCATTCTCAATCTCGGCCTCAACGACCACGCCGTCGAAGCCCTCGCCAAAAAAGCCAACAACCCCCGCTTCGCCTACGATTCGTATCGGCGGCTGATACAAATGTTTGGCGATGTTGTCCTCGACATCCCCAAGAACGAGTTTGAGCATATCTTCGACGAGACCAAAAAGAAGTACAACGCGAAGCTCGACACCGAGCTCACCCCCGAGGCCCTCAAAGAAGTCATCGCTCACTACAAGAAGCTGGTCCTCAAGCACACCGGCGCCGAGTTCCCGCAGGATCCCGACCGCCAGCTCACCATGGCTCGCGATGCCGTGTTCAGGTCCTGGAACAATGAGCGCGCCAGGACCTATCGCCGCCTCAATCACATCGACGACTGGCTCGGCACCGCCGTCAACGTCCAGGCCATGGTCTTCGGCAACCTCAACGAGACCTCCGGCACCGGCGTCGGCTTCACTCGCAATCCCGCCAACGGCGAAAAGGAGTTCTACGGCGAGTTCCTCATGAACGCCCAGGGCGAAGACGTTGTCGCCGGCATCCGTACTCCGGTTCCCATCAGCGAACTCCACAAGCAGATGCCGCATGTGTACGACCAGCTCCGTGACCTCACTTCCCGTCTCGAAAAACACTACCGGGACATGCAGGACTTCGAGTTCACCATTCAGGACGGCCGCCTCTACATGCTGCAGACCCGCAACGCGAAACGCACCGGCCTCGCCGCCGTTCGCATCGCGATTGACATGGTCCGCGAAAACCTCATCTCCATCGACGAAGCCGTTCTCCGCGTCGAGCCCAACCAGATCTTCGACTTCCTCGTTCCTCGCCTCGACGAGAAAGAGAAAGTTGAGGTCCTCGCCAAAGGCCTGCCCGCTTCACCCGGCGCTGCTGTCGGCCAGATCGTCTTCACCGCCGCCGACGCCGTCAAGTTTCACGAAAAGGGCACCTATAAATCCATCATCCTCGTCCGTGCCGAGACCTCGCCTGAGGATATCGCCGGCATGAACGTCGCCTCCGGTATTCTCACCTCCCGCGGCGGCATGACCTCGCACGCGGCTCTGGTCACCCGCGGCATGGGCAAGTGCTGCGTGGCCGGCGCCGGCGACGTCACCATCGACGAAAAGAAAAGGGAAATGCGCGTCAAAGGCAAGACCTTCACCGAAGGCGACTGGATCTCCCTCGACGGCACCACCGGCCGCATCATCAACGGCCAGCTCAACACGCTGCCCGTCAATCCCGACAACCCCGACCTCATCCAGTTCATGGGCTGGGTCGACGAGCGGCGCCGACTCCGCGTCCTCGCCAACGCCGACATCCCCCGCGACGCAAAACAGGCTCAGGCCTTCGGCGCCGAGGGCATCGGCCTCTGCCGCACCGAGCACATGTTCTTCGCCGAAGATCGCCTGCCCCACATGCAGGCCATGATCCTCGCCAAGACCGAAGAAGAACGCCGCGCCGCCCTCGCGAAACTCCTGCCCATGCAGCGCGCCGACTTCCAGGGCCTCCTGAAGGTCATGGGCTCCTACCCGGTTGTCGTCCGCCTCCTCGATCCGCCGCTGCACGAGTTCCTCCCCAAGCGGGAAGACCTCCTCGTCGAGATCGCGAAACTCGAAGCCACCCACCCGAAATCGGCGAAGCTGAAAGAGCTGCACACCATCCTCGAGCGCGTCGAGGAGCTCCATGAGCTCAACCCCATGCTCGCCCTGCGCGGCTGCCGCCTCGGCATCACCTATCCCGAGATCACCGAGATGCAGGCTCACGCCCTCTTCGAAGCCGCCGTTGCGGTCAAGAAGTCCGGCGCTGACCCCCACCTCGAAATCATGATCCCGCTCACCACCGGCCCCGAGGAGTTCAAGGCCCAGGCCGCTATCATCCACGCCGTTGCTCACGACGTCTTCATCAAAAAGGGTCAGGCCGTCGACTACAAGGTCGGAACCATGATCGAGTTGCCGCGCGCCTGCATCGTGGCCGACAAAATCGCTGCCGATGCCGAGTTCTTCAGCTTCGGCACCAACGATCTCACGCAGACGACGTTCGGCATCTCCCGCGACGACTGCAACAAGTTCCTGCCGGCCTACCTCCAGCAGGGCATCTTTAAACAGGACCCCTTCGCCGTTCTCGATCAGGAAGGCGTCGGCACGCTCATCAAGATGGCGGCCAACAAAGGCCGCTCCGCGCGCCGCGACCTCAAGATCGGTATCTGCGGCGAGCATGGCGGCGAGCCCGAATCCGTCAAGTTCTGCCACCGTGCCGGACTCGACTACGTTTCCTGCTCGCCCTTCCGGTTGCTCACAGCCCGGCTTGCCGCGGCTCAGGCAGCCATCGAGGAGCAGAAAATTTTCAACCCCGATCTGCGTACAGGGAACTCGAAGTAAAACCGACGCAAAGATCGGTTTCAGATGTACCGGTCATGCTGTTGCATTGATTTGGCTACTGGCTACTGGCTACCGGGTACTGGCCACTGGCTACTGGGTACTGGCCACTGGCTACTGGCTACTGGCTCCATTCTCGGTGAGGTAGCTGGTCGGTTCCGCCGCATTTCTTTTTACGTTCTCTTTCTTACGAACGAAACGCGGCGGAATCCGAATCACGCAGGATTCGCGCAGGCCAGCCGGCTTGTGCGGGGTATCTGTACCCTGCACCCCGTACCTGCACCCTGTTTTTCTGCCGCATGTGTATTTGTCGTATTTGCAATCATTCCCGCCGCGCCCCTGGCAGAGGCGCGCGGCGGGCTTTCACTTTTGTGCCAAAGCCCCTTGTGACACCTGCAAAAAATACTCCGTTCCTGCAAACTCACCCGCGACTACGCCGCCTTCCGCACCGGCCAGCGCATCGTCCTCCCGCATCTGACCACCGCCACTCCCGAACCCACCAAAACCGCCTCCGTCCAATAGCCCGATCATCGCCCTTCCCAGCTGCAGGCTCCCCGCTTCCAGCTGCCTTTCTTTTGGTCACCAAAGTTTCCTCCCCCCGTCACCAACCCCGCGTATATTGATCCCGACTCCCTCGGATCACCTCGCGCCACCGCAGGAAAGGCACTCCCATGGAACCCCTCACCGCCGTCGGCCTCGTCATCCTCGCCATCGTCGTCATCTTCATCCTCGTCACCCTCGTCAAAACCATGTACACCGTCCGCACCTATACCGCCGGTGTCGTCGAGCGCTTCGGCAAATTCAACCGCATCGCCCAGCCCGGCCTCCGCGTCCTCGTCCCCTGGTGCGAAACCGTCCGCTTCATGGACCTCCAGATTCGCCAGGCCGACGTCAACGTCGAAACCAAATCCAAAGACAACGTCTTCGTCACCATCCCCGTCTCCGTCCAGTACCAGGTTCTCCCCGACAAAGTTTTCGAGGCCTACTACAAACTCAGCTTCCCGCAAAAGCAAATCGAGAGCTACGTCTTCAACTCCATCCTCGGCCACGTTCCCACCCTCACCCTCGACGAGGCCTTCGAGCAGCAGGCGCAGATCTCCGCCGCCGTCAAACGCGAGCTCGACGCGGTCATGAGCGAGTTCGGCTACAACATCCTCAAAGCCCTTGTCACCGACATCGTCCCCGATGCCAAAGTCAAAGCCGCCATGAACGACATCAACGCCGCGCAGCGCGAACAAACCGCCGCCCAGGCCCGCGGCGAAGCCGAAAAAATTCTCAAGGTCAAGCAGGCCGAAGCCGAAGCCCAGTCCAAAGCCCTGCAGGGCGAAGGCGTCGCCAAGCAGCGCCAGGCCATCATCCAGGGCCTCCAGGCCTCCGTCGAACAATTCCAGACCGCCGTCGAAGGCTCAACCGCCCGCGACGTCATGTCCATGGTCCTGCTCACTCAATATTTCGATACGCTGCGCGACATCGGCACCGCCGGCCGCTCCAACACCATCCTGCTGCCCAACAATCCAGGCGCGGTCAACGACCTGCTCACCCAGATCATGGCTGGCCTCGGCGCCCAAAGCTCTTTCGACGGCAACTCCGCCGCCACTCCAAAGCCCGTAACCACAACCACCCCCCGTTAGCAGTTTTCAGTCTCCGGAGAGGGAGCGGTGCGTATCATGGTGCCATCACCCACTCCCCTCCCGGAGGCACCTTGAAGACCCGTCTCCTCCCCCTGCTCCTTCTCGCACTCACCGCCCACGCCCAGGCCCCGCTCTTCAGTGCGCCCATCGCGCCCCTCACTCCACAGCAACGTGCAGCTATGACCGGCAAATCCTGGAAGCCCGGCTGCCCCGTCTCCCTCGACGACCTCGCCTCCGTCCGCGTCACCTACTGGGGCTTCGACAACCAGACCCACCAGGGCACCATCGTCCTCCACAAACGCTTCGCCCCGGAAGCCTACGACATCTTCAACCAGCTTTACTCCGCGCGCTTTCCCATTTACAAAGTCGACCTCTGGGATAGTTACGGCCCCGACGTCTACGCCCAGCAGGACATCACCGTCGGCTTCTACTGCCAGCACAGCGACGACGACCCCAACCAGTGGAACAGCCACGCCTACGGCCTCGCCATCGACCTCAACCCCCGCGAGAATCCATTCCAGAATCCCAAATCCGGCTGGTGGCCCGCCTCCTCCGCCGTCTTCGCGCCCCGCGACAACGGCCAGGGCAAAATTTCCCCCGACTCGCCCGCCTTCCGTATCTTCATGCGTCACGGGTGGGTCTGGGGCGGCTTCTCCCCCGGCTCCCCTGACCTCATGCAGTTTTCCAAGCTCACCTATGGTGGCTCCGGCAGTCCCCTCGACCGCCCCTACACCGCCACCAGCCTCCAGTCCACCCCCGAACCCGCCCCCCAAACCACCCCGCCCCAATAAACCCAGCAAGGGATCTGGTGCCAGGCAGGAGGGACCTTCTTACGTCAAAAAAGAATGGGGCACCCAAAGCGGGTGCCCCATTCTGGCCGCGCTGCTTCTGGCGCGAGCAGGGTGAGCATCGCGCACGGCGCGATCAAAGAAACTAAGACTCTTGTGGGAAGGAAAACCTCAGACAACCGCGCTGGCCCTGGCTACTGGCTCCCGGCTACAGGCTACAGGCTACTTCTCCACCTCAACGCCCCGCCAGAACGCTATATGATTCTTAATGTTACGAGCAGCGGGATTTGGATTCGGGTAATACCATGCCGCGTCCTGATTCTCCTGCCCATCCACTAAAAGACTGTAATATCGCGCCTGGCCCTTCCATGGGCAAGTCGACGTCGTCGAGCTCGGTCGCAAAAACTCCCGCTTGACCGCCCCCTCGGGAAAATACACATTCCCCTCAACCGTCTCGTAACTGTCACTTTCTGCTAGCACTTTGCCGTTCCAAACCGCCTTCGCCATCGTTCTCTCTTCCTTCGCCCTTCTTCCGCCGGACCTACCACATTACCAGATGCGCGACCCCCCGCCAACGACGCGCCCCATCAATATCTCCGCGTCGAACCAACTCAGGCTCACCCAATCAAGAATGTCATCCTGAGCGGAGCGCGGGGCAAAGACCTCGCCAGCGGTGACCAGACCTGGACCGCGCGTAGTCGAATGGACCCCCCGTAGCAGCAAGCAGTGCATTAGCGCCAGGACTCAACGCGGAGGGGAATCGGTCGCGGAGCGGCCGAACAAAATCCAGAGCGGTGAACTGAGACTCCGGGCTGCCACACACTCCACCAACCCGACCGCCGCAACCTGCACGCTGCACCCTACACCCTACACCCTGTACCCTTTCGGCATGTCCACCCGCGTCAACCGCCTCACCGTCGACCTCTCTCCCTACCCCGACCTCGTCGTCGTCTACCTCGGCATGCGCGTCAACCGCCTCACCGGCCTCAAAACCCTCATCGGATTCGGTCCCAAAATCGCCAAATCCGCCGCCGACCAGCCCGATGGCCTTCTCCGCCACGAGAACTTCCTCTGGTCCCTCTTCCCGGTGCACGCCGGAATCCGCCAATATTGGCGCGATATGGACTCGCTCCTCGCCTGGACCCGTTCCGACCCGCATCGCCTATGGTGGAAGAACTTCCTGCGCGACTCCGGAGGCACTGGCTTCTGGCACGAAACCTACACCCTCCGCGGCGGCATGGAAGCCATCTACGACGACATCGCCCCAAAAATCGGCTTCATGTCCTTTGCCCCCGTAGTCTCCGCCCGCGGCAGCATGTTTACCGCCGCCCACCGAGCCACCGGCGCCAGCACAGCCCCGCCCGTCCTCTCCGAAGAAGACCTCTACGGCAAGTAACGATTTCGTCCCGGCCGGACCGCCGTCGAAGATCGCCGTTATCGCCCGCCAGAGCCTCGGGCAAACCTCGCCCCGCTACAAAATCCAAACTGTCTCACTCCAGGGGTTCACCCCAAAATCTGTCAAGCTTTTGTGGAAAACACCAAGGTAATGACCCCTTGACGTGCCCCCGAAAAACACAGCCAGTTAGAACTGGAGTTCTCTCGTAAATTGAACGGGAGGACGGGAGTATGAAGAAGAGCCGGTATACGGAAGAGCAGATCATCGGGATTCTGAAGCAGCATGAGGCTGGGGTGAAGACGGCGGATCTGTGCCGGGAGCAGGGGATCAGCGCGGCGACATTCTACGGCTGGAAGTCGAAGTTCGGCGGGATGGATGTGAGCGAAGCGGCGCGGCTGCGACAGATGGAAGACGAGAACCGGCGGCTGAAGCAGCTGGTTGCGGATCTGAGCCTGGACAAGGAGATGCTCAGGGCGGTGATTCGAAAAAACGGATGGAGCTTGCCGAGCTGAGGAAAGAGGTGGCGTTCGTGTCGGCGGAGTTCAGCCAGAGCGAGCGCACAGCCTGCAAGCTGCTGGGTGTGGATCGATCGAGTTACCGCTATGAGCCGAAGCCGGACCGCAACGCGGAGCTGCGCGAGGAGCTGATGCAGCTGGCGCGGCAGAAGCCGCGGTTCGGCTATCGGCGACTGCACGCGATCCTCGAACGGCGCGGAGAGCGAGTGAACGTGAAGCGGATCTACCGTCTTTACACCGAGGCGGGATTAGCAGTGCGGCGGCGACGGCGCAAGCGTCTGGTGCGCGATCCGCTGGCCTCGGCGCGGCTGAGGCAACCGAACCAGGAGTGGGCGATGGATTTCATCGTGGACGGGCTGGCGAACGGGCGCATGGTGCGCATCCTGAGCGTGGTCGACGCGTTCACGCGGGAGTGCCTGGCGCTGGAACCGGATGTGAGTCTGGGCAGTGGGCGAGTAACGCGCGTGCTCGATGCAGTGATCGCGGAACATGGCCGCCCGGAGAATCTGCGCTCGGATAACGGGCCGGAGTTCTGCTCGCGGCGGATGCTGGGCTGGGCCGAGGAGCGGAAGATCGCGCTGGTGCACATCCAGCCGGGGAGGCCGTTGCAGAACGGGCATGTGGAGAGTTCCACGGGCGGCTGCGCGACGAGTGCCTGAACGCGCACTGGTTCCGCACGCTGAACGACGTGCGGGTTACACTGGCAGGCTGGCGGCGGGAGTATAACTGCGAACGCCCGCACAGTTCGCTGGGTTATCGCACGCCGGAGGAGTTTCGGCAGGCAACAACAGGCTATGCAAATGTGGAAAGCAAACAACGCTTCCCACATTCGCACAGCCTCTGCGGCGACGAGAATATCTCGGCGCCAAACCTTAACCGAGAATCTCCAGTTATGAATGGATGAGAATTCGGGGGCACGTCACCCTGACTCTAAATAACTTCCAAGCCAAAACCGCCAAAGATATTTGGCAGTTTTATTCTCTGGACTTGGTATTCTAAGAATAGAGAGTAAGAAAAGAAAAAGGCCGCTCCCAGGAGCGGCCTTTCCTATTGCCTTTTGCGTGTTGCGTGTTGCCTGTTGCCTTTTGCCTGTTGCCTATTGCCTGCTCTTAGGAGGAACATCATGGCTCCCAGTCCGCGCCCCAACCGCATCCGCCGCGGGAGCCAAACCTGTGCAGTCCCTTCCTGTTCCCTACTCCCCACTCCCTGCTCCCTGTTCTATGCATCATTCTCGACCCCCTCTGCTGCAAACTCGACCGCCTCTGCTGTTAAGTCGGCCGAGTACCCGTCAAACTCGGCCGAGTTGACATCAACCTCGGCCAGGTCTCAAGTGACTCGGCGGGAATCATATGCGCCTAACTCAGCCGAGTATGCATCAACTACGGCCGAGTGTAAGTCAACTTCAACCAGGTACGGATCTGATAGGTACCAGGTCACTTGCCCAGGTCATCGAGGTCGGCCAATCACGCAACGTGCTGAAAAGAAGTCACAAAGTAAGTTTTCGAAGGGGGCAAAATTATTCCCGCGTCTCGGATCGCGGAACAGACCCGCTCCAGGTCCCAGCTGTCTCTACTCTCGCCGCTCCTGCAAAAAATCCGGCGCAACCGGATTCTCGTAGAGCGAATAGTCGCGCGTAACAACCGTCAGCCCGCTCGGCGTCACAAAATAATTCTTCCGATCGTCGTTCGGATCGTAACCGATCACCGTTCCTTCCGGCAGATGCACATCGCGGTCGATGATCGCTCGCCGAATTCTGCAGTGCCGCCCGATATTCACGTGCGTGAACACAATGCTCGAGTCGACCTCCGAGTATGAATTCACGCGCACATCCTGCGAAAGAACGCTGTTGCGCACGACTGCACCAGAAATGATGCAACCGCCCGACACCAGAGAGTTAATCGACATGCCCGTCCGGCCCGGCTCCCCGAACACAAACTTCGCCGGCGGATACTGCCGAACCCGCGTTCGAATCGACCAGCTGTTGTCGTACAAATTGAAAATCGGCGAGACCGAAGCCACGTCCATGTTCGCGTCGTAATAAGCCTCCAGCGTCCCAACGTCGCGCCAGTAGAGGGCTTCCTTGCGGTTCTCATCGACGAAGTTGTAGGCGAACATCTTGTACTTGCCCAGAATCGCCGGCAGAATGTTGTGCCCGAAGTCGTGCTGCGACTCCGGATCTTCGGCGTCTTTGATCAGCGCCGGCAACAAAACGTCAGTATTGAAAAGGTAAACACCCATCGAAGCGTCCACCATCGTCGGATTGAAAGGTGAGCGCAGATCGGTCTTCTTCGGCTTCTCGAGGAAGCCCGTCACCTCGCCGTTGCGCGCCACTTCGACGATGCCGAACCGCGAAACATCCTGCGGCTCGATCGGCAGTGTCGCCAGCGTCACATCCGCG
>Ga0181525_10004815_pt1 | contig 10220 bp, 8 predicted proteins | sample PEATcosm2014_Bin_48_FD_121100 | JGI IMG/M metagenome (GOLD analysis project Ga0181525, IMG submission 121100) | Peatland microbial communities from MTU Mesocosm Facility, Houghton, MI, USA - PEATcosm2014_Bin06_10_metaG | ecosystem: Environmental > Terrestrial > Soil > Wetlands > Peat | place...
CTTCGGATCAAGGCCATGGAGACAAACCTGAGCCTCAAAGATCTGTTGCCCGCCCTTGGTCTCGACCTTCACGGGGCCAAAGTGCAGGGCGGCCCATTTCTGATCGAGATCATGCCGCCAATCCACCACTTGTTTGCCGGTGGCGCCTTGATTCGCCACGCGGGACTGGCAGGCAATCGCCGCCGGGAGATAATGTTGCTCGGTGTATTCGCGCACCGTGCGGTCAGCCGCGAAGTGCGGGGTCAGCCGCGCCATGCTTTCGCGCATCCGCTTGACCCAGGCGGTGGGAATGCCTTGGTCGTTGCGCGTATAAAATTCGGGGATGACCTCGCGCTCGAGTCGTTCGTAAAGCGCCTCGGCTTCGGCGGCGTCCCAGGCGGGATCGTTGCCGTGTTCCTGACCGTCGCCGAGGGCCCAGCCCAAATCCGGCACATAGGCCTCAGCCCACCAGCCATCCAATTCCGAAAGATTCAAGCCGCCATTGACCAGCACCTTCATGCCGCTCGTGCCGCAGGCTTCCCACGGCCGCCGGGGCGTGTTCAGCCACACGTCCACGCCTTGCACCAGGCGCTCGGTCAATTGCATGTCGTAGTCGCTGAGAAAAATCGCGTGCGGGCGGACTTCGGGCCGGCGAATGAATTGAATCCATTGTTTGATCAGCGCCTGGCCTTCCTTGTCCGCCGGATGCGCCTTGCCCGCGATCATCAGTTGCACCGGCCGCTGCGGATTGGAAAGCAACCACAGCAACCGCTCGGGGTCGTGCAACAGCAGGTTTGGGCGCTTGTAAGTCGCGAAGCGCCGGGCAAAGCCGAGTGTCAATATTTTCGGATCAAAGAGATGTTTCGCCTGCTCCACCGTGTCCGCCGAAGCGCCCGCAACGGCATAATGCCGGGCCAGCCGCTCGCGCGCATAATTTACCAGGCTCTCGGTCGAGGTGGTGCGCAACTGCCAGAGGTTTTCATCGGACACCTGGCGGATGCCTTGTTGCTCCGATTGTTCCGTCATGCCCAGCCAGCGGTTTTTGCCGCAAGCCTTGGTCCAAAGCTCGTCCGCCGACGACGAATCCCAGGTTGGATGATGAACGCCGTTGGTGACATGGCCAATCGGCACTTCGTCCACCGGCCAGTGCGGAAACAGCGGCGCAAACAATTGCCGGCTGACCTGTCCATGCAGGCGGCTGACGCCATTCACCGAGCCGCTGCCGCGAATGGCGAGATAAGCCATGTTGAAACTCTCCGACGGATCGTCCGGATTTTGTCGGCCCAGCGCCAGCAGATCATGGATTGAGATACCGAGCTTACCCTTGGCGTAATGTCCCAGGTATTGTTCGATCAGCGCCGGGGGAAACCGGTCAAACCCGGCCGCCACGGCCGTGTGCGTGGTGAAAAGATTTCCCGCGCGCGTCGCCGCAAGCGCCACTTCGAAGGGCACCTTGTTCTCCTCCATAAAAGTCCGCGCCCGTTCCAAAACCGCGAAGGCCGCATGACCTTCATTCAAGTGACAGACATCGGGTTTGATGCCCAGCGCCGTGAGCAACCGCCAACCGCCGATGCCCAGCAGCGTCTCCTGCTTGAGGCGCAACTCCGGTCCGCCGCCGTAAAGCTCGCTGGTGATGCCGCGATGCGCGGGGAAGTTCGCCGCGTCATTGCTGTCCAGCAGATAAAGTTTAACGCGGCCGACTTGCACCTGCCAGGCGCGCAGCCAGACGGAATAACCGGGCAAAGTTATTTCCAATCGCAGCCACTCGCCGTTTGGCTGCCGCAGTGGCGTGATGGGCAACTGGCCGGGGTCGTTATACGGATAGAGCGCCTGTTGCGCGCCGTCCTTGTCAATGACCTGACGAAAATAACCCTGTTGGTAGAGCAGTCCGACGCCGACTACCGGCACGCCGAGATCGCTCGCGGCCTTGAGTTGATCGCCAGCCACGTTGCCCAGGCCGCCGGAGTAAATGGGCAGCGCTTCGCTCAACATATATTCCATGCTGAAATAGGCGACGCACTTCAAAGGCGACTGCGGATGGCTTTTCTGAAACCACGCGGGCGCGTCTGCCGCTTGACGCTTGGATTGCAACAGGTCGTCAATGTTTTTGCGGAAAGTTGGATTGGCCAGCACGCTTTTAAGTTTGTCTTTTGAAACCGTCTGCAAAACCACCCAAGGATTTTGTGTAAACTCCCAGAGCGCGGAATCGAGCTGTCGCCACACCTCGTCCGTGGAATGATTCCAAGACCAGTGCAGATCCAATGCCAGCTCCGCCAGGGAATCAAAGCCGTTGATGTCCGAGTGTAAACAGTTATAGTTCGGTTTGCTGACTTGTGATTGTTCGTTCATAGATATTTCATTGAAATGTAAAGTTGTGTTCGCGGGGATCAATTCGGATCGCCCTCGTTGCGCCAGACCGCCACCGCTTCCGAAACCGTCAGCTCATGCGGCGGCAAGGGTGCGCAAAGTTTGCCGGTCACGTTTTTCATTCCCAAAGCATCACTGACAATCGTCTGGGCTTCATCTAGGATGCGGCGCAGATGATCCGCGCCTTGAAAGCTCTCAGCATAAATCTTGTAAATGTTTTCAGTTCCGGACGGGCGTGCCGCGAACCAGCCGCTTTTGGCGATGACTTTCAATCCACCAATGGGCGCAGCGTTGCCGGGGGCTTGCGTAAGCATGGTCAGGATTTTTTCGCCCGCCAGTTCGGTCTGCTTGACTTGTGCGGGTGAGAGAGTTGCCAACCGTTTTTTTTGTTCCGGCGTGGCGGGCGAATCTATCCGTTCATAAACCGGTTCACCAAGTTCATTTCCAAAATCGCGGTAGGTGGCGGCGGGATCGTGACCCGTGCGCGCCGTCATTTCGGCCGCCAACAGACATGGCACGATGCCATCCTTGTCGGTCGTCCAGACGGTGCCTTCCAACCGCAGGAAAACCGAACCTGCACTTTCTTCGCCGACAAATCCCAGCGAACCATCAAGCAGGCCAGCGACAAACCACTTGAAACCCACCGGCACCTCGAACAGTTTACGGCCAACCTTGGCCGTGATCCGGTCAATCATCTGGCTGCTCACGATGGTCTTCCCGACCGCCGCCGATGGCGACCATCTTGGCCGGTTTTGGAACAAATAAAAAATCGCCGCGCAAAGATCGTGATTGGGCGCCAGCAAGCCTTTGCTCTTGGTGACAATCCCATGCCGGTCATGGTCGGTGTCGCAGGCAAAAGAAAGATCAAATTGATCCTTCATGCTGATCAATCGTTGCATCGCATAACTCGAAGAAGGATCCATTCGAATCTGACCGTCCCAATCCACCGTCATGAAACTAAAAGTAGGATCAACCACCTCGCTTACCACCGTCAGGTCTAACTCATGTTGCTCCGCGATTCTCGCCCAGTAATGAACACCCGCACCGCCGAGGGGATCAACGCCCAGATGAAGTTTTTCGGCGCGAATGATATCCATATCAATCACACTTCCAAGGTCATTGACGTAGGCGGTGATGTAGTCGTGCCGATGTGTCGTCGCGGCCCGCAGCGCTTGCGCGTAAGGAATGCGCTTTACGCCCGAAAGCCGCGCTTCCAACAGTTCATTCGCTTTTGCCTCGATCCAACCGGTGACGACCGTGTCTGCCGGGCCACCACTCGGCGGATTATATTTGAAACCGCCGTCATGCGGCGGATTATGCGAGGGCGTGATGACAATCCCGTCGGCCAGTCCCGTAGAGCGACCACGATTGCAGGTCAGAATCGCGTGGGAAATGGCCGGCGTCGGGGTGTATTCGTCCCCCTCAGCGAGCATCACTTCGACGCCATTTGCCGCCAACACCTCCAGCGCGGTGGCGCATGCGGGAACAGAAAGCGCATGCGTATCAATGCCGAGATAAAGCGGGCCGACAATGTTCTTCGACTTGCGATAAAGGCAAATCGCCTGCGTGATCGCGAGAATATGCCATTCGTTGAAAGCCAGATTGAACGAAGAGCCGCGATGGCCGGAAGTGCCAAACGCCACGCGCTGCGCCGGCACTTTGGGATCCGGCACGCCGGTGTAATATTCCGTGACGAGTTTCGGCAGATTGACAAGAATGCCGAGTGGCGCCGGTTTTCCGGCCAGAGGACTTATCTTCATGGTGTTTTAATTAGGGTTGGACTTTCGATCTGCGCAACTTTTTCCAGCCGGCGGCGAAAGCGTTCCGCGCCTTTAAACCGCGCGGCGAGAAACGTCTGCGTCAATTCCCAGGCGAGCGCGTGACCGACCACGAGGCCGCCGAAACAGATCATGTTCAAATCGTCATCCTCCACACCTTGATGCGCGGAAAAGTTTTCATCAATCAAGCCGGCCCGGACCCCCGCGACTTTGTTCGCAGCGATGGACGCGCCGATTCCACTACCGCAGACGCCCAAGCCGCGATCCACCGTTCCGGCCGCCACCGCGCGTGCCAGTGGAATTATAAAATCAGGATAATCATCGTCGGACTTCAGCAGGCGGTCGCCAAAATCGGTGACTTCAAAACCGGCTTCGTGCAATTTTCCGGCCAGAAACTCCTTCAGTTCAAAACCTCCGTGGTCGGCGGCGATGCCGACGCGTTTCAAAGGCTTTGTCGATATGGCTTCGCTTTGATCCTTCATCATCTTTCGACAAGTTGCGGCCCCATCGCCGGATAGTCCGTATATCCCTTCCGCGCGCCGCCGTATAATTTTTCTTGGTCAAGCGGATTCAATGGCGCGTCCAAGCGAAAGCGCTCGGGCAAATCAGGATTCGCAATAAACAAACGCCCAAACGCGACCGCATCGGCCAAGCCTTCCTCCAAAACTTGATTCGCCGTCGCGTAAGTAAAGCCATTCGCGACAATCAATGGCCTATGAAATTCCTTGCGCAACGCAGCCAACGGCACGGGCACCGCGCCATGCTCCAAATCATCTTTCGTGGACACGATTAGATGCGCATAGGCGAGTTTGAAGCGGTTCAACTCATGCAGCATATGGCTGAATGTCTCCAGCGGATTCGAATCGTGCATGTCGTTAAACATTCCACCTGGCGAGAAACGAATGCCCACGCGATCAGCGCCCCACACCTGGGTGACGGCGTCGGTTACTTCCAGCGTCAATCGAGCGCGATTGCGGACTGGCCCACCGTATTCATCGGTGCGCTGGTTCGTGCCGTCGCGCAGAAATTGGTCGAGCAAGTAGCCATTGGCGTTGTGGATTTCCACGCCGTCGAAGCCGGCGGTTTTCGCGTGATCGGCTGCGATGGCATATTGCATCACAATGCCCGGCAACTCCTCTTTGTCCAACGCCCGTGGCGTGACGTAGTAAGGCTGCATTCCGCGTTCCGTGAGTACCTGACCGGTGCGCGGAGCGATGGCACTGGGCGCGACCGGCAACCCGCCGTCCGGCTGGAAACTCGGATGCGAAATCCGGCCCATGTGCCAGAGTTGGAGAAAAATTCGCCCCCCCGCCTGATGCACTGCCGTGGTGACTTTCTGCCAGCCGGCAATCTGTTCTGGAGTGTAAATGCCGGGTGAGTTGGGGCAGCCGGTGGCTTGCTGGGAAATCGCCGTGGCTTCGTTAACAATCAAGCCCGCCGCCGCACGCTGCGAATAATATTCCGCCATCAAGGGCGTCGGCACGCGGCCCGGCCCCGCGCGCATCCGCGTTAGAGGTGCCATGACGATGCGGTTTGGCGCTTCAATCGCGCCCAGTCGAACGGGAGTAAATAAATCAGGTGTATTCATAAATTTGCCATGAAGAAACTGTTCCATTTGGTCGCCGTGAACAATGGGGTGAACACCCCATTTCACAATTCCAGCAACGGCATAAAATGGCAACCGTAATAAATACAAAATGAAAGAACCAACATTATGAACGACAACAATTGTGTGGTGGCGGTTTACAAATTACATACCGAAGCCGAGGCGGCAATCAATGAGCTGAACAAGTCTGGCTTTGATATGAAAAAACTCTCCATCATCGGCCGTGACTATCACACCGATGAACATGTGGTCGGCTATTACAACACCGGCGACCGCATGAAATACTGGGGCAAGCTCGGCGCGTTCTGGGGCGGTTTCTGGGGCTTGTTATTTGGCTCGGCCTTCTTTCTTGTTCCCGGGGTTGGCCCGCTGCTGTTTGCGGGACCCATTGTGACTTATATCGTCGGCGCGCTGGAAGGCGCGGCGATCGTGGGCGGCTTGAGCGCGCTGGGTGCCGGGCTTTACAGCTTGGGCATTCCCAAGAACAGCATCATCCAATACGAAACGGCGGTCAAAAGCGGCAAGTATGTTTTGATCGCACACGGTTCCGATATGGAAACGATTCACGCGCGTGAAGTCCTCAAAAATACCGACCATGATTCATTGGCGGAACATCAGCCCAAACGCATCAGCAATGAGGCGGCGGTGATGACGGCATAACTTGCGCCATTTTTTGAAATCGCGTCAAAGCTTCTATTCCAGACATGAATCAAAAAACTTCGGCGCAGCTTGGCATGATTGGCTTGGGTCGTATGGGTGCGAACATGGTGCGTCGGCTCCTCAAAGACGGACATCGATGCGTCGTCTTTGACCGTTCCCCAGAAGCGGTAAATGATGTTGCAAAAGACCATGCGGTTGGTGCTGCCTCACTCGCTGACTTGGTCAAACATCTCGATAAACCTCGCGCCATCTGGCTGATGTTGCCAGCGGCTGTGGTGGATCAAACCCTTGCCGACCTCGTGCCGCTGCTCGAAGCCGGCGATACGCTCATTGACGGCGGCAATTCTTATTACATCGACGACATCCGGCGCGCCAAAGAACTCGCGCAGAAAGAAATTCATTATGTTGATGTCGGAACCAGCGGTGGCGTGTGGGGTTTTGAACGCGGCTATTGCATGATGATTGGCGGCGATACCCAGGTGGTTAAACGTCTCGATCCAATTTTCGCCACTTTGGCACCGGGCATCGGCGACATCGCGCGCACGCCGGGCCGCGAAAAGCTCGGAGGCACCTCCGAGCACGGTTATCTTTATTGTGGCGCAAATGGTGCGGGGCATTTTGTGAAGATGGTTCATAACGGCATTGAATACGGCATGATGGCCGCGTATGCCGAGGGTCTCGGCATCTTGCGCGGCGCGAATATCGGCAAGCAGCAAGGTGAAAACAATGCCGAGACCACGCCCTTGCGTGATCCCGAACACTATCAATTCGACCTGAACCTCGCCGACATCACGGAAGTCTGGCGGCGGGGCAGCGTGATTGCCTCGTGGTTACTGGACTTGACGGCGGATGCTTTGGCCAAAGATGCCGGCATCGCCGGATTTGCCGGGCGAGTTTCCGATTCAGGTGAAGGACGGTGGGCCATCAAGGCGGCTATTGACGAGGGCGTGCCAGCACCGGTGTTGACCACGGCGCTTTACGCGCGCTTTAGTTCTCGCGGCGACGCGGACTTTCAGGACAAGCTGCTTTCGGCCATGCGCTATGGATTCGGCGGGCATCTGGAAAAGTCTGCCGCGTGAATGCTACGATGCTCTGGACTGATTTAAGCCAGCTTGCCGGAGCAATCTTCTTGATGGTTGGCGCATTGCTGCCGGTGGTGAATCCGCTGGGTGACGCGCCGATTTTTCTGGCCATGACGCCGGGCTGCGATGAATTGACGCGGGCCGATTTGGCGAAACGCATTGCCATCTATTCTTTTTTTCTATTGCTTGGGGCAATGTTGCTCGGCTCGTTCGTTCTCCTGATGTTCGGCCTTTCCATCCCCGTGGTGCAGGTGGCGGGCGGGGCCGTGGTCTGTGCCTTGGGTTGGAAACTTCTGACCGACAACCCCAAACCTGCTGACGTGGCCCTCGACGCGGTGCACGCCAACGCCATCGCGCTGGGACGGGCGTTCGCACCACTGACCATGCCGCTGACGATTGATGCCGGGGTGGTTTCGGTGGCCATTACCGTCGGGGCCAATCATGCGCACACGTTCAAACATGCGATGATTCAAGTGCTCGCCTCCGGGATTGGTGCCGGCATCATCGCGCTGGCCATTTTGCTGGCCTATCGCTACGCCCAGCGCGGCGGCAAACGGATCGGGCACACCGGCATGATGGTCGTCGTGCGGCTCTCGGCGTTCATCATGGTGTGCATCGGGGTGGGCATCAGTTGGAACGGCGTCAAGGCATTGCTGGCCGAGGTGGGTGTTGCGGCGCACTGACTTGATAAGAATTTCAGTGTTCAAATTTCGGCCGGTATTCCTTTAAGTCGCCAGACGCGGATACAATCTGGCTCCAACCAGAACCAGAACCATGGTGGTCACCAGAATAACTAAATAATCGAGGCTTAACCCGAACGTGCTCGTGCTTCCGGCCAACATACAGGTGCGCAAACCATCTACGACGTAAGTTAAGGGGTTCAAGTGCGAAACCACCTTCAGCCAGCCGGGCATTATGTCGGTCGGATAAATTGCATTGCTGGCGAAGAACAATGGCATGGTCAGCACCTGCCCGACGCCCATGAATCTTTCGCGCGTCTTCACAATGCAGGCGATGACCAGCGAGAACGTCGAGAACAGCGTCGCCGCCAGAATGACGATGACCAGCACATTGAAGAGCGCGAGCGGACTCCAATTCAACTTCACCCCGAGCAGCAGCGAGAGACTGTAAACAATGACTCCTTGCGAGAGCGTGCGGATGCCGGCGGAGAAACCTTTGCCGAGCACCAGCGCCGCGCGCGGTGTCGGGCTGGCGAGAAATTTCTGCACAATTCCAAAATCACGTTCCCAAATGACATTGATGCCGTAAAATATGGCCACGAACAAAACGCTTTGTGCCAGGATGCCCGGCGCGATGAAATCCAGATAAGGAATGTTGCCCGTGTGCATCGCGCCGCTGCGGGCGAAAACCTGTCCGAAAATGAGCAGCCATAGCGCGGGTTGCAGGGCGCGGGTGATGAGTTCCGTGAAATCGTGACGCAGTTTGCGCAACTCAAATTCGGTAATGACAAAGGTCTTCGCGACAAAACTGGTCAAAGGATGGATGAATGTTGCCGTCATAGATTATCCCAGCCGCTCCGCCGTGGCGCGCTCGGCGGAGACAGCGCGGAAGTTGTTGCCGCTATCCAGCGCGCTGCCGGCATAGTGGACAAAGACATCGTTCAGCGAATGGCCCGGACCCAGTGAGGCTTCCAGTTCCTTGCAAGTGCCCAGCGCATCCAGCTTGCCTTGGTGCATGATGGCGATGCGGTCGCAATGGCTCTCTGCCTCCTCCAGATAATGCGTTGTGAAGAAAAGAGTCGTGCCGTAACTGGCGCGCATATCAACCAGATGCTTCCAGACCGCGTCGCGCGCAATCGGGTCCAGCCCGACCGTCGGCTCATCCAGGAACAGCACCTTGGGCCGGTGCAACGTGGATTGTGCGATTTCCAGACGCCGCACCATGCCACCGGAGTATTGGCTAACCAGCCGCTTTGCATCGGCGGTCAGGTTCATGAAATCCAATGCCTCCGCAATCCGCGCCGGCTGCTCACGGTGAGGCAGATCGTAAAGCTTGGCGAAGATGAGCAGATTCTCGTAGCCGGTGAGCGAACCATCCACGGAAACCGCCTGCGGCACATAGCCGATGGCCCGACGCACCCCGACCGCCTGCGCTGTGATGGAGAAACCGGCCACGCGCGCCTCGCCAGACGTGGGCGGCAGCAGCGTGGTGAGCATCTTGATGGTGGTGGTCTTGCCCGCGCCGTTGGAACCGAGCAGGCCAAAGACCTCGCCGGCGTTGACCGAAAGGGTCAACGCATCCACTGCCGTGAACGTGCCGAAGCGGCGGGTCAGGTTTTTAATTTCAAGGACAACTTCGGCCATAACCCCAAAGTGTCCCTATTGCCCGGCGCAAACAATGGGGTGAACACCCCATGGAAATTGAACCGGTGAACGTAGAATTGACGCCGCCAATTTCCCGGCGCAAACTCGCCGCATGGCAAAGCAACCAGTCGTGGCGGCGGACGGTAGTCCGCCGGTGAAATCCAAAAGCCAGAAATCGGCGGCGCTCTCCCGAACGCCGCTACGCGCCAGCACCCTCCTCGACACCCGCGTCGTTTATTGCGGCGACAATCTGGAACCGCTCGCCAAGCTGCCCGACGCCTGCGTGGATTTGATCTACATTGACCCGCCCTTCAACTCCAACCGCAACTACGATGGTGGCCAGTCCGGCTCGGACTTCTGGGGCGAGACCAAGGAGAAGCGCGCCTTTGAAGACCGCCACGAGAACACCAAGGCTTACATTGAC
>Ga0181525_10004816_pt1 | contig 10218 bp, 6 predicted proteins | sample PEATcosm2014_Bin_48_FD_121100 | JGI IMG/M metagenome (GOLD analysis project Ga0181525, IMG submission 121100) | Peatland microbial communities from MTU Mesocosm Facility, Houghton, MI, USA - PEATcosm2014_Bin06_10_metaG | ecosystem: Environmental > Terrestrial > Soil > Wetlands > Peat | place...
GCGCCTTCGAGGGCGATGGGGTAGTGAATGCCGCGGCCTAGGAAAAGAAAATCCTGGGCGCGCTGGAATCGCTTGGCTAATTCCTCACATGCTTCGTCGTGGGTAAGAATGTTCTCCAGCTTTCCGGGGATGAGTGTAAGTTCCTGCGCGGCCGTGCGAGTCTGCTCGGCGGTCATAGCGCCGCGCACTTGGGCCACGTAGAGAGCGAATAGATAAAGCGCCGTGAGCTGGCAGGTGAAGGCTTTCGTCGAGGCCACGCCGATCTCCGGGCCAGCATGGGTGTAGATGGTTCCGGCGGCTTCGCGCGTGATCATCGAGCCGACGACATTGCAAATGGCCAGCGTGTGCGAGCCTTTGGCTTTGGCTTCGCGCTGGGCGGCGATGGTGTCGGCGGTTTCGCCGGACTGCGAAATCACCAGCGTAATCGTATCGGGCGAGACGATCGGGTCCCGGTAGCGCCACTCGCTGGCGTAATCAACTTCGACCGGGACGCGGGCGAAGCTTTCGATCATGAACTTGCCGGCCTGTCCGGCATGCCAACTGGTGCCACAAGCCACGATGTTGATTTTTTTCGCGGCTCGGAATTCGGCCTCGCCGAGTTGCATCTCGTCGAGAAAGATGTGGCCGGTGTCGAGAGAAATGCGTCCCAGCGTAGTATCGCGGACGGCGCGCGGCTGCTCGTAAATTTCCTTGAGCATGAAGTGTTTGAAGCCGCCTTTTTCCGCCATAATGGGGTCCCAGGTTACGTGCTGCACCTGGCGCCGCATGGGCCTTCCGTCAAAATCGCTCAGTTGCACGCCGTTGGGGGTGATGACGGCGAGGTCACCATCCGCGAGAAAGTAGATGTCGCGGGTGTGATAGAGAATCGCAGGAACGTCGGAGGCGACGAAGTATTCGTCGTTGCCCAAGCCAACCACCAGCGGAGGGCCGTTGCGCGCGGCCACGATTTTGTCGGGCTCGTCGACGGAAATTACGGCCAGAGCGAACACTCCGGTGAGTTCTTTCACCGTCTTGCGAACCGCATCCTCGAGCTTAGGATGGTGACCGTTGCCGGTTTTGAAAAGGTGTTTCTCGATCAGGTGAGCGATGACCTCCGTATCGGTTTCCGTGGAGAACTTGTGGCCTTCTTCGATCAGCTTCTTCTTCAGGCTGAGGTAGTTCTCGACGATGCCGTTATGTACGACGACGATCTTGCCGGTACAGTCGCGATGGGGATGGGCGTTTTCTTCAGTGGGACGCCCGTGAGTGGCCCAGCGAGTGTGGCCGATGCCGTAGCTGCCATCGAGCGGCTTTAGGCGGATGGCTTCTTCCAGGTTGCGCAGCTTGCCTTCGGCGCGGCGGATCTGCAACCCGTCGCCATTACCGGCAACGGCGATTCCGGCCGAATCATAGCCGCGGTATTCGAGCCGCCGCAGGCCATCGATAATGATTGGAACCACCTGTTTCTTGCCGACATAGCCAACAATGCCACACATGCGGGAACTCCAGAAATTCAGTCTGCGAGGGAGCAGCGATACTCTTCAATCACGGGGTTGGTAAGTACTTCACGGGCAATGCGCTCCACTTCGGTCTGCGCCTGTTCGCGGCTGAGTCCGCCGTCGAGGGTCAGTTCGAAATACTTGCCCTGGCGGACCTCTTCCAGACCTTTGTAGCCCATCTTCTTAAGCGCACCCTGAATGGTCTTGCCCTGAGGATCGAGGACGCTTTTCTTGAGCGAAACGTAAACGTAGGCTTTCATGGGGATAAGGTCATTATACGGCAGGAGGATTGGGCACTGCCGAGCACTCAAGTTCGGCAACCGAAGTTTGGCAACCGAAGCTTAGCAACCCAGGTAACCAGCTACGTAAACCAGCGACGTAACCCAGCTGCGCAAACCAGTGTCAGCCCAGTCGAGTGATCTGCTCGTCCAGTGCAACCAAGGCTTGCTCCAGAGTTTTTCGGTAGAGCGGGTTTTCCGTAGAGCGGATCTGCTCTAGAATCCGGCTGCGGGAGAGTTTCAGTCCTTCTTTGCGGGATTCAATTTCCCTTTGTGCAGGCGTGAGGCGATGCTTGGGTTCCCCAGTGGACCTGGCATCGTCTTGCTGCGATTCAACCGACTTACTCTCCCATCCGCGCGCCACAGCAGGATTATATAGGCGAAAGATGCGGTTTTGACGCGGCGGGCGTACACTGTCAGACGCTTCCGTTTCCCCTGGTGACAGAACTCGGGCGGTTCACGTATTGCGGGCCATAGATTCAAATATTTCAGTATTTCGGTTCGGTCTTTGGTTTGAGGAAAGCGTAGGCGACGTGGGATCTGTTGTGATGATCTCTGCAAACACGGCGCTCTCCGGCTCCTACAACTACGGCGAGGTCCCAGGGCCCTAAAGCACCCAAGGCGTATTGCTAACGGCTGGGGGAGAGAGGCCCAACACTGTTTCCCATCTTGGGAAAAGTCTGTTCCAAAAAACGAACAGTGGGAGAAAATCGTTACTCTTGCAGAACATGTGGTTATAATCCTTGAGTCTCTGGCCGAATCATGCGGCACGCTTTTGAGGGGGAGCAGCCGCCAGGAGTTAATGCTGTAGTGTGCCCCTTGAGAGCGCCGCGCTTAGAACGGGATGGGCCGCGCTCTCTTGCGCTGCTGGAGATGGTGGATGCGGTGTCTCGCAGCCATGACCCGGCAGAAGCCCTGACTGAATCGGAACAGTTGCTGACCGCTTATTTCAGCGCGTCCAGGGTTGGTCTCTGCATCCTGGATACTGAGTTCCGCTATCTCGCCATCAACCACACGATGGCTGAGATGAACGGCATCCCGGCGGAAGCACACTTGGGCAAGAGCGTCCGCGAGTTGCTGGGGGATCTTGCCGAACTCCTGGAGCCGCAGTTCAGGCACGTGTTGGAAACCCAGCAGCCCGTCTTGAACCTCGAAATCAGCACCACCCTGCGCACCCGGACCGAACCCGGCCACTGGGTCGAGCATTACATTCCCATCAAAGACGCGACCGGCAAGATCAAGCAGATCGGGCTGGTTGCGGTCGAGGTTACAGAACAAAAGAAACTGGAAGAATCGCTGCGTGGCGTTTCCGAAAACCTGCGGCAGGAAAAAAAAAGGCAGCAGGTACTGATGGAGGTGGGCCATGCGCTGGCCGCCAAGTGGGACGCAGGGTACCTGTTTCCTAAGATTTCGGCTTACCTGCGCCGGGTCCTGCGACAGGAATACGCGGCCCTCGCGGTGCATGATGAAAAAAGCGGACGCCTGGTTCGACAGGCCCTGGATTTTCCCCTGCGGAAGGGGTCGGCTCCGGACACTGAAATCCATCCCGCAAAAGATCCTCGGGGCAAGGCGCTGCTGGAGCGCGCGCCGTTGATTTTTACCAAAGGCGAGATGCAAGAGTTCCCGGCTGGAACGGCGGATCACTTGCTCGCAGAGGGGCTGCAGTCGTTGTGTTGCGTTCCTCTGCTCCGCCCCAAGGGGCCGCTGGGAGTTCTGGTGCTCGGCAGCACCCGAGCCAACGCTTTTCAAACCGAGGACCTGACGCTGCTGAACCAGGTCGCCGCTCAGCTGGCCATAGCTCTCGAAAATGCGCGAGCCGCGCGCGAAGTCGAGCGCCTGCGAAGCCGCCTCGAGCAGGACAGGCGCAACCTGGAGGGGGATGCCCTTCCCCAGCTTCATTTTGAGGAGATCATCGGAGAGAGTCCGGCACTCAAGGAGGTGCTGGATGCGGTGACCGTAGTCGCCGGCAGCGATGCCACGGTTCTTGTCCTGGGGGAAACTGGAACTGGCAAGGGGCTGATTGCACGGGCCATTCATCGCACCAGCAAGCGCAAAGACCGAAGTTTTATCACCTTGAATTGCGCCGCAATCCCCACCGGCCTGCTGGAAAGCGAATTGTTCGGGCACGAGAAAGGCGCTTTCACCGGGGCCGTCAGCCAAAAAATTGGACGCCTGGAACTTGCCGATCAGGGCACGCTCTTCCTGGATGAGATCGGGGAAATCCCCCTGGAATTGCAGCCCAAGCTGCTGCGCATTTTGCAGGATCATGAGTTCGAACGGCTGGGCGGGACGCGCACCATCAGGGTGGACATGCGCTTGATCGCCGCCACCAACCGGGAGTTGTCGAAGAGCGTCGCGGAGAAGGAGTTCCGCAGCGACCTGTATTACCGGCTGAACGTGTTTCCCATTCGGATGCCGTCCCTGCGCGAGCGCCGCGAGGACATTCCGCTGCTGGTGCGGTATTTTACCCGGCACTTCGCCCGCGGAATGAATCGGGGCATTGAGACCATCCCCAGCGAAACCATGAACGCCCTGATCAATTGGCACTGGCCGGGCAACGTGCGTGAGTTGGAGAACTTCATCGAGCGATCGGTGATTTTGACCGACGGACCGGCCTTGCGGTCACCGCTGGCGGAGTTCAAGGTGGAGGCCCCCAGTGGCGCGGAACGGTCGCTGGAAGTCACGGAGCGGGAGCACATTATTCGCGTGCTGCGGGAAACCGGAGGAATGATCTCCGGGCCCTTCGGAGCAGCCCGGCGGCTGGGATTGAAACGCACCACACTGCAATCGAAAATGCAGCGGTTGGGAATCAGGCGACAAGACTACTCCAGGAAGTCAGCCTAGAATTTCTGGTCGCCAAAGGTGCCGATATAATGTGCGCTGCCGAACATTCGGCAGTCAGCCAAGTGACAATGCTGTGGGCTATCGTCGCTCGAGCTTTTATTTTCTGTGAGTTAGGCCGCCATTGACTTCTCGCCATGCTGGACCCCGAATTGCATAGGCACTCCTGACCGGGAGAGGTTGGGGCGGCTTTTCCCTAAATCCACACAACAGATTGTTATCCCCCCTACAAGAACCAGGCCGCATCAGGATCGGAGTACACCGTGTTAGTGGCCAGGAACTACCAGCCGAACAATCTAGTTCGCCTACTACCCGCACCGGGCAGAACCGTTGTCTTGCCGGGTGAGATTTCGAGAAGCCAGGCAGTGCGTGCGCGGTCCCACGACCGCGAGAAAGACTGGGCTGCGGCAGGACTGGAACCGCGGGGGAGCCTGGTCTCCATCGAGACCCATCCGGAGTGGAGGGATCCACTGTACCTGTTTGCCTGCCAGTTGGAATGGGAACAGACTGCGGATCCTAGTGCGGCTTGGGAAGTGATTTCCGCCGCCCGTGGTTCCCATGCCGATACGCGAGCCCACGCCCGAAGCTTGCTCGAACGCTCCCAGCAGGCGAAGCCCCAAGTTCGGGAGGAAGTTCCGCCGGATCCAGCACAAGATCAAGAAAAAGAAGAAGACCCCGGAAGTTCGACAATGGAGGCAGGCATGAGGACTCCCTACGGTCTCGAAATCATCGAGAGCTGCATGGGTTGCAAGGCCAGTCGCGACGGTTTTTTCTGCCGCTTTTCCCCGGCGGTGCTGCGGTCCCTCGACGAAGTCAGCCACCATACCATCATGCCCGCTGGGGCTGTACTGTTTGTGGAAGGGCAAACGCCGCGGGGTGTGTTTGTGCTTTGCTCCGGCGTGGTGAAGCTCTCCACGAACTCGAAAGACGGGAGGGTGCTGATTCTGAAACGCGCGGAAGCCGGGGAAGTGCTGGGGTTGAGCGCGGCCGTTTCCGGCACCAAATATGAAATGACGGCGGAGACGACCTCCGCATGCCAGCTGAACTTCGTCGGCCGACAGGACTTGATGGCGCTGTTGCGGAAGCAGAGTGAAGTTGGAGTGAACGCGGCGTTGGCGCTGAGCCGTGAGTTCCAGGGCGCATATCGCGATGTCCATGACCTGGTGCTGGCCCGGTCTTCGTCTGGAAAGCTGGCCAGGCTGCTGCTGTCGTGCGCTCCCCCGGGAGTGCAGGCATCGCAAGAACTGCACCTGCGCTCCGTGATGACCCACGAAGAGATGGCGCAGCGCATCGGCTCCTCGCGGGAAACCGTTACTCGCTTGCTGACTGAGTTAAAGAAAAAGAGATTGATCCGGCTGGAAGGAGAAACCCTGGTAATTCGCGACAAAACCCGGCTGGAAGCTTTGGCAATCTAGATCTTCCCCCACCCCGGAGGGCGGTTCGAAGTTGGGCCGCTCTCCGATACCGACGAGGATAGCAAGCGCACGTGCTAACGCGAGCAGAAGTGAGTTGTTTTGTATACTGGCACCCTGATCAACGACCTCATTGCAGCCGTTGAGAGGGCGGAGAGGACCGCGGCATCGCGGTCACGCCAGGTATTGGCCGCCGGCCCCGCTGAGAAGAGCGAAAATCTACATCAGGACTCGGGGCACTCACAATCCGAACAGTTCCCGCAACCGCTTTGTTTGAGCCCGGCTGACTGGAATCTCGCTCTGCTTCTTATCATCCATGCGCAACTGGTAGGAACTCTTGAACCAGGGCACGACTTCGCGAATGCGGTTGATGTTCACCAGGTAGGAGCGGTGAGCCCGCCAGAACAGTCCAGGATCCAGGCTCGACAATAATTCTTCCAGAGTGCGGCAGTTCGAATGCCCTTCCATGCCGGAGGGGCCGGCCGTGACCACAGTGATCACTCCATCTTCGATCGACGCGTAACAGATTTCCCGCTGGTCCACCAGGAACATTCGGCCCACGGCCTTGAGCAGGATTTTCGAGGCCTGAGTCTTGGGCGCCTGCAACATGCGGACCAGAGCGTCGATCTTTTCTCCGGGCAACCCCTCCGCATCCTGCTGGGTGCGGGCTTTTAAGACGGACTGCGCCACGCGCTTCTTGTCGAACGGCTTCAGCAGGTAATCTACCGCATTCACCTCGAACGCCTTGACCGCATACTGGTCAAAAGCCGTGGCGAAGACGATCTTGGGCAGCGTGATCTTTTTGTCGATAAGCTTCTTGATGACGCCGAAGCCGTCGAGTCCGGGCATTTGGACATCAAGAAATACCAGATCGGGGTTGTGTTCCTTGATCAGGTTGATGGCTTCGAGCCCGTTCTTGCCCTGCGCCACCACGTTGACCTCACCGGTGCTCTTGAGCAGGTAGGCGAGTTCGTCGCGGGCGAGTTGCTCATCGTCCACGATTACCGCGGATAGGGGCATTCCATCTCCAATGCCAGAGGGCTGCTTCAAGTATAGTGGCCGCGTTTTAGCAGCGTCAACGCGCTGGCGGCTGCCCGGTAGTATCCTAATTTGCCTTTTTCACCACAGAGGCACAGAGACACAGAGAAACTCAACGGCGTGGCGACCCTTTCTCTTCCTGGTTTTTTGCAGATCTGAGGTTTTCTCTGTGTCTCTGTGCTTCTGTGGTGAAAAGAACCTAAATTAGGAAACTGCCGACAGTTACACCACGTTCTCCAGCGCCAACGCCATGCCCAGGCCGCCGCTGACGCACAGGGTGGCCACGCCACGTTTCGTGTTGCGCTTGAGCATTTCGTGCAGCAGAGTGACGGTGATGCGCGTGCCGGTGCAGCCGATGGGATGCCCGATGGCGATCGAACCACCATTCACGTTGAGCCGGTCGCGGTTGAAATTCAATTCGCGGTCGCAGGCGATCACCTGAGCGGCGAAAGCTTCGTTCAGTTCGATCAGTCCAAACTCGTGCAGACGAAGATTGTGTTTTTCTTCGAGCTTGCGCAGAGCAGGGACCGGACCAATTCCCATCTCTCGCGGATTCACGCCTGCCGAAGTCACGGCCGAGATTCGCGCCAGCGGCTTCAAGTTGTTCGTTTTCACGAAATGCTCACTGGCCACAACTAGGGCGGCGGCGCCATCGGTGATTCCCGAGGAATTGCCTGCGGTAACGGTTCCGGCTTTCGAGAATACCGGCGCCAGCTTGCCCAGCTTTTCCAGGCTCGCTTCCGCGAAGGGATGTTCGTCTTTGCTGAAGAGGGTCGATCCTTTCTTGCCCTCAATTGTGACAGGGGCAAGCTCCGCGTCGAATCTTCCGGCGGCAATGGCGCGCGCGGCGCGGGTTTGCGACAGCAGCGCGAATTCGTCCTGCTCCTCGCGCGTGATCTTGTAATGTTCCGCCAGCACTTCGGCGGTTTCGCCCATCACCATCTTCGCCATGGGGCAAAAGAATCCGTCACGATACATGCCGTCGACCAGGTCCTGATTGCCGAGGCGATATCCCCAGCGTGCTTCGAGATAGTAAGGAACTCGCGACATGGACTCCGCGCCGCCCGCTAGAATGCAGCTCGCATCGCCGAGAAGAATGGACTGGTACGCCAGCGCGATCGATTTCATGCCGGAAGCGCAAGCTTTGTTCACCGTGAACGCCGGAACTTCCTGGGGCACGCCGCTGCGAATGGAAATCTGCCGCGCCACGTTCGGTCCGCCGCCCGCCTGCCGCGCGTTGCCGAAGATGGTTTCTTCGACTTGCTCGGGCTGAATGCCAGCGCGCTCGATCGCAGCCTTGGCGGCCACTACGCCCATGTCAGCTGCCGTTAGCGACGCCAGCGATCCGCCGAACTTGCCGATGGGCGTGCGCACTGCGGAGAGAATGTAGACTGCCTGCAAAGTGTCGCCTCCGAAACATTTGAGTCTAGCAGGGCAGGGAAAGATGCGGGGCGGTGCGGGAAGGGAACCTAGCGTTCGTTCATTTCGTCGCGGGTGTAGGGGCCGGACGACTTTACATGGTTCAACTTGCGCATCAGTGCTTTGATTGCAAGACCTTTCCTGTTGGCGCGCAGCAGCCGCAACCGTTCCTCAGAGCCGTCGCGATCCAACCGCACTTTAGCTTTCCTGCGCATGGCAGCATTCTATAGCAGACAGGATGCTGTACGCTGGGCTGCCAGTCTGTCCTATCGCGGGAATTTCATATCGGGAATCAGCGCCGTTTGTGGCAAATGTACTTGCCCGCGGCGCAACCAACACCTAGGGTGGCTTCAGGGCCCGTGGTGTAATGGCAGCACGCTAACCTGCCCAGTTTAGAGGTGCGGGTTCGACTCCCGCCGGGTCCACCGCTTTCCCCGTTCTGGTAGGGAAGGCTGGCGAGGAGGTTCCGGGCAGGGGACCTTCTCCTCTAAGTAATCTTGACTTTCATTGTTGCTGTTGCCGATAATCACTACTGTAACTGGGCAGGTTAGCGGCCCCGGGCTGAACATGGCCCGGGGTTTTGTTTTCTAGCGGTTAATTACGAACACTGTTCCGCCACCGACCCTGCCGGCCGTGCCGCCCAACTCGGTTGCCCCGTAAAGATCGCCTCCCAAACCTGGCACCAGTCCGGCGAACGGATAGTAGCCATCACTCCCGTTGTCGTTGAAGTAATGCAGCACGGTCTCCGTCCAAGGCCCTGCAGTTGGTGTCAGCTTGTAAACGATGCCACAAACGGGGCCAAGGCCGAAACAGTCGCCGATGCCGCCTTCAGCGGTTGTGCCATAGAGATTCCCGGAAGAATCGAAGACCAGGTTGCCAATTGGATAATTACCGTCCGTGGAAGGAAACGTGGGTTGGAAAAAATATAAGACCGTTTCCGTCCAATCTCCGGATGACGAGGGAGTGAGTTTGTATGCGGTGCCTGCGCCCTGCGGGCCGCCTTGGCTGGCAGTGCCATAGAGATTTCCTGAAGAATCAAAGATCAGCCCGCCGAGCGGATATGCCCCGTCTGTGGAGCCGCTGGCGAAGCTATAGAGCACGGTTTCTGTCCACCCGCCACCGCCGGAGGGCGTTAGCTCGAACACGGTCCCATTGCCAAGCGAACCACCGGATCGTGTGGTGCCATAGAGGTTTCCGGCGGAGTCGAAAATCAGGTTGAAAGCAGGGCTCTTGCCATCTCCAAAGCCTTTCGCGTTCGGGCTAAAGCTGTATATCAATGTTTCCGTCCAGCTTCCGCCCGCCGACGGACTCAACTCGAACACGGCACCGTCTCCGTTATCCCCGCCGCCCTCTGCCGTACCGTAGAGGTTCCCAGCGGGGTCGAACAGCAAGGATGCCAGCGGGTAGGCCGCGTCCCGATCGTTGTATAGCAGGAAGTCGTGCAGTACTTTTTCAATCCAGCGTGTGGAGGGAGGAACCGGTCGTACCAGCTCGAAGACGATACCGCCGCTACCGACCCCGCCGGCCGTAGTTGTGCCATAGAGATTGCCTGCGGAATCGAAGATGAGCCCAGAGTAAGGGGCCTGCCCATCGTGGCCGCCAGTGGCGAAACTGTGAAGGAGCGTCTCCGTCCAGCTTCCGCCGGGTCCGGGGCTCAACTCGAAGACGGTTCCGACATTGTCCGTGCCGCCTGTGATTGTCGTGCCGTAGAGGTTGCCGCGCGAATCGAAGATGAGATTCGATGCCGGAAAC
>Ga0181525_10004817_pt1 | contig 10218 bp, 12 predicted proteins | sample PEATcosm2014_Bin_48_FD_121100 | JGI IMG/M metagenome (GOLD analysis project Ga0181525, IMG submission 121100) | Peatland microbial communities from MTU Mesocosm Facility, Houghton, MI, USA - PEATcosm2014_Bin06_10_metaG | ecosystem: Environmental > Terrestrial > Soil > Wetlands > Peat | place...
GATTCCCAAAGAGCTGGCCCATTTTCCGAAATCAACTGTCAAACCGCTGCCCAGCGCGCTACGTAAATTCCATAGGCCTGGAAGATGTTGCGATATACTTCGGGCCGCAGTTCATTGGCCGCGTTGCCCTGCAGCGTTTCAGTGGCCTGGCCGAATTGCACATCGAAACGCGCTCCCCAGCGCTTCTCATTAGCTACATCCGGCGCATTTTCCAGGACGATCATGGCTTGGTTGAGGCTGAAAGCGTTGCTCAGAACGTCATAAGCACGCAAGCGATTGACGCGCCCGATGGGATCGTTGAAATTGTACCCGTAATAGGTATCCACCAGCGTGTCGATGGACGTGCCGCGCAGAAAGTTGCTGACAGCCGGCTGCGCAGGCGCGGTTTGCCCTGAAGCCGGCAGCGCAGGTTGATTGGCTTCAGCGATTTCAGGCTTTCCGGCACGTTCGGCGGCGGCCGTAGAACCGAGCCGTGCCTCTAATCCGTCCACGCGCTGCTGGAGTTTTTGAATGACGGCGTTCATGTCGGCCACTTGCTTCGCCAGATCGGCGGCGCCGGGTTGGGTGCCCGGAGGCTGCCCGAATAACAGGGCTGAGGCGGAGACGTACATCAGAATGCGAGGAAACATAAAAACCTCCAAACGTGGACGCTCGCAAGCGGCGATTTGAATCGCATTCATGGGCAGGACAGGGCAGCCGGCGCACGGGAAAAAACTAGCGACGGACGGGTAGAAGTTCTTCCGGCCACTCGGCCAGATCGGGCTTCGTTGCGCGCAGGATTTCAACGATGGCTGAACGGTCGGCTGGTGAAAGCCGGGCATAGCGGCTGCCCTGCTCCGCGCCGGACAAAACCTGCCACATCCTTTGATAAATGGCGGTTTTGGCTGGCTGCGGCAGACTATCGAAAGCCGGGCTGTAAAGCATGTAGCTGCACGGATAGCGCAGCAGGCGCGTCTTCAGATCGAATTGCCGCAAGGACCTGCCATGGCTGTCTCGCGGCCCTTGCGCGGCGAATTTCTCCGCGAAGCCCGAGGTTCCATGCACGGCGCCGGCGAGCGGAGCTTCATCGATAAATAGCAAGTAATCGACAAACTCCTCTGCCGATTCTTTCAGCAGCGCATTCAGGGCGCGGTCCGGCAGCTTCTGGTACAAAGCGCAACGCACCTCCCATCCCACGCGCGTGATCAGGTTCATCATGTGCATCTGATGATTGAAGACCAGCAGCGCAACCATATCGCTGTAGGGCGAAAGATAAGCGCGCGTGTCGAACCGGTTTTCGAGCGAGGCCACATGCAGGGTCTTACCGCTGACCATGGATTCTGGATGGTCCGGGTCTGAGAGCATGGCGTTCCCCATGTGCCGGCCGTGCTCCATACTTCCGGTGACATACCAACCGCCCCAGCGCTCCTCGAAGGGGCTGCGATGATCCGTATCGAAGGCGCCGAGAATCAGCTTGGGACGCCCGTCGGGCAGGGTGTAAAAGCTGCGCAGGATCATGCCGGGAACGCCAAGACTGAGGTCGGAACGATGGCACTGCAGGCAATCGTCACGGCGAGTGAAACCCGGCTGCGCAACCGGCTGCTGTTCCAGGGTGTAGAAGCCAACTCCCTGCCGGGGATCCTGCGCGGCTAATTCGATAAAGCCGCCGCGGACCCACGCGACGGACACGGCATCATTAAAGAAGATGGTGCGCGGATTGGCCGGTTCGATGCGAGCTTCCTGAAAGCTGGTTTTCGAAAAGACGGCCATTTGCGATTCGATAGGCACGTGGAGGGCTTGGAGCACGGCGGACAGGTATCCTGTGCCGGCATCGAATTTCAATTGGACTTTTCCCGCCTGGATCTCGCGCTGCAAGCGCGCCACCACATCCTGCCGCGGATACTTGGAATAATCGAAATATTGGATGGCAGGATTATCGAGCTGTGGCGATAGTTTATCGTTGAGTTCCGCGAGACACGGCGCTCGGAAGGTCGCTATAGCAGCAAGCACGAGAGGGGCGAGGCGGGCGGTAACCGCTTCACTTTTTCCAGTCGTCACTGGTTTCCAATCATCATTCCTTCCAATCGTCGATGGCTTTCCTCTGGAGTGAGCCGGGGAGAAAATCCACCAGCTCCAGGCGCACGCCATTCGGATCCATGAGGTTGGTGATGCTGGTTTTGGTGGACCCGGTGCGAGGGTCAGGGATGGTGACGCCCCGCGCGCGCAACATGGAAACGGCCGCGCTCATATCCTGAGGCCAGAGGCCGATGTGGCTTAATCCCACCGGACGTTCGGCTGTAGCGGGCGCCAGCTCCAGGAACGTATCTCGAGTGATGTGAAGGTAAGCCAGAACGGGCTTGCCGCTCGGGTCCTGGATGGTGAAGGCTTCGTGAAATCCCATGGTCTGAGTGTAAAAGCGCATCGACTGGTCGAAATCCTTCACGTAGATCCCGACGTGATTCAGGCGTAGGCCGGGAGCGGGGCTGCTTTGGGCATGGCCGGGCTGCATCAGAAAACTTCCCACTCCGATGCCGGCGGCGAAGAACGCGAAACAAGTGAGGGTGCGTCGCATAGGGTAAGCATACCGCCTGAGAATCGCGGTCGCGGCTCCGCCGATCCTGTGCCACACTAGCCTTAGGGAAAGTTTTCTATGCGGTATTTCGTAATCTTCTGTCTCACCCTGGCCTGGGCTTCGCTGGCTGTTGGGCAAAGCAAGCCACCCGGTCCGCCGCCCGCTAGCCAGCCCAGCGCCACGGATACCAGTGCAACTCCGGGCGTGGCTTCCGAATGGGACGCCCGCAAGCTGATTGAGGCGCTCAACACGCAGGCGCAGCACCTGAAGCCGATTGTCGACCAGGTTCGGCCCGCCGAATGGCAATCCAAGGGCGCGTCGGAAACCTACGTCGCGCAGTGGAACACGGCGCAGGCTCAGCTCAAGTACCTGATTTCGTCGAGCGACGCTTTCGCCAGGCAGCCGGAGCGCTTGCCGCTCGGGCTGGACATCTATTTTCGAATGCAGTCTGTGGACTCGACGCTCGGCTCGCTCACTGAAGGCGTTCGCAAATATCAGAACCCTGCGCTGGCTTCCATTATGCAGTCGGTGATCGCTGAAAACAGCACCAATCGCGACCGCCTGCGCCAGTATCTGGAGGATCTGGCGGTGCAAAAAGAACAGGAGTTTCAAGTGGCCGATCACGAGGCGCAACGTTGCCGCGCCGCCCTGCTTCAGCAGCCCGTCCCCAAAACCAAGAGGGTCTCTCAACCATGATCGTAAGCCCAGCTATTTTCACCTGCAGTATCTGCGGCGAGGCATCCAGTAACATCTGCGCCTATTGCACCAAGGATACCTGCTCCAATCACCGTTGCGAGCGCTGCAAACGTTGTAGCGACTGTTGCGAGTGCGAGTATCCGCTCTCGGCGGAAGAGCCCGCGGCAGTGGAAGCGGTGGCGCATCCGGCCGCCGATCCGCAGCCTGAAATTTTCCAGCCCGAACCGCAAGCTTTCCAGCCGGAGCCGCCTATGCCCCCGCTGCCAGTTCCTTTGACGCAGCCCGGTTCGCCGGTGTTTTTCACCGCCGCCGAATCCAGCGTATTTGTAGAGGGGAGCGTGCTTTCCAAGCCGCCCGAACCGCTCGAACCAATCGAACTCGAAAAGAAGACCCCTCAGGACGCCGAGGAACCGATCGAGTAGACGCTCTTCAGGGCCACGCGCAAAACGCAGTGCGGCGCGGAGCAGTTCCCGGCCGACTTGGCGGTGCGCTCCGCTTTGCTCTCCGCAGAATCCCGGCGCCGCAGCGCTCCACGGTTTCACATTCGCAGCAGCTCTGCAGCTTTTCGAGAAGCTTTCGCATGCTGCGGATCTGAGCGATCCTGCCGTCGAGCTCCGCCATCTTTCTTACGGCGATCTTTTTCCAGCGCGCGGAAACCGGCGTGGATGGCGCGAAGCCGAAGAATAACTGCCGGATCTCGTCCAGCGTAAATCCGGCCTCCTGGGCCCTGCGCACCACCGCCAGCCGGTAAAGCGCGCTATCGTCATAGCGCCGCTGTCCGCTCACGCGCCGCGCCGGCTCCAGGATCCCGATCTCTTCGTAATATCGGATTGCCGAAGCGCGTAGCCCAACTTTGCGTCCAACCTCGGAAATGGTCATGCGTCGATTATAGATTGCGAAAAAGTTCTTGACTTCAAGTCAACTTGAACCTGTAGCATGCTCCTGGAGGTAATCTATGAAATTCCCGCTTCTTCGATTGGGCTATCGGCGTTTGGGTTATTGGCGGTTGGGTTATTGGCAGGTGATTGCCGCGATGATCGCACTGGCAGTCATTGCGCCGTCTTTCGCCGAATCGCCGTTCGCTTGTAACCGCGCGGCCCTAACGCCCCAGGCGCGCAAACGCCATTTCGATGAATTGAGCCCGGAACTGCGAGCGCGCAAGAAAGGCATTCGCGAACTGCGCGACGGCTTTGAGTTTGAATTCCCAAACGACACCCCGAGCTTCCAACTGGTCTCGGAATGGGTGGTGGGCGAACGCCTGTGCTGCCCGTTCTTCGATATCGACGTTCACGTGGAGCGCGAGAGCGGCAACTTGTGGCTGCGCCTCACCGGCCGGGATGGGGTGAAGCAGTTTATTCGGGCGGATTTCGCTGGTTGGTTTTAGGGCTGTATCATTTCACGGTGCGTCGCCATTCGCCGGCGTGGTGCGCGATTCGGCCGGCAACCTTTACGAAACGACCTACGCCGGTTAGGTGGGATGCAGCGGCCTCGGGTGCGGAGTAGTTCACAAACTCGGTCCCTCCGGCCAGGAGCCCTGTGCTGCACACATTCACGGGAGGAACCGCTGACGGCGGTAACACCGAAGCAGGCCTGATCCGAGACGCGGAGGGTAACCTGTACGGAACCTATCCGGACGGCGGGACCGCCGGCAGCGGCGTGCTCTTCAAGATCGTGCCGCAGTAGTGGCACTGGGTTCCGGGGTGGTAATTATATGGGTGGAACGATATGAAAACCATCGCGTGCTTCGCTCTGCTGTCCATCTCTCCCGCGCTCCTTCATCACTGGGATTACGATCCGGCGGCGACGCTCAACATTCGACAATCGGGTGTTGAAATGCGCGGCGGCGTCACGATCAATGATCTGTCTTATTCCAGCCCAGTGGCCGGCCGGACCGCAGCCGTGGGACCGAACGGAGGCAACGTCACCGCTTACCTGGTGGTCCCTCCTGGCGACGGGCCGTTTCCCGCAGTGATTTATGGGCACTGGTGCATGCCAGGGTCGGACAAAGAGAATCGCACCGAGTTCTTGGACGAAGCCGTGGTTCTGGCCCATTCCGGCGTCATTTCCCTGCTGCCGGACCATGTCATCGTGCATCCCGGCTTCGTGGAAGACAAAACGCCCGTGAACGAACAGCAGGTCGCCGTGGAAGTGCAGCAGGACGTCAATCTGCGCCGCGGGGCCGATCTGCTCGTCGCGCGCAAAGACGTGGATCCCAATCGTCTGGCCTACGTCGGCCATAGCTGCGATGCCACGGCCGGAGCCTTCCTAAGCGGCATCGATCATCGTTTCAAAGCCTTCGTACTCATGACCGGCGGGCTCTCTGACGAAGTGGACAAGACCACCAAAATGTACCGGGATTTCCGTCAGAAGGTGGGAGCGGAAAAGTTAAGCGCATATGAGGCCAAATTCGCATGGATGGATCCCGGAAAATACATTTCGCATGCCGCACCGGCGGCGATGTTTCTGCAATACGGTGGGCAAGAGGAGTTTTTGAACGCCGACATAGCAAAACAATACTACAAAATCGTCAGCAATCCCAAGAACTTAAAGATTTATGAGGCCCAGCACGCGCTCAACCCAGCAGCCACGCGCGATCGCATCGCATTTCTCGCCCAACAGCTCTCCTTTCCACCGCCGGATTCAAAGGCTGTCTCCAGCATCCCGGCTCTGGTCCAACCGCCGGCGCCGAAGGGCTCTCAGTAGCCCGATCAGAGAACCTCGGGAGCGTGATAGCCTGCTGTCGTGGTCCTCCTTAATTTGCGAAAGCTCTGCATTTTCCTCTTGACTGGCGCGGCCATCGCCCAAGCGCCTTCCTACACGCCCAAACCGTACGGCAATCTCAAGCAGGTGATGCGCAGCGTGGCTTTGCCCAATTCTGTGGTGATCCTGGGACTGCAGGATCATCCGCCCAAAAACGAGATGGAATGGCAGACCGTGGTGAGCGCCGCCGTGGCGATTGAGGAGACCCAAAACCTGATCATGATCCCCGGGCGCATTCAATCCAACGGGCAGCCGGTTCCAGTGCAGTCCGCCGATTATGCGAAATTCGCCGCCGCTCTGGCGCCCGCCGGCCGCGACTGCCTGAAGGCCGCGCTGATCAAAAGCAAGGACGCCATCAGTAATTGCACCGACAGTCTCAGCCAGGCCTGCGACAATTGCCACAAAGTGTTTCGCGACGCGGCGCAGAAATGGTAGACTGCTTTTTTAATTGAGCATGCGGGTTCGCTGATTCCCGGCCATGCATCCAGTCCCAGCAATGCAAGCTGGGTGGATCCTGAAAGCGATCCTTTTCCCCAAAAAAATTGAAAAGAGCCGGTGAAATGGCTGAACGCACCTGGGAAATTGGTATCAGTGGAACGTTTGATGAAGCCAACTACGGCGACTTGCTATTCCCGCCGATTGCGGAAGCGGAGCTGGCAGAACGGCTCGGGCCGTTGCACCTCCATCGTTTCTCCTATCGCGCCAAGGCTCCGCCGGGTTGGCCGTTTCGCGTGGATTCCCTCACCGCACTGCCTGAATTGATGCGTGCCTTGGACGGCATGCTCATAGGCGGTGGATTTCTGATTCGCTTCGACAAGGACGTGGCGCCCGGCTATGGGCCGCCGTCAGCCGCGATCCATCACCCCACCGGTTATTGGCTCGGGCCGGCCCTCATGGCTTTGCAGAACAACGTGCCCGTGGCCTGGAACTCGCCGGGAACCGACGGGAAGAGCATCCCAGCTTGGGCGGCGCCCTTGATGGAAATGGCGCTCACTTACAGCCGTTACGTCTCGGCCCGCGATGCATCCTCGCAAGCGGAGCTGGAAAGGCTAACCACCCGGCCCGTATCGCTGGTCCCCGACACGGCGTTCGGCATTGGCCGCTTGCTGAACCTGGAAAGCGCGCCCTCCGCCGGATTTAGCCAGTTCTGCGAGGCCACAGGTTTGGATGGCCCCTATGTGGTGGTTCAACCGAAGCGGAGTATGGAACCGTTCGCCGGCTTCATTACCAGGCACCAGCGGCAATTGCGGCACCTTCGGTTTCTGATTTTGCCTATCGCTCCGGTCCACGGAGACCGCCATGAGATCATTGACGCTGCATTGCCCGGCGTTGTCAGACCGGCATTCTGGCCGGATCCACGGGTGACTGCTGAATTAATCGGCCGAGCCGAGGCAGTGGTAGGTTACAGCTATCATCTTTCGGTCACCGCCCTGGCGTCGGGCGTGCCGGTGTTTGCGCGGCATGGTCTGCCGGAGTGCAAGTATTCCGTGCTGCGGGAGTTTGATACATTCTTTGAGCTGCCGCCTCTTTTCGATCCGGACGTCGACTGGTTTCTGGCGCGTCTCGGGAGGGGCCGGCCCTCGGCGGCAGCCCGGGCACGGCAGGCGGCGCTCTGCAATCATTGGAATCGAATTGCGGACGAGTTCCGAAATGGTGGCCCACCAACCGCACCCCAAATGAACCGGATTTGGCTGATGCTTCCCGGGCTATACGAAGAACAGGCGGCAGCTCAAAGCCAAGCCGCTGAAACCCGGCGGCAATTGAGCGAGAAAAAAACCTCGCTCGAAAACACGATCGGCGAAATGTCACGGCAATTGACGCAGGCATACGCGTCAACGCGTGGGCGGGAAGCGCGTATCGGAGAGATTATGCATTCCCATTCCTGGAGACTGGCGGCTCCGTTACGCTGGGCCGGGACTTATCTTCGCAGGCCCACGCGCCGGCCGCTGATGAATCGGGCTTCGCTACGGTATCGCCGGCTTGAAACCGATCCATATGCCTGGGCGGCCATAACCAACTTGTTCACGCCCGAGGATGCCGAGCGGCTGGCCGCAACCTACCCCTGCGACCATTTCAAGCTGGTAACGCGCTACGATGCCGAGCGGCAGTATGAATACGAGGCCCGCGCGTTGATCGGCATGGGTGAACGGAGCGTCGCTTATCCCGGCGATCTAAGCGGCGTCTGGCAAAAGTTGGCGAAGGAGCTCCTGTCGGCGGATTACCGTCAGTCGATGACGGCCCTTACCGGGCGCGATCTCAGCCGCGCGCCCATGGAAGTGAACGTATTTCATTACGGGCCGGGCGGTTGCATGGACGCTCATAGGGATCTGCCGGATAAGATCGTCACTCACGTGCTGTATTTCAACCGCTCCTGGCAGGCTTCCGACGGCGGCTGCCTCAGAATCCTGCGGTCCTCCGATCCCAACGACCTGGCTGCCGAGATCCCGCCTCTGGCCGGCTATTCCAGCATCATCGTTCGGTCGGAGAACTCCTGGCACGCCGTTTCGCAAGTGGCCTGCCAAGCGCTGGTGTCCCGGCGAAGCGTAACCGTCACGTTCTACCAGCCGGGAGCGGTAAGCACCATGTGGCCGCCGGGGGACACAACTCCTCTGCATCGCTACGGCCAGGGCAATGCATGATCCAGCGATCTGTAACCGCGTACCGGCCGGTCCTCATCCGGAACGTGCTAGGCTCCTGTTAAAGGCGAAAATATGCGACGTCAATTCGGCTTCTTCGCCCTCTTATTCAGCGGCATTTTGCTCGGGCTGACGCCCGGAACAACCGCGTACGCCCACCATGCCGTCGGCGCTGAGTTCGACCTGACCCGACGCATCATGCTGCAAGGCCGGGTAACCAGGATCGAATGGATGAATCCGCACGTGTATCTGTACATCGATGTGGACGCCGCGGGCAAAACCGCCAACTGGGCCTGTGAAACGGCCGGTCCCAACACGCTCGTCCGCCAGGGCTGGAACCGTAACTCACTCAAGATTGGCGACCGCGTGACAGTGGTTGGATATCGCGCCCGGGACGGAGCCTACGTTGCGGCCGCTCGAGAAGTGGTGCTCGCCGACGGGCGCAAAATGTTCGTCGGGTCGGCCTACGACGGCGGGCCAAAATCGTAATGGAATGCCGCGTGGATTGCCCGCGCAATCCAAACCGCGCGTAAACCGAGCCGCGCGCAAGGGATCGCCAGAAGCGCAAAGGGTGCGGCGCGCACCGCAAAAGTGGTCAGGAACTGGTCCGCGCCGCGCTCCGTTTTGCGCGGGTTCCTTAATTAAAAGCAGCTTCCGTTCATAAAGTATCCGAACATTGCGCGAGCTGGGAGAATATAGGAGTAAGGGCTTCAATGGCCGAATCGGTCTCAGTAGCGCGGTGCGAGCTTGCCGCTCAAAAGGCGGAGCGCTCACCCACGCCGTCCGCCGGCGAGGAACAGGTGATCCAGCTCTTCGATGAGTTCCGCGGTCGTGTGCTCCGTTACCTGCTGGGTTTTGGCCTGCCCGTGCAGGACGGTGAAGAAGTGGTTCAAGAAGTCTTCCTCGCCCTGTTCCAGCACCTGCTAAAAGGCAGCCCGCGTGAGAATCTGAGCGGCTGGGTTTTTCGTGTGGCGCACAATTTGGGATTGAAGCGGCGGCGGGCTGGAACGCGGGAAGCCACCGGCGCGCAAGCCGACGGCGCGGCTGCGAACCGGGCGGATCCTGCCGACAATCCCGAAGAACAATTTTTGCACCGACAACGGCAGAATCGCCTGCAGGCGGTTTTGCGCGCGCTTCCTGAGCAGGACCGGTGGTGCCTCTGCTTGCGCGCCGAAGGGCTGCGTTATCGTGAAATCGCCGTTGTCCTCGACATACCGCTCGCTTCGGTCTCAGCTTCATTAGGGCGATCGCTCGCGCGGCTCAGCCGCGCCGACGCACGGTAACGGAATCCCCAGTCCCCTGCCCCAGGATGTAGAATGGTCGCCGGGCACAGAATGAAAACCACAATCAATCGACGATCCTTCGTAAGCGGCGCAGCGCTCGGCGCGTCCAGCATTCTCGGCGGTGCGGTCCAAAAGGCCATCGCCGCGAACGCCAAGGACAGCTCCTCGCAAGCTCCCTTAGCCAGCACCACTTCCGGAAAGATCCGCGGCGTTCTGCAGGAAAACAAGGTGAACGCTTTCCGCGGCATTCCTTATGGCGCGCCCACCGGTGGCGCGAACCGGTTCATGCCAC
>Ga0181525_10004818_pt1 | contig 10216 bp, 9 predicted proteins | sample PEATcosm2014_Bin_48_FD_121100 | JGI IMG/M metagenome (GOLD analysis project Ga0181525, IMG submission 121100) | Peatland microbial communities from MTU Mesocosm Facility, Houghton, MI, USA - PEATcosm2014_Bin06_10_metaG | ecosystem: Environmental > Terrestrial > Soil > Wetlands > Peat | place...
CGAATCTCTGGAGCCGATGACCAGGATTGAACTGGTGACCTCTCCCTTACCAAGGGAGTGCTCTACCAACTGAGCTACATCGGCCCTACCCGCTCACACAAACTCTGGAGCCGATGACCAGGATCAAAAAACTCAACTGGCGACGGCTTCTTTCTATTGTTGCGGCCACGCTTCGCTGCCGCAACCCTTACCAAGGGAGTGCTCTACCAACTGAGCTACATCGGCCCTGCATACTCAAACTTTGAGATCCCTCGACTACGCTCGGGATTTCGGCTGCAGGCTCCCGCTTCGCTCACGCCTGCAAAACGCCTCAAGCTACATCGGCCCTGCCGTACTCAAACTCTTTTCGGCCTTTGCGGCATCGGCCTCTTCGATCCGCACTCGCCAGAAGTGCAACAGCGTCTTGAAAGCGAACAATCCAATAATCAACAGCGTGGCCGTTCGCAGCCTGACATCAAGACTGAAAACTCGAACCGAGTCGTTCGACAACGTCAGCCACGCCAATGTTGCCAGCGCCGCATACGCCACCCCTGCAAAAACGAGCTTCCGTCTGGTGTTCAACTCAAATCCTGGTGCACAGGGAAGGATTCGAACCTTCGTACCTCGCTAGGAGGGACAGATTTACAGTCTGTTGGCTTTAACCACTCACCCACCTGTGCAAAACCACTTCACTCCGGCTCTCACTCCCGCCAATCGCCGGGGCCGCAGCGCTCGCGCGCGGCAATGCAGCGGCAGATGTTGCCTAACTCAGACAAAACAAGATCGCGCTAAAAAGCTGCTTCGCGCTAACACCGCAATTGGGAAGTTCCTGAAGTTCCTAATATGAAGTGCTGTGGGAAAAGCTATAAGCCGCCGCGTCTCACAAAACTCTCACCTGCCGCCGCTACTCAATTCTGGAGCTGGCGGAGGGATTTGAACCCCCGACCCTCTGATTACAAATCAGATGCTCTACCACCTGAGCTACGCCAGCAGTCGGGATGAAAAGGCCCATCCGGGCACAAGAAATCCCTCTAATCCCTGCCTGCTGTTCGGGACAAGTCTAAAAGTTATCATAGCCGTCCGGCCAAGTGCAACCCGAAACACCCCTCTCAGACCCGGTGGTTTGCGACCACATAAGAGGCTGCGATAAAAAGAATTAGCAGGAGGGCGAAGAGACTGCGAAGAGAAGATGCCGCCTGCCGGTCAGAGAGCGCGTCGCCAACCGTGGAAATCACAATTGCCAACTGGAGCCACGCGGCCAGGCAGGCCAGCGCCGCCACCGCGCCAAATTGCTGGGTGAGGGCCACCAGAAAGACGCTGACGCAGATAATAAAACCGATAGCGCCCACGGCGATCGTCGTTTGATTCCGCGTCATACGGTCCCCGTCAACGAAAAACGAACAACACCCGGAACCAATGCTAACACTTCCGCGAAAAACTGCAGCTGTTATGCTGCCTTTGCGCCGCCCCTTATCTGATCTATGCGGCGTAGAGTGGCTTTCATGCAAGTCGACCGCAGTCGCCCTTACTATCCTGCTGCGCTCCCTACTCTGTGCCTCATGCCGGAACGGAAAACCATCAAGATTATCGTTAAGAATTGAGGAATTGTATGCGCACGAAATTCGCTCTGATTCTTTCTCTGCTGAGTATTTCGTTGTTTGCCTTTGGTCAGGACACCCCGATTCAGAGCCACGCCTACCCTATCGTCCGCGTCCCACCGACCCGCGGCCACGCAGCTAGCACGGCGCCCTTCGATAAAGGACTGATCACGATATTCAATACCTTCGCAACGGCCTATCCCAAAGGTACTTATCTCTGTTGCGATCTTAGCTACGTGCAGGGACCGCAGTTCGATCCGAAGGAACCAGAAATTTGGGTGGCAGTTCCATTTATACCCAACGCGAATCATACGGTGAACCGAATTGTCGTAGCAGCGAGCCTGTTTAAAGGAACAAACAAGCTAGTCGCTGGTTTTTACGACGACGACGGGGGAGTTCCGGGCACGTTGTTGAAGAGTTGGAGCATAACCGACCTTCCACCCGTCGGATCTTGTTGCGTTGTGGAGACTATTAATGATGACGCGGGGGTACCGGTCGCCGGCGGAAAGCAATATTGGGTCGCACTTGGAACTGACGCCTCCGACGCTGATACGCACGCTGCATGGAACAGCAACGATACGGACATAGTCGATGCCAAACCAGTTGCCGTCTATTGCAAGTCCGGAGTCAATCCACAATGCGGCGATAACGAGGGCTGGCGTGCTTACACTAGTCCACTACAACCCGCTCTGGCGGTGCTTGGAAAGCAATGAATTTCATTTACTTGCGGAGCTCATGAAGGGAGTCCCGATGATTCGCAGATTGCCCCTAAGAATTGCAACGCTGGTGATACTATCCGCGGCTTCATTCGCGTCCAGCGACAAAAGAATGCCGCTAGATGATAGAGCTGAAGGGACAATGCCGCCAACTAGCCTTACGGTAGAGAGTGCACTCAACCTCGACTCGGGGCTGGTAGCTATCTATAACAACATCGGGACCGTTTATCCAAAGGGGAGATATAGCACAAATACCGGCGGAGTCGTAGGGCCAAAAAATCAGGTAGGGTCAGGCGAATACTGGCTGGCAAACGCCTTCATTCCAAACGCAGATTACAAAGTAGAAAAAATCGTAGTCGCGGCAGTTCTAGTGTCCGGAACCAACGGTTTAGTGGTGAGTCTCTACGACGATAAATATGGCATACCGAACTCTCGTCTAAAGAGCTGGTTCGTAACAAACCTACCGCCACTAGGGTCTTGCTGCAGCGTTGAAGTCGCGTACGATGGCTCTAGCGTAGAAGTGGCCGGAGGCAAACAATATTGGGTGGTGCTGCAAACTGGCCCTTCGAATCAGGACACATGGGCTGGGTGGGTTGTTAACGACACGGATCAGGTAGATCCGTCTAACACGGCATCCTATTGCTCTAACGACGATGGCGGGTCGTCCCCATGCGGAGAATGGAATGACCACTGGATGCCGATTGTGGAGCCGATGGCGTACGCTTTCGCGGTGCTTGGAACCCAATGAAGTTATCTTCGACAGTGCTATGATGGGCTTCTCATGCCGCGTGAACTGAGCCTTGCGCTGCTGACTATGCCCCGTTGATGCGCATTCGACGACGTCTTCCCGTCATCATCGCTGTGCTGCTGGCTATAGCCGCCGTGGCCTTGGCGGTCATCCTGCGCAAGCACGCACCCCCGGAACCGGCTCGTCTTTTGCCCTCGGCCGATGCTTTTCTCTACGCCAATCTTTCCTGGATGCGGCGCGCCAGCCTGACCGACGAAATTCCGCCCGTAAATCACGACCCGGATTACGAACAGTTTATTCAAGCGACCGGTTTTCAGTTTGAACGCGATCTTGATCAGGCGGCTTTTGCCATCCACTACCCCTCGCCCGGAGGATTGAGTGAAAACCGCTTCTCCGAAGTTCTGGTGGGAAGAGTTGATGCAGAGCGCCTCCGCGCGTACCTTGAAAAGCTGGCCGGTTCTGTTGATTCCTACCAGGGACGAAACATCTATAACATTGCCCTAGAAGGCCGCACGCTTCGCGTCTGCATGCTTGCGGTGGATACGGTCGCCGCCTCGAACCATCCGGATCCGCAAATCATTCGCGGCATCATTGACCGCTCGCGCAAACTCGCATCGCCCTTCGGCGGCCCGCTCCTGCTCCGGCAGTATTACAAGTACGTACCGTTGGCCAGCGCGGCTTGGGGGATTTTCGAAGCCAACCCGGCAGTGTCATCCTCGGGCGGCGTTTCCCTCTCCCCGCTGGACTGGAGTTTCCTGTTCTCGCAGCCGGCGGTCGTCGTTGCCTCAGTGCGATACCTCGGCAGCGTGCGATTCAGGGCGGAGGCTTTTACCGTGAGTGAGGCCGAAGCGACGCACGTAGCCACGCAATTGAGCACATTCCTGGACGTTTTTCATTCGGCGGAGATTTCGGTCGGAGCCCCGGCCCCTGACCCCGACATGGGCGCATTTTTCGCCAGCCTGAAAGTGGATCAAAAAGGAGATCGCGCCGAACTTACCGCCAGCGTACCACCGGGGTTGCTGCGCAAAATCGTCGCCGAAGCGCCATCGGCAACAACGACGCCTACGACTCCGGCTCAGCCTGCACTTGCCGCGAAGTCGCGGAAACGCCACTAGAGAGCCCCAGCCAGCGCTCCCCAAGTCCGCAAGCTGAAACTTATTCGACCGCGCGGCGTCTATACTGCAAGGTAGAATAAGTTCCGCATGTCGAATCTTCCCCTTCCATTAGCCGCGTTCTTTGCCGGATTGGTATCGTTTCTCTCGCCCTGCGTGTTGCCGCTGGTGCCGGGCTATGTGTCTTTAATCGCTGGAGTGGGCGTGGATGAGCTGAAATCACCAAAAGGCTCCATTCGCAGCAAGATTCTATTCAACTCGGCGGCTTTCATCCTTGGGTTCAGCATCGTTTTTGTCACGCTGGGGGCGATCTCGACCGAGGTGGGCCAGTTGCTCGCGCGCTACAAGGCAGTTCTCGCGCAAGTGGCCGGGGTCGTGATAATCATCTTCGGCTTGCACCTCGCAGGTGTCTTTAAGATCAAAGCCTTATTAGCCGATAAACGCCTGCACAGCGTGCAAGGCGGCAGCACGCCGTGGGGCGCCTTCGTCATCGGCTTCGCTTTTGCTTTTGGCTGGACGCCTTGCGTGGGACCGATTCTGGCGGTGATACTCGGCTTCGCCGCCGACCAGGATTCCGTCGTCAAAGGCATCTTTCTGCTGGCGGTATATTCGCTGGGACTTGCCGTGCCGTTTTTGTTGACTTCGTTGCTGATTGAACGCTTCTTAAAGTTTTACAATCGGTTTAAGTTCTACATGCACGCGCTGGAAGTGGGCAGCGGGGCGCTGCTGGTGCTTCTTGGAATCCTGCTGGTTTCCGGCAAATTTACTTTGCTGGCCAATTATTTCTCAGGGCTTAAGAAATTTGTCCTGTAGGGGGAGTTTGTGAAACGCAATCCTTTCGTCTTGGTAGTTGTAGGTTTGATCGTCGCGATCATGCTGTTTGCCGGCGTCCATTTTGCCCGCCGCCGCATGGGACTGCCTGAGGCCTCGGCGGCCGCGGCGAAGGGGAAGATTGCACCCGATTTTTCTCTGGTCACGCTGGATGGCAAACCGGCCAAACTCTCCGATTTTCGGGGCAAAGCTGTGCTCCTGAATTTCTGGGCGACCTGGTGCGAGCCTTGCAAGATCGAAATGCCGTGGTTCATCGAACTGCAAAAACAATATGGCCCGCAGGGTTTTCAGGTGGTGGGCGTGGCCATGGATGACGCCGACACCAAAGACATCGCCAAATTCGCCGCGGACATGCATGTGGATTATCCGATTTTGGTCGGCAAGGACGCGGACCGGGAAAACATCGCCAATGCTTATGGTGGAGTGCAATATCTTCCCGAATCGCTTTACCTCGACCGCGATGGCAAAATCGTGAACAAGATGTTTGGTTTGGTCAGCCGTGGCGAGATTGAAGACAACGTGAAGAAAGCACTGGGTTCGAATCCCCCGAGCGGGGAGTAAAGGCAAAAATGACTCTGCGAATGGCGGCGAAAAATATTGCTTCTCTGGTATTGACAGCCGGACTGTTCGTGGGCGCACTCGGTCAGGATGACTTCGCCGGAAAGAAAGCGCCATCCGTGACCATGACCCCGGCGGAGTTAACCACCGTCATTCGCGGCACAGAAACGCCCGTGACCCTGCACTTCCATATCAACTCCGGATTTCACATCAACTCCAACAAGCCGAGTGAAGAATATTTGATTCCTACCGAACTCAAGCTCGATGTGCCCACGGATATTGTTGTCGGCAAAATTGGCTATCCCGAGGGCGAGTCTATGAGTTTTTCTTTCGCCCCCGATGAAAAGCTGAGCGTTTATAGCGGCGCTTTCGACGTTGCCGTGGGCGTGCGGCCGCTCTCGACCGTCGTACCCGGAAAATATGAATTTCGCGGCAGGCTGCGCTATCAGGCCTGCGACAAAGCCTCGTGCTATCCGCCGAAGACGCTGCCGGTGAGTTTCGAAATCAAAGTTGTGAAGGCCGCAGTGGTCAAGAAGAACCCGGCTCAAAGCCCGCACATACACGGCCAAGGCTAGACAGCTGCAGCTTGTAAGCGCTTTACCGTCCGCTTTTTCCCCAGCGCCATGATCACCGCAAACAGACTCGGCGCCACCCCTTGCCCAGTAAGCGCTACGCGTGCGCCGTTGATGAGCGCTCCGGCTTTGATTCCTTTGGCGGCGGCGAGTTCGCGGAGAACTCTTTCGGTTTCCGCTTCGGTGAATTCGGGCAACGCGGCATAGAGATCGGCGAGTTCGCCAAGCATCTTGCGGACATTCTCGTCTTTGAGAAATTTCTCCACCGCAGCGGGATCAGATGGACAGTCGTCAGTGAAGAAAGCGCGAAACGATGTCGCAAAGTCTTTTAAATTTCGCGCGCGCGGTTTCAGCAGATCAATCGTGGAAAGCAGCCAGTTTCCATCGCGAGTATCCACATGCATGCCGGCTTTCTTCCATTCTTCCTCAATTAACGGCAACAGTTTTTCAGCCGAATAAGCGCGGATGTATTCCGTGTTGAACCAGGCCAGCTTGTCGTTGTCGAAGACGGCGTTCGAGCGCGAGATGCCGTCGAGCGAGAACAATTCAATCAACTGTGCGTCGCTCAGCAGTTCCGGCGTGTCTTCGGGCGGTGTCCAACCCAGCAACGCCAGAAAATTCCGAAAAGCCTCAGGAACAATACCCAGATCACGATAAGAAATCACGCTGGTCGCGCCATGCCGTTTGCTCAAGCGAGTTTTGTCCGGACCGAGGATGAGCGGAACATGGGCAAATGCCGGCAAAACCGCGCCTAGAGCCTGATAAAGCAAAACTTGTTTTGGAGTATTCGAAATGTGATCGGCCCCGCGAATGATGTGGCTGATTTTCATGTCCACGTCATCGGCAACCACACTGAGGTGATAAGTCGGGCCACCGTCGGAACGAAGCAGCACGAAATCTTCAAGTTCGGAGTTCGCAAACTCGATTCGCCCGAAAACAGCATCGTCGAAGACCGTGCTGCCGGATTCAGGCACGGCAAAGCGAACCGCGGCGGCTTCGCCTGAGTTCTTGCGGCGCTCGGCCTCTTCGCGGGAAATCCTCCGGCAGGTGCCGTCGTATTTCGGCGTGCGGCCTTGAGCAGTGGCTTTCGTGCGGCGTTCTTCTAATTCTTCTTTGGTGCAAAAGCAATAATATCCGTGGCCAGACGCGAGCAGCTTCGCGCCCGCGGCGCGGTAAAGGTCCATGCGCTTGGTTTGGAAGTATGGGCCGTCATCCCAATCGAGGCCGAGCCAGCTCATGCCTTGCAGAATTCCTTCGACCATCTCTTCGGTCGAGCGCTCGAGATCAGTATCTTCGATGCGAAGGATTAGCGTTCCTCCAAAGTGGCGGGCAAAGAGCCAGTTAAACAGTGCCGTGCGAGCGCCGCCAACATGCAAATAGCCGGTGGGTGAAGGCGCAAAGCGGACGCGTGGACTGCCCGAAGACGAGGAAATCTTGTTGGAATCGGTCATTTATGAACTAGCGGAAGTAACTCTTGCGATGTTACGAGTGGAGCAAAAGCAGCGTCAAGCTGACGGTATGATGAAAGCTTGGCGCTAACCCCGCAACCTGCCAAGACCGTTTGCCGAAGACCCTTAAATTCCGCTTTCTAATTGAGTTACGGACGGGTGGTGATTACCCGCCGGAACTACCTATTTCTTTTGGGGTGAACATGGCCCTAAATCTTCTTGTGCTCGCTGTTACTGTATGAAAACATTAAGAGAATCACAGAACACTGGACGGAGACCTCTGGACTGACATGAACGGAATTGTCATCAGCATGGTGGTAGTCCCAGGAGTGGTTGCGCTCCTGCTGTTCTTTGTTTTTACCTACCTGTACGAGCAAAGCCGTCAACTTTATTTTCGCGCCTGGCAGCTCGGCTGGGGCGCTTACACCTGCCACTATCTGTTGGATGCCTGGGCGATTTACGAGAAGCCTTCAGCCGTGGTTTCGTTCCTTGCTTCCTTCTTGCTCATGGCGATGGCGCTATGCGTCGTAGTTTCGACCCGCCTGATTGGAACGAAGGTTGGGAGGGAACGTTATCGTCCACATTGGTTTGACGCAGTGCTCGCCTGTGGCGGGATCTTGATGGCGCTGCTTGACGCGCGCGCACATGTCGTCGATGGAGTCTTTGAAGCAACCCTAATCCCGCCGGCATATTTCCGCGTCGAAGTCGGCTGCGCTCTTTTGCTGCTCTACGCGTCGTTCTATTTCTACCGATATGGGCATCGCAAAAGCTCGGTTGCGTTTGAGGTCCTCGCAATTGCGCTTGCCTTCTGGGCCGCGCTTATGGCGTTTGGTAATGCCCATGGCCCCTTCCTCGAAATGTTCGGTGTCGCCGGCAGCTTGCTGGGGCCCGCGCCGCAAATGCTTTTGGGCATCGCCATGGTAATGGTGCTGTTTGAGAACGAGCGCAACGCCGTGCAGGAAAATGCGCTCGCCTTTTCCACATTGGGGGTGGATCCCTCACAACTTCTTTCGGCCGCCGATCTCACCCCCAGCATGCAAGGTATTCTCAACCGGCTGATTTCGCAGTTGCCGGCACATCAGGCCATTATTTGCTTCTCCGGGCGCTGGCGCGCTTTGTTGCCTTCCGTACAGCAGGGATTCTCGGAAAGTTTTCTGCGCAAGATGGAAGGCAGTGGCGCCGGGGAATACATTTCCGAGCTGGCGTACCGCCGCGGCGGCTTTATTACCTTTCACAACATCAGCGAGATGTCCGAGCCATTGCCCGCCTTCCCCGGAGGCCGCTTTCGCCAATTCCAGGAAGTACTGGCGACCGAGCAGATTTCCGATCTTACGGCCGTCAGCCTGCAGACTCGGGAACACCACTTTGGCGTAATTCTTTTCCCCCATGCGGAGCGCCGGGTTTTCGGTTCTTCGAATCTGCGCCTGCTCATTGGCCTTTCCCTGCAAATCGGACTGACTCTCGAAAATTACGTGGTCATGCATGATGCGCAACGCCGCACGAAAGAATATGAATTGCTCACCCAGATCGGGCAGGCCATCAGTTCGCGCCTGGACCAGGAAGAAATCCTGCGCACGGTACACAAGGAGCTGGGCAGGATTTTCGATACCAGCGAACTTTACGTCGCCTTTCAGGAAGGCGACGAAATCCGCTTTGAACTGGAAGTGGTGAACGACGAAGTGATCCCCAAACGCTCACGTCCCGTGGCCAATGGCTTGAGCGAATACATCATTCGCACTGGCCACCCGCTGCTCATTGTCTCCGATCTCGAAAAAGTGCGCGAGCGCCTGTCCGTCACCTATGTGCCCGACCGCCCGGCGAAAAGCATCTGCGGAGTGCCCATTCACTTGGGGGGCAAGCCCGCCGGCGTGCTGGTGGCGTTGAGCACAGAGCGCGAATATGTCTTCGAAGAACGCGATCTGGAACTGATGCAAACCGCAGCCGGCCAACTCTCCGTGGCCATCGAAAATGCGCGTCTCTTCACCGAAGAGCAGCGCCGCTCGCGACACCTGTCGTTTCTAAACAACATTTCCAAGACCGCCATCTCCAGCGAAGACTCCGAACAGATGCTCGCGGAAATTGTCGGCCACATCCAGAAGAACTTCCGCTTCGACCACATCGGCGTGGGCATTCTCGATTATTCGAGCAAAGACATTGAAATCAAGGCCGAGGCGGGTTCGACGGCCAAATTCCTGGGCAAACGCATTCCCCTGGGAACTGGCATACTGGGCCGGGTGGCGCGAACGGGCGAAACGGCTCTCGTACAAACCACGGTGGGCGGAAACAAATTGCAGGGGCTGCTGGAAGATGCTTGCGCGGTATTATGCATCCCGGTCACCTACGGCGATACCTTGCTGGGTGTACTCAACGTCGAAAGCCGCGAGCATGACGCTTTTGCTCCCCAAGACGTAATGATTATGAACACCCTCGCGGACCTGCTGGCCACCGCGCTGCATAACTCTTTCGTATTCCAAAAATTGCAGCAGCAATCCATCACCGACAGTCTGACCGGCATCAAGACCCGACGTTTTTTCCTCGAGGCCTTGTCGGGCGAGTGGAAACGCGCATCGCGCTCGGGGCGGCCATTCTCGGTGGTCTTGCTCGATCTCGACAATTTCAAGAACGTTAATGACACCCTCGGCCATTTGGAAGGC
>Ga0181525_10004819_pt1 | contig 10215 bp, 7 predicted proteins | sample PEATcosm2014_Bin_48_FD_121100 | JGI IMG/M metagenome (GOLD analysis project Ga0181525, IMG submission 121100) | Peatland microbial communities from MTU Mesocosm Facility, Houghton, MI, USA - PEATcosm2014_Bin06_10_metaG | ecosystem: Environmental > Terrestrial > Soil > Wetlands > Peat | place...
CAAGGTCATGGCCTGGGTCGCGTTCGATAGAGCCATCAAGGACGCGAAAGCCGATGGAATTGACGGACCTATCGAACGCTGGCGACAGGTGCGCGATGCCATCCATGCGCAGGTATGCGGGAAAGGCTTCAACTCCCGAATGAACTCGTTTACCCAGGCATACGATTCGACGCATCTGGATGCAAGCTTACTGTTGATTCCCCAGGTGGGATTCCTCCCTCCTGACGACCCGCGGGTTCGAAGTACCATTGAGGCCATCGAGCGCAATCTGGTGGTTGAAGGCCTGGTACTACGCTATTCGACTGAAACCGATGTCGATGCGCTCCCGGCCGGCGAAGGGGCTTTTTTGCCTTGCTCGTTCTGGCTTGTCGATAGCTATGTGCTAACTGGCAGGCGCGAAGAGGGTGAGGCGCTGTTTGAGCGACTCCTGGGGTTGCGCAACGATGTGGGCCTGTTGGCGGAAGAGTACGACCCACGTGCGAAGCGCATGCTGGGGAATTTTCCGCAGGCCCTCACCCACATGGCACTGGTCAATAGCGCTCGAATCCTCTCGATACCCGCGCAGCAGAGCAAAGAGGCTAGTGCAAGAGGCGAACATCCCGACGCCGCAGCAACAACGCAAAGCAAGTCGAGGGGGTGATCCGAGAATCGGCGTTTGGCATCGCCACCGAACCAATCCCCAGGTGAAAAAAAGCACAAGGATCGTCGTCACCGGCCTACATCATCCAAGCCGATCGAATCGACGACGCGGGTAACGCCGGGGACAGCGAGAGCAACCGAGTCGGCCATAGCCCGCTCGAGTTCCGTATTAACCTGACCATATAGATACACGACGTGGTCATGAGTCTCGACGCGCACTGAATTGGGGGCTTCCAACGAGGGGTATTGCGTAATACGCGAGCGAACAAGGGCGGTGATGCTCGCGTCGCCGGGACAGCGAGCGAAGCCGCACCTGCTATAAGTCGCGCAGGCGTTTACACAGCCCATCGACGCAACGGCAACGCACACCGCGAGAAGTCGAGACCGGTTCATGCCAGGTCGAGCCCGCTATCGCCCGCTCCCGCCGATGCCACCGCGCATCAATTCCATTTCGGTGAGCACCGATCTGACGCGCGGGACGCCGGCCACATCGTTTCGCGCCCGTTGAAAGTCTTCACTTTCCCAGACATAGCCGCCGAGATGAACCACGCCTCTATCGACCGCGATGTCGATGTGCCGCGCGTACAAGTTCGGGTCTGCAAAGAGCGCAGCTTGCACCCGATCGGCGGTCTCGACATCGGCCGCGCGTTACAAGCTGCTCCTCGGAGGCGCCGATCTACACGCAACAATCGCGATGGCCGAGCCCGCAACCATCGTCGCCGCCCATTCTCGAAATAGCCCGTTGCTCAGCAATTTTCGCTCCGACGTCTAGACCGGTGATAAAGCTACGCTGCATGCTACACGCGAATGATTAAAACTCGCCGAGATTTGCATTAAATGTCGATTGACCCGACTCTTCGCCGCTCTTGATCGGAATGTTTCAAGCCATCCTCTCAGCAAGTAGCTTGTTTCCTTCAGCCAAGCTTCGCGCGCACCGACATCTTGGTATCAGACTTGGAATGCCGGGTAACAGTCGGAATGATGGCTTGGAGACGTCGAGCTGCCAACGTCGCAAAGTCTCGTTCTAATTCGCGATAGTTTTTAATCAAGGCATCGCCAAATTCGGTGACCAGCATGCCGCCCCCGTCCTTACCTCCGGCACTTGCCATCGTCACGGGTTCCCGGAATGATTGCTTCAGGCTCTCCACCAGAAGCCACGCGCGACGGTAACTCATCCCGATGTGACGCGCCCCTTGCGATAAAGAACCGGAATCTCGAATGGCTTCGAGAAGCCGGATTTTCCCCGGCCCAAGGCTGGAATGCTCCGCGAAATCGATCCTAAATCGAATAACCGGGACAGCCATAGAAATCTCCCTACTCACGACATGATAGCGAAGGCGCGCCCACCTGATCATCTTGCAGCCCCTTTTGCAATGACCTCTATGCGCTAGCTCGCCCGATCGGGCCGTGTGCTTTACCACCTGGGTTATATATGGTGGAATATAACGAGTTTTAATAATGATTGCCGTAGCAGGGAGAAACATAACCGTGAAAAAGTCAGTGCAGGCTTTGATAGTTATGAGCGCAATCGCGTGCGTCGCGCGCGCGGAGTCCGCCCCCGATCTTCCAACCACCGAACGGGCTCCGGCTGCATTACCCTCCCCGGAAGCCTGCGCAAGCTTTCACGAGTTCGTCGCCACTGCTTGCCCCCTGACCTGGCACGGCATCACCATATACGGCGCGTATGACGTCGGTGTCGGCTGGGTCAGTCACGGCTTGCCGGAGAACGGCTATAACTACGAAGGCGAATCGCTGGTCAACCGGAACGGCAATCACTCCCAATGGCTCGTTGCGCCGAACAACCTGCAGCAGTCTGGTCTGGGCATCAAGGGCAAGATAGAGGTCATGGCAGACTGGTACGCTGTGTTCAACGCTTCGACCGGCATTAATCCGCAGTCCGGCCAGCTCGCCAACATGGCGGCCACCAATACCAGGAACAACGGCCTACCGAGGAGTGCGTATTCGGAAGCCGGCGACGGCGCGCGCGCGGGCCAAGCCTTTAATGACGAATTCTATGGCGGCGCGTCGTCCACGCATTTCGGCACGCTGACCTTCGGTCGCCAGCGCTCGCTCGGTACCGATACGATGCTCGCTTATGATCCGGCCGGCGGCGCCTATTCCTTTTCCTACATCGGGTATAACGGCACGATGGCCGGTGGCGGCGACACCGAGGACACCCGTTGGGACCAGGCCGTGAAATATCGGATCGTGTATGGTCCGGCCCATTTCGGCGCGATGTATAAATTCGCCGACGGTTCTGGCGGCTGCTACTCCGCCTCTGGAACCTGGAGCGCCGTCACTTGTACCCCGGAACAGGCGCACAACACCGCCTATGGATTCGACCTCGGCGGGCAGTACGACCAGTTCTCCGCCGACGTCGTATTTCAACATTACAACCAGGCGATCAGCGTACTCAACCCGTTGCTCGGACCTCAGAGTCTGACGCAGCCCTATCAGTCAGCCACCAACAGTATCAATACAAACCCCATTACCGGGGCCAATGTGCTCGAAACGAACAACACCGAATATGGCATCGTGACCGACAACACGGCCATTATGCTCGCTGCCAAGTACACCTCGGACCCATTCAAGCTCTTTGCCGGCTACGAACACATCCAGCAGTTCAATCCGTCGAATCCGCTGGGCGTTGGCGCTTCGGCCCAGGGCGGTTATCTATTGAGCGGCGTCGAAGACAACAATCTTGACTCTCCCAAGCTCGTGCAGGTGGCCTGGACGGGCGTGAAATACGCCTACGACAGCAAAACTGACATCACTTTGTCTTTCTATCATCAGTGGCAGAACGACTTCCGTGTTCCGCCGGCCTGCCCACCGACCAGTTTCCGCGCTTCCTGCTCGGGCTTCCTCAACGAAATTTCGGTCTATGCGGATCACCACTTCACCAAGCGTTTCGACGCCTATGCCGGCATTGCGTATTCCGACGTAAGCGGCGGTCTGGCCATCGCCATTCCTCACGGCCCCGGGGTCCCCTATAACTACAATAACAACGTTGCTCCGACAGCAGGCGCACGCTTCACCTTCTGATCTGCCGGTACTGCACTAGAATGGTCCCGCCTTGGATAAGGAATGAGAGATTTGCAGCGCATCAACAGCCTCTGCGAGCGTGAGTGTTCGCCAGGCTTCATGATCGGAGCAACGAGCCCGCGCCATTGCCATGTCTCGGCTGTTTAATGTGTTTTTCAGTGGCGTTTAATCTTCCTCGCGTATGCTGAAGTTTGATGGTGGCCGACGACATTTCTCCAGGCGCACCAGTTAGCCGTAGGGTGACTCGTTGTGCAGGACGCGGGTCGATTCATCCGCGCGGATCGGTGTACCGGAGGTCATTAGCATGAATGCATCTCCAAGTGTCGAAGCGGGACCGGGCGAGGGCGAAGCGGCGTGGAACGCGGCGCTGTTGCAAGTCGAGTACGCGCGCCGCGACTACGCCCAATGCCTGAGGTCATCTGACCGGGACGAATCGGAGCTCGCACGTCTTTGGCAGCGCCTCTGATTTGCAGAGCGACGTCGTGACGAGTTATTCAGGTGCCTGAAGTGACATCGAACGCAAGGGTCAAAAGTCTAGGGCGCCAGATGAAAGCTGAGATGTTCAAGGGATAGCAAACCGATAGCGGGTAATCCTCGCAGTTCGATCGAAACGTAGGGCGCTGGTCTATGCACCCGGATGGGATCGTTCCTCGTTGTTGAATCCGCTACGACCTATTGCGGATAGGTTATTCCGCCAGGACGTCCGGACCGTTGAAGACTGGGAGAAAGCGCAGGGGGAGATTCGGAAGGAACAGCCGGCCAAATGAATCGCTGCGATTCAGGCTTGCCGTAGCGCAAAAGGAAGCAAATGAAAATCCATTCAAGAGATTTCGTAGTACGGGAAGGCGACGACGTTAATCTCACGAAGTGGTCGACGCTGATCGATCCGGTCTATAAGTACAAGAAGCAGAACGCGAAGCTCCTTGAAGAACACGTCAAGCAATTGAGCTTGATGCAGCAGCTTCATTATGCGAGCAACTCACACGCCGTACTCCTTATTTTTCAGGCAATGGATGCAGCGGGAAAGGACGGTGCCATCAGGCACGTCATGTCCGGGGTTAACCCGCAGGGCTGCCAGGTGTTCAGCTTCAAACATCCCAGCGCGACCGGATTGGAAAACGACTTTCTCTGGCGCACCACACGCGACCTACCGGAGCGCGGACACATCGGCATCTTTAATCGATCCTACTACGAGGAGGTGCTGATTGTGCGTGTGCATCGAGACATATTGCGAGGCGAAGGGCTCCTGGACACACCACATCGCGACAAAAAGCTCTGGCATGACCGCTATCGCTCAATCACCGACCTCGAGAAACATCTTTACGTCAACGGCACGCGCATCATCAAGTTTTTCCTCCATCTCTCGAATGAGGAGCAACGCAAGGGCTTTCTGGCGCGCATTGACGAGCCAGACAAGAACTGGAAATTCAGTCTTGCGGACATCAAGGAGAGAGGTTACTGGAAGGGTTACATGAAGGCCTATGCGGAATGTCTCAGTGCCACGAGCACCCGGGACGTACCCTGGTATGAGAGCGTCAGACCGGGGCGAAGCAGAGCTCGATCGTCTCTGGAAACGCTTATGGTTTGCGGAGCGGCGTCGTGACGAATTGTTCAGACGGTTGGAGTGATGCCGAATGCGAGGATCAAAGGCGTTCAAGAGCGGCGTGGCTTTCAAATGTACTGACGCGAGCGAGTTTGAAATTGTGCGACGGGCTCAATCGGGAGAGCGGCGCGCCTTGGATCTACTTGTAATCAAGTATCAGGGCAGATTATTCAGTCTCCTCACACGATACACTGGTAACCGTTCCGATGCCGAAGATGTATCACAGGACACATTCCTCAAGGCCTACGTGGGACTGAAACAGTTTCGCTCGGAATCCGCCTTCTATACCTGGCTGTGCCGCATCGCCATTAACTCCGCTTACTCTCTTTTGAAGGCGCGTGTCCGTGACTTCACGGGTTCCACGTGGGACGTGCTCGCTAGATGTGATGGCGGGGGCGATGCGACACCGCAGCTTCGGGAAGCCGGTACAGCCGAACAGCTGGCTTGCGCGGAGGAAATCCGAGGGTTGGTAGATACGACGATTGCGTCGCTGTCACCAGGACACCGCACCGCCATTATGTTGCGAGAAGTGGAGGGTCTGTCCTACGCAGCGATCGCCACCACGATGCTCATCCCAATTGGGACTGTTCGCTCGCGCGTTTTCCGCGCTCGCAAGCTGGTGGATAGGCAATTGCGTGAAGTGGTTGACGTTGGCTTGGGCCGCTGCATGAACCGACGAATGTCATCAGCTGCAGCCGCAATCAGGTCGTTGGTATAGCTGCCGGTCGCGTAGCGCCTGTCGGCGCTGCACGAAAGTCAAATGGCAGTGCCGATCTCGGCATTGCCCAGTTGACCATTGCGTAGTCCACGGTGTATGGATCGACATGAAAGCATTTTAATGCTGGACTAACGCGATTCTAATTTGAGTCCTGTCAAATCTCGGCTGAGATTTGACCCATGCGATTGCTCATTCATGCGACTCCTCATCGTCGAAGATGATCCTAAGCTAGCAGAGTTTGTCGCTCGCGGCTTGCGAGCGGAACTCTACGCAGTCGATGTTGCTGGCGACGGTCGCGAAGGCCAGAGGTACATCAACACATATGAGTACGACTTATTGATTCTTGATCTGATGCTGCCGTTCATTAATGGCAGCGAGCTGCTGCGACGAGTGCGCCAATCCCATCCGTCGCTACCCGTTCTCGTGCTCACTGCCCGCGATGCCATAGAAGAAAAGGTCAGGCACTTCGAAGCCGGTGCCGATGATTATCTCACCAAGCCTTTCGATTTTGCCGAACTGGTAGTCCGCGTCAAGGCACTCCTGCGCCGAACGCCCGTTGAGCGAACCGATGTACTGTTGTTCTCAGACATTGAGCTGAATCGACTGACCCGAGAGGTGCGTCGGGATGGCCAACGGATCGAACTCACCGGGAAGGAATATGCGCTGCTGGAGTACCTCTTGTCATCGCCCTGCCGCGTGTTCTCGCGCACCATGATTCTGCAACGCGTCTGGGACCAAAGCTTCGAGGGAGTCACCAACATTGTCGATGTCTATGTGCGACATCTAAGGCGCAAGGTCGACGACGGATTTCCGGTTAAGCTGATCCACACCGTGCGCGGAGTCGGTTACTGCGTGCGCGAATCGGAGTCGGCTATCGCGCCCGACGTGCAATGAATCACCGCTCGCTGGCCTTTCGGCTCGCGGTGTGGTACGCGCTGCTGATGAGCGTAACCTTCGCCCTAGTCGGCACCGGCATGCTCTACGGCCTGACGCAATACGTCCGCTCGAGTATGGGGGATTCGTTGCGGCGACGTTCGGTGCAAGTGGAACGGATTCTCGAGCAAGCCCCTGCGGGTGTCACGGACTCGGCGATCGCGGAGTCCATTAATACGCGCGTAGCGCCTGAGTTCAATAACCGATTCGTGCGAGTGACGCGTGCCCCTGCCGCGTTGGTGTATCGGTCTGGAGTGCCGGCCGATCGCAGCTTTGATCCGCAGGGAGTACCAGCATTTGGCAGCCCCTGGCCGATTAAGAAAGTGACTCGCAGCACGGTATCAGCGGAAGGTCACGAACTGATCTTGAGCACGACACCGCTCGTGACTTCGTCAGGCCAATACCTGATCGAACTGGGCGCCTCGCTCGAGCCGATCGAAACTTTGCGGCAACGGCAGCTCGCGCTGCTCGGGCTGCTGCTGCCGGCGCTCGTAATATGCGCCGCCGGCGGCGGATATCTGCTGGTCAATTGGGCTCTCCGACCAGTGGATCGGATGTCCCAGACAGCAGCGCACATGAGTCTGCGGAATCTGGAAGCGCGTTTGCCGGTGTCACCGACCGGTGATGCTCTGGAGCGCCTCTCGTTGGCGCTCAACCAACTGCTCGCACGGCTTCGCGACTCACTGCGCACCTCACGTCGCTTCCTGGCTGACGCATCGCATGAACTACGCACGCCACTCACGATCATCAAGGGCGAGTTGCAGGAAATTGTCGGCAAGCAGGTACTTCAGGGTGAAGTCCGGGATCGCCTGGGGAGCGTGCTGGAAGAGGTCGCTCGCTTGGAGCATTTGGTGGCGGGCTTGCTCGTGCTCTCGCGGCTCGATGCCGGAGAAGTGCAGCGCGATTGGGCAGAGTTGGACCTGGCGGAGCTGACGTTGAGCACCGCCGAACAGATGCGGCTGATGGCTGAAGACCGCGGAATTAAATTTGACACCCGGACGCTGGTCCCCCGGGTGATTCGTGGCGATCGCGCTCGACTCAGGCAAGTAATCGTTAACTTGCTGGATAATGCGATTAGGTTCACGCCGCGCGGCGGGATAGTTACTCTGCGGTCAAGCCAGAACAATTTGCACAGTATGCTGGAGGTACGCGACACCGGCATCGGAATCCCTGCAGCGGCGTTGCCGCATGTATTCGATCGGTTCTTTCGAGTCGACGAAGCGCGCTCACGCGAGGATGGCGGCGCAGGCCTGGGGTTGTCCATTGCGAAATCCATCTGTTCAGCGCACGGCGCGCAGATTCTCGTCGATAGCGAACTGGGGTGGGGCAGCTGCTTTTGCTTGATGTTTCCACGGTTGCCAAAAGGCGATAATCCAGGAGGCAGCGCAAGCCAGCCGGAGCGAGCTCGCCAAGAACGCCGAGGCGTATGTTGGCCGTCGAGATACTGCCATCGTCGCCCACGATCGAGTCACCACCACGTCTTCGTCCGGCAGCACCGGCACATCCGATGGGATGCGCCCACGTTACTTGCTCTGAGCAATTGATCGCATGTCACCGGTCCGTTTCGTACTGAAGCATCCTTACACCGTGGCGGCGATGCTGATCCTGATCTGTCTGCTCGGCATCGGAGCCGCGCTGCGCATGCCGATTGATATCTTTCCGGAAATCAATATTCCGGTGGTGAGCGTCGTGTGGACCTACAACGGCATGAGCGCCACCGATATCCAGAACCGGATTCTTTCCCTGCATGAGCGGCAAATGGCGTCCCTCGTGGACGATATCTCACGAATCGAAGCCACCAGCTACGAAGGCGTCGGTGTCGAGAAGGTGTACCTGCACGAGGGTGCCGATGTCAGCCGCGCTGTTTCACAATTGGCCAGCAGCGCGCTGGTAGTCCTCAAATACATGCCGCCCAACATAACGCCGCCCCTGGTGCTGCGATACGGGGCAACCGATGTGCCGATCATTCAGCTGAGTCTATCGAGCAAGACTCTGCCGGACACCAAGCTCAACGACCTGGGTCAGAATATCATTCGACCGGATCTGGCCGTGGTACACGGCGCGGAAGTGCCGCAGCCCTATGGTGGCAAACCAAGGGTCATTATGGCTGATCTGGACGCGCAGGCCCTGGCCGCGCGTGGCCTCTCCCCTTCCGATGTCAGCGAGGCACTGCAGCGACAGAATGTCATTCTTCCTGCTGGCGACGTGAAGATTGGCAGCAAGGACTACGAGCTCGCGATGAACAACAGTCCGGATGTCATCGATAGCATCAATAGTTTTCCGGTCGCGCAGGTGGCCGGAAAGACTGTGTTCATGCGTGATATCGCCCATGTACACGACGGCTTTCAGGTGCAAACCAACTCCGTGTCGGTGGACGGTACGCCCGGCGCGTTGATCACCATTCGTAAAACCGGCGGCGTATCGACGCTGGCCGTCATCGATGGCGTGCGCGCGGCGCTGACTGACATACGCAAGGTAATGCCGACCGGCGTCACCATAAAGCCACTGTTTGATCAATCAATCTTCGTCAATGCCGCGCTATCGAGCGTGAAAATGGGCGGTTTGATGGCCGCCGGACTGACCGCGCTGATGATTCTGCTATTTCTCGGCAACTGGCGGCTTACCATCATCATACTCGCGGCCATTCCACTCTCGATCATTACCGCCGTCCTGGCCATGTATGTGGGTGGCCAAACCCTGAACACCATGACTCTGGGCGGCTTTGCATTGGCGGTCGGCATACTGGTGGATAACGGCACAGTGGTGATCGAAAACATCGAACGCCACGTGAGCCTGGGAGAGCCGTTGGCTGAGGCGATCATCAACGGGGCCAGCGAAGTCGCAATCCCCACGGTGCTGGCAACCTTATGTATCTGCATCGTGTTTGTGCCGGTGTTTCTGCTGCAGGGCACGGCGAAGTACCTGTTCTCACCGCTGTCCCTGTCGGTCTGCCTCTCGCTGCTCGCCAGCCTGGTGCTCTCATTCACGATGGTACCGGTGCTGTTCGAGTTCTTGATGCGCTCACACACTACGCAGCCCCACGATGAGGAAGCCCCCAAGGCACCAGCTTCGGGCCGCCACCGCAATCCATTCATGGCCATCCATGTCGGTTTCAATCATGGCTTTGAGCGCTTTCGCGATACCTACCGGGATACGCTGGCCTGGACATTGTCAGAGCCGTTGCGGACGGTGCTGTTTTTCGGCGTGCTGATTGTCTGCTCGCTGATGCTTTTTCCGGCCCTGGGCCGGGACTTCTTTCCACAAGTTGACGCCGGCCAGA
>Ga0181525_10004820_pt1 | contig 10215 bp, 5 predicted proteins | sample PEATcosm2014_Bin_48_FD_121100 | JGI IMG/M metagenome (GOLD analysis project Ga0181525, IMG submission 121100) | Peatland microbial communities from MTU Mesocosm Facility, Houghton, MI, USA - PEATcosm2014_Bin06_10_metaG | ecosystem: Environmental > Terrestrial > Soil > Wetlands > Peat | place...
AGCGGATCATTCTCGCGACTGCATTCGCGCTGTTTGGCGCCGCTCGGCTTCACGCGCAGGCACCGAGCCTGCCGGCTGCGCCGGCCGTGGGCAACGTCACGATCGACGTCGATCTCGCCAAGACTATCGGCCCGTACGAGCTGCTGTACCCGTGGTTCGGTTACGACGAGGCCAACTACAGTACCCAGACTAACGGCCGAGCTTTGCTGCGCGAGCTGCATGATCTGAGTCCCGTGCCGGTCACCATCCGCGCCCATCATTTGCTGACATCGGGCGATGGGACCCCTGACCTCAAATGGAGTTCGACCAACGTCTACCGCGAGGACGCGGACGGCAAGCCGGTGTACGACTTCACGATTCTCGACGGTATCTTCGATGCCTATCAGCAGGCCGGCGTGCGGCCCTTCGTTGAGCTTGGATTCATGCCGAAGGATCTGGCGGTCGAATTGCCGGACCACCACGTGCCGTATCAGGTGCGCTATCCGCAGAACACGACTTCCGGAGCGTCTAACAATCCGCCCAAGGACTATGCCAAATGGGGCGAGCTGGTTCGCGTGGTCACGGCTCACCTGGTGCAGCGCTACGGCCGAGACAGCGTGCTGCAGTGGTACTTTGAGGTATGGAACGAACCGAACATCAGCTACTGGCATGGCACTGCCGAGGACTATTGGAGGCTGTACGACTACGCCGTGGCCGGCGTGCGTGCCGCGTTGCCGGGCGCGCGGGTCGGCGGTCCGGCCAGCACCGGGCCAGGTGATGCGGCAGCCTATAAATTCCTGGATGATTTTTTAGCCCATGTGACTGCGGGCAAGAGCGCGGCGAACGGTCAGCGTGTGCCGCTCGATTTCATATCATTCCATGCGAAGGGGCGGCCGCAGATCGATCAGGGTCGCGTCACCATGGGAATTGCGAAGGAGCTGACGGATGCCGACAAGGGATTTGAGATCATCGCAAAATACCCGCAACTGCGCGCTCTGCCCATCATTCTCAGCGAGGCGGATCCCGAGGGCTGCGCGGCCTGCTCGAGCAAGGTGAACCCGGCGAACAATTATCGCAACGGCACGCTCTATCCGGCCTACACGGCTGCGGCCTACAAGGGGCTGTTCGAATTGCGCGATCGCCGGCGCGTCAATCTCACTGCCATGCTCAGCTGGGCGTTCGAATTCGAGAACAAGGACTACTTCGAGGGCTTTCGCTCGCTCGCCACCAACGGCATCGACAAGCCAGTGCTCAATTTCTTTCGCATGGCCGCCCTCATGAGCGGCGATCGCGTACGCACTGCAAGCAACGGCGCCGTACCGCTCGACACACTGCTTGCTGCCGGCGTGCGCGCCGATGCGGACGTAGACGCGCTCGCCACGCGGGCAGGGCGCGAGGCCGCCGTGCTGATGTGGAACTATCACGATGTGGATGTGCCCGCGGCCGCCACGCCCACGACGCTGCACGTCCAGGGCTTTCCGGCGACACTAAAGCGAGTACTGATGACGCAGTATCGCATCGATGACACGCACAGCAACGCTTACGCCGTGTGGCTCGCGATGGGCTCGCCGCAGCAGCCGAGCGCGGCTCAGTATGCGGAGCTCAAACGTCGCGACGGCCTGCAGCTGCTCGGCTCACCGCAGTGGCTCGAGCTCGTGCGCGGTCAGGCTACGCTCAGCAGCGAGCTGCCGCGTCAATCCGTCTCCCTGCTGCGCTTCGACTGGGATTGATTTCGAATCAGGCCGGCACCGACGATAGCGCTGCCGGCGCCGCGATGCGGCGGCTGATCAGATACATCATGACCAGTGTGATCAGAGTGGAGCCGACCAGCACGTAGCCGAGGACGTCGTAATGCTGCAAGGCGCCGCTAGCGCTCTGGGTCACGATCAAGCCGCCCAGCACCGCAGCGATGCCGCCCGATATCTGCTGAATCGAGCTGCTGATCGACATGTAAGCGCCGCGATCGGCCGGCTGGGGAACGGCCGAGATCAATGCCGAGGCGGTGATCATCCGTGAGGTGACACCGATATACAGCAAACAGTTAACCACGATTACGACGCTTATCGGCGTCAGGCCAAGATGGGTGTAGATGACCACCATGATGATGGTGGCGACGCAGCCCAGGCAGAACACCAGAAACTTGCCGTAGGTGTCACTGGCGCGCCCGATCAGCGGACCGGCAATGATCGAGCACACCCCGGTGATCATATAGACCAGCGGCAGTCGTACCAGGGAAATGCCGAGATTGTGAACGCTGAATGCGCTCATATAGGGCATCAACATAAAGCCACCGGTCGCCAATAACGCGGTAGTGGCAAATCCTTGCAGATAGCGCGGTGTGGATAGTGTATGGACGAAGTGGCGCAGGGGAGTGCGATCCTGCTGCAGCGCCAGGTGCGCGTTGATGGGACGCAGGAAGCGAATCATCACCGCGCCGACCAGTATGCTGACGGCCACGATCAGTATGAATGGCGCGTTCCAGCCCCAGCGGTTGGACATATACAATCCCATCGGAATGCCGATCACGCTGCTGGCGGCGAAGGCGGTCTGGATGATGCCCATGACCCGACCGCGCAGTTGGAAGGCAAACAGGTCGGTGATGATGGCAAAGATAGTCGAGCCGATCACGCCGGCGAAAACACCGGTGATCATTCGGGCGAACAGCAGGAAGCCATAACTGTGCGAGACCCCGCACAGCAACGTGCCTGCAACAAAGCCGCAATAGAACAACAGCAGCAGCTTCTTGCGGTCGTATCGATCGGCAAAACCTGCTGCCAGAAGGCCGGATACTCCGGCGCTAAACGCGTAGACCGATACGACCAGGCCAAATTGCGCCGGCGTGATCCGTAGCGTCGGCATCAGCATCGCGCCCAGCGGCGAGATGATCATGAAATCAAGTATTACGGTGAACTGCAGAAAGGCGAGCAGGGCCAGCACGCCTTTCTGGTAGCGCGAGAAGCCGGTCTTGGCCGGGTCGGCCGGTGTTGCAATGGGCATCGAAATTCCCGAGTTATTTAGGAGCGCGGATTTCCTCGATCGTCCGCCGCAGAATCGCCAGCACGCGCTGTTTCTCTTCCATCGAGGCATGAAGCTTCTCAAACAACGCGGCTTTGAACTGATGCTTCAATTCGTGGAACTCGGCCTTGAGCTGCCGCCATTCCTTCTTTTCCTGATCGCGTGGACTTCCGCCCCATTCCTCGCCGGTTACCTCCTCCTCGGCGAACTGGCGCTGGAACTGCGCCATTTTTTTACCGAAGCGCGCGAGTTGTTCGAGCATTTCGTCCGCGTCGGCACGATGTTTGGCCAGATGCTCGGTGCCGGCAGGAGCAATCCGGTAGAGCTTCTTGGTGCCCTCCGTCTCTGAGACCGCAAAGCCGGTCTCCTCCAAATAGGTCAGCGCCGGGTAAACCACGCCCGGACTGGGGGTGTAGATACCACTGCTATGCTCCTCGATTGCCTTGATGATCTCGTAGCCGTGCCTGGGCTTGTCATCCAGCAGGGCGAGGATGATCAACTGCAGATCGCCGGAGGCCAGCATCCTGCCCGCACGCATGCCGCGGCCACTAAAGCTGCCCGAGAGGCCCCCCAGAAAGCCGCGCCTGCGGCCAAAATGCCTCATGTGGCCGTGCTCACCCCAATGCGGTGCTTCGTATCGATGTCGTCTCATGGTAAATATCCATTCAATTTAATATCGTTAACTATATCGTACGATATGTCTTTAGACAATAGCTACTCTTCACGAAACCGTCGCGGGGCGTTAAGGCAATTTCGCAGCGCATCAGCGGGTACGAATCCACAGCCAATGAATGCGCTCCAGCAGCTGTGACACGTTTCTCGATTTCGGATTGTTGAAACCGAATCCTTTGCAACAGTTTCGATGAACTGTGCTCTGGCTGCTGCGGGCGACAGAGCTCGTTGCGTTATGGTTCCGCCTGCTATTACCAAAGCCAAGGAATCGGCCTCGCGATGACCCAGAGCCGTGGAGCCTGCGTTGGACCCATTACGCAGGCATCCCAAGAAAACACGACGGCGCAGGCAGATGGTGAGCCCCAGTCGATCGCCCGCAGGCGAGTGCTGGTCATTGATGACGATCAGACATTCGCGTTGCTTGCCGGCGAGATTCTCGAGCAGGCAGATTTTAATGTTGCGATCGCCAACAACAGCCTGGAAGCGATAACCGCATTCGAGGCTGAACGGCCCGATCTGGTGCTCCTGGACGTGGAGCTGCCAGGCACGAGCGGTTTCGATCTATGCAGTCAGCTGCGCGCGCTCAGCACGGGAACCGATGTACCGATTGTAATGGTCACTGGCCACGACGATACCGACTCCATCGCGCGTGCTTACAATGCCGGTGCCACCGATTTCATCCACAAGCCGGTTCTTTGGCCGACACTGCCGCATCGCGTCGGCTTCATTCTTCGTGCCCAGGATAACCTGCGTGCGCTGCAGCTTAGCGAGCAGCGCAATCGCGCACTGCTGCAGGCGCTGCCAGACGCTATCTACATCGTCGACCGTGGCGGGACGATCATCGAACACATTACCGGCGAAGATCAACGCAACGGCGTAACTCACATCGGCCGGCGGCTGGAGGACGTGCTGCCAACCGATGTGGCGCACGCAGCCCGCCGGTGTGTCGACGACGCGGGTGCGGCCGGACCTGCTGCGGTCGAGTTTACGGTCGGGCGTGGCAAGGAGTACCGAGCCTTCGAAGCGCGGATACGACCACAGCCGGATGGAACCCTGCTGATCATGACGCGCGATATCACCGAGCGGCGCAAGGCAAAGGCGCGCATCGAATATCTGGCTTACTACGATGTATTGACCGGTCTGCCAAACCGGCAGCTGTTCGTGCGCGAGGTAGGACGCGCCATTCGGGCCGCGAAGCAGACTAAGCAGATCATTGCGCTCCTTTATCTGGATTTGGATCGCTTCAAACGCATCAACGACAATCTGGGTCACACGGTTGGCGATGCGCTGCTGCAGAATGTTGCTCGTCGGCTGGAGCAAAGCAGTGCATCGACGAACCTGGAGACTGTGCCAGGTGCAGCGCAGCCCCACGAGCAGCCGCGGATCGCCCGCCTGGGCGGCGACGAGTTCGTCGTCCTGCTGAGCGGCATTTCCAACGAGCAGCACATCACGGCGGTCGCGGACCGCATTCGCCAGGGATTTGGGGAACCTTTTGACTGCGGCGGTCATCGCCTGGTGGTGACACCCAGCATCGGCATCGCGCTTTATCCGCGTGATGCCACAGAAATCGAGGATCTTCTCGTCAAGGCCGACATGGCCATGTATCAGGCCAAGGATCAGGGCCGCAACAGCTACGCATTCTACGGGCACTCCATGTCGGTGCGTTCGCTCGGCAGACTCGAACTTGAAACCGATCTGCGCAGCGCCTTTGCGAATGGCGATTTTCGGATCTTCTATCAACCCAAGGTCGAGCTCGCGAGCGGCAAAATCATCGGCGTTGAAGCGCTCCTGCGATGGCATCACAGTTTGCGCGGCTGGATCGCACCGGACGTGTTCATTCCCGTGGCTGAGGAGACGGGTCTGATTGCTGCGCTTGGCGATTGGGTCATTCTCGAGGCCTGTAAACAGCTGGCCATCTGGAGAAACAAGGGACTGGGGCATTTGACGATTGCCGCCAACGTCTCGGTGCAGCAGTTTGCGCGCACGGACTTCGTTGACACGGTCGTGCGCATCATGCGGGAGTATTCGGTGAATGCCGGGCAGCTCGAGCTTGAGATCACGGAAAGCTTGTTGATGCGCAACCTCGATGATACGACCTCGTGCATGCGGCGCTTTCGTGACGCCGGCGTCGCGCTGTCCATCGACGATTTTGGCACGGGTTATTCATCCTTCGGTTACCTGCGTCAGTTCCCAGTGGACGCGCTGAAGATTGATCGCTCGTTCGTCAAGGATATGCACAACAATGACGATGATGCGGCCATTTGCGCGGCCATCATAGCGATGGCGCGTGAGCTCAAGATCAAGGTGATTGCCGAAGGGGTGACGAACAACGAACAGATCAAGTTCCTGCGGCGCCATCGTTGCGATCAGATGCAGGGTTACCTCATCAGCAAACCAATTCCCGTCGACGATCTGGAAATGCTCTTGCGCGGCGTGGCCCCGGGCGGCAGCGATTACGATCACACCACGCGCCATGCGATCCTGGTGGATATAAAACCGTGATTCGATGGCTGAGCGATCTCTCGGTCCGCGCCAGGCTGCGCGTCGTCGTGCTCTGTGCGGCCGCCGCCGCGGCCGTCATTTTATGCTTGTTGCAGGGATTTAATGAGACCATAACGCTGCGGCGCACGTTTGCCGCACACCTGCAGACCCTGTCCACCGCCGTGTCCTACAATGCCGCCGAGGCGGTGCAATCGGCCGATGCGGCGTTGGCGCGCAATACGCTGGGCTCATTGCGCTCGGAATCCGGCTTTCATTCAGCAGCGTTGTTCGATGCCAGCGGCAATGAGTTCGCGCACTTGGACGCCGGCGCCGATGTCGTGTTGCATGCCGCGGATACCAGAGAGTTGAAATCCGCCTCGGGCCGCGGCAGCGCGACCTTGAAGCAAAAACCCGGCGGTGCGATGGATACCGCGATCAAGCCGGCACCCGGTGCCGCTGGTTTCACCGGCGAGCTCTCGGAGCCCGCGCAGGTACGATTCATCAGTCTCGCGCGCGCGCGGGCGCGCGTGCCGCTGATCATCAATGGGCGGCGCATCGGCCTGCTGCAGGTCGAGGCGCAAATGACGCCTGGCTTTGAGCTGCTCGAGAGCAGCGCCCTGAACGTGGGGGTAGCGCTGTCCCTATCTGTTTTGGTCGCCTACCTGTTGTCGTACCCTTTACGGCGCACAATATCCCGACCGTTGCAGGACCTGGCGCAATTCGCCAGCAAGATTGCCGTGGGCCGCCAGTTCTCCATCCGTGCCCGCAAGCAGACTGACGATGAGCTGGGGACAGTCATCGATGGTCTGAACGAGGCGCTGTCAGAGCTGGAGCGCAATCACCTGGTACTGCGCATGCATCAGAACGAGTTCGAAAAGCGCGTGCGTGAGCGTACCGTGGATCTGGATGTTGCGGTCGCCGAGGCCCAGGAGGCACGCGAGCGCGCCGAGAATGCGAGCCGCGCCAAGAGTGAATTCCTGGCTCGGATGAGCCACGAGATCCGTACGCCGATGAATGGCGTGCTTGGCATGGCGGAGCTGCTGCGCCAGTCGACCACGCTGGATGCGCGGCAGCGTCGTTACGCCGCCACCATTCACCAGTCAGGCAGCGCGCTGCTGGACATCATCAATGACATCCTGGATTTCTCCAAGATCGAGGCGGGCAAGCTGGAGCTGCACACGGACGCGTTTTGCGTGCGCGACATCGTCGAGGATGCCGTGGACATTCTGGCCGAGCGCGCGCACAGCAAGGGTCTGGAGCTGATCTGCGACATCCCGGCCGATATGGACACACGTGTGCTCGGAGACGGTCAACGCTTGCGCCAGATCATCGTCAATCTGGTCAGCAATGCCGTGAAGTTCACCGAGAAGGGCGAGGTAAAGCTGGTTGTGCGGCGGCCCGATGGCGCGCTGCTGGATGCCGGCTTTCGCTTTGATGTCATCGATACGGGCATCGGCATCAGGCCCGAGAGCTGTGCAGCAATCTTTGAGTCCTTCGCCCAGGAGGACAGCTCGACGACGCGGCAGTACGGCGGCACTGGTCTCGGCCTTGCGATCAGCAAGCAGCTGGTGGAATTGATGCACGGCGAGATCGGCGTGAGCAGTACGCCGGGGAAGGGTTCAACATTCTATTTCACGGTGCCGCTGCGTGTGGATCCAGCGGTCGAGCGCGACAAGCGCGCCACCGTGCTCAATCGCTCGCGCATGCTGTTGGTGGACGACAATGCGACCATTCGCGGCGTCATCAAGCACCATCTGCTCAGCTGGGGGGTGCTGGTTACCGACGCGAGTTCAGCTCGCCAGGGCGCCCGGATCCTCGATGAAGCGCTCAGCGGGCAATTCGACGCTCTGATCATCGATGCGCAGATGCCGGAGATGGATGGCACTGAGCTGCTCGGGATGGTACGGGCGCAGTCCAAATACCGGGGTATGCCGGTGCTGATGCTGGGCTCGGCGGCCGCCGCTTCGCCCATGGCGCGCAACTCCGCCGATGGAACTACGGTCTGGCTGACCAAACCGGTTCGGCGCCTGCAGCTGCAGGCATGCCTGGCCTCGTTGTTGACCTATCGGTTTGCCGAATGGAGTAGCGAGAGGGTCGGCGAGAATGTCAGGGCGATCTCTGCAGGAGAACGTGAGCGCAAGGTCTCGCGGGTACGCAAGGTGCTGCTGGTCGAGGACAATGCCGTCAACCAGGAAGTCGCGCTGGCGATGTTGCATTACCTGGGCGTCGAGACTGTCAGTGCCTGGAGCGGCGAGGAGGCACTGGAGAAGCTCACCTTCGCGCGCTTTGATGCCGTGCTGATGGACTGCCAGATGCCCAAGCTCGACGGCTACGCGAGCACCGCGCGCTTTCGCGAGTGGGAAGCTGCCAACCAGCATGCGCGCACACCGATCATAGCGCTGACCGCCAACGCGCTCAGCGGCGATGCCGAGAAGTGTTATGCGGCCGGCATGGACCGCTACCTCAGCAAGCCCTTTACCATCGATCAGCTCCAGCAGGTGTTGGAGTCCTGCGTGTCGGATGACGCAGCTCCGAGCCAGACCGTGCCGGTAGACGAACCCGGGTTCGCCGCGGAGAAGGCCACCGATGCTGTCCTGGATCAGCGTGTGCTCGATCGCATCCGCGCACTGAACCGCCCGGGTCGTCCGAACCTGCTGGTCAAGGTGCTTGGGCTTTACTCCTCGAGCTCAATTGCGCTCACTGATGCCTTGACTGCCGCGGCCCGTAGTCAGGACACGGAAGCCATGCGACAGGCCGCACACGCGCTCAAATCCGCCAGTGCGAACGTGGGTGCCAATGTCTTTGCTGAGCTGTGCAAGGAAGTAGAGCTTGCGGCAGCGAACGGAAAGTTCGACGATGCGTGTCTGCTGCTGGAATCCTTACGCGAGGAGCATCAGAAAGTGCTACAGGCGCTGGAAGCGAGGGATCTGGCGGCGTGACGCAGACGCCGCCGAGCGTTGCCGACAAGCGACGCACGTTTCGCCAGCTGCACGAGGCTGGATGCTTCATCATTCCCAATCCCTGGGACCTCGGCAGCGCGCGTTTCCTGCAAGCCCTTGGCTACAAGGCACTTGCCACGACGAGCTCCGGTTTTGCCTGGTCGCAGGGCCGGCCGGACGGCGGCGTCTCGCTCGGCGGGGTGCTCGAGCACTTGCAAGCCCTCGTCGCGAGCACTGAGGTCCCGATTAATGCCGACTTCGAAAGCGGCTTCGCAACCGATGCGGCGGGAGTCGCACGCAACGTGCGACTAGCGCTCGAGACCGGTGTGTCCGGTCTTTCGATCGAAGACTCGACCGGTGACACGGTGCGCCCGCTCTATGATTTGAGCACAGCGGTTGAGAGGATTCGGGCGGCGCGCAAGAGCATCGACGAAGCTGGCGGTGATACGCTTCTGGTCGGGCGTGCCGAGTGCTTTCTGGTTGGGCGAACCGATGTTGTTGAAACCATCGCCAGGCTCAAGGCCTACGCCAATGCGGGCGCCGACTGCCTGTATGCCCCGGGTCTACGAACGGGGGATCAAATTGCGGCGGTCGTTGCTGGGGTCGCGCCACATCCGCTGAACGTGCTCATCGGCTGGTCGAGCGAACTGACGGTGCCGGATCTGGCGGCGCTCGGCGTTCGCCGTGTCAGCGTCGGTGGGGCGTTAGCGCGCTGCGCTTGGGGTGCATTCGCGCACGCCGCAACGGTGCTTGCGCAACAAGGGACATTCGCAGGATTCGCCGATGCGTATTCGGGCAATGAACTGAATTCTTTGTTTCGCCAGGACACGCCGCACGCCTGGTAGGCGCCGAGACTGACGTGCAGAACCTGCGGCTCGAAGCTGAGGATACGCGGCGGCGCGCGCTTTGATAAAATGACCGTCTTGAATCGGGCGGCTGCTAATAACCAGTCATACAGACGTTACCGTCGTACGGAGTCAGACTCAATGAATAAAATCGCTGGCGCAACGGCTTTGACGATTACGTTGCTGTTCCTGGGACTCGCCGTGGCGCAGGAGGGGCCGGAATCGGTGTTGCGAGGAACGAAGGAATTTCGCAGGAGCGTGCTGATATCAGGTCTGGCTGGGCC
>Ga0181525_10004822_pt1 | contig 10211 bp, 6 predicted proteins | sample PEATcosm2014_Bin_48_FD_121100 | JGI IMG/M metagenome (GOLD analysis project Ga0181525, IMG submission 121100) | Peatland microbial communities from MTU Mesocosm Facility, Houghton, MI, USA - PEATcosm2014_Bin06_10_metaG | ecosystem: Environmental > Terrestrial > Soil > Wetlands > Peat | place...
AATTACAGATGGCTTATGTGTATTTATAATTTTATGATGAGAATTTCCAATTTCCATTGCATAGATCGTGGTTAATCTGCTATCGTTATGTAGTCGCACTTCACGTTCAGTTGGGAGTAGAGACCCGCACATCGCTCCTTAATATTCACTCACACACTCAAAACACCTCAAGAAAATTTCACAAAGATCTATTTTCAATGATGAAGTCTTTTAATAGTATTCATGTTATTAATGGCTTGAAGGTATGTAAATGGAAGCGAATTCTTTCAACGGCGAAGGTTCACTAGTGGTTGTCAGAATTCACGGCGCAAAGCTGCTTTGCAATGTACTGTAACTTATGGAACATTGGTAAAGTGAGAGACCACTAAACTTTAGATTGTTCCTTAGATCATGGAGCATTTAAAAAAGCAAAATGGCAATTAGGCTCTAAATATCCCTCGTGCCATAGTAGATTGAAAAAAGTATTGCGTCACGAATTCTGACATCCACTGGTGGTTAAACCTCTGATGTCTTACGAGAAAGATCCTTGGCTGGATCGTGGTGGACAGAAAATAAAGCATTATAACCTACTGTTTGTATTAATTCAAGTAAGAAATTTGAATTACCATTAACTCGGAGTGCAAGGACTTTGAATCTTTGAGAGGTAGAAGAAAACTTAAATATTCCTTATGAGTAAGCTGCATTTATTGCGCACGCCATTTGAATATACAACTTTGACAGAGGTCATTGAGCGCTGCTGTTTTCTGTCCAGTACAAGGTTTTTAGTCCGTGACAATCTACACTACGATATTCCGAACTACTCCTTGAGGGGCATCTCAAATAATATTATATGTAATCCTTATATCCCTGGCAGACTGGCCATCAAACCATGAGATATTTGTGTAATGGGTTCCAATTGTCCTTCAGCTTTCAACGACACTGTAATGTTTTAAAAAGGTACCATTATTAGAATTATGGAAGAAATATAAGAAGAGAAGGGCTTTCTCTCTCCCTTATCCTTTTACCCCCCTCGAAGTAAACATAGCTTCTACCGACACCATACCCTTATACAAAACCAGTATTATCACAACAGCCAGATATCTCGTCGGACAATGAATCAAAGTATTCCTTTTTAACTGCCCGTATCAAGGCTGGTTTGGGGCAACCATTCATCGAATAACGCTCTCTATGTTCCTGCATACGTACAGAATGAGATACACGGATTTTCCTCAAAGAGTGGAAATTCAATTCAAGGCTCTCCCATACAATGATCTGTATCTCCGGAGGTTCTGGTAATGAATTATTGTCCCCGTATAGAAGAAATGGGAAAAACATCGGCCCCAACCACAGAGTGAGGTCAAGGTTCTGCAGGTTTCCCGGTCCAGAGGGCGAGAAAAAATCTGCAAGTTCTTTGACCATGTTCAGGTGCTCTCGATCGTCTTTTCCTAACTCATACGAAAACCTTGCTGTGGATCTCACGGTGAGAGACAAGCTTGTAATGTACTGAAACCCAGATGGTAGGCCCGATATAGAGGTGAAGTCGCGATTGAAAGATCGTAGCTTGTTTCTAGTGAGGAAAACAGAATAAAATGCCGAGTTGTAGAACATTTGAACTGCCTCATTATAAATTTGTCGGTTTGTGTATAGGAGTGCGAAATTGCAAGGATTCTCCCCGAGTTCGACCGGCACCCAAGGATCTTCTTTATCTGTCCCGCTTATGATCTTGGCGATGGGAACGAGATAAGAATATATCTGTAGGCGTAGTTCGACTGGTAGATTCATGAAAGACGCTTCTGGAACAGAGGAGTCGTCCTGTGATAGAAAATTAGCATAACCCTCCTGCCCTAAATCCAGCAAAGACTGCTCCAACTTTCATGAGGAACTTAAAATTGAGATTTATATCATAAGATCCTACTTACGTCTTGACGTGGTGCCTCGAAGACCCGGCGCAGATGACCGAATACTTTTCTTTTATACTTTCTCATCTTCAAGATGAGGTGGCGACTCCTGTTGTGTGGATGAGGATCAGCCAGATTCCCCACGGCTGATGGGATCACGAGGGTGAAGACTGAAGACTGGGTTGAGACTGTATGTGCTGGTTTGCGAGGTGTAGACCTAATTTTTTGTAACGACAGGCAGCAAGTGCTCGGAACCTGCTCGGATCCTAATAATCGGTGCGAACAAAAAAGAAGAACCGAGTACTACCTTTTTTCCCCCTCTTCTTTGTTTTGGCAAAATTAGAGATCGCAATGTACTTGAGGGTTGACGGAAACATCCAGGTCCAAGTCAGGGTCAAGTGGATTTATGTAGTTTCAAGAGAATGCTCAGTTCATTTACAAATACACTTATACCCAGAATAGCGTATTCTGAAGATTGAACTAGCACTAGTGCGTCGTTGGTAATTGCCAAAATTAGCTTGTGTATATCTCGGAACCCTTACCCTAAAATTAGCCAATTTGGAGCCAGCTGTCCTTGAAATGCGGCTTAATGCCAACGGCGGAAATTCTAGTCATTGTACTTGATAAACTGGTATAATGAATATTAGAGAAGGAAAATGAACTAAGAAATTTCACAATTTTCCTATGCTGGTCATTTTCTAATAATGTTCCTGTACACTATTGTAAGAAAAACCTCAAGTGAAGTCTTAGGAATGAAGTAGGAATCTATTCTCGAGCGTGAGGAAGGAGAAATTTCTGCTCTAGTATTTTTCGTTCTTAAGTTTCAAGCTTTTTCTGTTCATCTAACATATTGGAACTAGTGAGGACAAGGCTGCTCAATATCTAAGAAACAAGTCTCTAGAACGAACTACCAAACATTTGATCGACTGTTTAGGGAAAATCAATTTATATATAGAATATACCAACAAATCATTATCCAAGATATATCAACCTCATCGTTTTCTCATTCCATGCCGCTGAAATGATTTGACCAACTGCTACACGAAATGCAACATCACCCTTCCAGTCCACTAGCATAACATTTATCACTTTCCAGCTACTTGCAGGTTTGTTTCTGGGCCCATCTTCCCCGCTTGTGTTTTTAGGTATATACACATCGTCAACCGCACTCGATATCGCTATTCCTGTTCTTCTCGAGGAAAGGGCAATGAAATTATGTTTACGGGGTGACCTCGCAACATGAGCACAGGTCCATACCTTCCCAACTCGGTGGTGGTCGTTATCCATCAGGTAGTATGTTTGAAGAGCGTCCTTCGAAATTTTCTGTTTGGATGTTGGCTCGCCTATCCGAATAACACATACAGAGGTCCGGAAACTCAATAATGTGCCGGTTGATTTCAGCAGCTGCCGAGCGTTTTGCGAGAGCGAGTGCGGAGTCGTTTTCTTGCTTCCAAAAAGCGTCTTATAACTTGTCCATACACAATAAGATTTGACTGAATCTTCACCTTCTTGGACGTGAATCGTTGTTTGAGGTTCGCCGCCAGCAATGGCATCTGGACGGGCATATTCGGACCAAACGCAGCCCTCGCTCAGTGACCATGCAGCCCATGACCAAGTTGGCATTCCCACCGTTTTAATGTCAATGAAATAGTCGCTCTCATCTCGCGGTTGCCAGAGGAGAGTTTCTGCAAGCCAAGCTCGTGGTAGGCCTCCCGGAAAAGCTCGTTCTGACGGGTCCAGGGTACGCAGAACCCCATGTATCGCCTTGAGCCTGTCCTGGCTAAAGCTGAAAGTCCGTTGGGTAAATTCTGAGATGACAGCGACGTAATTTGGAAGAAAATCTAGCTTCCAATTTTTGTCGGTGAGCTTCCACTTATCAAAGGTCAAATAATCACCAACTTGGTCCAATAAAGCGGGTTCCTCAACATGAGCCGCCGCCCACGCAAAAGGATTTTGTCTTCTCTTGATAGTTTTAGAGAGCGCTCCAGTCTCCATGGCTATATCTTCAGCGCAGACGGAATTAGCACATCTGAAGTACACCTGGAAATCCGTGAAAAGCAATAATCGTTTGGAAAGCAACTATGTGATGTTAGCCTTTTCCTCCAAATTTTACACGAAGTTATTCACTGAACATAGACTGAGAAGAAAATCAAAATGAAGTAGCTCTAGACCTTTTCTTGTAATGTCCATCCTCTAGTATTCCAAACCAATGAGGTGCCGGAGTTAAGTTCTCGGAAGGACGGAAAGGCGACCGCAAGTTCGACGCCATCTACAGTTTCAGAGCGCTGGGCATAACATCGTCGACGACTAACACCCGGCAAGCCCCAATCGGCATCTGTGAGAAATTAGTATCGGTGTTCAATTGACTCCATGAAGCCAAACGTGAAGAAGGAGGCTAAAGAACTCACGCAAGCCTGATCCAGCCGCAATAGTAAGAGTTGCATTGCGGTATATCTCGTCCATCATACTTATCTGGAGGTCTTGATCTTGCTGATCATCTTGGATGATGCATAGCGAATCTACCCAAAGATATTGATACCCAATGCAGCGAGTGACCTCCATCGCATCTCGGATTGTATGAGGGAGTTCTCCAGGTAGCTCTATGATCTCAACACCATATTCCTCTGTCCAAACGTCCGCCCTTAAAGTTCGAGGCATCTGCCACCCCGGAGGTCTCTCCCGTTTTAATTTTTCTTCCCCCCAGACGTAGGTCAACGCAACATACTCAGTCCGATCCGACGAACCTCTAACAATTATCATTTTCTCGACATCGATCAAGCGAAGACGTTCTCGGAGAAAGAAGCGCGATGTGATCGTACCAATACAGTGTTCCCGTTCCATTGGTCCTGAGTGATGTTCGTCACAAGAATCAACCCATTTCCGACACATAGATAAATCCGCACGATCTCGGCTGACGACCCTGCCAAAAAAAGGGTCCAAACGCAAGGGCCGAAGATAGACATGAGGGCTTACTCCGTGCTCACCCCACCATAAGTACAGCTGATATCGAGATGAAGCATGCGTTTTCTCAGCGTGGGCGTAGAGGTCAAATTCGTTGGAATAATCTTTCCCGCGGACTCCATGGTATTCATTGAAGCTGGTGCAAGCTTTCCAGCTCTTTTTATTCGACAGCTTAACTAAAGACTTCGAAGATGGTCGGTATCCGTTCGATAAAATAGCATCCCGGACCAGAAGGCAGAATGGGCAGTCCTCGCGATTGGAGATACGTCGCCAAGAACCGAGCGTGAAGGCAAAGAATCTACTCTCGTAGATGTATTTACGAAAGTCAAACTTTCGACAACTAGAACAGAGTGCCTCGGGCATTGAGTCGATGAACGGGTGGGTGGATCTGACATTGGCTGACTGGGCTCAAATCGAGTCGACAAGGCTGAGGCAACAATACCCAGAAGGCAGCCTCTGGAGTTGGGCTCCCAGAAATGGATCCTAGTTGACAGCAAAGAGGCCAATGGGACTTTTACCTAGTTTATACGTGGGGATTAGCATATAAAGCAAGGGAACACTGAATCGATTGGGGGTGTGTGAGGCGAAAAGAATTCGTTATCGAAGAAGAGTCCGTACTGAAACTGAGACTAAGGCCTGGGCGCTGAGCTGAAAAGTCAGAAGATTTCCTGCCCACCATCACGACCAATTGCCATCGATTTGCGCTTTTCAAAGCGGCTTGAAAGCCTTTCGTGCAGTAGCGGTTTCTGCTACAGCCAATTGACGTTTTCCGGGTAATCGCAGACAACATTAGGCAGACCCCGCCTCCAACGCGGGCAACCAAGGCGCTATTCACCCTAGCTCCAGGTTAGTCAATCACGTCCCTGCCTCCGGTGCTCTCCTTCCGCAAATTATATGGCAAGAGAATCACGTGATAAGCCACAAGCTAAGTACTTACTCTGTCTACCAAATAAGTTAGACTAAACCTTTTATTTTGCTGGTTCCGTTTTAGTGTTAGACGTGAGTACTGCCGCTTAAACCAGAGCTGAAGACAAGCACGAATATCCTCAATAAATGACCTAACCAAATAGCTTTACTATTAGAGGTCCTATATGACGCCGCTTTTAATTATAAGCCTTTTTAAAACTATATAAATAAATGTTATTCCTCCTAAAATGTAACCAAAAATGGACAACAGAGCCAAAGAAGACGTTGTCTCTGCCCTGGGATCACTGCGGCTAGAGAGACATTCCTGACGTCAGTTGTCGTGAATGACCTCGAAAATCGATTCCGCACCGAGAAGGCCCTTGCAGTGGCATATGTTTACTGTAACTATAAGCATCAAGGTGAGCAAATAGTTGAGAATTTGCTATCCAGTGTCCTCTAACAACTAGCTTAGTGCTAGCCTTCTTTACCACGTGGTTTAAAAAGTCTCCATGACGGGCACAACATAAAATGGACTCGGTCATCCTTGGAAGAGATCTCTACAGTACTTGAATCAGTAACTGTCCAGTATCTAAAGGTCTTTATAGTTGTCGATGCGCTTGATGAATGCCAAGCCTTGATTAATAACTTGTTTATGTCCTGAAATTCCGCTCTGCTTCCACGAACCGCAGTCACAACCGAGTGCCACCTACACCCTCTAAGGCTTTGGCTGTTGGAAACCCCAACATGCCGCCAACGTCTTAAAACTCTCTTATGAATACCTGATTTCTGTTTGGAGTATCGGAGTTAAAGAACGTCTGGAGTGTACCGATTGAAAAGCCTGCGACCTGCGGTTTCAGCCACTGTAGTTGTTGCTGGTTAATAATATCCGACAGACCAGGGATCAAGGAGTCTTACCCTGACGACAGCGAGGCCATCTGGTTGACCTGGGTTTGGCGTACCCACACCGCTACTGCCTCGGTAAGGTCGAGGAACTATATTTTGCTGAGCCACGCCCCAGTTGTCCGCGTTCGTAAGCCAGGTTACGATGCTTCTGACACCCGTGCCGGTCCACGCGCAGTCGTTTGTATTGTATATCAACTCAACCTCAGTATTGTCAGTGCGGTCATACTATTAGACAACCATTAGCATCAGTCCTCGGAGTCTGAAGCTGGATCTGCTGGGAGATTTTACCTGATCTAATGCAGGCTGAAGCGTGTTGGCGAGCCAGTTATTTAGCGTTGGTGTATCTCTGATACATATTGTTCCCGTGCGAGATACTTGCTGCATGTGAGCAACTATGCAACGTATCAGTAAGAGTAGGGCAAACGAAACGATTTTCGGGTGGGGCTTGTGGCAATGACCATGATGCGTACCAATGACGAAGTTTGGATCAGAAATCATCAAAGCTGTGCAGCCATAGAGATAAGTGATACCCCAGGCATTGTCCACTGACTGATCTATGCGGAAAGGCAGTGCAGAATCGCCCATTGCCTTTTGGGTGGCTGGAATGCTGTTCCATATGGTATATAAAGGATCATCTCGCTTGACGAGGTCGGAAATCTCGTCACTATCGTGGAGTTAGTCGTGTAACCTTAACAGAGCAGTTTGTTCGTGGGCACTCACGATTCCAAAGGAGCAGATAGGGATAGCGAGCAGAGAAGGGCGACCCATATGCCCAATAGCAAGTTCAACAAGGAAGAAAAGCGTGCCATCGTCAGCGGATTAACTGCATACGTTGCACTGTAGCAGCGTGATAATTGTCCAGCTTGATGGTGGGTGGTGGGTTACCACTTATACCGGCGTGAGGTCGTCCGGATAGGCCGCAGGCAAAGCGGTGGTAGCCTCTAAACCCCAAGGACATTGCTCGACCATGGAGGACTCCAAGATCTCAGCTGGCTTCGGTCTTTCTCCTGTCAAGCAGCGCCGCCCCCGAGCCAGCATTCTATTTCGGTCGTCATTAATGCTAGGCTGTAGGATTCGCACTGCGGGTCCCCGTTGGTGGCGGTCTGACCAACGCAGCCTGTCGAAGGCGGTGCTGGTCACGGAACGCTCTCCTCGTAGGTATATTGTGGCACAGATAGGGCGTGGAAGTTGGGTACACGCAGCACTGCTGTCAATAATGTTACAGCGACCAATTTGTTGCTTTTGGATTGGACCGACTGTAGATCTGTAACAGCCACTTGATGTTGCAGGGGTTCTAGCGACCCATTTTGGGGTGCCTGGGGTGCCTGCTGTAGGCACGGTTGGGGGCGGGGCGCGCCGGCGCCACCTCCTTACCGCTCCAACCCTGTACGTAAGCACCGATACATGATATAATGCACAACACGGTTCCCTACCAAGGTTCTTTCTTCCTTAGATATTTATACATGCCGGCCAGCAGCCACTCGTATCGGCAATCTTTATATCAAATTCTCTACCTTGCCGCTATATGAAACTAAGCTAGCAATCCTTTCGCCCGACGCTCACGACATCGAAATCAAGTTATCACTTTGAACAGCAGCTAGGACCAGCATGAGCGACTTGAGCGACTTGAATCCGTCACCGCCGGCACCCAGGCTGGTATCTGCCGCCATGGTCGACGAGTGGTCACATCTGCTTCCCGGTCCGGAGCGTAGTGCATTCGTGGGGGCATGCACAGAAGCTGGAGCAGACGAGGGGCGTCTCCAGTCTATACTCGGTCGCTTTTTCTCGACATGGAAGACGAGCCTGATGGCCGACGATCTGAGCAGGCTTCAAATGCTGGCCACATACGTGCAGATACGAGACTACGTCAAAGTCATCTGTCTCGAGGACGACTTTGACTGGGAATTTGAGGAGACGAAACCATTCCGTGAGCAGACACCACCACCGGAATCGTCCGCCATCTGGCCGCGGCATGAAGACGGACAGGTTGCGGCCGAGGCGCTCGGGATAGGGCTCCTCAAGGCTATGCTTGCGGCCCAGCAGCTTCGCCCTGACTGGCTCGAGATCAGGGATAAGCGCAGCGTACGCGCGCCTTCAGACCCGGAGACCGCGGCAATCCTCGCGCGTAACATCTTGGATGGTACTGACCTGGCCGTAACCGCCTTCAGCTTGCGGAAGGAATCACCAATGACAACCATCATCGCTGCTGAGCTTTCAGCTGAACATCAGGGCCAAGGCACAGGGTTTTCTATCCTGCGAAAAGCGGACTTATGCCTCAGTCACAACCTACGAGCAGACTCGTACTGGGCCGATCAAATCCTGCTCCATGCACCAGCGCTTAAAGAGCTCTCACTCTCTTTCTGGCAGCCTCGTCTTCACATGCCGCATACGCCTCCCTTTATCCTTGACAATAAGGCCTGGCCAGCACTGGAGAAGCTAGAGCTCTCCATGGCGACGCTTTCCGCCCCAAGTATCATGGCGATCCTGAGCAAGTCGGAACAGAGTCTGACGGGTATCTCGTTCAGCGTAACTACGCTTGGTAATAATTCAACTTGGCCGGAGCTGCTGAGCCGCATTGGCAACGAATTCCCTCATTTGACTTGGTTCAAGCTTACCAATCTCTCAGAGGGGCCTATTGGAAAGTCTCAGATCACCTTCCTGGGTCTTGACAAGGATTCGGTGGTGATTGAGCCTTACAAGACCGGGTTGAAGATGCTGCGGAAAGGATCTGCGGGTACCAAACGCATCCCTGGGGTTGAGTACGCGGGACCCGATGCGAATCATGTACTTAGGATCGTTGCAGAATGCGCCGGGTACAGAGAGCCATAAGCATCAATCGTTCGCGCACAAAACACTTTTCACTTTTCACATAGCGAAGAGAACCACTCTATACTTAGCATATGTCTTGCAATATATAAATGGAAACAATTTACGAGCATGACCCATGGCTGCATGGTCTTTTGGATTCCTTCAGACGCATGTGCGGGGCGGCACCGTTGGATTAGAACTCAGGCACAGCCAGCCCGTCGGAATCCTGCATATCTCGGTGGAAAAACTGAGCCGCATTGGGGGCTGGACCTGCGACAGTTCCGCCCCAAGTGGCTCTTGGGGGCTTGAGGCACGGCAATATACCCAGCCAGCATGACGACATGTCTAAAGCTTCACTGTCGAATAGAACATGATGACGGGGTGCTGGTCTCGTTGGCGCTCGCCACGCCGGTCATATAAACCCTGGAGACAGATTGGTTGAACAAGGTTGCTGGAGTGTGCTTCGACAAGTAACGACGAACAATGTGACCGGTTGGTGAGTATATATGCGACTATTATCAGCACCCCTTACCAAATAGCTAACCTACTACACACAGTTTTACTATCGTTCTTCTCGGTCATTGCAATCTACCTACAGATATGGCGTTGAAGCAGATTATCGGCCTATCTAGCCTCGCGGCTCTGGCTGGCACTTCTTTTTCAAGTCCCGTAGCTCCAGGCGTGCGCCAATATTTCCCTACTGGAGGCTCTTCATCTTGGACGAATGTCACAACAACCTGGAGTAATTCACGCACG
>Ga0181525_10004823_pt1 | contig 10211 bp, 9 predicted proteins | sample PEATcosm2014_Bin_48_FD_121100 | JGI IMG/M metagenome (GOLD analysis project Ga0181525, IMG submission 121100) | Peatland microbial communities from MTU Mesocosm Facility, Houghton, MI, USA - PEATcosm2014_Bin06_10_metaG | ecosystem: Environmental > Terrestrial > Soil > Wetlands > Peat | place...
CCTTTTAGGCGCGCCGTGCTGAAATTAGAACTTTACTAACAATTGGATTGAGATCCCCGAAAGCTTGCACTGGAGAGTTTCTGATAACCCTCAGCAGAGAAGTACAGCAACCGTGCCGCCCGACACCACCAATGACCGGCATAGACCGGCCTGCAACGCGGTCAACGGGTACATGGGCCGTGTTGTCAAGCTAGTGGAACAGCGGTGAGCCCTGTTACGGCATCGTTTAGATGTTCGATTTATGCGGTGCATGAGGTCCACGGGTCTGGCGAGATGCCATGAGGGTGCCAAGGATTCGCAGACGTTAGTCAACGAAGCGGTAACCATGCCCGATCAGGGGTTTTTTGCGGAGTATGTGACGTTTACGCTGGCAGCATGGGAATGCCTACCGCGGTTCCTCCCAAGAGAGAACCCGGGGAATCCCAGCAGGACTGGGACCCGTGGGTAGGTTACGACCGTGCCATGCGACGCCGGCGGCGTCAGGTGCGGGCGAGGATCATGCTGTCGTTCCTGGCCGTCTGCACGGCGGCGGCGCTGGTCGTCATCGTGGTGATGATCAAGGACTTCAGCAAGCAGCCGACGATTGCGGCGCCGGCCGCGCTGGCCGTCTCCTCGCCGGGGTCCTCTTCCGCCAGGCCGAGCGCGACGGCGTCGCCGCGGCCGAGGGCGTCGCCTTCCCCGGCCGCCATCGGGGGCGGGCACGAGGTCATGGACATATCGTCCGGGCTTTCCTACCAGCTGCTTGCCTCCCCCTGGCGGGCAGGCTGCCCGCTCCAGCTGAACACGCCGATGTTCAGCTGGAGCGCGGGCGAGAACGCGGTGGCCGGACGTGCCATCATCAACGGCGCGGCCACCGAGTGGTACGGCAACGCCTGCTCGGGCCTGCTCGGGCAGCAGTTCACCTACTCGGGTCCGGCCGACCTCGAACCGACGGCGACGGGCCTGGTCGACGCGCTCGACCCGGCCTACTACTCCGGGCTGGTGCATTACCGCACGCTGGAGGGCAGCACGGCGCTGACGATCAGCGGCCATCAGGCGTGGGAGGTCACGTTCCTGATGAGCTACCCGGATGCCGCGGGCCAGGACCTGGCCTGGTCCAGCGAGGCCGGCGCCGTGGTAGTCGCGGATCGCGGCCCTGGCCAGGTCCCCGCCGTCTTCTACGTCTCTGTCCCGAGCAACCTGGGCACGTCCGACGTCGGCACGCTGATCGGCTCGCTGCGGCTTAATTAGTTAGCTTCGGTGACGGTGATGTCGCCGCCGCTGCTGCCGACGGTAATCGCGTTGTGGGACGTGGCGCTGACCAGGGACGACGGGTAATTGACATTGCCGCCGCCGGGGCTGGTCACGAGGTTGTACTTGGTGTCGCCGTGCGGGAGGACGACGTTGACGTTGCCGCCGCCGGAGAGGATCTGCAGGTCGGTCGGCGGCACGGTGAACACCAAGGTGACGTCGCCGCCCTGGGACTGGACGTAGACCTGGCGCGCGGACACGGAATTGCCGTTGACGTTGCCGCCCGCGGTGAAGAACTGGAGGTTACCGGACATCACGTTGCTGCTCAGGTCGCCGCCCTGGGTGCTCACCCGCACGGTGCCTGACAGGTCGGAGGCGTTGACGTTGCCGCCGTCGGTCCTGGCCTGGATGGTGCCGGTCAGTACGTTGCTGGTCAGGTCGCCGCCTTCGGTGTAGATCACCAGGTTGCCGCCCAGGTTATCGGCGTTCACGTTGCCGCCGTCTGTTGACAGCATCAAGTGCCCCAGGTAGCTGTCGGCCTGGACGTCGCCGCCGAAGGTGTACAACGACAGGGCGGTCTGGGTCGGCAGGTTAAGGGTCGCGTTCACATCGCAGTTGCTGGCGATGCCGTCGCAGCTGACGCCCGCGCTGAGGCCGTTGGAACTGACGGTCTGGGTAAGGCCCGGGCGGAACAGGCCGTACGTGACGATCCCGGTGAGCTGGGCCGCGCCACCCGGGGTCTGCCGCAGCGTGACGTTGCTGCCGTTGACGTTGACCCTGGCCTGGCCGTCGTTCACCGGGACGGGGAGGCTGAATGAGTAGCTGCCGTGGGCAACCAGGCTGACGAAGTCGAAGGCGGTCCAGCCGATCAGGGCGAGCGCCACCGGCACCGCGAAGACCAGCGCGACCCAGCGGCCCGGCGTCATCCGCACGTTGCCCGCCGCGCGCGAGGCGCCGACGGTGGACGTGAGCGTCATGGTGATACCCCGTTCATCCGGTTCCGAGGTAGCGCAGGACCGCGAGCACCCTGCGGTGATCGCGGTCGCCAGGCGCCAGCCCGAGTTTGGTGAAGATGTTGTTGATGTGCTTTTCCACCGCGCCGCCGCCGACCACGAGCGCCTGCGCGATCGCGGAGTTGGAGCGGCCCTCGGCCATCAGCGCGAGCACCTCGCGCTCACGCGGCGTGAGCTCGCCGAGCGGGTGACGGCTGCGCGCCAGCAGCTGGGCGACGACTTCCGGGTCGAGCGCGCTGCCGCCCTCGGCCACCCGCTGCAGCGCGTCGAGGAAATCACCCACGTCGGCGACCCGGTCCTTCAGCAGGTAGCCGACGCCGTGCGGCCGGCCGGAGATCAGCTCGGTGGCATAACGCTCCTCGACCCACTGGGACAGCACCAGCACGCCGACCTTAGGCCACTGGTCGCGGACCACGAGCGCGGCCCGCAGGCCCTCGTCGGTGAAGGTCGGCGGCATCCGCACATCGACGACGACCGCGTCCGGCTCCTGGGCGGCGACGGCACGCAGGAACGACTCGGCGTCGCCCTCGGCGGCGGCGACCTCGTGCCCGGCCTCGGTGAGCAGCCGGGTCAGCCCCTCGCGGAGCAGGACGGAATCCTCCGCGATCACGACTCTCATGACGGTTCCACCGCCGCATTCAGCCGCATGGCAGTTCCGCCGCGATGATCGTCGGGCCGCCGACCGGGGATTCCACCGAGAACGTGCCGTCGACGCCGGACACCCGGCCGGCCAGCCCGGCCAGCCCCTGGCCGCTCATGTCGGCGCCGCCGATCCCGTCGTCGCTGACGACGACGGTGAGCGCGCCAGGGAAGCCATGGCCTTCCACCACGACCTTCGCGTGGCTGGCGCGGGAGTGCTTGGCGATGTTGGTCAGCGCCTCCGCGACCAGGAAGTAGGCGACCGCCTCCACCGCAGGCCTGGGCCGCACCGGCACGTCGACCTGTACGTCCACCGGGATCGGGCAGAGCGCGGCCAGGCCGGAAAGGGCCGCGTCGAGGCCCCGGTCGGTGAGCACCGGCGGGTGCACGCCGCGGACGAGGTTGCGCAGCTCGGTCAGGGCCTCCTTGGCCTGCGCGTGGGCCTGGTCGACCAGTTCCTTGGCGGCGTCGAGGTCGTCGGCGAACCTCGCCTTCGCCCGGCCGAGTTCCATGGCCAGCGCGACCAGCCGCTGCTGCGCGCCATCATGCAGGTCGCGCTCGATCCGGCGCCGTTCCGCCTCGGCCGCGTCCACCACCCGCTCCCGGCTGCGCTCCAGCTCCGTCACCCGGGCGGCAAGGTCGCTGCGCGGGCCGAGCAGGCGGCGAGAGAACCTCACGTCAGCGTTCGCCAGGACCCTGGTCAGCTGCGGCGCCGCGAGCAGCAGGGCGATGCCGATGATCACGGAGACCACCAGGTCGGCCGTGCTGCGGTATACGTCGCTGCCGATGGTCGGGCCGCCGTTGGGTAGGTCATGACCGTAGCCCGGCAGGGCGACCGCGGCCAGGCCCGCCGCCCAGACCGCGACGCTGAGCGTCAGGGCGACCGCGCTGAACGGCAGCCGCAGCAGCCCGTAGCCGATCTCGGCCCAGGTCGCCCGCTCGGTGTACGCCCGCAGCCGCGGGACGACGCCCCACCGGTACCCGGCCCGGTTCTGCGCGGGCCAGGCCGGGATCTGCGCGCCGGCCAGGAACGCGAACCGGGCCCGTTCGGCCCGGGCGAACCAGTCGGCCATCCGCAGCGTCACGCCGAGGATCGGGATGCCGACGAGGCCGAGAAACACGAACCCGGCCCCGAACCCGAGCCCGAAGGTGAACACGAAGATGCCCGCGAGCCCGATGAACAGGCCGGCCAGGTGCTGGGTCATGGCGAGCCAGGTGCGCGCGGACACCAGGTCGCGGAGGAGGAACATGCCACCGACGCTATGGCATGGCCCACCGGGTTGCCATCAGTCGCACCCCCCGGATCGTGGTGAGGCTAACCCCACCCCAGGTCGGGCAGGTCGCACCATGGCTCGCCAGCTGCTAAGTCACCGAGTCTTGCTGCCAGCGGCGCACCGCCGCGCAGGAGTCACGGTTCTGGGGCCTGCTGGCCCGCGCGGTGGTGCGGCGGCCGCTGGCCTGGGGCGGCGTGGCCGCGACCGCGCTGGTGGTGCTCGCGGTGCCGGTGCTGTCGCTGCACCTCGAGGACCCGGGCATCCATGAGCTGCCGGCCAACGTGCCGGTGGTCCGCAGCCTGATCGCCATCTCCAACGCCTTCCCCGGCGGCCCCGAGCCCGCCGAGGTGGTCGTCACCGGCTCCGACCTCGGCGGCAGCCAGGTCGCGGCGGCAGTGGCCGAACTGCACGGAGAGGTGGCGGCCACCCACGGCGTGATCCGCGAGCCGATCAGCACTGCGATGTTCGGTAACGACCAGGTGCTGATCGTGTCGGTGCCGCTGGCCGGCGACAGGGCCTTTGGGTCCCGGCGGGCCAGCCGCTACGTGTTGACGGGGAAGCCGAGGTTGACGCCGCCGTGGCTCGGGTCGAGCCAGCGCGAGGTGACGACCTTGCCACGGGTGTAGAAGTGGATGCCTTCGGTGCCGTGCACGTGGGTATCGCCGAACAGCGACGCCTTCCAGCCGCCGAAGGAGTAATAGGCCATCGGGACCGGGATCGGCACGTTCACTCCGACCATGCCGATCTCGGCCTCGGACACGAACCGGCGCGCCGCTCCCCCGTCGTTGGTGAAGACGGCCACGCCGTTGCCGTACGGGCTGGAGTTGACCAGCTCGACCGCGATGTCGTAGCTCGGCGCGCGGACCACGCTGAGCACCGGCCCGAAGATCTCGTCGGAGTAGCAGCTCATCTGCGTGGTCACATGGTCCAGCACGCTGGGCCCGAGCCAGAAACCGTCCGCGTCCCCGCCGATGACCGGGTGCACCCGGCCGTCGACGGCCAGCGTCGCGCCCTGCCGGACGCCGGTGTCCAGGTAGGAGGCCACCTTGTCGCGGTGCGGCCCGGTGACCAGCGGCCCCATCTCGGCGCGCGGGTCAGAGCCGGGGCCGACCCGCAGCTCGCCGATCCGGTCGGAGATCCGGCTGACCAGCTCGTCGCCGATCGGGTCGACGGCCACCACGACGGAGATCGCCATGCAGCGCTCCCCCGCCGAGCCGAACCCGGCCGAGACGGCGGCGTCCGCGGCCAGGTCGAGGTCGGCGTCGGGCAGCACGACCATGTGGTTCTTGGCGCCGCCGAGGGCCTGCACCCGCTTGCCCGACCTGGTGCCGTTCTCGTACACGTACCGGGCGATCGGCGTCGAGCCGACGAAGCTGACCGCCTTGATGTCGGGGTGGCCGAGGATGGCGTCCACCGCCACCTTGTCGCCGTGCACCACGTTGAAGACGCCGTCCGGCAGGCCCGCTTCGGCCCACAGCGAGGCGAGCAGCAGCGAGGCGGACGGGTCCTTCTCCGACGGCTTGAGCACGAACGTGTTGCCGCACGCAATGGCGAGCGGGAACATCCACATCGGCACCATGGCGGGGAAGTTGAACGGGGTGATGCCCGCCACCACGCCCACCGGCTGCCTGATCGAGTACGAGTCGACCGCGGTGGACACGTTCTCCGAGTAGCCGCCCTTAAGCAGGTGCGGGATGCCGCAGGCGAACTCGACGACCTCGAGTCCCCTGGCGACCTCCCCCGCGGCGTCCGCGACTACCTTTCCGTGCTCGGCGGTGATGAGCGCGGCCAGCTCGGTGGCGCGGGCGCGGACCAGCTCGCGGAACGCGAACAGGACCGAGGCGCGCTTGGCGAGCGAGACGCGGCGCCAGTCATGGAACGCGTCGGCGGCCGCCGCCACGGCCAGGTCTACCTCCGCGGGGCTCGCGAAGTCGACCTGGCCGGTGACCTGCCCGGTCGCCGGGTCGTAGACGTCGCCGTGGCGCTGCGACTCGCCGTCCCAGGGCTTGCCGCCGATCCAGTGGGTGATGTGCTTCTGGGTCACTGTGCGCTGGTCTCCTTGTCGACGGCGGTCAGGGCATCGGTCAGGATCGCGAGCCCTTCCTTGGCCTCGGCCTCGCTGAGGGTCAGCGGCGGCGCCATCCGCAGCGTGTTCCCGAACAGGCCGCCCTTGCCGACCAGCAGCCCGCGCTCCTTTGTAGCCTCGAGCATCTTGGCCGCCAGCGGCGGGCTCGGCTTCTTGGTGGCCGGGTCGACCAGGTCCACGGCGAACATCAGGCCCTTACCGCGCACCTCGCCGACGATGGCGAGGTCCTTGGCGGCTTCGTTGAGCCCGTCGATGATCAGCCGACCGGTGACGGCGGCGTTGCGCTGCAGGTCGTGGGACAGCACGTAGTCCAGGGTGGCGTTGGCGGCGGCGGTCGCGACCGGGTTGCCGCCGAAAGTAGAGATGCCGTTGCCGCGGATCCCGTCGAGCAGGTCGCCGCGGGCCACCACGCCGCCGATCGCGAACCCGTTGCCCAGGCCCTTGGCGAACGTCATCGCGTCCGGGGTGATCCCGTGCGCGGAGATGCCCCAGAAGTGCTCACCGGTCCGGCCCCAGCCGGTCTGCACCTCGTCGGAGATCAGCAGGATGCCGTGCTCGTCGAGGACCTCCTGGTACGCCCCGAGCAGGCCGTCGGGCGGCATGGTGAAGCCGCCCACGCCCTGCACCGGCTCGGCAAGCAGGCAGCCGACGTCGGCCGGGTGCACGCCGGCGCTCAGTAGCGCGCGCAGGTCGTCCACGCAGGCCTTGATGTAATCGGCATCGGACAGGTTCCGGTAGGAGCCAAGCTGCCGGTCCGTGCCATGCAGGTAATGGGTGCCGAACGGATCGTGGCTCGACATTTTCCAGGCCGCATTTCCGGTCACGGAGACCGCGCCAAACGATCGCCCGTGGTAGCTGCCGCGCATCGCGAGCACCTGGTTGGCCTTGCGCGCCGTCAGGGCGGCCAGCAGCGCGGTCTCGTTGGCCTCGGTGCCCGAGTTGGCGAAGAACACCTTGGCGTCCTTAATGCCGGACAGCTTGATGATCTTCTCCGCGAGCTCGACCTGGTTGCGGATCAGGTACAGGGTCGAGGTGTGCACCACCCCGGTGGCGATCTGCCGCTCGACCGCGTCGCGGACCTCGGGCACGTCGTAGCCGAGCATGTTGGTCAGGATGCCGGCGAAGAAGTCAAGGTAGCCGCGGCCCTGGCCGTCGGTGACCCGGCAGCCCTTGCCGCTGACGATTTCGATCGGCTCGTCGTAGTAGATGCCGACCCAGTTGGGGATGACCGCGCGATGCCGCGCCAGGAGATCAGACGTCATGCCGCCCAGTCTTTCGCGTCCCGCGCGTCCGGCGGAACTGACACTATGTAAGGTCTTAGGCCTATCGGCTTACATGTAGTCTGACTAGGTGCTGCCTACCGTCGGCGACCTGCTCGACCTCGACGTCATCCGCCGGGGCAGCCCGCAGGTCGTGGCGGGCTCCGGCGGCCTCGGCGCCCGGGTCCGCTGGGTGCACGTACTGGAGCTGGCCGACGCGGCGCACCTGCTGCAAGGTGGCGAATTCGTGCTCACCACCGGGATCGCGCTGCCGTCCGAGCCCTCGCTGCTGGCCAGGTACGCCCATGACCTCGCCGCGGCCGGGGTCAGCGCCCTGGCCGTGGAGCTTGGCCGCAGGTATGTCGGGACGCTGCCTGCCGCGCTCGTCCGCGCGGCCGCCGACAGCGGCCTCACGCTGATCGCCTTCGAGCGCGAGGTCCCGTTCGTCGAGATCACCGAGGCAGTGCACGCGCGGATCATCGACGCCCAGCTAGAGGAGCTGCGGGTCTCCGAGCGGCTGCACGAGGTATTCACCGAGCTGTCGGTAGCGGGCGCCACGCCCGACGAGATCGTCCGGCAGGCCGCGAGCCTCGCCGGGCGGCCGGTCATCCTGGCCGACCTCTCGCACCACGTCCTGGCCTGCGAGGCGGGCAGCGCCGATCCCGCCCGGCTGCTGGCCGGATTCGCCAGGCGCAGCCGGGCGGTGGACGCGCCGGGACGGACGACCTTCGACGAGGCATCGGGCTGGCTGGTCACGCCGGTCGGCGCGCGGGGCGAGGACTGGGGGCGGGTGATCCTGGTCTGCGACGGCCCGCCGACCGCGACCGATACCGTGCTGATCGAGCGCACCGCCACCACGCTCGCGCTCGGCCGCCTGCTCGCGCGGCACCGGGAGGGCCTGGAGCGGCAGGCGCACCGTACGCTGATCAGCGGGATCATCAGCCAGGCGCATTCGGACCCGGCCGAGGCCGCGGTGCGATCCCGGGCGCTCGGCGTGCCGGTCGACGGACGTCAGCTCATCGCCGTGGTGCTCAGGCTCCATGACCTGGGCCGCGAGCCGCGCGAACCGGGCCTCGGAGTGTCCGCGCATACCCGGGTGCTCGAACTAGCCGACACGGCGGCTGCGGCGTGCCGGGCCGAGCGGCTGCCCGCGCTGGTCGGAACGCTGGATGATGCCAGGGCGGGCGCCATGCTCTCGCTCAGCCGACACGCCGACGCGGACCGGGTGCTCACCAGCCTCGCGGCCCGGATCAGGGAGCGGGCGGGGGCCGGTCCCGGTCCCTTGGGTGCCCCCGACGGCCTGGTGATCGGGGTCGGCGCGGCGGTCTCCTCGATCAGGGACGTGCGCCGCTCGTTCCTCGAGGCCAGCCAGGTCGCCGACGTAGCGGCCGAGCGCCCCGGGGCAGCCGCTCCTCCCCCGTTCTACCGGCTGCCGGACCTGCGGCTGCGCGGCCTGCTGCACCTGCTGCGCGACGACCCGCGGCTGCAGACCTTCGTGGAGCGTGAACTCGGCGCGCTGCTCGCCTGCGAGCCGGACAGCGACCTCCTCGACGTGCTCGCCGCCTACCTGGCGGCCGGCGGTAACAAGGCCGCCGCGGCCAAGAGCTCGCACCTGGCCAGGCCCACGTTCTACGAGCGGCTGCACCGCATCGAGCGGATCCTCGGCGCCGACCTGAGCTCGGCCGAGTCGCGGACCTCCCTGCATGTCGCGCTGCTCGCGCTGGACGCGGCCCAAGACAGGTAATCGCCGAGCGTGAAATCGCCCCATGACCGGGAATGAGCCCGCTTAAGGTGTGGGGCATGGTCGCTACGCCGGAGTCGAAATCCCCAGCCGAGACGCGCGAGTCCCATCAGGTCAGGGAGGTGGCGGAGTCGTTCGGCCTGGAGGCCGAACGCTACAACCGGGCCAGGCCGAGTTATCCGCACGCCCTGGTGGAGCGGATCGTCGCCGCCAGCCCCGGCCTCGACGTCCTCGACGTCGGCTGCGGGACCGGCATCACCGGCCGGCTGTTCCAGGCAGCCGGCTGCCGGGTGCTCGGGGTCGATACCGACGAGCGGATGGCCGACCTGGCGCGGCGGAGCGGTGTCGAGGCCGAGGTGGCGACGTTCGAGTCTTGGGACCCGGCCGGCCGGGCTTTCGACGCGGTCATCGCCGGGCAGGCCTGGCACTGGGTGGACCCGGTCGCGGGCGCCGCCAAGGCGGCGCAGGTGCTGCGCCCCGGCGGGCGGCTGGCGGTGTTCTGGAACGCGTTCGGGTTCCCGCCCGACCTCGGCGCGGCCTTCGCCGCGGTCTACCAGCGCGTCATACCGGACTCGCCGGTATCCCGGCGCGGGCTGACCGGCCGGAATGCGTACCAGATGATGTGCGACAAGGCGGCCGACGGCATGCGGCAGGCGGGCGGGTTCGGCGAACCCGAGCAGTGGCAATTCGACTGGGACCGGCCGTATACCCGCGCGGAGTGGCTGGATGCGGTGCCCACCTTCGGCGGGCACAGCCTGCTGCCCGCGGATGTGCGGGCTGAATTGCTGGCCGGCATCGGCACCGCCATCGACGCGGCGGGCGGCGGCTTCACGATGCATTACGCCACGATGGCGGTCACCGCGGAACGGCAGGGCGGCGCCGCGGTGACCGCCGATGGCTCGGTGTAGTTCGAGTAGCTGCAGTCGAGCGGGACGTTCCCGCCGTAGATCGTCCCGGTCGCCGGGCCGC
>Ga0181525_10004824_pt1 | contig 10211 bp, 7 predicted proteins | sample PEATcosm2014_Bin_48_FD_121100 | JGI IMG/M metagenome (GOLD analysis project Ga0181525, IMG submission 121100) | Peatland microbial communities from MTU Mesocosm Facility, Houghton, MI, USA - PEATcosm2014_Bin06_10_metaG | ecosystem: Environmental > Terrestrial > Soil > Wetlands > Peat | place...
CGTCTTCGGCAGGTTGCGCGGCGGATTCCCATTCCCGGCTCACTTCGGGTAGGAAGCCTTGCCCGGACAAGCTGTTCTCGGTCAGAATATCTTCGCCGCGATTTCCGTAGAACCCGATGGCCGAGGCGGAGATGAATACTTTTGGTTTCTGCTCAGCCTGAGCCAGCGCGTTCGCGAGATGCGTGGTTCCTTGGACCCGGCTCTCGCGAATCTTCGCTTTCTTCTTGGCGGTCCAGAGACCAACAATGCTTTCGCCGGCCAGATGGATGACAGCGTCGTATCCTGAAACGATTGCCGGATCGAGCGGGGTGCTTGGATCCCAGGAGACTTCGTTCGCGTCGCGGGGGTGTCCGCGCACGAGTCGCGTAATCTGATAACGGAACGACTCCAGCAACGGTAAGAGCGCGGCGCCGATGGGTCCGGATGATCCGGTCACGAGCACTTTTGGATTCCCAGTCGCCATGGCTAGCCTGCCTTCATCATAGATGCTTGCCGCACGAAGCGAACGCCGGTGTCTTGCACTTCGATTTTCCGCTGAAGAAAAGCTTAGGAGTCCAATTTCCCTCGCTCGAAATGCAATCCTGATTTGCCGCGCCGCGGTAGGTATAATCTTCAATCATCGCTGTGCCGTTCTGGCTGTGGTCTCCGCATACTCGGCTAGGCTTTCTCAATGGGAACATTTCGCCAACAAATCGCGACTAACGTGCTGACCGTCACCAAGTTTCGCGACTTGCTGCAAACCATGCGAGAAAACCGTCCTGGGGACGATCTGGAACTGGTCCGCAAAGCGTATGAATTTTCCCAGAAGCACCATGCCGGCCAGACCCGGGCCTCGGGTGAGCCATACTTAGTGCATCCTCTGGAAGTGGCGTTGGTGTTGGCGGAGATGAAGATGGATCCGGTCGCGGTCTCCGCTGGCTTGCTTCACGATTCGGTTGAAGATACTTCGGTTACTATCGTCGATATCCGGCAGGAATTTGGCGAACAGGTGGCGCACATCGTGGAGGGCGTGACCAAGATCAGTGCCATTGACTTTGCGTCGCGCGAAGAACAGCAAGCGGAAAATCTGCGCAAGATGATGCTGGCCATGGTGGACGATATTCGCGTCGTCCTCATTAAGTTGGCCGACCGACTGCACAACATGCGCACGCTCGAACACCTCGCGCCGGAGCGGCAGCAAAAGATTGCGCGCGAAACGCTGGAAATTTATGGCCCGATCGCGCACCGCCTGGGCATGGGCCAGATTCGTGGCGAGTTGGAGGATCTGGGATTTCGCTACATTGATCCCATTGCCTACAAGCAAGTGCATGACGCGGTCGAGGCTCGGCGCAAGGAGGGCCAACAGTTTCTAGCGAAAGTCGAAGTGACCATTCGCGAAAAGTTGAAAGAGGCGGGCATCATCGCGAGCGTCGAGAGCCGCACCAAGCGCCTCTATAGCATTCACAAGAAGCTGGTCCGTCAACATATCAGCGTGGAGCAGGTTTACGATCTCTACGCGATGCGCGTGATCACGCAGTCGCTGCAAGACTGTTACGCCGTTCTAGGAATCGTGCATAACGTGTGGCGGCCTGTGCCGGGGCGCATTAAAGATTTCATCGCGATGCCAAGGCCGAATTTTTATCAATCGCTGCATACGTCGGTGATCACCGAGCAGGGCGTGTCGTTTGAAATTCAGATTCGAACGCAAGAGATGCATCGCATGGCGGAGGAGGGAATCGCCGCCCACTGGAAATATAAAGACGGCCCCGTCTCGGCGCAGGATGAGCAGCGCCTGGCATGGTTGCGGCAGGTGGTCGAATGGCAGCGGGACGTTTCAGATCCCAGCGAATTTCTTTCGACGCTGAAAATCGATCTCTACCCTGAAGAGGTCTACACGTTCACTCCGAAAGGTAAGGTGGTGGTGCTGCCCCGCGATGGAACGCCGATTGACTTCGCTTACTCTGTACATTCCGAGGTCGGCAACGCCTGTGTAGGGGCGAAAGTCAACGGCCGCATGGTTCCGTTGCGGCACAAGCTGCACAGCGGGGACATCGTCGAGATCGTCACCCAGCCTGGCCACAAGCCCAGTCGCGACTGGCTGGCGGTGGTTAAGTCCTCGCGGGCACGAAACAAAATTAAGCATTGGCTCAATATTCATCAGCGTGAACGTGCGGTTGAAATAGGGCGCAAGCTGGTCGAAAAAGAAGCGCGAAAGTATCGCATTCCTCTGAAGGAACTCAAGGACGAAGATTTCCAACGCGCCGCGTCGGATTATGGCCTGGGCCAGATCGACGACCTCATGGCCGGAATCGGATACGGCAAGTATTCGGCGCGGCAGGTGCTGGCGAAGCTTTCGCCCGCGGCGAGCGCACCGATTCCCGACGAGAACGCCAGCCTGGCTTCAACTGCGTCGAGCGGCGTCGCCAGCGTGGTGCGCCGCGTCTTTGGCGGCGACAATCACAACGCGATTCGGGTCAAGGGCCAGGGTGACTTGCTGGTTTATCGCGCCCGCTGTTGCAATCCCATACGTGGGGAGACTGTCGTCGGCTACGTTACGCGCGGCAAGGGCGTTGCGGTTCATGCCATCAACTGTCCGAATGTGACGAACTTGATGTACGAACCAGAGCGTCGCATCGAGGTTGAGTGGGGACATGAAGATGAAGTGGCGTCGGCTTACCCGGTGAAGATTACGGTGTTCTGCGACGACCGTTTCGGTATGTTAAAACAGATCACCGCCGTAATCAGCGACACCAAAACGAACATCCGCAACATCGAAGCCCGCACCGCGAATGGGCAAGCCAATGTCGACGTCGTCCTCGACATCGCCGACCTCAAGCATCTGGAAAATATCATTAATGGTGTACGCAAAGTGCCGGGCGTACATGATGTGCAGAGATTGCAGAAGATATAGGAGTCATCTATGCGTGAAGTGATTGCCAGTAAAGACGCACCACAAGCGATTGGCCCCTATTCGCAAGCCATCCGTGCTGCGGGATGGGTATTTACTTCGGGCCAGATTGCGATTGATCCAACCACACAGCAAGTCGTTCCGGGAGACGTCACGCCGCAAACCGATCGTGTGTTCAAGAATATCGTTGCGATCTTGCAAGCGGCAGGGACTTCTTTAGATAAAGTGGTCCGCACCACTGTGTTCTTGAAAAACATGTCCGACTTCGCCGCGATGAACGAAGTTTACGGTCGATATTTTTCGGCTAACCCGCCGGCGCGTTCCACGGTTGAAGTGGCGCGATTGCCGAAGGATGTGCTCGTGGAAATCGATGTGATCGCGTTGGCTTGATTGCCGGGATTGTATGACTGCCGAGCACGCGGAGCTCGCCGAGGAGTCTTGCGATAAGACATCAGGATTTACTCTGCGGACTTCGTGCTCTCGGCAGTCAAAGACTAAGCCTTGACGACTTTGCCGCTGCGGATACAGCCAGTGCAGACCCGGATGCGCTTGCCTGCGCCCTTCACTTTGGCGTGAACTGAGCGCAGATTGACATTCCAGCGGCGCCGCGACACGTTGTGGGCGTGGCTGATCGTGTTTCCAAATTGCGGCCCTTTGCCGCAGATTTCACAAACTTGTGCCATAACTAACTCCAGAGATCTAAGAGAGATCGGGGATACTGCCTCGAATCCCTTATTTTAGCCGAAATCCCCGCTTTCGCCAAATCATTTGGTGTCGTTTTTGCGAACTGGCCGATGTTCGCTGGAAATTCTTTCTGAAGACGGCGATTTTTCGTGGCAACGACCGCTTGTCGGCTGGTAAACTCAACTTGTGAGTATGCAAGCGATTAAGAAAAAGTCGATTCTCGAAAACCTCATGGTGCTCGTGCTAGTGGGCCTTCTCGCAGGAGCCGCAGGGGCGGGAGCGGTTGGCTATATTACGGGCCGTTCGACCAGTTCCTCCTCTGCTCCGACCAAGTAATTTGTCGGCTGGCCGACCTTCGCGCTCCTTTCGACAGGCGTCTCCTGGTAATGTCCTCGACCGATCCTCAATCCGTGAAAGTGAATCTTCAGAGTGGAACAGGGGTTGACGTCGTCTGGAGCGATGGTCACGCTTCGCACTACGGCTTCGTTTTCCTGCGCGACGCTTGCCCTTGCGCCATGTGCGACGACGAACGGGGCAAGAGTGGCCGCAAGCAGGGAGAGCCTGCCAAACTTGCTCCTGGGACATTGCCGATGTTTAAGGAAAGAGCGAAGCCACTTTCTGCCGAGGGCGTGGGGAAGTACGCCATTCGTTTCGATTGGAACGACGGCCACGCTTTGGGTATTTATTCCTGGAAGCTGCTGCGCGAATTGTGTCCCTGCGCGGAGTGCAAGTCGACGGCTGAGACGCCGGCTGCGGTTGCGGGCTAGCCTTCACTCATGCAAGAGGGAAAGTTCAGTAGAACCGCGCAGCGAGTCGCAATTCGTAGGGCGGCACATCAGTTGCTTGACCAGCCTAGGGTCTTCGACGATCCTATGGCGCTGCGGATCATCGGCACCGACGCTGCGGCTGAGTTGCGTTCCAATCCTAAAGAGCATCATGCGTTTTCCAGGGCGTTTCGGGCGTTTATGGCGGCGCGCAGCCGTTATGCTGAGGACGAACTTGCTCGCGCGGTCGCCCAAGGCGTGAGGCAGTATGTCGTGCTCGGAGCCGGACTGGACACGTTTGCTTATCGGAATCCATATCCATCGTTGCGGGTGTTTGAAGTGGATCATCCGGCGACACAAGCTTGGAAGCGCGAGCAATTGCAGGCGGCGGAAATTGCTGTACCAGTCTCCATGACTTTTGTCCCGGTTGACTTTGAACGGCAGACTTTGGAAGCGTGTCTTGCGCACTCGGGATTTGATTTCAATAGTCCGGCATTCTTTTCCTGGCTCGGAGTTACGCCGTACCTTACCCGAGAGGCCTGCATGGCGACTCTCGCTTTGACTGCGAAAATGCCTGTTGGCAGCGGGGTCGTGTTCGATTTCGCGATCGATCCTGCTCTGCTGAATGCAGGCCAACGGCAGGCGCTGGCGGCGTTGTCCGAACGCGTGGCCGCGGCCGGAGAGCCGTTTCAGTTATTTTTCGATCCCGGTGAATTGCAAGACGAATTGAAATCTTTGGGATTTCATCGCACCGAGTTCGTTCAGGGTAAAGAACTCAACGCGCGCTATTTTCAGGATCGCGATGATGGTTTGATGGTCCGCGGCGGCATGGGACATTTGATGGGAGCATGGGTGTGAGCCAAAGGCGTTCGGTATGCTGATAAGCTTGCTGAGATGGAATCGCTCGCGCAAAGGCAGATAGACTCGCCGGTCGGCCCTCTGACGCTGGTTTCGTCGCCGAAGGGGCTGGTTGCACTGGAGTTTTCAAGCCGCTCCAAGCGCGCGCCGGGAATCCATTCGGCGGAGGCCCTTAGCCCTTACGTTCGCGAACTTGAGGAATATTTTGCTGGCCAGCGGCGCAGTTTCACTTTCCCGCTCGATCTGCGCGGAACTGATTTTCAGCTTGCCTGCTGGCGCGCTTTGCTCGAAATTCCGTATGGCGAGACTCGTACCTACGCCGACATCGCCCGCTCTGTCGGAAAGCGGAAGGGATTCCGCGCCGTTGGCATGGCGAATAACCGGAATCCTATCGCGATTGTGGTTCCTTGTCATCGCGTGATCGCTTCAGACGGGACGTTGTGTGGCTACGGCGGCGGCCTCGACGTCAAGCGACGTCTGCTTCAACTTGAAGGAGCATTGTCCGCTGACTTGGCGGCGTAGCGGACTATTTGCCCGACGAAATTAAAGAGCGTTCTCGTCCTGTAAAATCACAGTAGCAACTCCGGAGCTTTCTCCCTCATTGTCTTTTCTTGATCAACTGAATCCGCAGCAGCGTGAAGCCGTCGAAACTGTCGAAGGGCCGGTGCTTATCCTTGCCGGTGCGGGGAGCGGGAAGACGCGCGTTATCACCTATCGGATTGCGCATTTGATTGAAGCGCATGGCGTGATGCCGGATTCGATTCTGGCGATGACGTTTACCAATAAGGCCGCTGCGGAAATGGTCGAGCGCGTGGATAAGCTTGTGGGCGGATTGTCCATGGCAAAGCCCGTGATCGCGACGTTCCACTCTTTTTGCGTGCGTGTGCTGCGTCGGGACATTGAGGCGCTGCAGATTCCGTCCGCTGTGCCGGGCAAACCCCCGGTTGGATATACGAAGAGCTTCGTGATTTACGACGAAAGTGATCAGCAGTCGGTGGTGCGATCGATCATGCGGCGACTGGGCATCGACGACAAGCAGACCACGCCACGCGTCGTGTTGTCGCACATCTCCTGGGCGAAAAATCACATGCTCGATCCGCAGGAAGTGTATCTGCAGTCGGGCGATCCTAAGACAGAAAAAGTGGCGCAGATTTATGCCGAGTACAAGAAAGAATTAGCCAAGGCGAATGCGTTCGATTTCGACGATCTGTTGCTCGAGACTGCGCGCCTCCTGAAGGCAGCGCCTGCGGTCCGCGAGTATTACAATCGGCGCTTTCAATATATCCTGATCGACGAATATCAAGATACAAATCGGCCGCAGTATGAACTGATGTTGATGCTCGCTGGCAGCAAGCACAATATTTGCGCGGTGGGCGATGAAGATCAGTCGATTTATTCGTGGCGCGGGGCGGACATCAAGAACATTCTTGAGTTCGAGAAAGACTTTCCCGAGGCGAAGATCATTCGCCTGGAACAGAATTATCGTTCGACGCAGAATATTCTTCAGGCCGCGTCGGCTGTAGTCTCGAACAACATTCACCGCAAAGGCAAGAACCTGTGGACATCGCGTCAGGGCGGGACGAAGATTGGCTACTACGAAGCGCCCGATGGAGAGAACGAAGCGCTGTTCGCAGCGGACTACATTGCGAAGTATCTACGTGAGAGCGGCAGCGAGGGTAAAGCCGCCGTACTTTACCGCACCAATTCGCAATCGCGGTTGTTTGAAGAAGCGATGCGCCGGTATGGATTGAAGTATCACGTCGTGGGTGGGCTGTCGTTTTATGAGCGTGCGGAAATCAAAGATCTGATTTCGTATCTCAAAGTCATTCACAATCCCGATGACACGATTTCGCTCTTGCGCGTGATTAACACGCCGACGCGCGGGATCGGCAAGGCGACGATTGAAATCCTGGAGCAGCTCGCGCTGGAAACAGGGACATCATTGTGGGGCGCCATCCGCGAAGCGATTCGGCGGCAGTTGTTGCCTGCCCGAGCGGCTGCTGCGCTCAAAGTGTTTGTGGATTTGATCGACGATGCACGCGCCATGCTCGCTGGCAAGTTTGCGGATCGGTTGACGGATTCGGCGGAGGGCACGACTGATTTTGTTGGGACGGAAACGACTGCGGTTCCAGAAGCAGACGCTCTGATTGACGACGAGACCGGTTTCGATCCCGACAACTTTGTCTTCGATTTCGGGCCAGACTCGAACGAGGAGAATGCGCCAGAGAGTCCCGCAGCGAAAGAATCGGCGGTGAGTCCCGCATTTCGGGAGCCGGGCGCGGCCGCATCGACCGCGGAACTGCTGAAGTTTCTAATCGACCGCACGCGGTACGTAAAGCTTCTTGAAGAAGAGGACACGCCGGAAGCGTTCTCGCGAGTGGAAAACTTGCGCGAATTGGTTAATGCGGCGATGGACTCGCGCGACCGCGGAGAATCGCTTGATCAGTTCCTCGACCATGCCGCGCTCGTGGCCGATGCCGATGCTTACGATGAGCGTTCACAGATCACGCTGATGACACTTCATGCGGCGAAGGGCTTAGAGTTTCCGTTGGTCGTTTTGGCCGGACTAGAGGAGGGATTGTTCCCGCATTCGCGAACGTTTCTCCATCCCGACGATATCGAGGAAGAGCGACGTCTTTGTTATGTGGGCATGACCCGAGCGATGGACACACTCATCCTCAGCCGCGCGATTTATCGACGACGCTATGGGACCGACCTGCCTGAGGCAAGTGTGCCTTCGAGATTTCTGGAGGAGATTCCTTCGCAGTTGCTGGAAGAGCTCGGGACTTCCAGAGGACGGAGTGCGCGGACAGGAGTGTCCGCGCCTCACGACGGCGACACGTCTACGCACTATTCTTACGAGGACGAAGACCAAAGCATTAGTTGGGCAGGGCGTAACCGTCCCAAGCCGGCGGCGCCGAAGTATTCCGCTCCCGCTTACAACTCGATCGAGAACATTGCGGAGTTTTTTGCGTCGCGGGGAAAGAAGTTTACGGCGCCAAAAGCGATGGTCGAAGAGCCCAAAGGAAGGCAGGGATTCCGTCCCGGACAAAAGGTGAAGCATCCGAAATATGGCGAGGGAACGGTATATCAGCGCGAAGGAGACGGCGCGGAGGCCAAGATTACGGTACAATTTCCTCGCTTCGGTTTGAAAAAGCTGGTAGAGAAATATGCCCAGTTAGAACGAGCTTGAGAGTGATTTGGTAATTTTGTAATTAGTAATTTGGTAAGTTAGAACAGATCAAATTACAAAATAACCCGATTGCCAAATTACAAAATCTGTTCTTAGAAAGCATTCATGGCCAATACAAAAGCACTTGCAAAACCGGAACGTAAGAAAGCCAAGCGCTCTGCGCGCAAGAAGAAGGCGACGGAATCGCCGTTGAAGCCTCGCGAGTATGCTCGCGGTTCGGCCAAGCGCAAGGTGAAAAAGCTGGTGCGAGGCGCGTCCAAGCGGTAGGGTAGTCGTTGTGGAGTAGGCCGGAGGTGAAGTCTTTCCGGCCCGCTAGCGTTTTCGTCAGACCTATACACGAGGCTACTTGGCGCAACTGCCGACGATCTCCGACCCTGGCAAACAGCCGGCAGTGGTGCGCTCGTCCGACTCGCAGATGTTGTGCTGCAAGTCGATCGACAAGCTGATCGAAGAGTCGGAGAATCCCGAGCACCGCCTCAAGAAGACGCTGGGGCCATGGTCGCTCACGGCGCTGGGCATCGGTGCGATTATTGGCTCGGGAATTTTTGTGCTCACCGGCACCGCCGCCGCGGGCGAGCACTTCGAGGCGCCCTCGATTCTGCACGCGCAGGTGCTTGATCTGTTCGCGAATTTTGTGCGCACGGGAAGCACGGCGGGCGCCCTGATGCACGGACGCCCCGCTGCGGGGCCGTCCATCGCGATTTCGTTTTTGCTGGTGGCAGTTGCTTGCAGTTTTGCTGGCTTGTGCTATGCCGAGCTGGCGTCGATGATTCCCATCGCGGGCAGCGCCTACACCTATTCCTACGCGACGCTTGGCGAAATTTTTGCCTGGATCATCGGATGGGATTTGATTCTCGAATACGTGGTCAGCAACGTGGCCGTCGCCGTCGGTTTCAGCGGATATTCGAAGGCGCAGCTAGCCGCATTCGGCGTGAACTTGCCGGACAAGTGGTCGAACCCGGTGTTTGCCGCGGGGCATTGGACAGGCGCGTATTTCAATTTGCCCGGATTTCTGATCGTCTTTATTCTGACGCTGTTATTGGTGCGCGGAGTTAAAGAATCAGCCAAGGCGAACAATATTATGGTGCTGATTAAGATCGGCGCCATTCTGACATTTCTCGTCGTCGGCGGAATGTTGATCAATCCCGCGAATTGGCAGCCGTTTGCGCCCTCGGGTTTTGCAGGGATCGTGACCGGCGGGGCGATTGTGTTCTTTACTTACATCGGCTTCGATTCTGTTTCGACTGCAGCGGAGGAGTGCGGCAACCCGCAGCGCGACTTGCCATTCGGCATTATCGCGTCGCTGGTGGTCTGCACGATCTTGTATATCGGCGTTGCGATCGTGCTGCTGGGCATGATGAAGTACACGACTTTCGCGTCAGGTGAGGCGGCGGATGCGCCGGTGGCTTACGCGCTCAAGATTTTGGGCGCGCATCCGTTTTATCGGTCCGTGATCGTGCTGGGCGCTTTGATGGGAATGATTTCGTCCATTTTGGTATTTCAATATGGGCAGGCTCGCATCTGGTATGCAATGTCGCGCGATGGGTTGTTGCCCAAGTTATTTTCGAGGGTACATCCGAAGTACAAGACGCCCGCATGGTCTACCTGGATTGCTTGCTTCGCCGTCGGAATCCCCGCTGGCTTTGTAGATATTGGCGACGCCGCGGATCTTTCTAATATCGGTACGCTGTTCGCGTTCGTACTCGTGTCGATGGGGGTGATCCTGTTGCGGCACCGTCAGCCGGATCGAAAGCGAGGATTCAAGGTTCCGTTTGTCCCCTGGTTCCCGCTGATATCGGTTATCTTGTGCGCAGGATTGATGACC
>Ga0181525_10004825_pt1 | contig 10210 bp, 5 predicted proteins | sample PEATcosm2014_Bin_48_FD_121100 | JGI IMG/M metagenome (GOLD analysis project Ga0181525, IMG submission 121100) | Peatland microbial communities from MTU Mesocosm Facility, Houghton, MI, USA - PEATcosm2014_Bin06_10_metaG | ecosystem: Environmental > Terrestrial > Soil > Wetlands > Peat | place...
ACCAGCGTGGACGTCTCGTCCTCGGCGATGATGGCGGGGCCCGCGACGGCATGCCCGGGCGACAGGGCATCGCGCCGGTACAGCGGGACCGCTGCCCACTCCCCCGCGGCGAACATGCGCACCATCTCGGCCGCCTCCGGGACGCCCGCCGCGCCGGGCAAGCGGCGTGGATGTGCCATTGGTGTCGCTATAGCAGCACTTACGGCACTTCCATGCGACCGGGAAAGGGATTGAGGGGATGGTGCCGACTGCGGGCGGCTGGCGGGGGTGACCGCGGGGCGGCCGGCGACGGCCGCCTCCACCGAGACCGCCTCCACGACGATGGGCTTGTCCGGCATGAGGAAGGAGAAGCGGGTCAGGTAGGCCTGCTCGAAAGCCTCCGTCATCTCCGCGAGCGGGCCGTAAGGAACCTGGAGCGGGGTGTCCGTGCCGTCGTAGCGGAGGTGGACCCGGCGGGTCACGTCGGCATCGGCGCCGGGCGGGCCGTAGGCGGCGAGCTCGGCGCGGGCCGACTCCTCCAGGTGCCTGAAGACCCCGCCCGCGAGGCTCGCCGCCAGGGCCTGGGTGAGCGGGGCCTCGACGGCGGTCTCGCGCATCGCGATGACGTCGGCGAGGCCGATGCCGTAGGCGGAGAGCGCGCCCGCGAGCGGATGGATGAGCACGCATCTCATGTCGAGCGCGGCGGCCACCGCGCAGGCGTGCTGCCCGCCCGCGCCGCCGAAGGTGGACAGCACGTACCGGGTCACGTCGTAGCCGCGCTGCACCGAGATCTTCTTGATGGCGTTCGCCATGTTCTGCACCGCGATCTCGAGGAAGCCCGCGGCGACCTCCGCCGGGCCGCGGCGGTCTCCGGTCACCGCGGCGATCTGGCCGGCCATCTGGGCGAACTTTGTCCTTGTCGTGTCCGCGTCGAGCGGCTGGTCGCCGGACGGGCCGAACACCTTCGGGAAGTACGCCGGCTGTACCCGGCCGAGCAGGACGTTGGCGTCGGTCACGGTCAGCGGGCCGCCGTGACCATAGCAGGCGGGTCCCGGCGCCGCGCCCGCGGAGTCCGGGCCGACCTGGTAACGGCCGTCGTCGAAGTGCAGCACAGAACCGCCGCCGGCCGCGACCGTGTGGATGGAGAGCATCGGCGCGCGGAGCCTTACCCCGGCCACCTGGGTCTCGTACTGCCGCTCGAACTCTCCCGCGAAGTGCGAGACGTCGGTGGACGTGCCGCCCATGTCGAATCCGATCACCCGGTCGAAGCCCGCCGCGCCCGCGGTGCGGGCCATGCCGACGATGCCGCCTGCCGGGCCGGACAGGATCGAGTCCTTGCCGCGGAATGACGTGGCCTCGGTCAGCCCGCCGTTGGACTGCATGAACAGCACCCGGACGCCGGCGAGTTCGGCGGCCACCTCATCCACGTAGCGGCGCAGCACCGGGGACAGGTAGGCGTCGACCACGGTGGTGTCGCCCCTGGAGACTAGCCGCATCAGCGGGCTGACCTCATGTGACTCACTGACCTGGGTAAACCCGAGCCGTCTGGCGATCCGGCCGGCCCGCTGCTCGTGGTCCGGGTAGCGGTAGCCGTGCATGAAGGCGATCGCGGCGGCGCGGAACCCGTCCGCGTAGGCCAGGCGCAGCGCCCGGTCGACGGCTCCCTCGTCCAGCGGGCGGACCAGCTCGCCGTGGGCGCCGACCCGCTCGGGAACCTCGATCACGCGGTCGTAGAGCTCCCCTGGCAGCACGATGTGCCGGTCGAAGATCCGGGGCCGGCTCTGGTAGGCGATGCGCAAGCCGTCGCCGAATCCCTCGGTGATCAGCAGGACGGCCGGCTCGCCCTTGCGCTCGAGCAGCGCGTTGGTGGCGACGGTAGTGCCGAGCCGCACGGCGGCGATCTGGCCGGCGGGAAGCGGGTCACCGGGCGCCAGCCCGAGCAGCCCCCTGATGCCCGCGACGGCCGCGTCCGCGTAGGCGGGGCTGACCGACAGCAGCTTGTGCGCGGTCAGTGTCCCGTCGGGCCGCCTGGCCACGATGTCGGTGAACGTCCCGCCCCGGTCAACCCAGAAGTCCCACAAGCCGCCCACCGTCCAAGCCTAAGCCGCACCCCGCCAGTCGTAGCGGCCCGGTGGGGCAAGGAGCTAGACGGTCAGCTCGGCGTAGGCGCCGCGCACGTCTTCGGCCGTGATCACGGTCAGGTCGGCGGCCGTGGCCGACTCACCCAGGCGGCGGACGACGCGGACGTCGCGGCAGGCGCAGGCCCGCTCGAAGAGGGAGCGGGCGAACCGGCCGTTGCCGAGGTCGTCGATCCGGCCCGTCAGCTCGGCCTGGGCGAAGATCTGGTCCAGGACGCGGATCGCCTCCGGCTCGAAGTCATCCCCCGCCTGCTCGGCCTGAATGACGGCGATCCGGGTCAGGTCCCTGGCGGTGTAGCTGGGGAAGGCGACCTTGGTGCTGAACCGGGACGCGAGGCCGGGGTTGGAGCGCAGGAACCGGTCCATGTCACCGGGGTAGCCCGCGAGCACGATCACCAGCCGGTCCCTGTCGTCCTCCGCGCGCTTGAGCAGCGTCTGCACCGCCTCCGCGCCGAACGCGTCGCCGCCGGAGTACCCCTCGTTGTGCAGCGAGTACGCCTCGTCGATGAACAGCACGCCGCCAAGTGCGGAGTCGACGAGCCGGTTGGTCTTGATCGCCGTCGAGCCCAGGTGCTCGCCGACCAGGTCCGCGCGGTGCGCCTCGACCACCTCCGGGCGCACGAGCAGGCCGAGCGCGGCGAAGATGCGGCCAAGGATCCGCGCGACCGTGGTCTTGCCGGTGCCCGAGGGCCCGGTGAATACGAAGTGCCTGGCGGGCGGCTGGCTGGCGAGGCCCTGCCGGTCCCGCAGCTTCGCCACCCGCAGCTGCGCGGCGATCGCGCGCACCTGCTGCTTGACCGGCTCGAGCCCGACAAGCTCGTCAAGCTCGGCGATCGCCGATTCCAGCGTCGGAGTGTCCTCGTAGCCGCGCAGCCGCGACGTCAGCTCGGAGAACGCCCGGTCCAGGTCGGCGGCGCCGACCGTGATCAGGTCCTCGGCGCGGGGATCGCCGCCGGCGCTCATCACCCGGACGTCACGCGCCTGCCCGGCCTTCTCGAGCAGCGTCCTGACGAACCGCCCGTTGCCGAGCTCGTCGGTGATCCGGCGGCGGCTCACCTCATCCAGCATCCGCCACAGCACCGGGCGCGCGTCCGGGGCGAGGTTCTCCCCCCGGCCCGACAGCTGCCGCTCGGCCAGGGCGAGCATTTCCTCCGCCGAGTAGGTAGGGAACCTGATGCGGGTCGCGAACCGCGACGCCATGCCCGGGTTCGAGGCGAGGAACGCCTCGGTCTGCTTCTCGTAGCCGGCCAGGATGATGATCAGGTTCTCCCGGTCGTCCTCGGCCCGCTTGAGCAGCGACTGCACCGCCTCCGCACCGAACCGGTCGCTTTGCCCGTCACCCTCGTTCACCAGGCTGTATGCCTCGTCGATGAACAGTACCCGGCCGAGCGCGGAGTCGATCAGCTCATTGGTCTTGATCGCGGTCGCCCCGAGGTACTCGCCCACCAGGTCCGAGCGTTGCGCCTCAACGACGTCGGGCGTGTCAAGGAGCCCGAACGAGTAGAAGATCTTGCCGATGACCCGCGCGACCGTGGTCTTGCCGGTGCCCGGCGGGCCGAGGAAGACGAAGTGCCGCATCGGCTTGTCGCTGCCGAAGCCGGCCACCGCGCGGCGGCGGGCCGCCTCGATCGACACGGCGATCGAGCGGACCTGTTCCTTGACCGAGGCGAGGCCGACCATGGCGTCCAGCTCGGCGAGCGCCTCCTCCGGCGTGAGCTGCGGCTTGGACACCGCGGCGGCAGGCTGCGGCTCGCGGGTCGCGTGGTCGGCGTAGACCTGGGCGACACCCTGCGCGCGGGTGCTGTACTGCGCCGGGGAGTGCCCGCCCGGCCCGGTGCGCGGCGGCGGCCCGGTACGCCTGCCCGGCCCGCCTCCCGGTGGGGTGGCCGGGGGGACGGCAGGCGCCGCGGGCCCTGGGCCCGCGTGACCGGCAAGCGGGCCGTCCGGGCCGAACATGCGGGCTTCCTGCGACCCCTTGGCCGCCCGCCAGCCGATCAGCGCCGCGGCGATCACCCAGATGGCGATCACCGCGAACATCGTGTTCTGCGGCGAGGCCTGGATGATGAAGAAGACGATGGGCAGCGACCACAGCAGCGACCAGGCCACCGTGCGGCACGGGACGAACCACTTGGACAGCGGGCGGACGTTGGCCAGCGCCGCGACGAGGAACGGGGTCGCCAGCATGGCGAGCAGCCAGCCGGGCGGCATCACCGGCACCGGGCGGGTGCCGGGCACCGTCGGGCCGTTCGTGTTCACCCGGTTGATACTGATGAAGAGGTAAAGCCACGCCCAGAAGGCGGCCACGTACAGCGAAGCCATCACGGTGCGGACGCCGCGGACCACGCAGATGGGCGCGAGCAGCCAGGGGAGCAGGGCCACCGAGAGTACCGTCAGCACCGGCCGCAGCAGGAAGGGGGCGCGCCCGATCGCCGCATGGACGCCATCGACCACCGGCACGGGTTCATCCCCCGCTGTACGGACCCTAACGGGTGGCAACATCGTGCTCCCTCGGACAGTGGTAAATCCTTGTATAGCGCATTCGGCCGGGCGCGCGACAGCACGCGCACGGACACGCCGCGTAAATGGCACCCGCTCCGAGCGCCATCAACGGCGAAAGAGGGCAGGTGAGGTGGGAGGGGAAGCCGCGTACGTTCGGGATAGCGATTGTGAATCTTGCTCTTTTAGATGGGGCAGGTGAGGTCGATTTCATCGCGGAGCGGAATCCCGAAATCCCCGGTGCGAGGAATCTCCGGCCGCAGGCGCCGGGTGCGGTCCACCGCGCCCGGGCGGATCGCGGCAAGCCGGAAGCCGCGGCGCTGGTAGAAACGGAGCGCCCCGACGTTGTCGTTCGTCGTGGTGAGCATGACCTGATAGCAGCCTAGGCGCTTAGCCTCGGCGCGGACCGCTTCGATGAGCATCGTGCCGATGCCCCGGTACTGGTCCAGGGCGTTTATGGTGGCGATCTCCAGGGTGCCGTCCCGCACCTCGAACGTCACGAGGCCGGCGATGCGGCCCGCGCGCTCCGCGATGAAGCCTGGCAAGGCGGCCGGGTAGAAGACGCCGTCGTGCACGGCGACTTCTGGAGCACCCCACAACTGGGTTGTCAGCCATTCGACGGTGGGCCGGTCATTCTCTTCCACCGGCCGGATCTCCACGTCCCGCGGGTCCACGTCCATCATTATCGGTGCCTCCGCGTGCGTTACGCGCGGCCCCGGGCAAACCGCCGCAGCCGCCCGGCGACTGCCCGCAGGTCGCCCCGGTCCAGGGCGTAGGCCACCACGCCGAACACGGCGATCGCAAGTATCGTCGCGATGAAGCCCGACCCCACCTCAACGGCATTCCCGCCGGCCGGCAGGACCAGCGTGGCCGCGAGGCCCGCCGCGCCCCCGGCGGCGGCCGCCGCGATGCCGGCGAGGGTCGCGTGACCGAGCCCGGCGACGGCGGCCGGCCCGCGCAGCCGCCTCGTGGCGATGGCCGTCGGGATGGCCACCGCGATGAGCCCGATGCTGGCGGCGAGCGCGAGCGCCTCCACGGTCAGGCGCGGCGGCGCGAGCAGGACCATCGGGAAGGTGATCGCCGCGGGCACCAGCTGCTGAGCCACCAGGGCGACGCCCGCCGCCTTGATCTTGCCGAGCGCGAACAGCACCCGCGACAGGTTGATGACCATGGCCCAGGCGGCCACGCCGGGCGCGTAGAGCAGGAACGCCAGGGCCACCGGCTCGACCTGGTCGGGCCGCTGAGTGAGGACGTGCGCGGCAGGCAGCGTGACCGCGATCATGATCGCGGTGCTCAGCATGGACACGAGCATGACCGCGCGGTTGGCCCCGGCGCTCGTCTTGTCGAACTGGCTGCCTTCGGTCGCCGACAGCACGGGGAAGGCACTCGTCACGATGGCGAGCGGCAGCACGGAGCCGGTCGCGGTGAACACCAGGTTCACGTAGTTGAACAGGACGAGCGCGCCGGTGGTGCCGTGGCCGTTCGCCAGGTCGATGGTGATCACGCTGTAGATGTCGGCGGCGACGAACTCGAGGAGCCCGACGAGCGCGAGGCCGCTGGCCCTGCGGACGACGCCGGGCGGGAACCGCAGCGTGGGCCGCCAGCGCAGGCGCAGCCGCCAGGTCGCGGGCAGCGTGACGAGAACCAGCATGCCGATGTTCATCGTGGTGCCGATGGACAGCACCAGGTTGGCGGCGAGCGGCGTCCTGGCCAGCGTCGCGTTGTGGTCGAGCGACGCGAAGACCAGGTAGGCGGTGATCACCACCACGTTGCCGAGCACCGGGGCCAGGCTGGTGGCGCCGAACTTCCTGAAGGCCTGCAGCAGTCCGAACAGCACGGTGGAGATGCCGTAGAGCAGGATCTGCGGCGCGAACGAGACCAGCATGAACGTCGTCTCGTTGAGCACGTCGCCGTGCGAGCAGTCGGCGCTGGCGTTGACCGGGTTGAGCAGCCCGGCGATCGGGGCGGCGGCGGCGGTGACGGCCACCGTGACCGGCAGCAGGATCAGGACCGACCAGGTCATCAGGGCCGACGATGTTTGCTCGACGTGTGCCTTCGCCTGCGGGTCGGTCGCCGCCCGGCTGGCGGAGCGGGCGAGCACCGGCACCATCGCGCTTGTCAGGGCACCGCCGATGGCGAGCTCGACGATCAGGTTCGGCACCTGGTTGGCCGTGACGTAGGCGGTGCCGAGGCAGCCCGCCCCCACGGTCTGCGCGAAGACGACGGTGCGGCCCAGGCCGAGGACACGCGACAAGGCGGTGAGCGCCGCGACGATGAGGGCACCGCGGGCGATCCCGCGGGCGAGCTTGCCCGGGCCGCCGTCGCTGGCACCATGCTCGGTTCCTGGCGTTTCTAGCGTTACTGGCGTCCCTGGCCGCGAAGGATCGGCAAGGCCAGCCGCATCGGTCTGCACCCGATCACCGCCCCCTCGCCCGATGACATGGCCGCTCCGCACAGGCTACGGCTTTCCCGTACCTTTTGACGGGCTCATCACATCGTTCGGCGAGAGAACCCTCACACTTGTCTATGCGGGCCGCGGAAGTGGCCCGCCCGCCGGGCGGTTACGCCGAGCGGAGCCGCGCGACCTCCCGGGCCGCGTGCGGGTTGAGCTGGCCGCCGCGCGAGCCGGCCAGCTTGGCGGCCAGGTGCTCACCGACCGTCACCGGCCCGTACCTAGCCGGGTTGTCCTCGCTGACGCAGCTGGGCAGGCACTCGATCACCGCGTCCACGTTGCCGTCGTGGAAGTAGGCGGCGGAACGCCGCGGCACGAGGACGCCGTTCTCCCGCGGCGCGGCGACGCGGTGCAGGGTGGAGATCCACTCCTCGTTCGTCCAGCGGGCCAGCGCGTCGCCCAGGTTGACGAGCAGGGCCCCGTCGGCCGGCATGACCGGGTGCCAGTTCCCGTCGGTGCCGTGGATCTCCAGTCCTGGCACCTGGTCGGCCCAGAGGACCGTCACGATGCCGTAGTCGGTATGCGCCCCCATGCCGAGCTGGTCCGGCTCAAGCTGGACGCTGGCATCGGGCAGGCGGTAGTTGTTCATCCGCAGCACGTCGATCGAGTGGTCGGTGAACCGCTCGAAGTAGTCCTCGCGGCCGCCGAGCGCCACGCCGAAGATCCGGACCATCGTCCTGGCCACCCGGCCGGCCGCCGTGAACCACTCGCTCACCGCGGCCTCGAAGCCAGGTACCTCGGCGGCCGGGTACACGTTCGCCGCGTAGATGTCCTCCGGCAGGTCAAGGCCGGGGAAGTCCGCCGTGGTGGTGCCCACGTTGATCGCCTCGAACAGGTCCGCGGCGCTGGCCAGGCCGAGGCTGTTGGCGAGCGCCTCCGCCTTCGGCGGGGTATAGCCGCGGTTAATGCCCGGCGGGCAGCGGTACCGGGACTTGGCCTGCGGGCCGAGGGCGAAGAACGCGTCGGTCGCGCTGGTGAACTCGCTGACGGTGGCGGCGGGGATGCCGTGCCCGGTGATCTGCATGAAGCCGACCGTGCGCGCGGCCTCGTCAACCTGCCGGACGACCGCGGCCCGGGCGGCCGCGTCGGCGTAGGGCATCCGGAAGCTGGAGATGTCGATCAAGGGGACGGTGAGGATGCCGTTGCGCAGCGCGGCTGAGGACACCAGGGGTTCTCCTTGCTGACCATCGTCAAGTGTCGGCTGCGCCACCTGGGGCAGCCATGACAACAGTCAATACGAGCACATCAGGTAACACCAGTGTGCACCACGCCCAGACCGGACGGCGTCCCGCCCGCGCCGAGCACGGCGAAGGCGATCGCCACCGACGACATCGCGGTGCCGAGCAGCGACGCGCAATAGCCGACGTAAAAGCGCCGGAAGTCGCGCTTTCCAAGGACGCCAAGCTTCCCATTTTGGAATTTACTGCGGTAACCCGACGAGCTTATCCCGATTGGTCGCATGCTTTCTAACATGCCAAATAATCACCGGGAAACGCAAAGATGAATCCGCGATGTTTCTCGCGTTACTGCCGCAGTAAATGCGCATTCTCCGGCGATTATGATGGGTGAATGGAATCGCCAGCGCCAGTGGAGTACGCGGTCGCGGTCGACCTGTACCTCGGCCAGGCGCCCACGGTGGGGCTGACCGGCCACGCCCGGATGTCCTACCGGCGGGCGGCGGACGTGTTCACCGCGCTCACCCGCCCGCTGGACACCGCGGGCAGCGGCTGGACACCGCACCAGCTCAGCGGCGCGGGAAAGGCGCGCAAGTCCGGCCAGGCAATGGCGCCGGAATTACGTCACCGCGATCGGGCTGTCACACCCGTCCCAGGTACTCCCACACGTAGAAAATCGTCTTTCCCGAGCGGACCTTCGCCACTAGCTGGTACCCGCCGGCCGAGGACAGGGCAAGGCCTATCGCCGCGTCGTTCGCGGGCGTCTGGTTAAAGCTGAGGATCACCAGCGAGAAGTAGTGCCGCGCGATCGCCTGCTGGTAGTACCCCGGGCTGTTGTCCTGGGTGTCCGACCACTGCCGCCACGACGTGCTCGGCAAGTAGTACTGAAGGACATCGCTGGTCTCCACCAGGAACTGGCCGCCGTGCGCGGTCAGCGGCCTGACGACCTTGACGAGTCCGGTCACACTGGGCCAGTCGATCATGCCCCGTGCCTGGGCCGTGCCCGCCGAGGTGACCGGGATGAGCGCGGCCAGCGACACTGCCAGGGCGACCCGCCTCCGCGCCATCCTGCCCAGCAGGTAGCCGGCCGCGATCGCAGCGAACCAGGCACCGAAGTCGACGTGCTTTTCCAGCGACGTCGCGGTCTGGATGCGGGCCTGGTCAGCGGGCGCAAGCAGCGCCGAGAGCGCGAGGACGGCCAGCAGCGGCACCTGCGGCCACAGTCGGCGCACGGTGCCGACGACAACCGCGGCGACGGCCGGGATCAGCACGACGGCGGTCCACGACCACGCGTCCGCGAAGATCAGCGAGGCGGTATCGGTCCCGTGGGGACGCCCGGTGGTCGTCACCCTGATTCCGGTGAGGTAGCCGGGTCCGCCGAGCGCGAGCAGGACGGCCAGGATTGCCAGCGCGGTTCCGGCGAGGAGGGCCGCGCGCTGGGCAGCTGCCCGCGACCCGGCGTCCGGCCGCGCGCTCAGGAAGGTGACGCAGAGCACGGTGGGGTCGTACAGGGCCGTCGCGTACTTCGTCGCATTGGCCAGCGCGAGGAGGATTCCCGCCGCGATCATCCACCGCGCCGCGGGCTGCCTGCCCCGGGCTCCGACGGCACACCAGGTCGCCGCGGCCAGGAGCAGCAGCGCCGGGGCGTCGTACGTCGCATACGAGCCCAGGTGCATCGTCGGCGCGAGCGCGGCGAAGAGCCCGGCGGCGAAGAAGGCGGCACGGTCGTCCGCAAGCAACCGTTTCGCCGTGCTCCATGCGAAGGACGTCACGGCGAGCATGCAGGCCAGGGATAGCAGCCGCGCCGCGGTTAGCCCGCCGAGACTGTCGGCGATGGCTCCGATCGGCGGGTAGATGACCGGAGCACCGGAGAACCAGGCCTGGTACGGCGGGATCTGGGTGCCGTGCAGCCAGTGCGACCACTCAAGATGACCGGCATTCAGGTACAACGCCTCGTCACCGAACGCGGT
>Ga0181525_10004826_pt1 | contig 10210 bp, 5 predicted proteins | sample PEATcosm2014_Bin_48_FD_121100 | JGI IMG/M metagenome (GOLD analysis project Ga0181525, IMG submission 121100) | Peatland microbial communities from MTU Mesocosm Facility, Houghton, MI, USA - PEATcosm2014_Bin06_10_metaG | ecosystem: Environmental > Terrestrial > Soil > Wetlands > Peat | place...
CGCAAACCCCTGCCCACGGCAGGGAAAGGGAGATCGTCATGCTGTTCTGGCACGTGCCAGCCCCGAACGAGGCCCTGCTCATCTCGGGGTCCAAGCGGCACAAGGACGCGACACAGTTCCGTATCGTCACCGGGCACGGCAGCTTCGTGGTTCCCGTTAAGCAGCGGGCCCGGGTGCTGTCACTCGCCCTGCGCGAGGCGGAGATCACCGAGGAGTGCATCACCAACCAGGGCATCCGCCTGCGGGTACGCGCGGTGGCGGCGTTCAAGGTCGGCGACGACCCCGCGTCGATCGCCAACGCCGCCCGCCGCTTCCTGTCCGAGCAGGACAAGATGGAAACCCTGGTCGGCCGGGTCTTCGCGGGCCACCTGCGATCCATCGTCGGCGGGCTGACCGTCGAGCAGATCATCAGGGAGCGCGACCGGGTGGCCCAGGAAATCAAGGACGGCAGCCACGCCGAGATGGAGAAGCTCGGCATCGTCGTCGACGCGCTGGAGATCCAGGAGATCGAGGACGCGTCCGGCTACATCAGCAACCTGGCGGCGCCGCACGCCGCCGCCGCCGCCAGCCAGGCCAGGATCGCCAAGGCCAAGGCCGACCTGGAAGCCACCGAGCGTGAGCTCGCCGCCCAGGCGATGAAGGCGCAGTACGAGCGGGACATGGCGATCAAGCAGGCCGGCTACCTGGCCGAGACGCAGCAGGCCAGGGCGCGCGCCGAGCAGGCCGGGCCGCTCGCCGAGGCCGAGGCCATGCAGCAGGTCATACAGCAGCAGACCGCCCTCGCCCAGCACCAGGCCGAGCTGGCCGCGCAGCGACTTGAAGCCGATGTGCGCCGGCCGGCCGATGCCGAGGCGTACAAGACGCGCACGCTCGCGGAGGCCAGGCGCGACCAGGAACGCTTCACCACCGAGGCCGAGGCGTTCCGCAAGCGCCAGCTCGCCGAGGCCGACCGCGACCAGGCTAAGCTCGCCGCGGAGGCGGAGGCCTACCGGCAGGCGACGCTCGCCGAGTCCGAGGCCAAGGCGACCAGGCTCCGGGCGGACGCGCGGGCGCACGCCGAGCGTTCCGAGGCCCAGGGGCAGGCGGACGCGAACCAGGCGCTCGCCACGTCGCTGCGCGAGGGCAACCAGGAGCTGATCGCGGCGAGCAGGCTGATCGAGAACCTCCCCGCGCTGGCCGAGGCGGCCGCCCAAGGCCTCGCCGGGGCCAACCTCACCGTGCTCAACGGGACGCAGGGGGTCAACGAGGTGGTGGCCGGCCTGATCGGGCAGGGCATCTCCATCCTCGACCTGCTGAAGAAGTCGGCCATGACCGCTCCGGCGGCCGGCAACGGCACCGGGCAGGCCGCTATCGGCAAGATCGCCTAGCCCGCCAACCCAGGCCCGGACCCGGGTGACGACCGTGTGGATGTGCCATTGGTGTAGCTATAGCGACACCGATGGCACATCCACGCCGAGGCCAAGGGGCACGGAGGGTGGGGCGAGGGGCACGGAGGTTGCGGGGCCGGCCGCTCTCGTTCGGGACAATGCTAATTCTCTTTAAAGTTGATCGGAAAAGAGTGAGAAATAATGTCGTGGGTCCACGGCACTATTGAAGGCATGGCAGACGTTCTTACGCTCATGGCGGTCCATGCCCACCCCGACGATGAGGCGTCAGGCGGCGGCATCCTCGCCGCGTACGCCGACCAGGGCATCCGGGTGGTCGTGGTTACCTGCACCAACGGGGAGTTCGGTGACGCGCCCGGCGGGATCAAGCCGGGACAGGAGGGGCACGATCCAACTGCGGTGGCCCGGCAGCGTCTGGCCGAGCTTGACGAGTCGGCGCAGATCCTCCAGATCAGTGCGCTCGAGACGCTCGGCTACCACGACTCGGGCATGGAGGACTGGGAGTACAAGGCACGGCCGGACGCGTTCTGCAACGTGCCGCTCGACGTGGTATCCGGGCGGATCGCCGAGCTGATCACGAAGTACCGCCCCCAGGTACTCGTCAGCTATGACGACGCGGGCGCCTACCAGCACCCGGATCACGTGCACGCCAGCCTCGCCGCCCAGGCCGCGGCCGCGGCGACCGGCATCCCCGCGAAGGTGTACCTGTCCACGATGAAGGGCTCCAACTGGCGGAAGATCTGGGACGCGCTGCGCGAGGCAGGCGAGGAGGTGCCGAACTGGGACAACGACTCCCCCGAGGCGCAGGAGCGAGCCCGCCGCGCGCTTGAGTCCGAGGCGCGGATCACCAGCACGATCGACATCCGCGCGGTGCTCGACCGCAAGCGGGCGGCGCTGTTCGCGCACGGCAGCCAGATCAACGACTCGTGGTTCAGCAAGCTGCCCGCCCAGGTCGCGGAGCAGGCGTTCGGCTACGAGTACTTCATCAGGATCGCGGACACGACCGGCGCGCCGCTCCCCGAGGACGACCTGTTCGCGGGGCTACGGACCGGGGCATAATTCGTGCCGTGAACGCCCGTGGTGATGGGGATGGCGATGGCGCCGGGCCGCGGGACGCGGCCGGGACCGGCGACCGGGCGGCGGCGGCGGTCGATGAGCTGTACGGCGCCGACCCGGGCTCGTTTACCGGGCGCCGCACCGAGCTCGCCGCCGCCGCGCGCGACGCCGGCGACCGCGCGGCGGCGAAGGCGATCGCCGCGCTACGCCGGCCGACCCGCGCGGCCTGGGTGGTCAACCTGCTGTCCCGCACCGACCCGAGCGGGCCGGCCAAGCTGGCCGAGCTTGGCGCCGCGCTGCGCGCCGCGCAGGAGGCCGGGCACGGTCCCCGGCTGCGCGAGCTGTCCGCCGCCCGCGGCGCGCTGGTCGACGCGCTCACGGGCCAGGCGCTGTCGCTCGCCGGGCTGGCGGATCCGCCGCCGGCGTTGCGGCTTGAGGTGTCGCAGACGCTGACCGCGGCGCTGGCGGACCCCGGGGTCGCGGCGGACTTCGCCGCGGGGACGCTGACCCGGGCGGTGCAGTGGTCTGGTTTCGGTGTGCTGCCCGCGGCCGCCGACGGGACGGGTGAAGCGGCGGCGGAAGACGGGGCGACCGCCGTTCCGCCGCCGGCTAGGGGTGGTGACGAGCGGGCCGTCCAGGGCGGGCGCGACGAGGAGCGGTGCGGCGGAGGTCGTCGCGCGGCGGCAGGCGGAGGAAGCCGAGCGGCTGGCGCGGGAGGCGCGGGAGCGTGACGCTCAGCGACGGGAGCAGTACGAGGAAGCAGAACGTACGGTTGCTTCGACCGCGGCCGCCGCCACCGACGCCCACGCGGCCGAGGACCGGCTTGAACGGGAGGTCCGTGACCTCGAAGACCGGCTCACCAGGACGCGGGCCGACCTCGCGGGGGCGCGGATGCGGGCCAGGCAAGCCGAGACTGCCGAGCGCCGCGCCCGGCAGGCTCTCGACCGGCTCCCGTCCGGCTAGACTCGCGCCCCGCGGCCCGCATCCGGGCGCGCCGGCTAATCAGAACGGCTGCGGATCGATGACGCACAGCAGCCATTCCCGTCCGGCCGCGGCGCGCGCGTCCGGGTGGTCGGGCCCGAGCAGCGCGGTTAGCTCCGCCACCGTCTGTTCTCGATCGGCGGCCGCGCCGGGAATCCCCAGTTCGGCCTGAGTTAGCAGCAAGTTCACGCGGGAGCGAATGGTGTCCGGGTGCTGTGGTCCGAGCACCTCAGCTCGTGAGGCCTCCACCAGTACCTGAAGCTGGGCCGCCTCGGCTGGTTCCCCGAGCCGGGCGAGCACGCTCGCCAGCGTCAGCTTGGCGGCCAGCGTGTAGGGGTGATTCTCGCCGAGCCTGCTCGCAAGACCGTCCACTGCTCGCCGGACATTCTCCCGCGCGGCGGCGTAGTCGCCCTCAAGGCACAGCGCGGTACCGATGTTCAGCAGGCAGATGAGTGAGTGCGGATGGTCAGACCCTAGCCGGTGCTCGTAGGCGGCAAGGACCTCCTCGGCCGATTCGCGCCCGTTCCGCAGCTGGCCAAGCGCCAGGTAGTTCAGCGCACGGCTGAGCCGGGCGGCCACGGCATCGCTGCTCTCCCCGCCGAACGCGCGGCTCAGCCCGTCTACCGCCATGTCCAGGTGGGCCGCCGCCTCCTGAGGGTGGCCAACGCAGCGTTGTGCGATGCCCAGCCATCGGTAGGCGTTCAGCGTGATTCGCGCGTCGTCACCGTACGCATCGTGGGACTGGGTCAGCACGTCCTGCATCATGCGCAGCGCGTCCTGATAGCGGCCCGCTTCCAGCAGGTCGCGCCCGACCGCGGATCCCGAGTTCAGGGTCCGCGGATGACTACGCGGGTACGTGCGCAGCCGCCGCTCCAGGGTCTGCTGGTCGTAGCGGAGCGCCTGCCGGTAGTCTCCGGTCAGCAGGTAGGAGAGGGCAAGGTTGTTCGACGCGTTGAGCATGCCGTAGTACTCGTCGCCGAAGCCGCTGTTCTCCTCCCATGCCTGGTAGGTTTTCTGGTCGTACCGCAGGGCCTGCCGGTATTCGCCAAGGGCACGCAGGTCGGCGGCGAGGTTGCTGCGCGTCTGCAAGGTGTACTGGTGATCGGCCCCCAGTTGTGCCTCTTGCCCGCCCAGGACCTCCTCATCCAAGAGGCGGGCATCTTCGTACCGTCCAAGGTCGCGCAGGATGTTCGCCAGGTTGAACTGGAGCCGGTACAGCTGCTGCCGCAGGACGTTGGTTGCCGCGGGCACCTGCTGCTCAGCCAGCATGGCCGTCCACGCCTCCTGGATCTCCTCCGCGCGGCGGCGCCCGCGCTCCAGGTCGTCGCGCTGGCGGAGGTAGCGCACCCGGTCCACGAGCAGGTCGCGGACTTGCGGCTTGGCGGAACGGTGGGCCTCTGACGGGGTAAGGTGCGGCCAGATCATCCGGTACTGAGACCACATGCCCGGGTCGTCGACGTCACCGTGCGGACGGCCAGCGATGAGGATCTGGTGCACGTCCCGCCGCGCGGCGACGAGCTGCGCCTCGGACATGCGCTGCCTGACGACCTCCTGCACCACCTGTTGCACCTGCATTTGACGGGCGGAATAGTCCACCTTGGTCAGCGCGAGCTGGTCGATCTGCCGGATGAGCCGGTTGATCATCGATCGATCGGTGACGCTCGGGTCGAGTTCCTGCACGGCGTCCGCCATGGCGTCGCTGACGACCAGGTCCAGGCTGATGACCGACGCCATCACGGAGCAGATCGACAGCAGCCGGTAGGCCGCGGGGGACCTGAACTCAAGCCGGTCGAGCAACAGATGCCAGGCCTTCATCACCGTCGTCGGGTAGTCGCCGAGCGGCACCGCCTCCGGCGGCGGCTGCATGTCGAGGAGCCGCAGGTACTCGGTGACGGCCATGTTCTCGGTGGCGATCAGCGCGCCCGCCGTGGCGACGGCGAGCGGTATGTCTTTGAGGGTTTCCGCCAGGTGATACGCCTCATCCTCGGAGATACCAGGCAACCGCCTGCGCAGGTGGTTCACGCTCTCTCCGCGCTCGAACACGGTAAGCGGCATGGTCAGTCCATCGCCCGCGAGCAGATCCTCGCGCGAGGTGAGGAGGACGTGGCCGCCGCCCCTGGGCAGCAGGTGCTGTATGGTGTCGAATTCTTCTTCCTCGGCGTTGTCGTAGACGAGCAGCCAGCGCAGCTCTGACTGACCGCTGAGGTAGTCAAGCAGCCGCCTGGCGACCTCGGCGACGGCGCCCTCCTCGGGCAGGGGCACGTCGTACGCGCTGCGCAGCCAGGCGGCGAGGTCCGCGAGCGACGCGTCGATGTACTGCGGCTGCCCGCAGTCCAGCCACCAGACGACGTCGTAGTCCGCTTTGAAGCGGTGCGTGTACTCCAGGGCTACCTGCGTCTTGCCGATGCCGCCGGTGCCCTGGATGGTCAGTGGCCGCTGGGCCTGGGGGGGACGAGACCGCAGTTGCTCGCGGATCTCACCCAGCACCGCGTCCCGGCCCGTGAAGTTGGCGTTCCGCGCTGGCACGCTCACGATCTGGTCCGGCCAGCCGCCGGGATAGTCCGTCGCGCCGATGCCCGGCTGGTATTCCGGTACTGGCCTGCCGCCGAAGCGGTCGATCAGCAGCTCCACCGCCTCGGCCTCTGGGCGGTCGGCCAGGAAGAGCACGGGGATCTCGTCGAGAAGCCCGGCGGAGGGAATGCGCATGTCCGTGACGCTGACGAGCAGCTCCGGCCGCGTCCCAGGATCCGGGTCGCGCCCATCAAGCTGCCGGAGCGCGAGTTCGGCGAAGTAGAACTCCGACGCCACGGCGATGACCCGCTCCGCCCTCCCGGCGTACGCCGGGAGGGCGGACTCCTCGTCCGCCAGCCGGCCGTAAATCCCCGCCCCGGCAAGCACCGCGACGATCCACTCGGCCCACACCTGGTCCTGCGGGCTGTACTGGATGACAACCTCGGGCGGGTCGCGCGGAACGGTCCTGGCGAACAGGAGCCGGGTCCGTAGCCGCTTCCACTCATCGAGCGGCGGCAGAGCGCTCACCTCGTTGCCGGTGATCCGAGCGACGACCCGCTCATAGGCGGGCAGCAGCGAGTCGCGATCGCCCGGCCGGTCGCCGAAGGCGGCGAGCACCTCCTCGTAGGCGTACGCGGGGAGGTAGGGCACCTGTACCTGGTCCCAGTACCGCTCGCGCTCCGGCTCGGACATGCCCGCGGGCAGCCCGGGGAAGAGGGATTGCGCCAGGCGCTGCCCGGCGAGCACGCTGGCCGGCTGGGTGTGGTCGACACGCATGAGAACCGGCAGGATCGTGATGTCGCGCTCGCTGTAGCCGTGAACCTGCCTGGCTATTCTGGCCGCGCCCTCTATGCCCTGGGCACTCAAGGTAAAGCAGTCCACCACTATGTCCGGCAGGTGCAGCGTGCAGATTTCCGCGATATCGGACAGGCCTGATCTGCCGTCGATCAGTACGTAGTCGTAGGAGTTCTTCAGTTCCGTGCGCAGCGCGTCGAAGAACTCGGCGCCCCCCAGATCGTCGTACAGGGTATCCCAGTCCAGCGAGCTGAGCGCATTGACGTAGACGCCGTTTCCCTGCCTTCCCGGTGTCAGGAAGTCAATGGCGCCGTTTTCCGGGAACTGCCAGTTAACCGGGATCACGTACTGCCCCACCTGACCAACGAGATTGCCGGTCAGGCCGTCCTGGATGAAGTCGATGATGCCAGGCTGGTCGCTGACATCGGGGCTTATGAACGGCTGGAAGAACTTATGTAGACCTGGCGACTCGAGGTCCCAGTCGGCGACCAGTACCCGCTTCCCGTTGGCCGCGAGAATCCAGGCCGCGTTCGCGAGCGCCATGGTGCGTCCGGTCCCGCCCTTGAACGAATAGAACGTTACGATTCGGCCAGCCGCACGCGACTGCCCGGCACTCCCCTCAGGCATCACGCCTCTCCAATGCACTCCCTAATAAATCCGAGGTAACAGCAGTCCCATCCGTTTTTCGCCCTGGCCGACGCGGTCGCATGACCGAACGGAGTGATGTTACCCCGGCCGCCGAGATAACGCATTTATGGTTGTTAACGCTCCGTGGACTTGACTGAGCAGCGGGCAGGCGGGTGAGATTGCGTTATGGGGGATCTTGGTGAGGACCTAAACGGCACGTGACAACTGAAATTATGAAGGCGGCCGATGGCCGCGAGATTGCCGTGCAGGTTTCCGGAAAACCGGCTGGTCATCCGGTGTTCTTTTTCCATGGCACGCCCGGCAGCAGCGTGGGGCCATTGCCCAGGCCCCAGGTGCTGTCCATGATGGGCGTCCGGGTGATTAGCTTTGACCGGCCTGGTTACGGGCGCTCGGAACGGCTGTTCTCCCGGACGGTGGCGGACGTCGTGCCCGACGTGGTGACGATCGCGGACTCGTTGGGGCTGGAGAGATTCGCCGTCGTCGGGCGGTCCGGTGGCGGGCCGCACGCGCTGGCCTGCGCCGCCCAGTTGCCCGACCGGGTTACCCAGGCGGCCGCACTGGTGAGCCTCGCACCCTGGGGTGCCGCGGGACTCGACTGGTTCAACGGGATGGCGGGCTCGAACGTAGACGCCTTCACGGCTGCCGCCTCCGAGCCTGAACGGCTGATCACGCGACTCGTCCAGAATGCCGCCAAGATCAAGGAGAACCCGGCGAGCCACGTCGCTGGCCTTGGCCCGGAGATGCCGGAGCCGGACCGGCGCATGATGGCCGACGCCGACATCCGCCGCCTGCTCGCGGAGAACTTCAAGGAGGCGCTGCGCTACGGCCCCGACGGCTGGATCGATGACGTGCTCGCCTTCAGCTCGCCCTGGGGATTCGAAGTGGCTGACATCAGGGTGCCAGTGCTGCTCTGGGCAGGAGAGATGGACGTCTTCTCACCCGTCACGCATACCCGGTGGCTCGGAGACCGCATCCCGGACGCCCTTGTCCAGATCCAGCCGGAGAGCGCGCACTTCGACGCGCTCAGGGTGCTCGCCGACGTCATGGCCCAGCTGATCAGGCGAACCTAGCGCTGACCCGCGCCGTGGCGGGCGGGGCGTTAGGTGGGCTGGGGCTCAAGGTCCCGGTTGATGAGCGTCCAGCTACGCAGCCACAGCAAGTTGGGGTGATCTTCGCCGAGCACCCGTATCATCCCGGCGGCGACCTGGTGCTGCAGGGCGGTGCCTTCCTCGACGCGGTCACTTGCCCGCAAGGTGGTCGCGAGATTCGCCTGACAGACCAGCGTGTCGGGGTGCATGTCGCCGAGCGTGTCGCGCAGCTTCGCGATCGTGTCCCGCTGCAGCGCCTCCGCATCGCTGAACTGCCCCATGTCATGTAGGCAATTGGCCATGTTCACGGCGCACGACAGCGTGAACGGGTGCTTGTCGCCAAGGACCTCGCGCAGCGACCGGAGGGTGGACTGCGCGAGCATCAGCCCGTCCTGTACCTCACCGGTGCCGCGCAGGTACGTGGAGATGTTGTTGGCCGCTGCCAGGGCAAAGGGGTGCTTGAGGCCGAGGGTCTGCTCGTATGCCTCGAGGACGTTGCTCGCGACGGCATAGGCGGCGGGCTTGTCGTCAAGAGCGGACAGGTCGCAGGCGAGGTTGAGCTGGCACGCGAGCGCGTCGGGGTGGACCGGCGCGAAGTTCTGCACGTACCGCTGGCTGGTTTCCTTGGTGATACGGAACGCCTCGTCGAGCTCGCCGACCTTGCGGAGCGAAACCGCCAGGCTCTTGCCCGTCCGGAGCGTGTCCACCCAGTCCTCGCCAAGGACGTCCGCGTAGCGCTGGTAGGTCTCACGGAGCAGTTCCACGGAGCCCTCGAAGTCGCCCGCCTCGCGCATGTCGCGGGCCAGCATGCTGGCGGAGTGCAGCGTGTAGGGATGATTCTCCCCAAGCACGGACTGCCGGCGGCTCATCGTGTCCTGGTCGAGCTCGCGCGCCTGGAAGCAGTCGCCGACCAGGCGCAGGTCGATGGCCAGGTTGTTGGCTGCCCGCAGCGTAGAGGGCTCGTCCTCGCCGAACAGCTCCTTGAAGCTCTCGTAGGTCTCCTTGTCCATCTCCAGCGCCTGGTGGAACTGGCCCAGCCCGCGCAGGTCGCCCGCGATGCCGCCGGCCGTCTGCAGGGTGTGCGGGTGCTCGTCGCCGAGCACCTCGCGCTGCCTGGCGTGGACGTCGGTGTCTTCCGCAAGCGCCTCCGCGTACCTGCCCTGCGAGCGGAGCACGTTGGCCAGGTGGAAGCGCAGGTACAAGGTCTGCCGGTCATCCGGCCCCAGCCGTTCCCGCCACTTCTCTTCCAGCCGGCGGCCGAACGCGAGCGCGGCTTCGAACTCACCACGCTTCCACAGGTAGCGCACCCGGTCGATCAGCAGCTGGCGGGTGTCCTCCTCATCGCAATCCGCCGCCTCGGATGCACCCAGGTGCGGCCAGATCCAGTCGTAACGCGGCCAGTTCTCCGGGTCGTCGATGTCGCCCTGGCGAGGGCGCGCGCCGACGAGCACGCGGTGCACCTCGTGTTCCGTGTCCTCCCAGGTATCCGCCGCCTCCAGCTGTGCCCGGATCACGGCCTGGATGAGGCGGTGTACCTGGATGGAGTTGTTGCCCCTGTCCACCTTGGCCAGCGAGTACCTGGCGATCTCCCTGATGAGCTGGCCCAGGATGATCCTTTCCTTCAGCCGTGGGTCGAGTTCCACCAGCGAGCTGATCATTTCATCGCTGTAAATCAGTGACAGCGAGATCGGTTCCGGCGCGAAGTAGGCGCACAGCTCCAGCAACCGGGCCGCCGCTGGAGACTCC
>Ga0181525_10004828_pt1 | contig 10207 bp, 7 predicted proteins | sample PEATcosm2014_Bin_48_FD_121100 | JGI IMG/M metagenome (GOLD analysis project Ga0181525, IMG submission 121100) | Peatland microbial communities from MTU Mesocosm Facility, Houghton, MI, USA - PEATcosm2014_Bin06_10_metaG | ecosystem: Environmental > Terrestrial > Soil > Wetlands > Peat | place...
GGCGATCCGGAATTCTGGACGCCAAAACCGCCAGCGACGATGAAGGTCGCTGCCAAAAAGAGCGGAAAGAACAAGCCTGAACAGTAACCTTAGAAGATGAACAACTAGCGCCGGAAAATTGGGGTTGACAGCCAATAAATAACGGATGTATAGAATGTCTTTCACATTTTGCGAATTCTTCGAAAAGCCCTCTTTCGGCGCTCCCAAGTGAGAAGAGCGAAGCTCTGTCCACACGTGGCGAGACAATGCTGCAGTCCAAATTTAGAGCGGCTCTCGGTGTCGCCTTATTGAAAACAAGCGTGGACCTCACCTCCGGAACGCCGCGGAGTTCAGGTTGGGCCAGGCTGAGCCCAGCTTGTGGTTTCTCAAACCATGTTGCCCAAGTTACCCGATGCACCTGTGCGTGAAGTAATCGACGACTATTTCGGCACCAAGGTGTCAGATCCTTACCGGTGGCTCGAGAATTCTGGAGACCCCGAGGTAATTGCCTGGATGAAGGCACAGAACAAGTACGCGCGCGCAGTACTTGCGAATATCCCCGGCCGCGATCGATTGTTGGATCGCATCAAAGCGCTGGACCGCGCAGGCAGCGTAGTTTCGGCGTTGAAGGTCTTGGGCGAACACTACTTCTACATGAAGGCCGATCCGGGATCCGACATTTACAAACTCTACGTGCGGGACAGGCTGACCGGAGCAGAGCGACTGCTGGTAGATCCTGAGAACATGAGTACCGATCCGAGCACGCATTTCTTCGTCGATTACTTTCAACCCTCGCTTGACGGGAAGTATGTTGCGTATGGGATTTCTCGTGGCGGATCGCAAGACAGCATTTTGCGTATCGTGGAGACTGCGACCGGAAAAGTTTTGAGCGATGCCATCGATCGCGCCCGGCTGGCAAGACTTAGTTGGCTGCCTGATGGCTCATTTTTTTACACGCGTACTCCAAAGCTACCCCCAGATACGCCACCGAGTGCAAAGTATCAGAAGGGACGTACCTATCGCCACGTTTTGGGCGGGGATCCCGATAAAGAAACGGCCGTTTTTGGGTATCAGGTGTCTCCCGATGTGAAGGTAACGGAAACGGATGTGCCCGCGCTTTACTACTCCGCAGCGGCCCCAAATTACCTGGTGGGGTTGATCATGCATGGAGCCAAACGCGAGTTTGATGCGTACACGACGATGTTTCTGAAGAACGACAGTACGAAGCTGGTGTGGAAGAAAGCCGTCGATGCAGTTGACGAAGTTACCGGCTATGACACCCATGGAGACAGCCTCTTCCTGCTTTCGCACAAAGACGCTTCCCGCTTCAAGGTTCTTCGAACCAGCCTGGCGAATCCCGACTTGGCCCATGCTGGCCTGGTAGTCCCAGTGAGCGAAAGAGTGGTTACCGGCATCTTCGCCGCTCGAGATGCGCTCTACGTGCAAGAACTAGACGGTGGCATCGGGCGGATGCACCGTCTATCTTATGAGAACGCCAGCCTTCATCCGGTAAAGCTTCCTTTTGACGGAGCGATTCGGTCAGTGACGACCAATCCTATCCAGCCTGAAGCCTGGCTGGAGCTGACTTCGTGGACTAAGTCGCCGCTGTGGTATGAGTTGGATGCATTGTCCGGCCAACTGACTGATACCGGTCTGGTACAGCAATCTCCTGTAGATTCTGGCTATTCGCAGATTGAGTCCGCAGAGGTCAATGTCAAGAGCGCAGACGGTACCATGGTGCCGCTCTCGATTGTTCATCAACAAGGAATGCCGCTGGACGGGTCACACCCTACATGGCTGCAAGCTTTTGGCGTATACGGCGCGCCCCTCGAGCCGATCTTTCGTCCGACGCTGCTGGCATTTTTTGAGCGTGGCGGAGTTTTTGCGGTGGCTCACGTTCGGGGTGGGGGAGAATACGGGGAGGAGTGGCATCTTGGTGGCTGCATGCAGACCAAGCAGCACTCGGCTGACGACATGCTGGCTGCCGCCACGCATCTGATCGAGCACCGATACACTTCACCACTACGCCTGGCGGGCGAATGCACCAGCGCGGCAGGAGTGACTGTAGGAACAGTCATTAATCAGCGTCCCGAGTTGTTTGCCGTGGCGCTCATTCTGGTAGGCCAGTCTAACCCGTTGCGTTCCGAAACCATGCCCGCCGGGCCAGCCAACACTTCGGAGTTTGGAACGGTCACGGACTCACGCCTTTTTCCGGCGCTGTATGCGATGGATCCCTACCAACACGTAGAACCGAATACACCTTATCCGGCAGTACTTCTCACAGCGGGTGGTAACGATCGCCGTATGGAGGCCTGGCAGGCGGCTAAGATGACCGCACGTTTGCAGGCATCCAGCAACAGCGGCAAGCCTGTGCTGCTGCGCATCGAGTACGATATGGGCCATTCCTCAAGCCTCTGGGCCGGATTCGGATCGACAAAAACTCAGCGGAACGAAGAACTGGCAGATGAGTTGGCCTTTATGTTCTGGCAAATGGGAGTGCCCGAATTTCAGCCTGGCAAGCAGGAAGGTCAGTTCGCGGCCCGATAGGTCTTGCGCGGCGCGTGGCCGCTTCGACGCGAAAACAAAATTTCGCGGAAAGTTTCAGCGCCGCAATTAGTCCGCTGCAAAGCACGATTTTAGTGTAAGCGAGCAGATTCGTTCTGTTAGAATTCGGGGTCTGTTGCATCGATGGGCGGCGGTGGAACAGAAACTGTGGTTTGGAGGTGTGTACCCGCCGATCGCCATACTACTGAGAAAAGTCGACGAGGCTCATGACGATCGCCTGTTGCGGAGGGTTCAGATACAGGCCCGATAACATCGGTCGTCTTCTCCAAAAGAGAAACAGAAAAGTCATCGTGCTACGCGGTCCCTTGATGTCCCATCTGGCACAGAGGGTGGAGAGACCGATTCATGCTCGGTGCTGCCGTTTAGCTGCAAACATAAGTCGAGCGCTATCCTTCGTTATCGTTATCTTGCTCATAGGTTCATCGGTGGCTGGAGCGCGTGTCGTCCGGGTAGAAATCACCGAACGCGCCGACGTTTTGGGTGGAAAAGCGTGGGGTACGATCGGGGCGTACGAGAAGATCGCAGGTCGCGTATATTTTGCGATCGATCCCGGGAACTCGCACAACGTGCAGATCGTCGACTTAGATAAAGCTCCGCGTAATGCGCGTGGTGAAGTGGAGTTCAGCGCTGATTTCTATGTGCTTAGCCCTAAGTCGGGAGGCAATCGATCGTTACTGCTGGAACTTCCTAATCGTGGTGAGAAAGCCTTGCTTCCGCTTCTGCAGGGAGCAATGCGCACGAGCGACCCAAGCAAAGAGTCGGAATTTGGAGACGGCTTCTTTCTCAAGAAAGGTTACACTCTCGCCTGGATTGGCTGGCAATGGGATGTTCGCGACGGCGCCGATTTCATGCGGTCGTATGCGCCTATTGCTCATCAATCGGACGGCGCCAGCATTCATGGATTGGTGCGAGCTGATTGGACGCTCGCCGAGCGACGGGATGAATGGCCGCTGGCGCATGTCATCGTAGGCAGCATCGGCGGCACGGGTTATCCTGTCTCGGATCCATCCGACCCTGCCAATGTGCTCACGATGCGGGATTGTCCCACCTGTCCGCGCCATCTTATCGCGCGCGCACAGTGGCAGTTTGCTCACCAGGATCAACACGGAGTTGCCCCGAATGACCGGTTTATCCGGCTGGACGGTGGGTTCGAACCGGGCAAGTTGTACGAGCTTGTTTACGCGGCGAAAGACCCAGTGGTCGTCGGTCTCGGTCTTGCCACGGTACGGGACTTCGTTTCGTATGCAAAGTACGACCGAAATGCCGTTGTGCACTCAGACCGGGTTCTTGGCGTAGGGATTTCACAAACTGGAAGATTCCTTCGGCAGTTCCTGTGGCAAGACTTCAATGCTGATGAGTCAGGACGAAAGGCGTTTGACGGTGTGCTCGCGATGGTCGCAGGCGCGGGGCGAGGTAGCTTTAACCATCGTTTTGCCCAACCCTCTCGCGATGGAGAGACAACTTCGTCCCTGTTCTATCCCACAGATTTGTTTCCCTTCAGCGATCTGCCGGAGTCCGACTCCGTCCTTCGACAGACGGCGGGACTGCTCGACGCAGCGCGGCACTCGAAAACTACACCACGCATTTTCTTCGTGAACGCATCCCACGAGTACTGGCAACGGGCTTCGTCCCTCATCCACACCAGCGTAGATGGAACCACTGACATTGCGCCGTCCAAGGACGTGCGGATCTATTTTGCCGCCGGCCAGGGGCACGTGCCGACAAGGTTTCCTCCGCAGATTGGCTCTATTCCGGAGTTACACGGCCAGCAGAAGAGCAACGCGGTGCAATGCATCTGGTTGTGGCGGGCACTGATCAGCGACATGGATCAGTGGACAAGGGATGGTACTCCGCCTCCTCCCAGCAACTATCCGCATATCAGCGATGGAACCCTGGTGGCGCAGCATGATCTGACTTTCCCGCCGATCCCGGGCGTGATGCTACCGCTTGCGCCGCTCGGCGCTTATCGGTTGGATTTTGGCCCTGAGTGGAAACAGGGCATTATCACCCGTGAACCGCCGGGAATCGGAGCGGCGTATACCATCCTCGTGCCTCAGGTTGATCGGGATGGCAACGAGTGTTCAGGAATTCACCTACCCGAACTGCAGGTTCCACTGGCAACTTACACTGGTTGGAACTTGAGAGATCCCAGTCTGGGGATGATTGGATACACCATCCCGTTCATTGGAGCTTACATCCCTTTCTCCAAGACGGCAGACGAAAGAAAACGCCTAGGTGATCCGCGGTTGTCTATCGCAGAACGATATCAGACCATGGATGACTATATGCGTTTGTACCGCGAAGCAGCGGAAAGGCTAGTAAAGGATAGATTTCTTCTTCCAGAAGATATGTCTACAGTTTTGGAGTTCGGAAAGATGGAGTGGACATTCGCAGTCCAATGACCTGAGATTCCTGGCTCCAGTTCAACCAATAGGCCTCGCTCCAACAACTTGCTGCTGCGGTTTCCTCATCGGCCTTCCATTCAATCGCGAACACACTCGATGTGTGACGAGCTTTCGTCTCTTGCATCCTGGCTTAAGCCCACGAAAGTTGGCACAGGGGAGATTAGAGGTAGACGCAGCCAGAACCCAAGCCGGTCTCCACGAATTTGATGGCATAACTCTTTCGACAGTTCGCTATCTATCACAGAATCATTAAACAACTTCATTTTCGAAGGCCAAAGAAGCACAAGCTTTGTTTTTGGCTCATACGGGAAGAGGAGAATTTCTTCAATGAACTCAGAAAAGCAGCAGAACGTTTTCGAGCAGCAAGTTGCGGTGTTGGGAGCAACCGGGATGGTGGGCCGCCGTCTCGCGGGCTTACTGCTGGATCATCCCTACTTCCGACTGACACATGTTGTCGGCAGTGAAGCAACGGCGGGTGCCTCGTATCGTGCTGTGTGGGAGCAGAAGGAGAAGGAACTCCAACAGCACTATGGTTCCTTTTGGAAACCACATCCGGCTCCTGAGGCCATCGACGGAATGCGTGTCTCATCCTTTGAGGAATTGCTGCAATCGGATTGCCCTCTGATTTTCTCCTCTGTCCCGTCCAGGGCGGGAGAATTCGAAGAGAAACTGCTCCGAGACGATCGTCTCGTGTTTTCCAATAGTCCCTATCGGCGATTCGATCCCGACGTTGCTCTCGTGGTAGCCGAGGTGAATGGAGACAAAGTTGCTGACGCACGGTTGGTAAAGAATCCGAACTGCGTGACATCGGGTTTGATTCTGGTCCTTGCAGCTTTGGCACCGAAATACGGCCTACGAGAAGTGGTCGTTACAACTTACCAGTCTCTTTCGGGACGTGGCGACCGCAAATATGAGTTGGATCTCGTCCTCGGCAATATTTATCCGCTCCACAACTCACCGGAAAACACTGAGGAATATATCCGCCAAGAAGTCAAGAAGATATTGGGCGGTTCATTTCTGCTTTCCGTCACTTGTAATCGGACTTGTGTACAGGAAGGTCATTTTGTTGAGGTTCGGATTAAGACCCGTAACAAAATAAATGATATTAGCGAAGTCGATGATACGTTGTCTAACTTCAACCCTCTGGGGCATCTGCGACTCCACTCCAGCTTACAGGCGCCGATTAGCGTCCTGAAGGAAAATGGGAGACCGCGTCCCCGGCAGGATGCCTATTATGCTGAGGGAATGGGCGTTGTTGTTGGTAACCTCACAAACGCTGACGAGGTATTCGACCTGCGGCTGACGTTTGTTGTAAATAATCTGATCCGCGGTGCAGCCGGCGGGGCCCTGCTCAATGCTGAGTTGTGGAGAGTGAGCAATACGGTCGCCGCCACTGCGGCTGCGAGTTAGCGAATATTATCCGAGGGTTAGTCAATGGGTCAGGACCAAGCCAGGCCCGGACCTCAGTCGATCGATCAGGGTCTAGCGGCAAAATCTTATGAGTGGCCGATCTCGGAAGACTAAGTTATGACCGTAGCAACAATCCGACACCTCCTCGACGGTAAAGTAGCGCTAGTCACGGGAGCAGCTCGAGGCATCGGGAAGGCGACGGCAGAATTGCTGGTCAGTTGCGGGGCTCAGGTTTTGATGACTGACATAGATGGCGATGCATTGAACGAGGCATCCGCCGACATTGGCGAACGAGAAAAAGGAGTCGAAGTGCTGATGGGCGATATCACTGATCCCGAGTTTCCCGGAAAGGTAATCAGCACCACGCTTGAACGTTTCGGAGGGTTGGACATTGTAGTTAATAATGCCGGTTACCCGTGGCCCAACGCTGTCCACGAAATCACCGACCAGCAATGGTGCGCCATGCTTGATTGTCACCTCACGGCTCCTTTCAGAATTATTCGTGCAGCAGCTAGTGTTTTGCTTGATATCGCAAAGAGGGAGTCGGCTGCGGGCAGCGTACGGTCACGAAAAATTGTGAATGTCAGCTCCGCTGCAGGAACACGGGGGATTGCGGGGGCTGCAAACTATGCTGCGGCTAAGGCTGGGGTAATTGGCCTGACCAAGAGCTTGGCTCGCGAATGGGCGCCGTTTAATATTCAGGCGAATGCCGTAGCTTTTGGTCAAATCAGCACACGCTTAACTGGTCCTGTCGAGGACGGTGTGAAGATTAAGCGAGAAGGTACTGACATTGCTCTCGGCATCCCTAGTCACGGACGTAAGTTATGGAGCGAAATGCATCCGATGGGTCGTCCAGGCACAGTACAAGAAGCAGCCGGCGCAATACTGTTTTTTGCTTCACCCTTTTCTAATTATGTTTCGGGACAGGTGCTCGAAGTGACCGGAGGAATATAGTGCCGGCATGAGTACAGACAGATGCACGCTCGCTGAGCGGTCGTTAGGTCTCAGTCAGGAAAAAGAATTAGGAGGTTTGCTTTTGCCAGTTCAAACTTACTCTCTCCAGGGTAGAACGGCTGTGATCACTGGAGGCAATCGTGGCATCGGCTTCGCCCTGGCGCAGGCGCTGGTCGGGGAAGGTTGCCATGTGGTCATCGCGGGACGTGATACGGAACGTCTCAAAGCTGCCCAACAGGCTTTGTCCGTCGGCTCCGCCGAGGTCGAGGCCCTCAACGTTGATCTCTGTGATACTGAGGCAGTACAGAAGTTTGCTGCCGCTATCCAGGCACGCTATCCAACGGTCGACATCTTAGTAAATAGTGCGGGGGTCGCGCACCTGCCCGCCCCAGTTGTTCAATTCTCAATTGAAACCTGGAAGCAGGTAGTGGATACCGACTTAACCGGAATGTTCTTGTGCACACGTGCGTGCCTGCCACTGATGCCCGCAGGCGGGACAATCGTGAATGTTCTATCCATCGCTTCGATCCAAGCTTTCCCGTTCAATTCTGCTTACCATGCCTCTAAATACGGCAGCTTGGGGTTTACTAATTCGTTACGGGAGGAGCTCCGCGGGCGCGGCATTCGTGTCGTGGCTCTATTGCCGGGCGCCGTTGATACTGAGATGTGGAATCAATATGGATCAGGGGTACCCAGGGAGAAAATGTTATCTCCGGCTACATTGGCAGAAACCTTTCTTCATGTTGTGACAAGGCCAGCCAAGTGCACGATTGAAGAGATCAGAATTGGTCCTGTGCTGGGGCTCGGCATCTTTGCTGCCGAAAGCTCAAGCAACCAGGAATCACGGAAGGCTTGAGCTGTTTTGGTCTTCGATGTTGAGCACTGCGCGGAGCCCGAGGACTCGGGGTTGCGGTTCTGCAAATCGAGTGATAGCGGACTCACCGCCGTCATCAACTCCCGTCAGATTTGGACCTATGAGAGACCACATGCTCTTGGTTATTCGGGTCTCCTTCTAAGATTTCGTAATGGGCGCTAGTCGAAGTGAATCGGGATTGCCGACCGTGAAAGACCACTCGCAGCGTTGCGAGCCAGCGTGGATTGAACATCTCTCGCCCACTAAAACGCCCTCGCTGCGGCTATTTTGTTTTCCTTATGCTGGCGGAAGCGCCGATATATACCGATCGTGGCGTCGCTTTTTGCCCGAAGAATTGGATGTCTGTTTAGTGCACCTGCCAGGCCGTGGCGGGAATATAGGTAAAAGGCCATTTACGCGCTTTCCTGCGCTTATGGAGGAAATCGCTGACCGCATATCCTTTCTCATCGGTATTCCGTATGTCCTATATGGGCACAGCATGGGTGCTCTCATCGGCTTCGAACTGGCGCGGGAACTGCGCCGAAGACAGGGCGCCAGCCCCCAACACATTTTTGTGTCATCCTGTAGCGCTCCCCAGCAAGCCAGGAAAGAGCCAATAACATTTAACCTCCCCAAAGCCGAGTTCCTCCGGGAATTAGGAAGGCTCAAAGGTACACCCGCAGAAGTACTCGAGAATCCTGAACTGATGGAATTATTCATGGATGTGCTCAGGGCAGATTTTGAGATGGTTGAGACCTACGAATACATTCCTGGTGAGCCGCTGTCCTGCCCCATTACTGTCTATGGTGGGCTCGCCGATGACAATGTGTCGACTGAAGGATGCCAGGCCTGGAAACAGCAAACCTCAGCCATTTGCAAGGTGAGAATGTTCAAAGGGGATCACTTCTTCATTCGCAATCTCGACCAGGATTTCACCCATATTTTACGAGCGGACATCCTGCAAACATTTGAGTCCATCGATAGGCAAGTCAAACATTATCCTAAATTGACACGAAGATGACGTTCTTGTGGCGTAACCATGTTCGAGTAAACTAAGGCTTCATGATTTTGGGCCCCCTCGCGGGAGTCCCTTTACACTTTCAGGAGAACACTTACGGCAACAGCATCCATGATCGAATCGCTTCAATTTCAGGCTGAAACCACGCAGCTCCTCCACCTGATGATCCATTCTCTTTATTCGCAGCGAGAGATCTTTCTGCGTGAGCTGATCTCGAACGCTTCCGACGCTCTGGACCGGTTGCGGTTCGAGGCGCTAACTAATCCGGAACTGGTTGCCATGGACCACAAATACGAGATCCGGCTCAAACCCGATTTGGCGACTCGGACCCTGATTATCTCGGATACCGGCATTGGCATGAGTCGCCAGGAGCTTATCGATCATATCGGGACGATTGCCCGCTCCGGAACGCAGGAACTGCGCAAACGCGTGAAAGAGTCGCAATCGGCGGAAGCTTTGGCTGAGCTGATTGGACAATTTGGAGTCGGTTTCTATTCCGCGTTTATGGTGGCGGATAAGGTGAGCATCGTCACTCGCCGCGCACGTGAAACCGGTGCCACACGGTGTGAATCGTCCGGAGATGGCAGATATACCCTGGCAGAAGCGGAAAAGGCAAGTTGCGGGACAGAAATCACTCTCCATCTGAAACAGCCCGATGCCGAGAACGGGATTGAGGATTACACCGACCGCTGGAAGCTGTCCATGATCGTGCATAAGTACTCGGATTTCATTGCTTATCCGATCATCTATGAAGGTCCAGCGCAGGAGCCTGGCGTAAAGGAAGACGAGACCAACGACATCAAGATCGAAACCAAAACACTGAACTCCATGAAGCCGATTTGGACGCGCAGCCGTTCCGAGCTGAGCGAAAGCGACTACAACGACTTCTACAAACATGTCTCCAACGACTGGACCGAGCCGCTCAAGGTTCTAGCGCTGAAAGCTGAAGGGACCTCTGAGTATGAGGCTTTGCTCTTTATTCCTTCGCAAGCACCATCCGATCTTTTCTACCATGCTGCCGAA
>Ga0181525_10004829_pt1 | contig 10206 bp, 8 predicted proteins | sample PEATcosm2014_Bin_48_FD_121100 | JGI IMG/M metagenome (GOLD analysis project Ga0181525, IMG submission 121100) | Peatland microbial communities from MTU Mesocosm Facility, Houghton, MI, USA - PEATcosm2014_Bin06_10_metaG | ecosystem: Environmental > Terrestrial > Soil > Wetlands > Peat | place...
ACGGCGGGCGGCGGAGCATCGGTTTGATAAGGCGCGGGCTGAGGCGATCCGGCTGAATGCCGAGGCGGAGCGGGCCGGGGCCAAGGCGGCGGCGGCGCTGGCGCTGCGCGACCAGTTGGCGGCGGAAGCCAGCGAGGCCGAGGCGGCGTTCGCCCAGGTGAAGGCCAATGCGGCGCAATTGCCGGATGTGAACGCGGCGCGCGCGGCGGTGGAGAAGGCGCGGGCGGCTCTGGGCCAGGCGCGGCTGGCGGAAGGCGCGGCGCGGCAGAAATTTGAGTCGCTGCGGGCGGCGGAGGCGGCGCGGACGGTGCGGCTACAGACGCTGGGCAAGGAGATGGGCGACTGGCATGAGCGGGGCCGGGATGCGAATGATCGGCTGACCGATTTGGCGGCGCGGCATGATGAGGCGCTGGGGACGATTACGGCGCTGGAAGCAGCCCCCCAGGCGGCGGCAGCGGCGCGGCGCGAGGCATTAGACGGCTTGTCTGCGGCGGAAGCGACGCATCGGCGGGCGGCTGAGACGCTGCATGTGGCGCAGAAACAGGCGGATGAGGCGGCGCGCGGGGCGCGGGCGGCTGAAGGCGCTCTGGGGGCAGCGCGCGAAGCGCGGGCGCGGGAAGAAGGGAATATTACGGCGGCCAACCATGCCTGGGGCACAGTGGCGGAGCGGATCCTGGAGCGGCTGGGGGCGAACCCGGTGCTGCCCGATCCGCCGGCGGAGCTGAGCCCGGAGATGGAGGATAAGGCGCGCAAACGCTGGGAGAAACTGATCCGCGAGCGCGAAGAGATGGGGCCGGTTAATCTGCGCGCTGAGCTTGAAGCGGGGGAGGCCGAGGAGGCGATTGCCACCATCGAGCGCGAACGCGATGAGATTACCTCGGCGATTGCGAAACTGCGGGGCTCCATCGGGCATTTGAACCGGGAGGGGCGCGAGCGGCTGTCCGCCGTGTTTACGGAGGTGGACCGGCATTTTCAGGCGCTGTTTGCGCGGATGTTTGGCGGCGGCAAGGCGCATCTGGCGCTCGTGGGGTCGGATGATCCGCTGGAAGCTGGGTTGGAAATTTACGCGCAGCCGCCGGGCAAGAAGCTGAGCACGCTGTCGTTGCTCTCCGGTGGGGAGCAGGCGTTGACGGCGCTGTCGCTGATCTTTGCGGTGTTCAAGTGTAATCCGGCGCCGATTTCGGTGCTCGACGAGGTGGACGCGCCGCTGGATGATGCCAATGTGGACCGGTTCTGCACGCTGCTGGAAGATATGGTGCGCGAGACCGGGACGCGGTTTATGGTGGTGACGCATCATCATTTGACCATGGCGCGGATGGACCGGCTCTACGGCGTGACCATGCAGGAGCGGGGGATTTCCCGGCTGCTCTCCGTGGATTTGGCGGCGGCGGTGGATATGGTGGAGCCAGGGCACGCGATGGCGGCGGAGTGAACAGTTTTAAGTAAGGCCAGGGGGCGCTGCCCCCTGGACCCGAGCTCAAGGGCTCGCCCTTAGAACCCGTTTTGATACGGGGGAAATATGTTCCACGTGGAGCATTTTGCGCGAAATGGCAGGTAAGGCGCTGTTCTGGCTTGGTTTTTTGAGGCGGGCGCCCCAGATTGGTCGGGTTCGTTTTGGTTTAGTTCTGAAATAAAACGTGATCGCGGCGATTGTGTAATAAATTGCTTGCACAGGGGGGGCGGATTGCGCTTATCGGGGCGCGTGATGCAACCCTCTCAATGCTGGACTGGAACAATATGAGTAGCCTGCTCGTGGCACTGGATACCAGTCTCGGTAAGTATCAACATATCGTTGCGACCGTTGAGGCTTTCAGCACGTTCCTCGCGGTGGCGGTGTCTTTGGGAATTTCGCTGGCTTCGTCACGGGAAAACAGGACACATCTGTCCGCCGTGGCGAATATCGTGCTGGTGTTTCATGGCAAGATGGGAAGGCGTTCGAAGCCGGAATATTTTACCGTTTCGATTACCAATAATGGGATTCTGCCCGCGACGATTCCGGTTTCGTTTTTTAGCTGGCGCTTTTTGCTGGAGCGCGATGGCGCACTCATCAACCCCATGGATTTTTGGGAGAATGACGACATTCCGCAAAAGACCTATCCGGTGGAGATCCCGCCACGGCGCTCCGAGACTTTTTATCTTTGTTCGCTCCAGGATCTGAGAATGACGTTCCGGGAAATGCGGCTGCATGAAGACAGCCTGAAGCGGCGGTTGTTTTTTCCGTTTATCCGCGCCTGCATCCGCTCCGAGGATGGCGTGTTTTTCAAGGTGCGGCTGGCCAAGGATATTCAGCACGAGATCGGCGTGACGGGCCTGAAGGCGCCGGGGAAGAAGAGCGCATAACCCGGTTTGCCTTGCTTGCTTTTGGTTGACTGAATCCCACGTATTCCTGGCGGGGCGGGTCAGAATCGTGGCAGGAAGCGGCATGAGTGGGAGCAGGAATCCTTTTTACGATCCGGGTTGGGCGGCGAAGGTCGCGGCGCTGGAGGCGGAGCGTGCCCAGTGGGAGGCGCTTTGCGGGGAGACTGCCCGGGCCGAAGGGTTTGGCGGCCGCCGGCATCTGGCGGCGATGGCGCGGTTTTTTGAGGTGAAAGAGGCGGCGGCGCGGGCGGCGATGGGGCAGTATGAATTTGTCGCGGATTATGCCGCCTGGCGGTTTTCCCGGCTGCCCGAGGCCCGGGATGGCGTGGCGGTGGTGCCGGATTTTACCGGGTTTGGCAGTGTTGAGGCCGTGGATGAAGCGGTTGAGCGGGCTTATCAGCGGGCGGCGGAAAAATATCAGGTTAATGAGATGTCCCTGCCCGTGCGCCAACCCGCCGGGCTGGTGGCGTTTGCCGTGGCGGGGGCGGTGGTTTCATCCTGGCGGCGGTTTGAGCCGGGGGAGTTGAGCGCGTTCCCCAATGCGGCGGGGGCGGAGGCGGTGGACTGCAAGGTGAGTTTTCAGCAGCTGGGGGAGGAGTTTCACATCTGTCTGGCGCATCGCTGGGGAGAGCTGGCGCCGCAATCGCGCGATCTGTTCCGCAATATCTGCACCGTGCTGGCGCGGCAGGCGATGGTCGTGGCAATCCCTGACGCCGGGGTGATTTTTCATGGCGGCAAGCATGCGGCGCCGGAGCATCGCGGGCTGATCCGGCAGGTGAATGCGATGGCCAAGCGGTTTCATTTTTACCGGCATCTGCTGCCGAGCCGGGATTTGAAGGAACAGTTCTGCCGGGTGGATATGGGCTGGGACGGGGTCAGGTTTGTCGATCCCGACTTTTCGGCTTTGCTGTATGAGGCGATTCCGGCGGTGCTGCGCGCGGCGTGCGAAGGGTTTGAGGAGAATCAGGTGACCCTGAAGCTGGCCCAGAACAGGTAAAGGCCGAGCAGGAGCGTGCCGCCCATGTAGAAGATGAACCAGCGCTCGTAGCGCATGCCGAGAAAGAGTTTTTGCAGGCTGTGCGAGGAGAGCGTGAGGAGCATGGCGCCTTTGAGGGTGACGACCCAGCCGATAAGGGTGATGATGACGGCGAGCGTGCCACCGGTCCAGATGTTATGGCCGAGGATCATGGCAAGGCCGCCGGCCAGGGCGATGACGCCGGAGATCATGATGAGGCCGGGGTTGGCGACCATGGCATTGACGGTTCGGATGGTTTCGCGCCGGCGCAGCATCATGGTGGCCGCGATGACGAGGCAGTACAGGCCGATGAGGTGGGCGAGGAAGAGGGTCAACGGGTCCATGAGGGTTCCTGTCTCTGAGGTTGTTGCGCTTATAGCATGAAGCTGATGGTTTTGGGTTAATCTAAGAAGCAGTTCTTTTTTAAAAAAAGAACCAAAAAACTTCTATGAATCTGGGCATGGGGCTGTGAAGCCGTCACAGCCCAAGTCCCTAATTAATAAGAGTTTTTTGCGCGCTTTTTTGCAAAAAAGCGCTGCTTTCTAATCTGCGATCTCTCGTTTACTCGCGAATTCTACTCGGGCGCTTTTTTGTTTTGATTTCGGTATGGGCTTCGAGCAGGGCGATGAGGCCTTCGATGATCTGACCGGGGGTGGGCGGGCAGCCGGAGATGATGAGGTCGACGGGGAGGATGGAGTCGGCGCCGCCGGTGATTTCGGGCGAGCCTTTGAAGACGCCGCCGTCGACGGCGCAGTCGCCCACGGCGATGACGAAGACCGGGTCCGGCATGGCGGCGCGGGCCTGGCGGACGGCTTCCAGCATGTTGCGCGCGGCGACGCCGGTGATGAGGAGGATGTCGGCGTGGCGCGGGCTGGGGGTGAAGGAGAGGCCGTATTGAGTGAGGTCGTAGATCATGTTCTGGGTGGCGCGCAGCTCCAGCTCGCAGCCGTTGCAGCTGCCGGCGGGGACGTGGCGGATGGCGAGGCTGCGGCCGAGTTTGGCGGTGGCGGCGGTGGTGAGACGCTCGCGCAGGGCGGCGGTGATGGCGGGGTCCGCCGCGCGGGGGGCGGCGGGGCGGGAGATGAAATGGCGGGCGAGGGTTTTCCAGACCATTAGAGATCGACCCCCGAATAGGAGGCGTTGACGGATTTATTGATCAGCGGGAAGTCGGCCAGGATGCCGGTGGTGGCGGCGTGTTCGAGCAGCGGCCATTGCAGGGTGCTGGGGTCGGCGATGAAAATGTCGGTGAGGAGGCCGGAGTCCAGGCGGAGCCAGTGCCAGACGGGGCCACGGAAGCTTTCGGCGACGCCCAGGCCGTAGCCGCTGCCCGAAGGGGGGGCGATGGCGATGGCGTCGTCCGGCAGGGTGGAGAGGATGTCGCGGATGAGGCGGATGCTCTCGATGATTTCGGCGAGGCGGACGCGGATGCGGGCGGCGACGTCGCCGTCGGACTCGTAAGGGACGCTGAGGCCGAAGTTTTCGTAGGGCGCGTAGCCGGGGGTGATGCGGCTGTCCTGCGGCTGGCCGGAGGCGCGGCCGGTGAAGCCGCCGGGAGCGTAGGCCTCCGCGAGTTCGGGGGGGATGATGCCGGTGCCCACGAGGCGGTCTTGCAGGCTGGCATAGTCCTCGAAGACGCGGGTGAGGCCGGGGAGTTCGGTTTCCAGCGCGTCGAGGGAGGCGATGATGGAGTCGGCGCCGCCGGTGCGCAAATCGCCGGCGACGCCGCCGGGGATGACCATGTCCATCATCAGGCGGTGGCCGAAGGCGGCGGCGGCGGCGCAGCAGAGGGATTCGCGGTGCCAGGCGAGGCGGGCGTCAAGGAAGGAGAAGCCGGCGTCACCCGCGATGGCGCCGATGTCGCTGGTGTGGTTCGCCAGACGCTCCAGCTCGGCCATGATGGCGCGCAGGTAGAGGGCGCGGGTGGGCGGGGTGAGGCCGAGCGCGGCTTCGGTGGCGTGGGCGAAGGCGAGGCTGTGGGCGACGGTGGAGTCGCCCGAGATGCGGGCGGCGAAGCGGGTGGCGACGCGGGGGGATTTGCCGCGCATGAGGGCGAGCGTGCCTTTGTGCGAGTAGCCCAGGCGGGCTTCGAGTTTCAGGACTTCCTCGCCACGGACGGAGAAGCGGAAATGGCCGGGCTCGATGATGGCGGCGTGGATGGGGCCGACGGCGACCTGATGCACGCCCTCGCCGGGGGCGGGGGTGAATTCGGGCCAGGCGGAGGTGCCGTCCTGGGCGCAGAAATGCTCGATGGCGGGGCGGGTGTCGCGCGTGCCGGTGGCGATGGCGCCGGAGGTGTCGAAAGCCAGGCGCTGGAACCAGTTGGCGCCGGGGGCGGAGAGCGCGGGGTAGGCGTTGTCGACCAGGGGGATCGTGACCACGCGGCCCGGTTGGTAGAGGGCGTAGGCGTGGGTGGCGTCCGTCCACAGGGCGATGAAGGAGCCTGGTTGGTTGAGCCATTCGGCGGCGGAGTTGCAGTGGATCATTGCAGGCCTGCCGCGATGGTGGAGAGGGCGTGAAGCAGAAGAAAGGGCATGGCGAAGGCGATGAGAAAGCCCAGGCCGAGCTGGGCGGCGACGAGGTTGAGGTCTCGCCCGGCTTTGCGGTGGCGGTTATGCGGCGGAGATGGGCCGAAGATGAGCGGGCCGAGGGTGCGGATGATGGCGATGGCGCAGAGCAGCAGGCCGAAGCCCAGCGGCAGGGAAGCCAGGGGTACGCGCTGGATGGTTTGGCTGATGATGATGAATTCGCTGACGAAGAGGCCCGAAGGCGGCAGGCCAGTGAGGGCGAAGATGCAGGCGGCGAGCATCCAGCCGACATATTTGTTGGTGCCCATCATGCCGCGCAGATGGGAGAAGCCGAAGCCGCCGGGGGCGGCGGAGCCACGCAGGGCGGCGGCGCGCGAGAGAGCTTGGAACAAGGCGGTTTTGGTAAGGGTGTGGACCAGCATGTGCAGCAGGCCGCCGAAGATGGCCGCCGAGCCGCCGACACCAAACGCGAAAGCGACGAGGCCGGAATGCTCGATGGAGGAGAAGCCGAAGAAGCGGCGGGCGTCGCGCCGGCGGGTCATGGAGAAGGCGGTGAGGATGAGCGAGGAGAGGCCCAGCGTGAGCAGGAAGATGCCGGGCTGCAAGGCACCGCCGCCGCCGTCATGATTGGCCTGCATGAGGTGGCGGAAACGCAGGATAGCGAGGAGGGCGACGTTCAGCGACAGGGTGCTGAGCATGGTGGTGAGCGGGAGCGGGCCTTCGGCGTAAGCGTCCGGCAGCCAGCCGTGCAGGGGCACCAGCGCGGCTTTAGTGCCGTAGCCGAAGAGCAGGAAGACGAAGGCGAGGGTGAGGAGCTGGCCGTCGAGCTGCGGGGCGTGCTGGGTGAGGGTGGCGAAGCTCATCGCGTTCAGGCCGGGGCCGAGGGCGGGCTGGGCGGCGAGGTAGACCAGCATGGTGCCGAAGAGGGCCAGCGCGATGCCGACGCCGCCGAGGATAAAGTATTTCCAGGCGGCCTCCAGCGAGAGGGCGGTGCGCGACAAGCTGACGCCGAGGGTGAGCGCGATGGTGGCGCTTTCGACCGCGACCCAGAGGAGGCCGATATTGTCGGCGTACAGGCCGAGCAGCGTGCTGCCGAGCACGACCTGGCACATGGCGTGGTAGATGCGCCAGCGGCGCAGGCTGAGCTGCTCGTTGCCCCGGCGGACGAAGGCGAGGTTGGAGATGGCCGTGGTGAGGCCGATGAAGCTGGTGAGGACGCCGAAGATGATGCCGAGCGAGTCGGCATGAACAAGGCCGCTGCCGGGGGCGGCGAAGACGCCCAGGGTGATGACGAAGACCAGGACGTTCAGCACCAGATTGACGATGGCGCCTTGGAACTTGTCCCCCAGCGTGCCTAGGAAGGGGGCGGAGAGCAGCGGGATGGCGATGGCGAGGGCGCAGAGATTCATCTTCCTTGCCTCTCAATGTCTTCAATGCCGGAGAGGTCGAGCGTGTCAAAATGTTCGCGGATGCGGAGCAGGAAAACGCCGACGACGAGGAAGGCGAGGAGCACCAGGAGCGCCACCGAGAGTTCCGCCACGAAGGGCATGCCGGGCATGCCGGTAGCGGCGAGGACCAGGCCGTTTTCGGAGGAGAGGAAGCCGATGACGTGGGCGAGCGCGTTGCGCCGCGTGGTCATGACCAGGAAACCGAGCAGGAGGATGGAGAGGGAGATGGCGAGGTCTTCACGCGTGAGGGAGATGGCGTTCAGCGTGGTGGGCAGCACGACCAGCACGGCGACGCCGATGAGGCCGACGCCGAGGATCATGGACAGGCCGACCGGGAGTGCTGTTTCCACGGAGCGGACGAGGTTGAAGCGCTGGACGATCTGGCGCAGGCCCATGGGCAGCAGCAGCCCCTTAATGGCCAGGGTGATGAGGCCGGTGAGGTAGAGTTCGGTGTCGGACTGGGCGAAGCCTTGCCAGAAGGCGGCGGCGGCGAGGGTGAGCGCCTGCACCTGGTAGAGCGTGATCATGGCCGAGAGGCGGCGCTGGGAGAGCAGCGAGAAGGCGCAGAGCAGCATGATGCCGCCCATGAGGTGGGTTAAGGGGTAGATGAGGTTCATCCGCCGATCCTTGCCGCGACGAAGAGGAAGATGCCGGCCAGGACGCCGAGGAGCATGGCCACGCCGAGGAATTCGGGCACGCGGAAGACGCGCATTTTGGCGGTGGAGATTTCAAAACAGGCGAGGGCCACGGAGAGGCCGGTGAGCTTGGCGAGCCAGAGGAACAGGCCGGCGGGCCAGGAGAGGATGTCGGCTGCCGTGGCCATGCCGAAGGGGAAGAAGATGGTACCGATGAGGCACATCCAGACCAGTAGGCGCAGCATCGCCGCGTATTCGAACAGGAGGAGGTATTTGCCGGAATATTCCAGCAGCATGGCCTCGTGCACCATGGCGAGTTCGAGATGGCCGGCGGGGTTGTCCGTGGGGATGCGCCCGGTTTCGGTGAGGGCCACGGCGAGCAGGGCGGCCAGGGCGAAGCCGAGCGAGACGGAGATGCCGATATGGCCGTCGCGGAAGGCAGTGGCGATGCCGTCCACCGTGGGGGAATGGGCGATGAGGACGAAGCTGAGCAGGACCACGAGGAAGGCGGCCTCGGCGAAGATGCTGAACAAGGCGTCCCGCGCGGCGGCGGCGCCGCCGAAGCCGAAGCCGGTTTCTAAGCCCGCCATGAGGGTGGCGGTGCGGCTCAGGGTGAGGAGGCCGATGAGGGTGATGAAGTCGCTGATGTTGGCGGTGAGCAGGCCGGTGGAAAAGCCCGGGACCAGGAGGGCGGCCACGCCGAGGGGGGCGAGGCAGACGAAGGGCCAGATGGGGTAGAGTTCGGTGGCGGTTTGCGGGACCAGGGTGGCTTTGCGCAGGAAGCGGCGCAGGGTGCGGTAGGGCTGCACCAGCGGCGGGCCGCGCCGGCCCAGCAGGCGGGCGCGCAGCTTGCTGACCAGGCCGAAGAGCAGCGGGGCCAGGGCGAACATGAGCGCCGCGTGCAGCAGGGTGACGAGGGCGCTGAGGAAGAAGGTGAGCATCAGCTGCCGCGCACCAGGCCGAGGATGAGCAGGAACATGACCAAGGCGCCGAAGACAAAAGCCAGGCGCTGGCGGATGGTGGCGCGGCGGATCATCTCGGCCAGGCGGGTGAGGTGGAGATGCACGCGGGCGAGCGGGGCGAAGAGATAGGCCTCGGACGGGTCGATGCCGCCTTTGGCCAGCACGCCCTGGCCGAAGGCGCGGCGCACGGGCTCGGCAAAACCGGTGGCGCTGGGCTGGGTCATGGGGTCGCCGAAGGGGAGCCAGATGGGGGGACGGCCGAAGCCGCCGTTCCAGGCGAAGACTTCGCGCGTGCCGCGGACGGCGAACTTGCGCAGAGCGAAGAGGACCGCGCCGACGATGAGGAGCAGGAGCAGGGCCAAAGACAGCGGGGCGTAGGCGAGCGGTTCGGGGTCCGCGCCGGGGGCGAGTTGCTGGATGACGGGGACGAGGCAATCCAGGATGAGGCCGGGGACCAGGGCGACGGGGACGCAAAGGGCGGCCAGGAACGCCATGGCCGTGATGGTGCGGGTGGGGGCGTCCTCGGCGGCGGCGGCGTGCAGGCTGCGCGGGCGGCCCAAAAAGCCGATGCCGATGAGGCGCACGGCAGCACCCAGGGCCAGGGCGGCGCTGAGGCCGAGGCCCGCCAGCAGGGCGGTGAAGCCGATGCGGGCGAGGATGCCGCCGGTGTCCGCCGCCGCGATGACGGCGTGCAGGAGGAGGAATTCCGGCGCGAAGCCGGGGCCGAGGGGGAGTGCGGCCATGCCGGTGGCGGCGATGAGCATGAGAATCCCGAGGCGGGGCATGCCGCGGATGAGGCCGCCGAGCCAGTCCAGCGAGGTGGTGCCGGTGGCGTGTTTAACGCCGCCCGCGCCCAGGAAAAGCATGGGCTTGAACAGGCCGTGGGCGATGGCGCAGAGCAAGGCGGCCTGCAGGGCCAGGGCGGCGAGGTCGGCATCGCCCATGGCTTTGGCACGCAGGGCGATGCCCAGGCCGACGGCGATGAGGCCGACATGCTCGACGGTGGAGCAGGCGAGCAGGGTTTTGATCTCGACCTCCAGCATGGCGCGCAATGCGCCGATGAGGACTGAGCCCGCGCCCGCCATGATGAGGATCGTGCCCCACCAGGGCTGCGCGGCGGACCCGAAGACGATGAAGCCGTAGCGGATGAGGATGTAAAGCGCGACTTTGACCATGCCGCCGGACATGAGGGCGGAGACGCCCGCAGGCGGGGCCGGGTGGGCGCGCGGGAGCCAGACATGCAGGGGGAATAATCCGGCCTTG
>Ga0181525_10004830_pt1 | contig 10206 bp, 11 predicted proteins | sample PEATcosm2014_Bin_48_FD_121100 | JGI IMG/M metagenome (GOLD analysis project Ga0181525, IMG submission 121100) | Peatland microbial communities from MTU Mesocosm Facility, Houghton, MI, USA - PEATcosm2014_Bin06_10_metaG | ecosystem: Environmental > Terrestrial > Soil > Wetlands > Peat | place...
GCGATCTGCTCGACGCTGTCGCGATTGCGGGTGACGAAGGATGGGCGCTCGACCAGGTCGCGGGGCGGGTAGCCGCAGACCGATAACTCTGGGAAAAGAATCAGCCCCGCGCCGGCGGATTGCGCCCGGTGGGAGTACTCGACGATCTTATTGCGATTGCCGGGGAAATCTCCGACCGTGGGGTTGATTTGGCCGAGCGCAATCTTCACCTATTCAGTGTAAAGCTAAAGTCGGCTTCCGGCGTTTGGCTTCCGGCTCCGGCGATTCGGTCTGCGATCCAGATTGAAAAAAATCACAGATCGATCTGACTAAAATATCTGGAATCATCGAGTTGCAGTTTTTTGGTCCGCGTCGATCTGGCTAAAATCTTGAAAGCAAATAAGTTGCTCGTAAAATATTACCTTCAAAGGATTTATGCGATCTTGCCTGGACTAACCGCCCTGGAATCAATGGGCTGATCGCAAAATATTGCAATCGCAGAAGTTATCTCATTGCTATTCTTATGTCAAAGAGCTAATGCGTATAGTCATAGGGTCTCAGCTTTGAGAATTGGCGTCAAGAGAATTCTGCAAGACCTGACTTCACTGCGGGCCAAAGCTGAACTTTACTATTTCCAAAGTTTCCGTGGGCCCGGGCTGATACTTCCACTGCTTGACCGCGCGAGCCAGAGCGTCTACGAGCAGAGGGTGGCCGCCGAGGACCTTCACCTCCTTCACAGTTCCATCGGGCCTCACCAGAGCCTGCACCTGGGCTGTTCCCGTCAGCTTCATCCGTTCCGCGATCGCGGGGTAGTCCGGGGGAGAGCTGCGCTGCAGCCGGCGGGCTCCCGCCACTGGCGATGGCGAGTTCGATGGCGCCGGGTCGGAAGAACCGTAGTCGGCTTTGGCCAGCGACAGAATTTTCGAACTGAAATGTATCTGGGAGCGGTCGAGCGCGTCAGGATTGACTTCAAAACGGACGCTGCCGTGTTGGCGGACGAGATTGATCATGCCGCCTCGCCGCAGAAAGGAGTCGTCCTCGCCCACGAAAAGCACGCCCGAGCGAGCCAGACTCTCGATCGCGGCCTGGGTATGCTTCTTTTCGGGCGCCCGAAGGAAGACGATCTGGCATTGTTTCATGTCCGCTTCGGAGCTGACGTATTTCACCACCAAGGGGTGGGTCCCGATGAATTTCCCCGCGACCACTCCCCTCAAGACTTCGAGAAACTCTGCGTCTCCGCCGCCAACTCCGATCACCAGGGGTGACGGACCATCCGGCAAGGCAGTGCGGGGCCAGTCCGACAGCTTGGCGAAGTTGAGAAGATATGCCGCTTTGACCTGGTCTTCCGTCACATTCTGCTGCCCCAGCGCCAGAAGTTGAAAGACCAGACAGGCAAGAACAATTCCCAGGGCGGCCCGCAAAGCTGTCCGCCAGGGCAACGATTCGCCTTTGCCCGAGAAATGCATTCTGACCCTCAAAACCTGCCTGTGATTTTGATGCGAAAGTTTCGTCCGTCCTGCTGAATGGCATCTTCTGGATCTTCGGGCCGGCCGGGGTCGAAATATTTTTTGTCCAGGACGTTGAAGATGCTGGCCGCCACGTCGAGATGTTTTCCCATCGTGTGTCCCAGTAAGTTGAGATTCAGAACCTGATAACTGCTGAGGGAGTTCTGCAAAAGCGTCAAGCGTCTCCCTAAGAATTGCCCCTCGACCCCTGCAAATAACCAACGGTGGACGAGCGGGGCAGTCAGATTGAACTTCGCCATATGGCGAGGAGAGTTATCCAGCTCCGGATGCCCGGCACTCTCGTTGTACGCATTCACGTAATCGAAGTTGGCCCTACCCTGCAATCCGTTGTTCGCTCGCCCACTGAATTCAACATCCATTCCCGTAGCCTGCGCACTGCCGGCGTTTTGGTACTGAAAGTTACCGTCCGCGGGAACCAGCACGAGCGTAATCAGATCGGTAATGCGGTTGCGATACACCCCGCCGGAAAGCTGAAAATATTGTCCCAGGGCTTGGTCCGCTCGAGCCTCCAAACTCTGAATGTGCTCGGGCCGAAGGTTGAAATTGTTGTCGTAGAAAGATCTGAAGTTGGGGGACGTTTCATAAACATCGGGAGCGCTAAAGGCATTGCCATATAGCAGCTTGAGAGTAGTTTTCTCGGAGGCACGGTAAATCAGCGCCGCGCGCGGGTTGGCGGTTCCGCCAAAAGTGGAGTAGTGGTCATAGCGGACTCCGGCGTTTAGCGTGAGGCGGCTGGTAATACCGAATTCATCCTGGGCGTACAGAGCGGCTATCGAGGAACTGTTGGGCACCGGAGTAAAAACATTGGGAGGGTTTAGAAGATCCCCTTGGTCCTGGCGAAGGTTGTTTCTAATCTCCGACCCGAGGGTAAGGTGATTACGCTCGAACAGATCGCGGCTCAGTTTGACTTCTCCCGTCCACCAGTTTCCGCGGAAGGAAAATGTATCCAGCACAATCGGTGCGCCGGCCGCGACCGGCGCTTCAGGGACCGGCCCTTGCAAGCGGGCCTGGTCATAGCTGGTATGCGCGTCCACTTGCCACTTTCCGATCGAGTGCTGATAGCCCAAATTGAGGTATTGATGGCTGTCGATGTTGTAATCACCGGGATCGTTGAATACCGCGCGGAAATAAGCTGTTGGGACTCCCTTGTCGCGGGTGCTGAATAATCCTTGCAGCGTGAAGCCATGAAAAGTGAGCGTGGCCAGAATGTGCTTGTAGGATTCATAGTCCGTGCCGCTGGTAATGCCATTGTTCGTGGCCGGACTGTTGAACTCAGGAAAAAACAACGTCTGGCCCTGGCTGTTGTAGAAGGTGCCGGAAAGAAGCACGCCCAGGCCGTGAAATTGATGGCCGTAAGTCGCTCTGCCCTCAAAGGTGCCAAAGCTTCCTGCCTGGAAAGAAAGCTCCCAGTTCTTCAGTTGTTTCGCCGTCCGAGTAAAGACGTTGATAACCGCGAAAAAAGCGTTCGCGCCATAGAGGGAAGAACTGGGCCCGCAGACAATCTCTACCCGGTCGATCATGTCCACATCTACCAGAAACTCGTTGCCCAGCATCGCCTGGCCCAGAACGTTATTGTTGATGCGATGGCCGTCGATCAACACCAGAATCCGGCTGTTCCAGTCTCCCAGGCGTCCGAAGCCGCGCACGCCGACGAAGGTGTAATCGCGGTCGTAGGTAACATAGAAACCGGGGACGCTGCGCAGGATGTCGGCCAGGTTGCGATAACCGAACTCCTGGATCTCGTCAGAGGTGACGACCGTGACCGAAGCGGGCGCTTCACTGGCACTCTGCATATGCTTTGAGGCGCTATAAACCTGAATGTTCCCCAATTCTTCCAGGCTGGCATCGCCGATGTCTTTGCTTCCTTGCCGGGCCGATGCGGGCAAGGCAAACAACAAGCATGCAACCAGGCATGCGCCCACGGGGATGCGCCAGCCCGCCACGGAGCCCACGCGGCCAAGCGATGGTGCGGACCAACCTCTTTCGGGGACACTCATGGAGCCTCCGAGACTGTGGCAGGCGTGAGCCTTGGCCTTGAAGCAGCACTCACACCCCTACGGTCATCTTCGGCAGATCTTGATTCTTCTCTAGTGGGTTGGATTGATTACTTCGGGTCACAACAAAGCGGAAGCTTTCTAGTCCATTCGCAGGAGCCCGGTCGCGGCTAAAGCCTTGTCTTTATCGGTTCTGGGAGGGCACGACTCAACGCCGTGCCCTTCCCAAAACGATTTGCGAGGTACTTCCTAGTTAGATGAGAACCGCCAGGTCGCCGACGCTACCGATGATGGCGCTCGGCAGGACGGGCACGGCCTTCGCGCGCGGCGCGCCGTTCTCCTTCGTCGCGTCGGATCAGCCGGTGACCTTCGACGCGGGGGGCAGGACCCCAACGATGCACTCCGGCGTATCCGGGATGAACGTAGAAGCGACGGTTCGCCCAACTGCGTCCCCAGGGCGCGCCGCCGATGAATAGCCCGTGGCCACCCCAGTCAAAGCGGATTGCTCCCCATCCCCAGGGGGCGAACGCTACCCCGAGGTTGATGCCAAAGCCCCAGCCGATCGCGCCTCCCACGAAAAATCCCGGGTGCGGCGGCCAGAAAACCACCAGCGGATCGTAGGCCGGAACCCAGATAAAGCCCGGATTCACGGGATCGATATCGATGTAGGGACCAGCGGTATTCACGACGACTTGATCGTTGCTGCGCAGGTAGCCGTAATCCTTCGCCTTCTGGCGCATGCGTTGGACGGCATCCATTACGTCCTGACGTTGTGCGAGAAAAGCATTGCCCAGATTCTGTGTCCAATCCATGTCGGAAGCCATGGTGTCGAGGACCGACGGGAAAGGAAGCAGGGCCTGGACGCTGGGGTCCCATGGGAGATGGTCGTCGGTGATGGCCTGGGCGAGCGCATCGCCGGTCAGGTAGTGGTGCTCGTCGGCCCATTTTGCGGCATCGGGAATCTGGTCGGGAAAGCCCGCGGCGGCCAGAACCTGGGCCAGCAGTGAGTCGGGATAGAGCGCGACCCGGGAGACCAGCTTGTCGAGTTGATCCGAAGAATAGGAAGGCGGTGGTCCCTGGTCGGGAGGCGGTGGAGCTTCGGCCTGAGCCGGAGGCGGAGCTTGATCTTGGGCCAGCGCCGGGAGAACGCACCACGCGGCCAGGAGCGCCACGGCTAAAATCGCCGTCGTGAGTTTTGTGTGGCGTGTTGAAGTTCGCATGTATTTCCTTTCTATTAGCATTTCGTCTCTGATGTATTTAACCCAACTTCATCCGGATTGTTGCTCTCAAACGATTAATGGATGGATGCGTTTGCCCGTATGTTTGTTGCTAGGATTGTAGCTGGCCGGGCGGTCGGGCGAAATACGAAGCGGCAGGATGATTGCAAAACAGGGGCCGGATCCAGCGACTGCAACGCTGGCTCCCTGGAATCGAGTCTCAGAGGGTCAGGTAGAATTTCGAGTGCCGAGGAGTGGCGCAATGAAGGTTGTTACCGAATACCTAAAGCTTCATACAGAGACGCATCGAGCATACATCCACCTCACGCCGCAGGTGGAAGAGATCGTGCGAAAAAGCGGAGTTCAGGAGGGGATGGTTTTGGTCTCCGCGATGCATATCACGGCAGGCGTTTACGTGAATGATAATGAGGGTGGCTTGATCGAGGACATCGACCAGTGGCTGGAGCACCTGGCTCCGTTTCGCAAGAACTACAAGCATCACGAAACCGGGGAGGACAATGGCGACTCTCACCTGAAAGCGCTGTTGATTCACCATGAGGTGATCGTTCCAATTTCCGGCGGCAAACTCGATTTAGGAATGTGGCAGCGAATCTTCTACGCGGAGTTCGATGGGCAGCGCGACAAGCGCGTGATCGTGAAGGTCATGGGGGAGTAAAGCAGTGGCCAGTGGCCAGTTGCCAGTGGCCAGTTGCCAGTTACGGGTTTCGGATCCTTCTTGATCTTTTTGATCTACGCAACGTCCGGGCTCGATCGCTTGGGAAATCTGCGGGCAATTTCGAGCCGGGTGCCAGCTTGGCTCGCATTGCCCGCCGATGCTTTCAACGCCAGTCAACCGAAGCCAGCAGGGTCACGTTCTCGCCGTCACCTTGCGCGGTTTGGGTTTGATCCTTGTGGCTCCGAATAAGGCATCCAGCCGGCTTACCCGGTTCCCAAACTTCGGATAGAAAAGTGCGTCCGCCGGTGCGCGTGAACAACAGCCGTGGTTTGCTCGGTCCAGCACTGATCGCGGCAACGTCGGTTACGACGGCCTGGTATAGCTGGCCCTCCGTGCTGCGCACTGTCAGCACCTCGACGGAGTCCTTGCCAGCAACGGAGTTGAGCAGAGATTGGAACTTGTAGGTTCCGGCGGGGAAGGTTCGATTTCCAACAACAAACTCGAAAGGAACCTTTACGCTGAGAACCGGGTGATTGGCGACCTGCGCCTGGCCGATACTTGGACACAGCGACACGATCGACAGAACCATCAGCGACAGAACAACCAGAGAAATTGCGCCCTTCATGAACTCCCTCCTATGGTGCTTGCGATTTTCTGACTGCGTACTTCTTTCGGGAATAGTGACGCCGAGAGCGATTTCGTTTCAGTCACCTTTCCCCCGCTTGCGGTTGTCTGCGAATTAGATTCGGCGGCATGTAGTATCCTGACTTGCCTAACGGCCCTGAGTTCAGTGAAATCTTTCGCAATGGTCGTGCGAGATACGAATTGGAGAGAAAAATATGGCAGACGAAGCTCAAGAGTTGCGCGAGCAGGCGGAGAAAGCGAGGGAGGACCGCTCTCTGGCGGCGGTGTCGCTGACCATGGCGGTGCTGGCAGTGCTGGTCGCGGTGGTGTCGCTGCTGGGGCATCGGGCGCACACGGAGGAAGTCGTGCTGCAGGCAAAATCGTCGGATCAATGGGCGTTCTACCAGGCCAAGAACATTCGTCAGCATGAGGACGAACTGTTCGTGGCCACCAACAATGCCGGGACGGCGGCCGATGTCCGCGAAAAGTACAGCCAGGAGGCTGATCGCTACAAGAAAGAAAAAGATGAAATTCAGGATGAGGCGAAGAAGTTGGAGCGAGAGGTTGCGATGGAAAGGAGTCGCGCCGATCGGTACGACCTGGCAGAAGTGTTCCTGGAGATTGGTTTGGTGATTACATCGATCACGCTCTTATCCGGGCGCAGAATTTTCTGGCATTTGGGAATTGTATTGAGCGTGGTGGGAGTGGCAGTAGCTGTAATGGGGGCGCTGGTGCATTGAGGACAGGCCGCGAGGAGCGAATTCGGGGTCAGAGAGAAAGACGAATGCCCGGCATAGGTGCCGACTAATCGGCACTGCAGGACGACATCAGCACGGGAGACCGCATAAAATGCAAAGAATTGCGGTCGGACGATTCCCCAGGATCTGGCACCTTAAATGCACGTGCTGGGCAATCTGGCTGCGCTACAAGTCTGGATTGAACAGCGGTCGGCGGAGGGCGTTATGCTCAGCCACTGTGCTAATTCGCAGTGCCTAAAACCATTTCTTCGTTTGGGTCAGGGCAAGCTCTTTCTGGTGGAAACATCCTCTGTGGCGAAGTCGGAAGGGATGACGCCTTCTCCACGCATGCGGCAACCGCCCCGGCGCCTGGAGCGATACTGGCTGTGCGACCAGTGCGCTGCTGTTTGGACGCTGGTTCACGATCGGCAGAAAGGCATCGCGTTGTTGCCGCTCCAGCCGCCGGTGGGCTCGAATGTGGTCGCAACAAAGGTCTACCGAGAGACCGCGTAACGGGAACGACCTGCTTGAGCTCCCATCTAAGCGCACTCGCACCGTGATTTCGTCGCGTTCCTTCGGCGAGATCGCGCGAAGCGTGTTCCGCAAAGAGGATTCGATCCCGCTCCGCGACGACAGATTTCCTCTGTTATAATCGAAAAGCCCTAATGGTGCTGTTTCACATCCGTGCGGAAGTGGTGGAACTGGCAGACACACCATCTTGAGGGGGTGGCGCCGAAAGGCGTGGGGGTTCAAATCCCCCCTTCCGCACCATTGCATTCATTCCGAACAGTTTAAGGATCTCTCGATTCCATGATCATTCTCGTCACCATCATCCACGTGATCGTTTGTTTGTTTCTGATTGTGGTTGTCTTGCTGCAAAGCGGCAAGGCCGGGGACATCTCGGCCGCCTTCGGCGGACAGGGCAGTCAGGCCGCGTTTGGACCGCGCGGCGCAGCTACGACGCTCTCCCGAGCGACTACCATTTCGGCGGTTCTCTTCATGCTGACGTCGATCACGCTCTCCGTCAACGCCATTAAGCAGGGCGGACCCAAGTCGGTGCTGGAGGGAGTGAAATCGGCTCCTGTCAAAACACAGCCAGCAACGCCTACGCCGGTCCCGGCCACTCCTCCAATAAAGAAGTAAGCATAGAAGTTTGATCGTCGGCATTCGATCATAGAAGCTCAGCCCAAGTGGAGTTTGACCGCGCGGGCCGCGGCGAAAAGCTTCGCTTGTGCAGTCTTCTTCCCGGCTGCTTGCGGGTTTTGCTGTAATTGTATTTCCTCCATGCGGGTGCTACCATCCGATCATCGGCTGTTATAGCCGGGAGGGTTTTGCCATGTCGGACAGTGAAAGCAATGGAAGCAATAGTTTTGGGTGGTTCTTAGCTGGGCTCGGTTTGGGTGCCCTAGCGGGAATTCTCTATGCGCCGCGGGCGGGCAGCGAGACGCGTGATGTGCTCCGCGCTCGGGCCGAAGAAGGGCGCGATTACGTGCGCAGCCGGGCACGGGAGGCTCGCGACCAGGCAGCGGGATGGGTGGACCGCGGCCGCGAGGTTGTCAATCAGCAGAAGGACCAGTTCCGCGCCGCCTACGAGGCCGGCAAGCAAGCCTATCAAGAGGCTACGACCGAAACTGGAGGACCTAAAAACCTGTAAACTCTTGCTGCAGAGAGTTCAGCTCAGAAGCGCCTATGGAAAACCTTATTCCACTATTCATCGCCTTGACAGGACTCGCGGTGCTTTTGCAGGCGGGCATTCTTGTGGCTTTGTATTTGGCTGTGCGCAAGAGCAGCGAGCGCATGGAGGCGCTGGCGGTTGAGGTGAAAACCAAAGCTCTACCTGCTTTGGAGACGACACAGACGATGCTGGCCGAGCTTCACCCGAAGCTGACGGTGATCGCCGACAATCTTACCGAAACGACGCACTCGGTGCGCGCGCAAGTGGAACGCATGGACGCCACGGTGAACGACGTGGTGGATCGAGCGCGACTGCAAATCATCCGCGCCGACGAACTGCTCACTCGCACGCTCGACCGCGTGGAAGAGACTTCCGACATGGTGCACAAAACCGTGATCTCGCCCGTGCGCCAATTCTCAGGGCTGATTCAAGGCGTCACGGCGGGTATCGAATTTCTGCTGGGTAACCGCGCCCGCAGAAATGGCAACAGCCGCGAAGCGCGCCGGCCGGTGCCGCAGGACGAGATGTTCATCTAAAAGTATTCAATGTTCCGCCGTGAATTTTTCGCGGCAGTGAACTGCGATACAACGTTACTTCCTAGCATTCACCCATGCGCTATCTGGTTCGAGCCCGCATTAAACAAGGTCGCGAAGGCGATCTCCTGAAGGCCATTGCGAATGAAACGCTCGGCCAGGGCTCGGTCGCCGAAGGTGAATACCTGCGCAACATGGGCGATGCGCGGCTCTGCGACGACGAGACGGTTCGCTGGGTGGAAGTCTGCTACTGCCCGACGCCGCTGCAGGAAGAACGGCCCTACTGGGAAGAATACTTCGACCTCACGAAAGTGCAAGACGCGCATGACCGGCGAAACTGCCGTGATGAGAACGGGAGCGAGCCCTGGGCTTGTGGCGATTGCGATTGCACGGCGAGGCTGGAGCAGAAGCTGAAGACATCCGGAGTACCCTTCGTTCATTCGCTCGGCGATTCGCTCTGCGCCGGGACGCTCTGTTCGAGGAAACGATAAGTCGAATTCTATTTCGGCGGTGGGGAAGGCGCGATCTGCACTTGTACGGCGTGAACGTTGTCAGATTTCGCGGTGTCGACTGAGACCACACCGAAACTGCCGTTGGCATCGCGCATCTGGATTGTCTGCACGGCTTGCGCCCCGGAAGGACCGGGCCGAACGGAGTCGTTCGTGAGTATGGTCACTTGCAATCCGCCGCCCGGGTCACCGGGTGCGGGTTGTTCTACCTGACGCTGAGTGTTTTGCTGACCGGTGGGGCTGGTGCTCTGCTTCGTAGTTGCGCGTTCTACCAGATGCAGGCTGCCATCTCGAGGCGCCCCCGGAACATCGATCGAATAAGTTTCCACGGTGCTACTCTTGTTTGCTGAACTCTTGTCTGCTGAATCCGCGGAGTCCGTGGTCACGGTGCGAGAGACTTCCGCTAATTTGCCGTTAGCGTCGGGGCGCGAGATGCGCTGCTCGGTGGTGCGGTTGCTGCCGTCTTGCCGCGTAGTGGCTTGCTCGACTTCGCTCACTTGCCAGTTGCCGTCGACATCGGGAAGCAGCGTGGTTTTCTGTAATTCCACGGTGTCCTTCCCTTCTTGTTTGCGGCGCTCTTGCACCATCATCGTGGGAGTCAGGCCGCCATCCACGCCTGGAAGCATGACTGTCTTCTTTGTCTCCTCGACGTCTTTGCCGCTCCTTTTTGTCTCCTCGATTTCGCGTTGCACCAACTGAAGGTTGCCGTTGGCATCCGGATTCGAGGTAGAACGCA
>Ga0181525_10004831_pt1 | contig 10205 bp, 9 predicted proteins | sample PEATcosm2014_Bin_48_FD_121100 | JGI IMG/M metagenome (GOLD analysis project Ga0181525, IMG submission 121100) | Peatland microbial communities from MTU Mesocosm Facility, Houghton, MI, USA - PEATcosm2014_Bin06_10_metaG | ecosystem: Environmental > Terrestrial > Soil > Wetlands > Peat | place...
GCTCATCGATCGCGCTCCCTACTTCGGCCAGCGTCAACTCTCCAGCGATGTATCGCTGGTACAACGCCTTGGCTCGCTCGTCGAGATCAAACCCTTCCAGTCGAACGGAGGCAAGCGCCTCTTCATATACGCGACTACGCTGTGCCCGCTCGGCTTCCGTAATTGGGCGTATCGCCAGCGCCATATCTTCTATTCTACGGCCTCAGAGGGGCGCCTTCTGACTGCGTGCCCGCTTGACGATCTGCAAGAAACGCCCGGCCAGCTCGCGAATCCAATCCAGCTCCCGCCGCCGGACGGCTTCGCGATTGATCAAATCCCGGCCGATTCCCACGGCGGCGGCTCCCGCCAGGATGAAATCAGCGGTGTTCCCCTGAGTGACGCCACCGGAAGCGATCAGGGGTATATGCGGGAATGGCGACTTCAGGGCGTTGATGTAACTGGCGCCGCCCAATCGCGAACAGGGAAAGACCTTGACCATGTCAGCGCCGGCTTTTGAAGCGGTCATGATTTCGCTGGGCGTCAGAGCGCCCGGCAGGACCACCGCCTGTTGCTTTACGGCGAAGTCGACGACTTCCAGGTCGAGCCCCGGGCTGCTCAGGAACATCGCGCCCGCGTCCAGGCGGCGGCGCGCCGTTCCGGTGTCAACCACCGTGCCGGCGCCAACTATGATATCGGTTCTGTCGCGCGCGATTTCCGCGATGAGTTCGATAGCTCCGGGAACCGTCATGGTGATTTCCGCGATAGGGATTCCGCAGTCCGCCACGGCCTTCACGGCAAACAAGGCGTCGTTCGCGGAGGAAAGGCGAATGGCGGGAATGATGCCAATCTCCTTTATGCGCGCGCAGATGGCTTCCTTGTTCATAACCAGCTTCCTTTCGCCGGCACCCGTGTCTTATTCATGTTCATGCGCGCTATCCCCGTGCTCATAGACGCTGCGCGCCTCTTCCACCGGCGGCAGATGATCCGTCGGGCGCGCCCACCACACATAAAAGGTGGGCAGCAGGAAAATACTCATGGCGAGGTCGGCGATCAGGCCGCCCACGATCACGATCGCGAAAGGGCGCTGCGAGTCGGAGCCGATCGCATGGGAAAGCGCGGCCGGCAGCAGGCCCAGCGTGGCTACCAGCATGGTCATCATAATCGGCCTGAGGCGGCGGGTTGCGCCTTCAATAGCCGCTTCCACGATAGGCATGCCCCTGGAGCGCAACTGATTGATGTATTCGACCATGATGACGCCGGTCTGGATCGAAACGCCGAACAAGGCCATGAATCCGACATCGGCCGAGACGCTGAAGTGCGTCCCCGTCACGTAAAGCGCCATTAGCCCTCCCACGCGCGCCACGCCCACATTGAACAGGTGCAGGCAGGCCCACTTGGCGGAACCGAATGCGCCGTAAATGATCATGAAGATGAAGAAGATGGTGAGGGGGATAATGATAAACATTCGAGCTTCGGCGCGCTTTTCGCTCTCGTATTCGCCTTCCCAGTTAATGTGATAGCCGCGCGGAAGCTGCACCTGCTTGTTCACCTTCGCGATAGCCTCTTCCACTGCGCTGCCCAAGGCGCGATCGCGGACGCTGTATTTGATCGGCACGTAGCGCTCGTTCGATTCGCGATAGATCTCCGAGCCTTCGTCGCGCTCTTCGATTCTGCAGAGCTGCCCCAGCGACACGCGCTCGCCTGTGGGCGCCAGCAAGCGGATGTTTTCGATGGCCTCTTTGGTGCTGCGGAACTGCGGGAGATAACGCATCACCAGGTCGTAGCGCGCCTCGCCTTGCAACACCTGCGTGAGCGCGTTTCCTCCCGCGGCGGTGTTGATGGCGTCCTGCACGTCCGCCACGTTGATCTGGTAGCGTGCGGCGGCCTGCCGGTCTACCACAAAATTGTCGTTGGGCTGGCCCGTAACCCGAAAGACTCCCAGATCCGTGATGCCCCTAACGGTGCGCATGACGCCGGCGATCTGTTCGGCCCTGTCCTCCAGAACCCGCAAATCCTCTCCGTAGATCTTGGTGGCCAGCTGCCCCTTCACCCCGCTGACCGCTTCCTCCATGTTGTCGGCGATCGGCTGGGAGAAGCCCCAGACCACTCCGGGCAGCTTCGACAGCTCGCGATTCATGGCCGCGATGACCTCGTCTTTGTTCTCGTGGAACGCCGGACGCCACTTCTCCTTGGGTTTCAGGTCGGCAAAGTATTCCGTATTAAAGAAGCTGGTCGTGTCGCTCCCGTCGTCCGGACGCCCCGTCTGACTTGAGCATTGGGTCACTTCGGGAAACGAGCAGAGGATGAGCCGTGCCTGGTTCGATAACCTGATGCCCTCGGTGGGACCGGTACTGGGCGCCAGCGTGCCGCGCACCCACAGAGCGCCTTCATCCAGGTGCGGCAAAAACTCCGATCCGATTCTCTCGCCCTGCAACAGCCAGGCGCTGCAGCACACCGCCAGTATCGACACCACTACCATCGCCCAGCGGTGATGCACCACCCACGTCACCGCGTGCCGGTATCCCTTGATGACCCAGACAAGCACTGGATTCTCCCATTCGCGGGTCTCTTTGCGGAAGGCGAAACTGGCCAGCACCGGAGCAATGGTCATCGAGAAGATGACTGCGCCCAGGAGCGCGAAGGCCACCGTCCAGGCCATCGGGCGGAACAGCCGGCCTTCCACGCGCTGCAGCGTGAAGATGGGCAGATAGGCTGTAATAATGATGGTGATGGCGTAGAATACCGGCCGCTGCACCTCGTGCGCGGCGTCGCGGATCCGGTCGCGAACCGACTTGGTCACCTGCTCCTGGTGGCCCAGGTGGCGCACGATGTTTTCCACCATTACAATCGAACCATCCACGACCATCCCGAAGTCCAAAGCGCCCAACGATAAGAGGTTTGCCGGGACTTCCTTGAGTTGCAGGCAAATGGATGCAAACAGCAGCGCAAACGGTATCGTGATCGCCACGATGATCGCGGCCCGCACATTTCCCAGGAACAGCATCAGAATAATCGTGACCAGGATGAAGCCCTCCGCCAGATTGTGGAGCACCGTGTCAGTGGTAAACTTCACCAGATCGCTGCGATCGATCAGCGGGTCGATAGTCACGCCGCGCGGCAGGATGTGGTCGTTCAGTTCCGCGACTTTCTTGTGGATGCCCTTCAGCGCTGCGTCCGCTTCGGCATCTTTGCGCAGCAGCACGATGCCGGAAACCACGTCGTCGTTGTCCACGACTCTGCCGTCCTCGTGCCGGATGGCCCGCGCAAACTGGCCCAGCCGGATCTTCGGACCTTGCGAAACAACGGCGATGTCGCTAATGCGCAGCGGCGTGCCGTTCTTGGTCAGGATCACAGTCTTCTCGATATCGTGAACGTCCCTCACCAGACCCACTTCCCGGATATTGACCTGCTGCAGCCCGGCTTCGATGAAGCTGCCGCCGCCGTTCGCATTGTTGTTGGAGAGTTGTTGCTCCACCTGCCCGATGCTAAGCCCGTATGAAATGAGCTTGTCGGGGTCCAGGCGTACCTGGTATTCGCGCGTGGGTCCGCCGAAGCTGGCCACATCCACGATGTTGGGAACGGCCTTGAAGTTCTTTTCCACCACCCAGTCTTCGATGGACTTCAATTCCATCACGTCATACGCGGGGTTGGTGGTGTGCAATGTGAAGAAGTAGATCTGGCCGGCGGGGCTCCAGTCCGTCTGCATTTGCGGTGACACCCCGGCGGCCACCGCCGCAGGCGGCAGCGTGACTTGCGATAGCCGCTCCAGCGCCCTTTCGCGGTCCCAGGCGTTCAATTCCTCGTCGTCGAAAATGAGCTTGATGTCGGAGAGACCGAACAACGAGAACGACCGCAAATGCGTGACGTGCGGCATGCCGTTCATCACGATCTCAATCGGGACCGTGATTTGCTGCTCCATCTGTTCGGCGGAGATGCCGGCCCACTGGGTAACGATCTCCACGTAATTGTCCGCCACGTCCGGATACGCTTCGATGGGAAGAGCATGGAACGCGGCGATTCCCCCGGCGATCAGCAGTAGGGCAAAAGCCAGGACGAAAAGACGCTTTTCCAAAGCAAAGTCAACGGCGCGGCGAATCATTGGTTATTGCTCCACGGTGTTCTGGAAGACGAGTGCGCGCACCACCACCTGTTCGCCCGGCTTCAGGCCGGAGAGCACCTCCTGCGTATTGTCGGGGAGGGTATTCCCCGCCACCACTTCCTGGCGCTTGAAGCGGCCATTTCCTAGCGGCGTGTAGACCCACTCGCGGTCGTGCAGGTGCAGAATGGCGGTGGCCGGCACGGTGGCGTGCTTTTGCGCCGCCGCGCCGTGGAACGTCGCGGTCACGAACATGCCCAACCGCATGAGGCCCGGATTCTCTACTTCCAGCCGCACCTTGGCGGTGCGAATGTTGGGGTCCATGATCGGCAGGATGTTGCCGATGCGCCCTTTAAGAACTCGCTCCGGATAGGCGACCAGATGGATGTCCGCGTACTCGCCGATGTGCACCTGCGACATGTTGTTCTCCCACACATCGCAGACGATCCAGACGCGCGACAGGTCGGAAATCGTGAATGGGTTTGGCGCGGTCAACGCCTGGACGCCCGATTGGTTGGTGATTTCCTGGTCCGTGATGGTGCCCGAGACGGGCGCGAAAACCTCCACGATGCCGGTGGGATGGTTGGGGTCCACTCCGAGCAGTCCAAGCTGCTCCTTGGCCGTCTCCAGCACCACGAGATTGTCGTCTTCCGCGTTCTGGGCGACCTCTTGCGCGCTCTTGGGAATCGCTCCGTGATCGAACAGGGTGTTGGCGCGGACCAGTTGCAGCTTGGACAATTCCTCGTTCTTCACCGCCTGCCGGTAGTTGGAAAACGCGTTGGCTATATCCGAACTGCGCGCCTTGAACAGAAGCTGTCCTTTTTTGACCTCATCGCCAAGCCGCGCGTCGATTTCCACGATGCGTCCGGTGGCGAGCGATGGCACCGGCACCTGCCGGGAGACGTCGGGATTGACCACGCCGGTGACGTTCAACTCCGGCGTGGCCACGTGCTCACCCGCCGCTACCAGGGGAAATTGCTCCGCGTGATCCACCTTGAAGTTGTTGGGATCGAGGTCCGGCTGCACAGTCGTCTGGGCTGGACCGGTTTCCGCCTCCGACCCTTGTTGGGCGGTCACTTTTTTCTCGCATCCGGCGGCCAGAAGACCTAAGCCCAGGCACACGCTGAGTTCGAAGATTAGCAAACGAGTCATTCGACCACCTCACGGCCCGCGGCCATGTTCATTTGCGCCGCGGCGGTTAAGTACGAGCCAATCAGATTCAAGTACGCCAATCGAGTGTCCCGATAGGCTTTCTCGGCATCCAGATAATCCAGCAACGAGGCGCCTCCGTTTTTGTAGGAGAACGCCGTGGTGTCGCGCACTTCGGTCGCGAGCGGCAGGTAGGTAGCCTTGTACGGCTTCAGGAGGTTGGCGTTTTGGACCAGCGTCCAGTAGGCGGAATCCACGTCGTTGAAGACCTGCGCCTCGTTGGCATCCCGCAACCGCTCGTTGCGGGAGATATCGACTTGGGTGCGCGCTTTCTCGCCTTGATTCCGGTCGAAGATCCGCAAGGGAATCGAGATGCTGACACCCAGATAAACCGGGATCGGGGGATTGCGGGCAAAGTCGACGCTGATCGTAGGATCGGTCGAGCCGTTGGCGACGCTTAACTGGTGTGTGATCTTAGCCAGTTCTATGTTTTCCACGGCGGCTTTCAGGTCCGGCCGCGCTTCCAGGGCAATGTTCCGGAATTCCTCGAGGGGCCGCAATTCACCGGTAAAATCGAACGTTCCGGAGACGTCGAACTGTTCGATCGGCGTGCGATCGTTCAGCAGCATCAAAAGCTGGATCTTGGCGGTGCGCAGATTCACCATGGCGCCTTCGAAGTCGGATTCGAACTGCACGCGCTGCAGCACCAGGCGATTCATGTCCACTTGCGCGAGGTCGCCCGCTTTCAACCGGATGCGGTTCAAATCCAGTTCCTTGTCCCAATACTCGAGATTTTCTTTTGCATTCAGCAGCACCGCTTTGGCTTGCAATGTTTGGACGAACGCGCTACGCAGGTTGAAGACCAGGCCGCGCTCCTGGTCCAGATAAGTGGTTTCGGCGATGGTGGTGGATTCGCGCGCCTGGTCGCGCCGCAATTCGCGCTTGTGCTGCCGCTCATGCAGATAGCTGATAGACCCATACGGCTCGGTGTAGGCGAAGGGACGGTACGCGTTCGGACCTCCGTTAGGCGGGGGCTGTTTGGTGAAAGGGTTAATCTGATCGAGAGTTCCGCTGACGTCCGGGTTGGGACGAAGATAGGCGGTGATTTCGGCTGCCCGGGACTCATCGATATTGAGTTGTGCGGCTTTCAACGTCGGATTAGCGGCTTCGAACTTATCCTTGATCTGCTGCCAGGTAAGCGTAGTCTGGGCGAAGATGGCGGCGGGCAGGAATGCGGCGATGAGGATCCGGCGTGGCAGAATTTGAATCTAGCGCGCCCGGCGCTTCGCGGCGAGTGATCTTCCATGCATCGCTGCCGGTCTTTCGATCAGCCTTCGATTGGCTGTACCAATCGAAAGATAAGCAGGTAACATCCTTGGCACGGCGAAGATCCGCTATTAAGATAACCAGAGACCCGCATGCACGAACAGACGGCGGAAAACCCGATTCGGCTGGTTCTGGTAGACGGGCAAGTCCTGTTGCGCACGAGCTTGGGCCGCTTCCTGGCGACCCAGCCAGATCTCCAGATGGCGGGCGAGTGCGGCACAGCCGCCGAGGCGCTCGAAATCCTGAATGATGCGTCCGTCGACATCGTGGTCTCGGATATGGATCTGCGGACAGAGCGCGGAGACGATCTCATATCCGCCGCGCGCAGCGCCGGTTACAAGGGCCGTTTCCTGATCGTGGCGGGAGCGGCGGGAGCGGCGGATGCGCATGAGTTGTCTGCCGTGATCCGGCGGGGGGCATCCGGTATCTTTCTGAAATCGGAGTCTCCGGACCGTCTGGTGCAGGCCATCAGACTGGTGGCCAGCGGGGCGGTCTGGGTCGACCAGACGGTCATTCAACTGCTGGCTGACCGGCTGGCCGACCGCCCCCAATTGGACCGTGAGACGGCTGGGAATCGCCTGACCGATAGAGAAGAAAAAGTGATCCTGGGGATACTGGGAGGTCTTACCAATCGGAAGATCGGGGAGAATATCGGCATTTCCGAAGGCGCCGTGAAGTCGATCGTGCAACAGTTGTTCCGCAAAGCGCACGTGCGCAAGCGGGGTCAACTGGTGCGGGTGGCGATCGAGGGGTCGTTATCGGCCCAGCCGTTCCACAACTCATAGAGAACTACGGTACTGTTCGAGGGCCACGCGCGCCAGTTGGCTGCGCGTACGGACGCCGGTCTTGCCGAACAATTGCTGAATCGCATTCTTCACCGCGCTTTCCGAGATCTCCATGCGCGCGGCTATTTCCTTGTTGGCGAAGCCCTGCACCAGCAGTCGCAGAACCTCCGTCTCGCGGGCATTCAACGCCGGGAGTTCCGGTTGCTCCTCGGAAGGGGCCGCGGCCCCCGTCTCCTCCGTCACTTCGGCGATGATTGCGGCTACCTTGGGCGCCAACCCTTCCTTGTATGTGGAGAACCACACATCCGCCGTGAACGTATCGCCGTTGCCACGGTGACCGCGGCATTGCATCGACGCTCGAAACTGCGGCGCTTCTTCCCAGCGAAGGGCGTGGTGCAATTCAGGCAGGAAAGCGGCAATCGGATTGCCAATCAAATGGCCATCGCGCGGCGAGAGCAACTCCCCAGCGGCGCGATTGGCCAGTTCGATGAAGCCGCGTCCATCCACTGTCACGATGGCCGCCGGGCTGGTCTCGACCAGGGCCTTGAGCCTCGCCTGCACTTCCGTACTGAGGCGCCGGTTGCGAATCAACTCGCCAACGAACAATCCGCAGCCGGCCAGGGCCAGGGTTTCGAAGCCCAATCGGACGAACGACTGATCGAGAGAACTGAACACCTCGGCCAAGCCCGCGCAGGCGAATCCAAGCAACGCGACGAACCACCGGGGAACGTACGCCGACGCCAACATAATGGGAAACAAATAGAGAAAACCAAGCGAAACGTATGGCTTGGTCCACCAGTCCACCGTGGCCACTATCAAAATGATTGCGCTGCTGATCGCTAGGATACGAGTTCGGTTCCGCTCCTCCCACAACTGTTCCAAGGAAAACATGCGCTGGCGAGTCTTCATTATCCCGCGCTTTCCGTTCACCGCGCGCCAATCAAACGATTGGCCGCGAGATTAGCCGCGACGGTTTTGAAGGTGGCCGTTGGTGCGGAGAGGAGAATATAATGAACAACTGGAAGACGACGGATGCCAGTAGTTGCTACCAGCCGCAGCGATTCCGTACTGACCGTAACCATCGACCGGCCGGAGGCACGCAACGCCGTGGATGCCGCGACCGCCGCCGCGCTGGCGGATGCCTTCCGTTCATTCGACGCCGACGGCACAATGGACGTGGCCGTTCTGACGGGAGCGGGCGGAACCTTCTGCGCGGGGGCGGACCTGAAGGCGGTGGCCGCGGGGCGGCCCAACACGCTCAGCGAGTCGGGTGACGGTCCCATGGGGCCCACGCGCATGCTGCTTTCGAAGCCGGTGATCGCGGCCATCGAAGGGCACGCCGTGGCGGGCGGCCTGGAACTGGCGCTGTGGTGCGATCTGCGGGTAGTGGCGCGCGACGCTACGCTGGGGGTTTACTGCCGGCGTTTTGGCGTGCCGTTGATCGATCTGGGCACCATCCGGCTGCCGCGCCTGATCGGACAAAGCCAGGCGCTGGACTTGATCCTGACCGGGCGCGGTATCTCGGGCGAAGAAGCTTTGGGCATGGGGCTGGCCAACCGGCTGGTGGAATCCGGCCGCGCATTGGAGAGCGCGCTGGAACTGGCGCGCATGCTCGCGAGTTTCCCGCAAGGGTGCATGCGATCGGACCGTCTCTCCTGCTACGAGCAGTGGGGGCTTTCCACTGGCGAGGCCATGCGCAACGAATACCGGCGGGGCCTGGCGGTGCTGGGCAGCGGCGAAAGCGCGGAGGGCGCTCTGAAATTCGCGGCTGGCGCCGGCCGGCACGGATCGCGCGAGTAACCTATGCAGCGGCCACCCAGGTTACTGATTCTGGTGGTGGCTTTCGGCGTGGCGATTGCAGGCACCTTCATTTTCGCGTTCAAGGCCGGCCGGCACGCGCGCGGCCTGCACGTTGAGAACGAGCCGATCCGTCCCTGGATGAGCGTGCCGTTTATCGCCCACACGCACCACGTGCCCGCGGCCGCGCTCTACCACGCTATCGGGCTGGAACCGGAGCCGCACGACCGGCGGCCGTTGAAGGCGATCGCGCGGCAGCAACACCGGCCGCTGGAAGACTTGGTGCGCGATCTGGAGCGCGCGCTGGCCAGCGCCGGTCACACGCATCCCGCCATTGAGCCGCCTGGGGGCCCGGCCCCCTGATGCGGGAACAGATTCTAGCGGCTCTGTCGCAATACGGCTCCCCCGCGCTATTCGCCGTGGTCACGATTGCGTCCATAGGGGTACCATTACCGGTGAACCTGCTGCTGATCGTTACCGGCTCGCTGGTGGCGCAGGGCGTGATGCCGCTATGGTTGGCGATTGCGCTGGCCAGCGCCGGTTCGATACTGGGCGATCAAATCGGCTACGCCATCGGCCGGTGGGGCGGCACGGCGCTGGTCTCCCGATTTGGCGGCATGCTGGGCGGCCCGGAGCGCCTGGCCAAGGCGGAAGCGCACGCGCGGCGTTGGGGAGGGCCGGGGGTTTTCTTCACCCGCTGGCTGGTGACGCCGCTGGGTTCGGTGATTAACTTCACTAGCGGGATTTCGGAATACCCGTGGATGCATTTTCTGCTGTGGGACGTGCTGGGCGAGACGCTGGGCGCGGCCCTTTATATTGTGCTGGGCCGTATCTTCAGCGACCGCGTGCTGGCGCTGGACGCGGCGTTGGGCGACTTCACCTGGATGATCCTGGCGCTGCTGGCCGCGGTGGTGCTGGGCTGGCTACTCTGGAGCCGGCTACATCGACCGTAGCTTGGCTTTTTCCCTCTCGAACTCCTCTGGCGTGAGGATGCCGCGCTCCTTCAGCTTCTCCAATTCATCCAGACGCTGGATGAGGTTCATGGGCTGGGCCGGCGCGGCGGGCGGAGGCAC
>Ga0181525_10004832_pt1 | contig 10205 bp, 16 predicted proteins | sample PEATcosm2014_Bin_48_FD_121100 | JGI IMG/M metagenome (GOLD analysis project Ga0181525, IMG submission 121100) | Peatland microbial communities from MTU Mesocosm Facility, Houghton, MI, USA - PEATcosm2014_Bin06_10_metaG | ecosystem: Environmental > Terrestrial > Soil > Wetlands > Peat | place...
CTGGGCGGTGTGCGGTGACCGCTGGTCCAGGGAGCACCGGCCGGCCGCTCCCCTACTCCGACCCGGCGCACCAGGCCGCGCACCAGTTCCTCGTCGAGGAGGCCGCGCTGCTCGACGCGGCCGACTACGCCGGCTGGCTCGGCCTGCTCTGCGACGACATCCGCTACCTGATGCCGGTCCGGGTGACGACCGCCCGCGGCGCGGGCTTCGACACGCTGGCCGACATGGGCCACTTCGACGAGGACCTCTACGCGCTGCGCAAGCGGGTGCAGCGGCTGGCCACCGACCACGCCTGGACGGAGGACCCACCGTCCCGGACCAGGCACTTCGTCACCAACGTGAGAACTTTCCGCAGCAGTGCCTTCCCGAGCACTGCTTTCCCGAACGGAGGCGTGGAGTTCCGCGTCGAGTCGGCCGTGCTTCTCTTCCGCAGCCGGGGCGACACCCGCGAGGCCGACCTGGTCTCGGCGGGCCGCACCGACGTGGTGCGGGAGACCGCGGCGGGGCTGCGGCTCGCCAGGCGGGAGATCCTGGTGGACGAGGCGGTGCTGCGCACCCAGAACCTGGCGGTGTTCCTGTGACCGATGTTCCTGTGACCAGGGTTCCTTTGACCCGGGTTCCCGAGGGCGGCGCTCCCGCGGCGGACGAGCCCGTTATCCGGCTCGCCAACGAGTTCACCGAGGTCGTGGTGGAGCGAGTGCGGACCCGCAACGGGGCGCGGCTGCGCATTTCCGTGCCGAGCTCTGGCCGGCAGATCATGCTCTGCCCGCTGGAGCTGGAGGCCCTCGCCTGGCAGGACCACGAGCTCTTCTCCGCGCTGCTCAAGACGCCGCACGGGCCGGAGGACTAATGGGCTGGCTTGACGGCAAGCGGGCGCTCGTCGTGGGCGCCGGCTCGGGAATCGGCCGCGCGGTGGTGAGCGAGTTCTGCCGGGAGGGCGCCCGGGTCGCGGCGCTCGAGCTATCCAGGGATAAGGCGGCCCAGCTAGCGGCCAGGCAGCCGGACTGCCTGGTCAGCTGCGGTGACGCCACGCGGATGACCGATGCCAGGGCCGCCGTGGCGGCCGCCGCCGGCGCGTTCGGCGGCCTTGACGTGCTGGTGAACTGCGTCGGCATCTTCGACTTCTACCGCGGCCTGTCCGACATCGATGACGACCAGCTCGACGCGGCGTTCGATGAGATCTTCGCGGTCAACGTCAAGAGCCAGCTGGTGAGCGTCCGCGCGGCGCTGCCCGAGCTGCGCGCCTGCGGCGGGTCCGTCGTGCTCACCGTCTCGACATCAGGCTTCTATCCGGGCCGCGGCGGGATCCTCTACGTGGCGTCCAAGTTCGCGGTCCGCGGCTGCGTGATCGCGCTCGCGCACGAGCTCGCGCCGCAGGTGCGGGTCAACGGCGTGGCGCCGGGCGGCACGCTCGGCACCGAGCTGACCGGCCCGCGGAGCCTGGGCCTGTCCGGTCAGGTGCTCGGCTCGGCGCCGGGCCGCGAGCAGGACCTGCGCGACCGCACGCCGCTGCGGGTGGCGCTCACCGGCGAGGACCACGCGGGCAGCTACGTGTTCCTCGCCTCAGACCGGGCCCGCGGCATCACCGGCACGATCGTGCACTCCGACGGCGGCATCGGTGTCCGGTGATGTCCGGCCGTTACCCCGCGGCCATGTCCGCCCGGCGGCCCTCCACTAGCAGCACTCGATCGATTACCTATTTGCAGCTGTTGGCTGATATGGCGCGCTCTAACACTCATACCAATGTTCCAGGCAGTAGACTGAATGTGTTCACATGTCGAACTAGTTGTCGTTTGGAGGGGGCGGGTGGGCGGGCTCCGGGAGATTGCGGCCCCGTTCGTGGTGGCCCCGCCGTCGGGTGCGCGGGTACGGACCCGGCTGCGGGTGCCGGCGGCTGATGCGGCGGTGCTCTGTGCGGCGGGCCGGCACCGGGGGTCGCTCTCGGCGCTTCCCCGATCCCGACCGCGCCCCTGCCCGGCACCCCGTCATCTTGACCGGGTGCGTCACGGCAGCAGGACCTCCATCGCGCGGGTGAAATGGGCGATCATGCCCGGGGCAAGCACCGGCCCGAGGCCGTGGCCCCTGTCTTCCGTCTGGCTGGCGAAGCGGGTGATGGCCGCGCGCTTTCTCGTGGCGGTGTGCGGGGGGAGCGGGATCCGCAGCGCTCGGTCCCAGGGCACCCGGGAATCGCCGGGAGATGCCCAGTGCCACATCCAGACGGGGAAGCAGTAGAAGGCTCCTGCCGCCGCCCGGCGCGCGGCCCGGCTCGCTGCCTCGTGATCGGGGTGCAGGTCGCCGTCCCACGGGGCCAGGCACAGGTCGAACCCGGCGACGAGCGGGGCGAGCGCCGCCGCGAGATCGTCCTCGCGGGCGGCGAGGCGGGTGTCGGGCAGGCCGAGCCGGATCACCTCGGTCGCGCCGGCGCCGAGGGCACGCAGGGCCGCGGCCGTTTCCGCGGTCCGCCGCCGGGCGAGCACCGCCGGGGAGGAGTGCCCCTGATGGGAGCGTTCGCCATCGGTGACGGCCACCAGCCGCAGCCGCGCCCGCGACGCCGCCAGCATCGACATGAGGCCGCCAGCGCCGAGCACCTCATCATCCGGGTGGGCGGCCACGAACACGGCGCTCGTCACGCCGGCCAGCACCGCGAGCCCGGAACCGGGAAGGGTGCTAAGCCACGGCCAGGCCCGCCAGGACCGCTCGTCGGTCCCCGGTGCGTCAATCGGGTGCCGTCCGGTGCGGCTCACCATCCGTCAGCGCGTTCGGTGGCCAGTTCGCCACGTCTTGCCGGGATGAGGTTCTCCTCGGCGATGTCGGCTGTGAAGGTGCTTTCTGGCATGTCTCGTCCCCCAAGTTCGAACCGTTAACGGCCGACCACAACTACCCCGCATCCGCATGACTTATGCCGTGTGGCGCGCAGCGGTGCGGCAGCAGGCAGACATGCCCTGGTAGGTCTCAGGGGGAAAGCAGTGCGGCCGGGCCGCCCTTGACCGCGTCGTGCACGCTGGCGAATACCGGGCACCGGCTGATCATGCCGGTAAAGAGGAGAAGGCGGAGCACGATCGCCTGCGGATCCGCAAGTGCCAGGTCACCGCCTGCCTGCCGAGCCTGCGCCCGGACTGATACGACCGCGCGCAGTGAGCCGCAGTCGATGAAGGTCAGTTCCGCCAGGTTAACGACGATCCGTGCCCCGGCGGCCGCGTGCGCGGTGAGCGTTCGCACGCTGTCCGCGGCGGTGCACAAGTCAAGCTCGCCGTGCAGCGCGACGACTGTGTAACCGTCGCGCGCGCAAGTCACCGGGCCGGTGCGTGCCATCGCGCGCTCGCTCTCGAGTCAGAGCGGCCAGGCGAGGTCTCGACCCAGCAGCTGAAGTTCCCAGCTTCTGCTGGCCAGCTTACGCCGGGCAACCGGTGCAGTCACCCCTGACCCGGCGGTAGTTTAAGCCCTCCCGAGGCTGATGTCGCGAGACAGCGTCACCGCGCACTCGAGCAGGCCGGCGTCCATGTCGATCTCGTCGGAGTCCGCGAACCGCCGCATGTCCCGGCACAGCCCGTGATTCGTCCGGCTGCCGTCGTTGGGCAGCAGCCAGGCGGACTCGTTCCTGGCCCGGACGCTCTGCTTACCGGAACCAGGCGTGCGGATGCGAGTACATGGCGGTGCAGGCATAACGGGTCCACAGGCTCCACACGCGGGCCGCGGAAAGCCCGCGCCATTCCTGGCCGTCCTGCACGGCCTGGATGATCGCCGCCTGATCCTCCCGCGAGGCGTCCGCGAAGGCGGTGCCGCACCGGGCATGCGCGTCCTTGTCGAGGTACCCGAGCGTGTCCCGCCACGCCTGGCCGTCCTCGGGCATGTCCGCGTAATGCCACCCGTCGGTCTCGCCGGCCGCCAGCCGCGCGTCCACCATCTCCGCGACGGGCACCTCGAGGGGCTCACCACACTGGCCGGTGAGCTGGTTGAGCAGGGCGGCCGCGCAGGCCCGTTCGGCCTCGGTGAAGAAGCACGGCTCCGCGGGCGGACCCGTTCTCGCCGTGATCAGCCCGGCCGTCACCGTGTCGCAGTGCTTAGCCTGGGTGAGCACGTCAAAGCCGGGGAACCGCCCGCTAGCGCGGCCGGTCACTGCTGCCTGCGCAAGATCGCGGCGAGCAGCCCCCTGCCGCCGACCATCCCGCCGCCGCGCGGCTGGTTCGGTCCCGCCTCACCATCGGTACCAGCGGCCGCGCGAGGTGCCTTCGCCCACGCGAACGAGGAAGCCAAGCAGCCAGAGCGCGAGGACCACGAGCGCGATCCACCACAGGATGTGGAGAATGAACCCGAGGCCCCCCAGGATCAGGGCGAGCAGGAGGACGAGCAGGACGATTCCCATGTGAGTATTCCCTTCCGAGGACCAAGGCGGGGATCTCGCCTGGCCGTCATTGCCGACGCGCGTCCGCTACCCGGGGGCCGCTCGTGTATGCCGGCGAAATCCCGGTCAAGCGCGGGCGGGGAGCTTGAGCAGAGCGTTCTCCACGACCTCGCTCAGCGCCGGCCTCCAGGTCAGCGGCGGCGCACCGGACGACGGACTTCTGCGGCTGGCATGAATCACGTCGATACGGGGTAGTCGTGATCAGCCGTTAACGGTTCGACCTCGGGGACGACAAGACATGCCTGAACGCACCTTCACCACTGACATCGCCGCGATCCGCGCGAGTACCCGGCAGAATATGAAGGAAGGAACGGTCGCCGGCTCTGACGGCATGCTCCGCGACGACCTCGCCGACTTGCTCGGCTCATGAACAACCGCCGGGGACATAGCCGCGGAGACCTGCCGCTCTGGCAAGAAACCGCCCGCGCGTTCAACACGGCCGTCGAGTCGGGCAGGCTCGACCTTCCGCTGCCCGGCTCCGGTGCCACCCTGGAACGCCTGTCCGCGCTCGCCGACCTCGCCGGGGACGACCTGTCGCTGGCAAGGCTCGGCGAGGGGCATGCCGACGCGGTCGCGATCCTGGCCGAACTCGGCGGGCCGTCCCCCCAGCCGGGCAGCCGGTGGGGCGTGTGGGCGGCAAACCCGCCCGGCCCCAACGTGACGGCCGAGTGCCGGGACGGCACCTGGACGCTTCGCGGGACGAAGCAGTACTGCTCCGGGGCGCGGATCTGCACGCACGCCCTGGTCACCGCGGCCGCCGCCGACGGCCAGCGGCTGTTCGCCGTGCATGTGGCGGAACTTGAGCCCGGCGACGGTACCTGGCCCGCGACCGGGATGGCAGGCAGCGACACGCTGAACGTGGGCTTCCCTGGGGTGGTCGCGGACCCGGTCGGCCCGCCAGACGGGTACACGAACAGGCCCGGTTTCAGCCACGGCGGCGTCGGGGTGGCGGCCTGCTGGTACGGCGGGGCACGCGGCGTCGGGCGGGCACTACTCAGCGCCGCGGCCAAGCGTGACGTCGGCCCGCATGCCCTGGCCCACCTGGGGGCCGTCGATATCGGGTTGCGCACGGCCTGGGCCGCGCTCACGGCCGCGGCCCGCGAGATAGACGCCGACCCGGGCGACCTGCACGGCGACGGGCCGCTGCGCGCCCTGCGGGTACGGACGCTGACTGAGGCGGTCGCCACCGACGTGCTGGCCAGGACGGGCAGAGCGCTAGGCGCCGGGCCGCTCGGCCACGACGAGGCTCACTCGCGCGCAGTTGCCGACCTGACGGTCTACCTGCGGCAGCACCACGCGGAGCGGGACCTGGCACGGCTGGGCGAACTGATCGCAGAACGCGGTGCCGGGTGGTGAGCCGCACCGGCCCGCACCCGATTGACCGGGGCCACGGCCTCGGGCCGGTGCTCGCCCCGAGCGTGATCGCCCACTTCACCCGAACGACGGAGGTCCTACTGCCGTGACGCTCGACCAGGCTTACTTCCGCGACTGCTACGCGGCCTCAGCCGATCCCTGGGGCCTGGCGAAACGCTGGTACGAAGCGCGCAAGTATGCCCTCAGCCTCGCCCTGCTCCCCGCGGAGCGCTACGGCGCCGCGTTCGAGCCTGGCTGCTCGATCGGGGTACTTACCGCGAGGCTCGCGCCGCGCTGCGGCCGGCTGCTGGCGTGCGACGCGGTTCCCGAAGCCGTCGCTTCCGCACGGGCAAGGACCGCCGGCCTGCCTGGCGTCCAGGTCGAGAGGCGGCTGATTCCCCAGGAGTGGCCGCCGCACTCCTTCGACCTGATCGTCTTCTCCGAACTTCTCTATTACTTCGGCGACGCCGACCTGAACCAGTTGCTCCGGCTCGGAATCGGCACGCTGCGCCCCGGCGGGCACCTGCTCGCGGTGCACTGGCGCCACCCCGCGCCCCACCACCCGCGCACCGGCGACGAGGTGCACGAGGTCCTGGCCGGGCACGCCGGGCTGGCCCGGCTAGCGCGCTACCGCGATCTGGACTTCACGGCCGAGGTGTATACCCACGCCGGCGGTGACCTGCGGTCCGTCGCCCAGACGGGCGGGATCGCGTGATCCGCTCGGTCGGCGTGATCGTCCCGGCGCACAACGAGCAGGATCTGCTGCCCGTCTGCCTGGCCAGCCTGCGGCGCGCCGCGTGGGCTCTGCCGGGCACGCCGGTCCACCTGGTCGTGGTCGCCGACGCGTGCAGCGACAAAACCGCCCAGGTCGCTTCAAAGAGCGGGGCAGCGGTCGTCACCATCACAGCCAGGAGTGCCGGCCCCGCTCGGGCGGCCGGCGTGCGGGAAGTGCTGCGCCGCACCGGGCAGTTGGACCCCTCGGAGATCTGGCTGGCAACCACGGACGCCGATACGCGGGTTCCCACCTGCTGGCTCCGCCGGCAGGTCCGCTATGCGAACTGGGGATGGGACGCGGTGGCGGGGACGATCCGGATAACTGACTGGTCCGGCTACCGGCCGGACACCCGCGCGCTGTTCCAGCAGCGGTACGCCACTGGGACCGGGCCGCACTCTCATGTGCACGGCGCCAACCTCGGCTTCCGCGCCGCGGCATACCTGCGGGCCGGCGGGTTCCCCGACGTCCCAACGGCGGAAGATCACGCTCTTGTCAGGGCGCTCATCGCGACTGGCGGCCGAGTGCACCGCACGCGCACGCTCACGGTGGTCACCTCGGCTCGCCGCGTGGCCCGCGCCCCGCGCGGGTTCAGCAGTTACCTCGCCCGGCTGGAGGCCGGGCAGAGCACCGCCTCGGCATGACCGGGCAATTCTGGATCACCGGGCGGTGCAGATGGCCGGCTCATCGCCCGCCGGGTCCGCTCCCTCCCATCCGTGGCCGCGGCGGACTTATCGTTCCTGCTCAGGGCGGACATGGTCAGCCCTTTTTCCCCGCGTCGTCTTTTCCCGGCTCGTCCTGTTCGGCGCCCTCCCCCGGCCAGGAACCGGTCAGCTTGCGGGTGGCCTCGGCGAGGCCACGGTCAAGCGCCGCCTGGACGAGGGCGAAGATCGCCCCTTGCAGGGCGGCGGCGACCAGCACTTCCCGGTTTCCCCGCCGGACATCGGTTGCCCGCGGTGCTTCGTCTTCATGGGCGGCGAGCTTCCACAGCTGCTTGAATATTCTCCCCGCGATCATCCCGCCCAGCACGCTGACCAGGATGCTCACCGCCTTAAACGCGAGTTTCTTCATCGCTTTTCCCGTCGCCAGATGACCAGGGCGGCGACGGCGAGCGCCACGGCCCCGGCGGCCATGATCCATGAAACAACCGGGTACCCCGGCTGGCGCCCTTCTAACGTGCGCAGACTCCAGTCAGGGGCCACGGGCGCGCTTGACCGTGAACAATGTTCACTGTAGCGTGAACACTACGGCTTAGAAATGAATATCGTTCACTTGAATGGTGTTCGTCTGGGCTGCCGGACGGTTAGCCCGGCCTGGCACGAGGGAGAACGGCATGATCGCGGCAACGCTGGAGAGCCAGAGCGAAGCACTGATGTCGTCGACACAGGAACCGGGGCATCTTAACAACCATCACCGCAACACACTGCGCCAGCTGTTTCAGCACCCGGTGAGTCATAACATCGAGTGGACCGCTGTCGTCTCTCTGCTGAGGGTGGTCGGCTGGGTCGCAGAACAGCCCCACGGCAAGCTTGCCGTCACCGTCGGCCCTCAAACCGAGTACTTCGACCCCCCGGTGCGCAAGGACATCGATACCCAAGCGGTGGTCGACCTGCGCCGGATGCTGAGCGCAGCCGGTTTCGGGCTGCAGGCCGGACATGACGGCCACGGGCCGGTAAACAGGCCCGGGATGGCCAATCTCTGATCGTGGTGACAGGCGCCAGGGGCCCGGCCCGCGTCAACCGGCTGCTGCACGCGGCCGAGCGCGACTGCCAGCGCCTCGTCCAGGCCCGTCGGCAGGCCTCCGTGACGGGCCAGCAAGTTGCCCGTCTCCATCGGCATGATCGCCAGCGGCACCCCGGTACCGGTAACCCCCTCCGCGCACGCGGTGACCGTCCCGTCACCGCCGCAGGCAAGCACGAGGTCGACCCCGGCGGATACCAGCAGACGGCATGGCTCCTTGCTGCCCATCGTGAACCGGTTCACCCTGCTTGTTTGCCGCTCATTCGCTCATTGCGTGGCCCGCACGACCAGGTCGCTGCCGCGCAGGTGGCGGGCTGGCGTGCGACCGTGGCGACGCCGATCACAGCCAGCGCCGTCGACCACTGAAGTACGGGGCAGCTTGGGAGGTGCTTAGCCAGGGTCAAGGCGGGTAGTGCAGGGGACCTTGCCGAGACGACGAAGGGATCCTGAGCATGTGGGCATTTCTCTCCAGGCGCCTGCGAATGTGGGTGCTGCTGGCCATCGCCCTGCCGCTGACCCGGGCGCTCGTCCACCGCCTGGCGCTGGCTGCCGTGCGCCGTGATCCGTCTACCCGAACAGCGAAGGCGCTGTTCAAGGCCGACTCCGCAGTCACCGCCCTATCCCGGCGGGCGGCCCGTAAGAAAGGAAGCCGCACGGTAAGGCGCTGACACAACCGGGGGGCTCGCCGAGCTGGCCAGTGCGGTCGCCGGCGGCTCGGATGACCTACTCCTCACGGGTGCAGGCGGACATCTCCTCACGGGTGCAGGCGGACATGCACGCGGACCACGGTCCCGCCGGGGCCGCTGCGGGACTCCACCAGGTCACAGACCTGGTGAACGAGCCAAAGCCCGTGGCCGCCGCCTGCGTCCGCGGGCGGGCGGTGCCGGCCGGCGAGCGGATCGGTGATGTGGCCGCTGTCCTGTACCTGGCAGACCAGCTCATTCCCCGCGGTCCAGATGGACAGGACACCGCCTTGATCGGTGTGGCGAATAGTGTTCGCGGCAAGCTCGCCCACCGCGAGGACCAGGTCCGCGACTCGGTCCGCCGGAAGGCCGAAGCCGGCGGCGTGCCGGGCGGCGAATGCCCGTGGCGCAGCCAGGTCTGCCCGGTAGGCCAGGGTCGCGGCCCCGTCAGGCGGTACGGGCAGGGGCCGGTCGCACTCCTCGGGAACCAGGCCGGCGCCGTACGCGGGGCTGGGCCCGGCGCGTCCCTCACGGACGAGCACAGGGTGGGTGCTCCCGGCGGACCTGACGATGCCGGGGTCGAGCCGCGCGCTGTCGTAGGCGCAAAGGACGCGGACCGGGACGGCAGCGAACGCCAGATTGACCAGGGCCTCGTGCCGGACCGCCTCGCACTGCCCCGCGACCGAGCGGGCCGCCCAGCCCAGGTCTTGCAGGCAGCGGACCGGCTGTCCGGCGTGGTCGCCGGCGAAGGAGCGCAGGAAAGGGATGATCCGGCCCGGATTGGCGCCAATCCGGGTTATGTCAGTCCAGTCCACCTGGTCGGCTCGCCCGTTCATCCGCGCGCGCAGGAAGATGATCTCCGGGCCTGGCGCGCTGACCAGCACGGCACCGCCCTCGTCGAGCCCAGCATCAATGAATCGGAGCGCCCCCGCCGCGAACTCAGCCGCGACGGCGTACAAGAGCGCGGCATGAGCGGCCTGATACGCGTCCTCTCGCACCAGGTCACTCATCAGCCTCCCCCTCCGCTGACCTATAACGCCACCATGCGCACTACCCGCCCTGGCGCGGCCAACCGTCCTAGCGCGACTAATCCCAGGAGAGGGCACGCCAAGCTGTGTCCCGGGCAGGAGCCTGAGGGCACGTTTGAAGCAGGCGTCGCGGGAGAGCATTAGAGTGCGGCACCTTGTGCCGTGCCGTTTCTGGACCCCGGACGGCTACGCGGTCACCTCGCCGCGTCCGACGCTCAAGGAGTCCC
>Ga0181525_10004833_pt1 | contig 10200 bp, 5 predicted proteins | sample PEATcosm2014_Bin_48_FD_121100 | JGI IMG/M metagenome (GOLD analysis project Ga0181525, IMG submission 121100) | Peatland microbial communities from MTU Mesocosm Facility, Houghton, MI, USA - PEATcosm2014_Bin06_10_metaG | ecosystem: Environmental > Terrestrial > Soil > Wetlands > Peat | place...
CCAAGACGTATGATCTGGAGGTTTGGCTGCCGGGGCAGGGGATGTATCGGGAGATTTCGTCCTGCTCGAACACGCGGGCGTTTCAGGCGCGGCGGATGAATGCGCGGTTCCGGGCGGAGAATGGCAAGCCGGAATTTGTGCATACGCTGAATGGCTCGGGCGTGGCGGTGGGGCGGGCGCTGATCGCGGTGCTGGAGAATTATCAGAACGAGGATGGGTCCGTGCGGGTGCCAGGCGTGCTGCGGCCGTATATGGGGGGCGTGGCGCAAATCTAACGGGGCCTCGTTACTCTTTGTCATCGGCCTGCAAGGGACTTTTCGCGTGTAACTCGTTATAGACCCCAGTGGAATTGTAGGGAGAATCGCGTGGTGGATCCGGTGGTGCGGCCTTGGTGGCGCAAAAAGCGCTGGGTTTTCGCGGTGCTGGCGGTGCTGTTGGCGGCGTTTATATGGTACCGGCATTCGGGCACGGCGCCGCAGGTGCATGGGGCGGCGCAGGCGGTGGGCGTGGCCAAGGCGGTGGCGGGGCCGATGCCGGTGGTGCTGGATGAGCTGGGCACGGTGACGCCGGTGGCGACGGTGACGGTGCTGCCGCAGCTGAGCGGGTATCTGACCCAGGTGGCGTTTACCGAGGGCGAGGACGTGACCCAGGGGCAGTTTTTGGCGGAGATTGATCCACGGCCTTATCAGATACAGCTGGAACAGGATCAGGGTACGCTGGCCAAGGATGCGGCCATGCTGGCGCAGGCGCGGTCCGACCTGGCGCGGTATGTGACACTGGCGGCGCAGGATTCGATTTCCGCGCAGCAAGTGGCCGATCAGCGGTTTTTGGTGGCGCAGGATGCGGCGGCGATTCAGGTGGATCAGGCCAATATTGATTCGGCGAAGCTGGATTTGACGTATTGCCATATCACCTCGCCGGTGGCGGGGCGGGTGGGGCTGCGGCTGGTGGATCCGGGGAATTATGTGACCGCGAACAGTGCCACGGGCATTGCCGTGGTGACGACGATGGCGCCGATGACGGTGATCTTCTCAGTGGCGCAGGCGGATCTGGCGCCGGTGCTGGTGCGGCTGGGGCAGGGGGCGAGCCTGGCCGCCACCGCCTATGCCAGCGATGATACGACCAAGCTGGAAGACGGCGTGCTGAGCGCGGTGGATAATCAGGTGGATACCGCGACCGGCATGGTGAAGCTGCGGGCGGCTTTTGATAATGCAGATGATGCGCTGTTTCCCAATGAGTTTGTGAATGTGCATCTGCTGGTGAACACGTTGCAGAATGCCACGCTGGTGCCGAGCCCGGCGGTGCAGACCGGCGCACCCGGGAGCTATGTGTATGTGGTGGAGCCCGATGACACCGTGCATGTGCAGGTGGTGACCACCGGGCCGACGGATGGGACCAATACGGTGATTACCTCCGGCGTGGCGCCGGGGGACGTGGTGGTGACGGATGGCGTGGACCGCTTGAGTGAGGGCGCCAAGGTGAGTGTGGCGATTACGCCCACGGCGGCGCCGAGCGGGGCGGCGCACCATCACCATCGGGCCGCTGCGGCGCCGTGAACCCTTCCCGGATTTTTATTCTGCGGCCAGTGGCGACATCGCTGCTGATGATTGCGTTTGTGCTGGTCGGGCTGGTGGCGTTTAAGTTTTTGGCGGTGTCGGCGCTGCCGGATGTGAATTATCCGACGATCCAGGTGCAGACATTTTATCCGGGTGCGTCGCCGGAGGTGATGACGTCTTCGGTGACGGCGCCGCTGGAGCGCCAGCTTGGCGCGATGGAGGGGTTGAGCCAGATGTCCTCGGCCAGTTCGGCTGGGGCGTCGGTGATTACGTTGCAGTTTGATCTGGCGCTGAGCTTGGATATTGCCGAGCAGGAAGTGCAGGCGGCGATTAATGCGGCGGGGAATCTGCTGCCCAGCGATCTGCCGGCGCCGCCGATTTACGCCAAGGTGAACCCCGCCGATGCGCCGATTATGACGCTGGCGATTACTTCCAAGACGATGAATTTAACCGATGTGGAGAGTCTGGCAAATTCCAGGCTGGCGGCGAAGATTTCGGAAGTGGCGGGGGTCGGGCTGGTGACGGTGAGCGGGGGGAATACACCCTCGGTGCGGGTGGAAGTGAATCCGTTGGCGCTGGCTTCCTATGGGTTGAGCCTGGATAATATCCGCACGCTGGTGGGTAATTTGAACGTGAATACGCCGAAGGGAAGTTTCTCGGGCCCGGCTCAGAGTTTCACGATTAATGACAATGACCAGATTACCGATGCGGCGCAATACGCCAAGCTGGTGGTGGCGTATAAGAATGGCGAGCCGGTTTATTTGGGCGATGTGGCGCAGATTATTTCCGCGCCCGAGAATGCCGAGCTGGGGGCTTGGGCGAACCGCACGCCGGCGATTATTTTGAACGTGCAGCGCCAGCCGAATGCGAACGTGATTGCCACGGTGGATGCGATTCATGCGGAACTGCCGAGCCTGACCGCCGGGCTGCCGGCGGCGATGAAGGTCAGCGTGCTGACGGATGGGACGACGTCGATCCGTGCCTCGGTGGGGGATGCCGAGTTTGAGTTGATGTTGAGCGTAATGCTGGTGGTGGCGGTGATTTTTGTGTTTCTTCGCAATTTCCGCGCGACGATTATTCCCAGTATTTCGGTGCCGGTGTCGCTGATCGGCACGCTGGCGATGATGTATTTGTGCAATTTCTCCATCGATAATTTGTCGCTGATGGCGCTGATTGTGGCGACCGGGTTTGTCGTGGATGATTCGATTGTGATGATCGAGAATATTTCGCGTTATCTGGAGATGGGCGATAGCCCGTTGGAAGCGGCGCTGAAGGGGTCTGGGCAGATAGGGTTTACCATTATCTCGCTGACGGTCTCGCTGATTGCGGTGCTGATCCCGCTGCTGTTCATGGGCGATGTGGTGGGGCGGCTGTTTTCGGAATTTGCCATTACGCTGGCGGTGACGATTGTGATTTCGGCGGTGGTCTCGCTGACGCTGGTGCCGATGCTGTGCGCGCGGCTGCTGCGCGAGAAAGGGGCGGTGCGGCAGAATCGGTTTGAGGCTTGGAATGAGCGGGTATTTAACAAACTGATCGCGGCTTATGGGCGCGGGTTGGAGCGCGTGCTGCGCCATGCGCGGTTGACGCTGTTGGTGGCGGTGGGGACGCTGGTGCTGACGGTGCTGCTGTATGTGTTCATCCCCAAAGGGTTTTTTCCGGTGCAGGATACCGGGGTGATTGAGGGGATTTCTCAAGGATCACAAAGTACATCCTACGCGGACATGGCGGTGCATCAGCAGGCGCTGGGCGATGCGATTTTGAAGGATGCCAATGTGGTCAGCCTGTCCTCGTATATCGGGGTGGATGGGACGAATACGACGCTCAATGAAGGGCGGTTTTTGATTAATTTGAAGCCGGAGAATGAGCGCAGCGAGACGGCGAGTGAGATTATCCGGCAGTTGCAAAAAGAAGTTTCGGGCGTGCCGGGGATCCAGCTGTTTATGCAGCCGGTGCAGAGTTTGACGCTGAATACGACGGTTTCTCCCACGCAGTATCAGTTTGTGCTGGAAGACCCGAACGAGGCGGATTTTACCACGTATGTGCCGGAGCTGATGGCGAAGTTGCAGGCATTGCCGGAGCTGACGGATGTGGCGAGTGAGCTGCAGAGTTCGGGCAAGTCGGTTTATGTGGATATTGACCGCACGGCGGCGTCGCGCTTTGGGATTACGCCGGCGACGGTGGATAGTGCGCTTTACGATGCGTTTGGGCAACGGATTATTTCGACGATTTTCACGCAGACGGATCAGTACCGGGTGATTATGACGGTGGACCCGGCGAAGATGACGGATGTGGCGTCGCTGGGGGCGATTTATCTGCCGTCTTCCACGGCGGCGGGCGGGCAGGTGCCGCTTTCGGCCATTGCGACGTTTGTGCAGCAGCCTGAGCCTTTGGTGATTGAGCATCTCGGGCAGTTTCCGGCGACGACGATTTCGTTCAATCTGGCGCCGGGCGCCTCGCTGGGGGCGGCGGTGGATGCGATTAATCTGGCGGAGAAGCAGTTGAATTTTCCGCCCTCGGTGACGACGAATTTTGAAGGGGCGGCGCTGGCGTTTCAGAGTTCGCTGAACAATGAAGTGTTTTTGCTGGTTGCGGCGATGGTGGCGGTTTATATCGTGCTCGGTGTGCTCTATGAGAGTTTCATTCATCCGGTGACGATTTTATCGACGCTGCCGTCTGCCGGGATTGGCGCGTTGATCTTTTTGTGGATTGCCGGTGATGGGCTGGATGTGATCGGCATTATCGGGATTGTGCTGCTGATCGGCATTGTGAAAAAGAATGCGATTATGATGATCGACTTTGCGCTGCATGCCGAGCGCAATGAGGGCAAGAGTCCGCGCGATGCGATTTATGAGGCGTGTTTGCTGCGATTCCGGCCGATTTTGATGACGACGCTGGCGGCCATGTTTTCGGGGCTGCCGCTGATGCTGAGTGGCGGCATGGGGTCTGAGCTGCGCCAGCCGCTGGGGTTGGCGATTGTCGGCGGGCTGGCGGTGAGCCAGGTGTTGACGCTGTTTACCACGCCGGTGATTTATCTGGCGTTTGATAATATCTCGCGGCGGCTGCGCGCGGCGCCGTCGAGGCTGGCGTGAACCTCTCGGCGATCTTCATCCGGCGGCCGGTGGCGACGACGCTGCTGACGGTGGGGATTGCACTCTCTGGGGCCCTTGCGTTTTTTAAACTTCCCGTGGCGCCGCTGCCGCAGATTGCGTTTCCGACGATTCAGGTGACGGCGAATATGGCGGGGGCCAGCCCGGATACGATGGCGGCGACGGTGGCGGAACCGTTGGAGCGGCATCTGGGGACGATTGCGGATGTGACGGAGATGACGTCGCAGTCGGGCGTGGGGTCGACGCGCATTACGCTGCAATTTGGGCTGGACCGGAATATTGATGGCGCGGCCAGGGATGTTGAGGCGGCGATTCAGGCGGCGCGGGCGGATTTGCCGAGTACGCTGCGGTCTAACCCGACGTATAACAAGGTTAATCCGGCGGATGCGCCGATTATGATTCTGGCGCTGACCTCGGACACGATGACGCCGGGGCAGCTTTATGATTCGGCAGATACCGTGCTGGAGCAGCAGTTTTCGCAAATCAGCGGCGTGGGCGAGGTGACGCTGGGCGGGGCGGCGCTGCCTGCGGTGCGGGTGGAGTTGCAGCCGGGGCCGCTCAGTAAATACGGCATCGGGCTGGAGGATGTGCGCGCGGCGCTGGCGGCGGCGAATGCCAATGCGCCGAAAGGGTATTTCGACGTTGGTGAGCAGCGCTATCAGATTTACACCAATGATCAGGCGACGGTGGCGGCGCAGTATCGGGATTTGGTGATTGCGTATCGCAATGGGCAGGCGGTGAAGCTCGCCGATGTGGCGCAGGTGAATAACTCGGTTGAGAATTTGCAGAATGCGGGGCTCTATAACGGCAAGCCGGCAGTGTTGGTGATTTTGGAGCCGAGCCCTGGGGCGAATGTGATTCAGACGGTGGATGAGGCGCGCGCGATGCTGCCGGCGCTGCGCGCGGCGCTGCCGCCGTCGATTCAGTTTGGCGTGGCGCTGGATCGGTCGCAATCAATCCGGGGCGCGTTGGCGGATACGGAGGAGAGTCTGTTCATCGCCGTGTTGCTGGTGGTGGGCGTGGTGTTTGTGTTTCTGCGCTCCGGTTCGGCGACGTTGATTCCGGGGCTGACGGTGCCGGTTTCGATCATCGGCACGTTTGGGCCGATGTATTTGCTGGGGTTTTCGCTGGATAATCTCTCGCTGATGGCGCTGACCATTGCCACGGGGTTTGTCGTGGATGACGCGGTGGTGGTGGTGGAGAACACCATGCGGCATCTGGATGAGGGGATGGAGCCGATGGAGGCGGCGCTGCGCGGGGGCTCGGAGGTGAGTTTTACCGTGCTGTCGATGAGCCTCTCGCTGATTGCGGTATTTACGCCGATTTTGCTGATGCCGGGGATTCTGGGGCGGTTGTTTCAGGAATTTGCTGAGACGTTGTCGATTACCATTCTGATTTCGCTGGTGGTCTCGCTGACCACAACGCCGATGCTGTGTGCGCTGCTGCTGCGCCGTGAGGTGAAAGAGAAACGGCAAGGGTGGCTGGTGCGGAAGTTGGAGCGCGGGTTTAATGCGGCGCTGGCGGAGTATACGCGCTCGCTGCGCTGGGCGCTGCGCCATGCGCGGCTGGTGGGGGCGGGGCTGGTGCTGACCGTGCTGCTGAATGTGCTGCTGTTTGTGGAAGTGCCGAAAGGGTTTTTCCCCGAGCAGGATACCGGGCTGGTGATTGGCACGATTCAGGCGGACCAAAGCATCTCCTTTGCCGCGATGAAGCGGAAGTTTACGCAGCTTCAGGCGATTGTGCAGAGTGATCCAGGCGTGGCCTCGGTGGCGGGATATACCGGCGGGCGGGCGGCGAATAATGGGTTTTTGTTTGTGACGCTGAAGCCGCTGGCGCAGCGCGGGGTGAGTGCGGCGGAGATTGTGGCGCGGCTGCGCCGGCCGATGAGTAAGATTCCGGGGGCGCAGACTTTCCTGGTGCCGGCACAGGATTTGCGTGTGGGCGGGCGGCAGAGCAATGCCGAGTATCAGTACACGCTGGAGAGCGATGATGCGCCGGCGATGTATGCGTGGGTGCCGAAAATTGTCGCGGAGCTGAAGGCACAAGGCACGCTGGTGGATGTGAGTTCGGATTTGCAGCAGAACGGGCTGGAGACGAATATTGTCATCAATCGGGCGGCAGCGGCGGAGCTGAATGTGACGCCGAGCGAGATTGATAATACGCTGTATGATGCGTTTGGGCAGCGCACGGTTTCGACGATTTATAACGAGCTGAACCAGTATGAAGTGGTGATGGAGCTGGCGCCGCAATATCAGCAAACACCGGTGGATTTGAGCCGGATTTATGTGAGTACCTCGGGCGGGACGGCAAGCGGGACGGCGCAGACCAATGCGCCTGCGGGCACGGTGCTGGGCAGTGCGGTGAGTGCGAATAGCGAGGAAGCCACGGTGGCGCTGGATTCGGCGACCAATCAGGCGATTAATTCGATTGCGGCGAGTGGGAAATCCAGCGCTTCCAGTGGCTCGGCGGTGAGTACGGTGGCGGAAAACATGGTGCCGCTCTCGGCTTTTGCCAGTTATCAGCCGGGGATGGCGCCGATCTCGGTGAACCACGATGATGGGCGCGTGGCGGCGACGATCTCCTTCAATCTGCCGGAGGGCGTGGCGCTGGGGACGGCGGCGGCGGCGATTACGCGCACCATGAGCAATTTGGATGTGCCGCTGACGATTACGGGGAGTTTTGCTGGGACGGCGGCGGCGTTTCAATCGTCGCTGGGGACGGAGCCGCTGCTGATTCTGGCGGCGCTCGCGGCGGTTTATATTGTGTTGGGGATTCTCTACGAGAGTACGGTGCATCCGCTGACCATCCTCTCCACCATTCCCTCGGCCGGCGTGGGGGCGACGCTGCTGCTGCTGATCCTGAACGTGCCGCTGACGATTATCGCGCTGATCGGGATTATCCTGCTCATCGGGATTGTGAAGAAGAATGCGATTCTGATGATTGATTTCGCGCTGCAATTGGAGCGCGGGCAGGGGATTGCGCCGGAAGATGCCATCTTTCAGGCCGCCATCTTGCGCTTTCGCCCGATTATGATGACCACCTTTGCCGCCATGTTCGGGGCGCTGCCGCTGGCGATCGGCTTCGGCCAGGGCGCTGCGCTGCGCCAGCCGCTGGGCCTCACCATCATCGGCGGACTTATCGTGAGCCAGGCGCTCACACTCTACACCACGCCCGTGGTGTATCTGGGACTAGACAGACTGGCCACCCGACTGCGCGGCCGGCCAGACACCGCCGCACCGCGCGCGGGCAGTATTGTGGAGGCACGATGAAAGTCAGGGGGTTTGGAAGTGGAAGTAAGCAAGGCCAGGGGGCGCTGCCCCCTGGCCCCCCGCCAACGGACGCGCCGTTGGATCCGCATAAGTCCGGGTCTTGGAGCGGGAGGGGTAATTCGCCCCCCTTGCTGGTGGGATTGATGCGACGGACAGAGGCGGCGAATTTCCCCTCCCGCTCCAAGACCCGAGTTAAGGGTTCTAAGGGCGAGCCCTTAGCGGGGTCCAGGGGCAGCGCCCCTGGCCTTACTTGCTTCCACTCCAAGCCCCTGAGTTTCTTCTGCCTCGCAATGCTGGCCGGGTGCATGGTGGGGCCGGATTATCATCGGCCGGTGTTGGGGGTGCCTGCGGGGTATAAGGAGGCGGCGGGGTGGGTGAAGGCGGGGCCGGCGGATGCGGCGCCGAAGGGGGATTGGTGGACGGTGTTTGGGGATGCGCAGTTGAGCGCGTTGGAGCCGCGGGTGGCGGTGGATAATGCGTCGCTGGCGGCGGATTATGATGCGGTGGAGCAGGCGCAGGCGATGGTGCGCGAGGCGCAGGGTGGGTTGTTTCCCACGGTAGGACTGACCGGGAGTGCGGCGCAGGCGGGGCAGGGCAGGACGGAGCCCACGAACTCCGGGACGTTTGAGGGGGATGTGAGCTGGACGCCGGATATCTGGGGCAAGGTGCGGCGCCAGGTGCAGAGCCAGGCGGCGGCGGCGCAGGTGAGTGCGGCGGATTTGGATAATGCGCGGCTGAGCGCGCAGGCGGCGCTGGCGGAGGATTATGTGGATTTGCGCAATGCCGATGCGTCCATTGCGCTGTATCAGGCGACGGTGGCGGCGTATCAGCGCAGTTTGCAGATTACGCAGAATCAGGAGAATGTGGGAGTCGCAGCACCTTCGGATGTGATTACGGCGCGCACGCAGTTGGAAGGGGCGCAGGCGCAGTTGATTAATGCCGGGGCGGCGCGGGCGATGTATGAGCACGCGATAGCCGTGCTGGTGGGGAGGGCGCCGGCGGAGCTTTCGCTAGCGGCGGGGCCGCAGATTGCCGTGGTGCCGGTGGCGCCGCTGGGCGTGCCAAGTACGCTGCTGCAGCGCCGGCCCGATATTGCGGCGGCGGAGCGGGCGATGGCGCAGGAGAATGCGCTCATCGGCGTGGCCGTGGGGGCGTATTACCCGGATTTGGACCTGACCGCGCTGGGCGGATTTGCCGCCAACCCGATCAGCGGGCTGTTTTCGGCGAGCAATATGCTGTGGTCGCTGGGGGTGGATGCCTCTGAGACGCTGTTTGAAGGCGGCACGCGCGGGGCTGCCGTGCAGGCGGCGCGGTTTGGCTATGATGAGAGCGTGCAAAACTACCGCCAGACGGTGCTGAGCGCATTTCAGGATGTGGAGGATGATCTCTCCAACCTGCGGATTCTGGCGGCGCAGGCGCAGGTGGAGGCGCAGGCCGTGGCCGATGCGCAGCGGGAAGTGCAGATTACGTTGAACGAGTATCAGGCCGGGACAGTGAACTATACCACCGTGGTGACGGCGCAGGTGACGCTATTGCAGGACCAGCAACAGGCGCTGACCGTGCAGCAGGACCGGCTGCTGGCAAGCATCGCGCTGTTTGAGGACCTGGGCGGCGGGTTTAACGCGGATCAAATCCTTGTAGGCAGATGACGCAATAGCAAGGTTTGCGTGATTGTGGTCTGATGCAAAGTGGCGTAAGAGATGGCTACGGCGCTTTTCGTTTTCTTGTTGTTGCGTGCTTTCTCTGCTTTTGCGGTTCGACGCTTCCCCAACAATCTGAAGAGTAATTTTTGGCCCGCGGTGTTGCGGGTCGCTGTTTGTTTGTTAGGAGATGCGACATGGCATCAGGTACAGTGAAGTGGTTTAATGCGCAGAAGGGCTATGGTTTCATCCAGCCCGACGATGGTTCCAAAGATGTGTTCGTGCACATTTCGGCCGTCGAGCGCTCCAGCCTCGGCACCCTCAACGAGGGTCAGAAAATCCGCTACGAAATCCAGGCTGGCCAGCAGGGCAAGCTCTCGGCGGAAAACCTCCAGGCTGCTTAATTAGCAACCCAGAGAACAAAAATCAGGCGGTGCAGCAATGCACCGCCTTTTTTTGTGCCCGTTACACCGCGCCCATGCGGGCCAGGCGGACGGCCGTGTGGCCGGAGGTGGCTTTTAGGCTGGGCATGACCAGGAGGCAGTTGGGGTAGGGGGTGCGGATTTCGGTGTCGCCGTCATGGGCGATGATTGTGTCGGCGGTGGGGATGATTTCGCCGCCGCGGAAG
>Ga0181525_10004835_pt1 | contig 10199 bp, 8 predicted proteins | sample PEATcosm2014_Bin_48_FD_121100 | JGI IMG/M metagenome (GOLD analysis project Ga0181525, IMG submission 121100) | Peatland microbial communities from MTU Mesocosm Facility, Houghton, MI, USA - PEATcosm2014_Bin06_10_metaG | ecosystem: Environmental > Terrestrial > Soil > Wetlands > Peat | place...
GTCTCCGGCTGCGCGCCGTCCGACGTGCTCGACAAATGGAACCCGTATTTCCGCTTTGCCTACAGCAAGGACTGGGACTACAACTCGCTGATGATCGGCGCCTTCGGCCTGTCGGCCAAGACCTACTTCGACGCCGCCTACTGGACGCCACTGTCCACCGAGCAGACCCTGGGCTACAACTCGCCGGGCGACGCCACCAGCACCTACCACGACCTGGCGGTCGACGCGCAGTACCAGTACAACCGCAACGAGCCCTGGATCTACACGATCGCCGGTTCGTACATCCACGAGACCTCGAGCATCAATCCGCTCTATGTCAATTCGATGGCGTCGAACACCGGCAACACGCTCAACGAGTTCAAGATCCGCGGCACGGCCTACTACGATCGCAAGTACGGCGCCTCGCTGTCGTTCACCAACCTGACCGGCAGCTCCGACCCGCTGCTGTACGGCGGCGGCCCGGCTCTGGGCGCGGCCTCCGGCACTTCGGGCAGCGGTTCGCCGGCCAGCCGGTACTGGGACCTCGAGCTCGACTATGTGCCGCTGCAGAACATGAAGTTCCTCCTGCACTACACGGCCTACACCAAGCTCAACGGCGGCAGCGGCAACTTCGATGGCTACGGCAACAACGCCACCGGACAGAACACGCTGGTCGCGGGCATCTGGTGGGATTATTGAGAACCGGGCGCCCAGGAGAAAACACATGGAGAACAATATGACGCGCAATACACTGCGGGCTGCCAAGATCCTGTCCGGCCTCGTGCTGGCCATGTCGGCGACGTTCGCTTCGGCCGATGGCGGCGCGGCACCGGCAGCGCCTGCAGCCAGCCCCCTGGCGGTCAAGCTGGCGCCGGAGCGTGCCCACGCCCTGGTCAACAAGTGGTGCTCGGCCTGCCACGGCTACTACGGCCGCAGCATTGCCCCGACCTTCCCCGTGCTGGCCGGGCAGAATGCCGAGTACATCGCCACCGAACTGCGGTTCTTCCACAATCTCACGCAGGACGACCGGGCGGTCACGCACGAGACGATGTTCGAGCAGTGGATCATCAACATCACGGCCCTGCGCAACGACTACCGCTATGACGACGCACCGCGCAACGAACCGCGCGCGTGGGACTTCATGAAGGGCGTCGCGCGCGACCTGGACGAGCCGACGATACAGGCGCTGAGCGAGTACTTCGCCAAGCAGGCCCCGATCGCCGGCCGCGCTGCGCCCTACGGCGATGTCGCCAAGGGCAAGGCGCTGTACCTGGACGGCGATGCCGATCGTGGCCTGATCGCCTGCCAGAGCTGCCATGGTCCGGAAGGCAAGGGGCAGGGTCCCATCCCCCGGCTGGCCGGCCAGCATGCCGACTACGTGAAGCTGCAGCTCAAGTACATCCAGTCGGGCGTGCGCAACGTCGAGCAGATGCAGGCGCTGATCGCCAACCTCACGGAAGCCGACTTCGCCAATCTGGCGGCCTACGTGCAGTCGCTGAACTAGTTTTTCGGGCCCAGGCCACGGTTCCCCACCGGGAACCGCGGGCCGCAGGAAAATGCGCGGCGGACTTATCGGTCCGCCGCGTTTTTTTTCAGCGCACCGGATGCAGGTGCGGGAAGATGAAGAACCAGGTCACCAGGCCGGCGACGACGTTGAAGACCAACATCGCCGCCAGCATCTGCAGCCAGAAGCGCACCCAGTTGATGCCGACGCGCCGCGACGGGGACGCCGCCACGGGATCGGCTGCCGGCGCGGTCGGTTCGGGATTGCTGGACTCGCTCATGGGGTCGGTTCTATTTGATCTATGCCAACAGGCGCGCATCAATGACGCGGGAAGGTGCTAGTTTAGCGGCAGCCCCCGTGGGTTTTGGATGCGCCTGCAGTAGACTCCCCGCGACCTTTGATTAACGGGAAAGCACCCATGCCGTCCGACGCCACTGCCCCAGAAGTGCCCGATATCGATCGCGAGCGCCGCGCCGCATTGCTGGCCACCTGTGTCGTCGGCGGCGCCGGATGCGCCGCCGCCGCGGTACCGTACATCGCGTCCTGGGGCCCTTCGGAACGCGAGAAGGCCGCCGGCTCGCCGGTCGACGTCGATGTCTCGTCGCTGCCGGCGGGCAAGATGCAGGTTGCCGAATGGCGCGGCAAGCCTATCTGGATACTGCGCCGCACGCCGGAGATGCTCGCCGCGCTGCGCCTGGACACCGATCGCCTCGCCGACCCCGACTCCAAGCGCACGGCCTACCCGACGCCCGAATACGCCTTGCACGACCCCTCGACCCGCTCCATCAAGCCGGAACTGCTGGTGGTGGTCGGCATCTGCACCCACCTGGGGTGCTCGCCCAGCGGCCCCTTTCCGGCCGGGGAAAACCCCCAGCTCGGTGACGAGGCGGGCTTCGTGTGTCCCTGCCACGGCTCGACCTTCGACCTGGCGGGGCGCGTCTTCAAGAACAAGCCGGCGGCCGACAACCTGCCCGTGCCGCCCTATCGCTACCTGTCGGATTCGCTGATCCGGATCGGCGAGGACACGAAGGCCTGAGCTGCGCGCCGGCGTGCCGGCGCGCATACGAGCCGCGGTCGGTCGCGACGGCGGGTCACGAAGAATATGAAGCAACAATCTGGAGGTGGCGTTCATGGGTCTGCATGAAACTCGATACCGGGGGCTGCTGGGCTGGTTCGACAGCCGCATGCCTTCCGTCATGAACGCCTTCCGCGACCACATGTCGGAGTACTACGCGCCGAAGAATTTCAATTTCTGGTATTTCTTCGGCTCGCTTGCCCTGGTGGTGCTGGTGATACAGCTGGTCAGCGGCGCCTTCCTGGCCATGCACTACAAGCCCGATGCGGGCGCGGCCTTCTGGTCGGTCGAGTTCATCATGCGCGAGGTCTCCGGCGGCTGGTTCATCCGCTACATGCACTCCACCGGCGCGTCGTTCTTCTTCATCGTCGTCTACCTGCACATCTTCCGCGGCATGCTGTACGGGAGCTACCGCAAGCCGCGCGAGCTCGTCTGGCTGGTGGGCGCCTGCATCTTCCTGGCGCTGATGGCCGAATCGTTCTTCGGCTACCTGCTTCCCTGGGGCCAGATGAGCTTCTGGGGCGCGCAGGTCATCATCAACCTGTTCGATTCGATCCCGCTGATCGGCCCCGATCTGTCGACCTGGATACGCGGCGACTTCGTGATCGGCGACGCCACGCTCAACCGCTTCTTCGCCATGCACACGATGATGATTCCCACCATCCTCATGGGGCTGATGGGTGCGCACATCTTCGCGCTGCACGACGTGGGTTCGAACAATCCCGACGGCATCGAGATCAAGGATCACCTGGGACCCGACGGCAAGCCGCTCGACGGCATCCCCTTCCACCCCTATTACACCGTGCACGACCTGTACGGCATCGCGGTCTTCCTGATCGCGTTCTTCGCCGTCGTGTTCTTCGCGCCGGAGATGGGCGGCGTGTTCCTCGAGGGCAACAATTTCATCCCCGCCGATCCGTTCCAGACGCCGCTGCACATCGCGCCGCTGTGGTACTTCACGCCGTACTACTCGATCCTGCGCGCCACCACCGAGGGCTTCCTCGGCTGGATCGCGCTGGCGGTGGCCGGCTACGGGGTGCTCACCTACCTGAGCGTGCGCGGGATGGGGCTGCGCATCGCGGTGGCGGCGGCAACCGCCGTCCTGCTGGCGCTACTGGTCGGGCCCACCCACCTCGACGCGAAGCTCTGGGGCGTGGCCCTGATGGGCGGTTCGACGACCGTCCTGTTCGGCCTGCCCTGGCTGGATCGGTCACCGGCGCGCTCGATGCGCTACCGGCCGCTCTGGCACCGGGGGGTGCTCGCGCTCTTCGTCGCCGCATTCTTCGCGCTCGGCGTGCTCGGCATGATGCCGCCCAATCCGCTGCGCACCGTCATTTCCCAGGTTTGCGCCGGTGTCTATTTCGGGTTCTTCGCGCTCATGCCCTGGTGGAGCCGGATGGGCAGCTTCCTGCCGGTGCCCGACCGTGTCCGCTTTGCCGCGCACTAAGGATGCCGCGATGAGAAATTCCACGATGTCCTCCCTTGTTTCCGCGATGCGCCTCCCCGTACGGGCCGGCGCCGCTGCGCTGCTGGCGCTGGCACTGCTCCTGCCCGGCGCGCGCGCCGAGGAGGTCGCGCTCGATCACTGGCCCACCGAGCGCGCCCAGGACCCGGCGGCGCTGCAGCGCGGTGCACGGCTGTTCACCACCTACTGCCTGAACTGCCACGGTGCGCGGCAGATGCGCTGGAACCGCCTGCGCGATATCGGCATCGACGAGGTGCAGATCAAGCAGCAGCTGATCTTCGGCGACCAGAAGGTCGGCGACGTCATGAGCGTGGCCATGAATGCCCACGATGCCAAGGTCTGGTTCGGCAAGGCGCCTCCCGACCTGTCGGTGATCATCCGCGCGCGCAACACCGAGGAGCATCGCGGCACCGACTACGTGTACACGCTGCTGCGCAGCTTCTACCGCGACCGCTCGTCGCTCACCGGCTGGAACAACGCCGTGTATCCGCATATCGCGATGCCCAACATGCTGTGGCAGCGCCAGGGGCCGCGCACCGCCACCATCACGCGGGTCGAGTGGGAGGAACACGCGGCGGCGGATCCGAAGCAGCCGAGCGTGCGCGAGCTCGCCAAGTCGGTCGATGTCTTCGACGTCGATGGCTACGTGCAGACCACACGGTCGGTGCTGGCGGAGGGCTCGCCGGGCATGCAGATCGCGTTCACGCCCGTCGACCCCAAGGCCGCGGCGTCGGTCGATGAAGACGTCGCCGACCTCGTGGCCTTCCTGAACTGGATGTCCGAACCGGGTGCTGCAACGCGGTATCGCATCGGCATCTGGGTCATGGGCTTCCTGGTGATCTTCCTGCTGGTGGTGCGCTGGCTCAACAAGGTCTACTGGCGCGACATCACCTGATCGCGCCGCGCGGCGCGTCGTCACGCAGGCGTAAAAAACCGGGCCACAGTGCCCGGTTTTTCATTCACGCGCACGCGTGTCACGTGCACGCGCGACATCGCGCGTTCCTCGTGCGCGAACCCATTCCCGTTCACGAATCATTGTGCGTTGCGCAATGTATCTTGTGTGCATCACATGGTGCCGGGAGCACCTGCGCATCGGAGTTTCCATGCATAATCGTTCCGCACTTACGGTTGCGTGGCGCGACGGGTCCCAATAAAGAAAACCAGAACCCAAACGGCACGTTCGCGGGGCATTGCAGGCCTGTAGGCAAAAAAATTCACAAATGGATCCGAGGGGCGGCCGCCGTGAAGGCGAGGAACGCCCACAGCGTTTGGGGATTTTTTGCGCTTCAACCCTGCGGGCCGCCTTCCCGCGGATCCGGTGGTCGGGCGCGCGCAGGCTGCGTGCCTTCAGGGCAGGAGAGTTTCGCTGGCGATGGAGGAGCATTAAGCCAAATGAAGATGCACAACTTGCGCGTCGGGTCCGGGGCCGATCGTGGTCGCGGTTTCCTGGGCAGTGCGCTGCGGCGTTTCGCCGTCGCGGCGTGCGCAGTATCGGCGGTCACCCTTGGCGGCGCCGCCATTGCCGGCGACAAGGTCGAGCAGCCGATCGAATTCCCGCACGACATACACGCCGGGAAGATGGGCATCAACTGCATGTACTGCCACACGTATGCGCGCCGCAGCCGCGTCGCCGGCATTCCGCCGCTGCGCAAGTGCATGGGCTGCCACGAGTCGATCGAATCGGTCAAGGACAAGCCGCGCATCAAGAAGCTGTTCGAGTACTGGGAGAAGAAGGAAGCCATTCCGTTCAAGAAGGTCCATGACCTCCCGGACTTCGTGCGCTTCACCCACGAGCGCCACATCCAGCGCTTCTACTTCCAGCTGGGGCGCCCGGTCGAAGAGGTCTGCGGCTACTGCCACGGCAACGTGAAGGGCATGACGGTCGCCGAGAAGGTCGAGCCGCTGAGCATGGGCTGGTGCATCTCGTGTCACCAGAAGGACCACCCCAATACCGCGCCGGGCGCGCTGACGCCGCCGGCCAAGCCCTTCCCGCGCATGGGACTCGCCAGCGCACCGGCGGTCGGCGAGGGCGCCGACACCTCGCATGGCGCGAACGATTGCTGGCAATGCCACAAATAGGACGACCAACGGTGAGACGAGCTGTGAAAAATTCCGTGCCTGAAACGGCGACCGGCGCCGTGAATCCCGGTGGCGCCGCCGGCGACCCGGCTCCGACGATGCAAAGCGAGCAGCGCCGCGATTTCCTGCGGGTGCTCGGTTGGGGCGGGGCCGGCGTATCGGCATCGGCCGCATTGAGCGCCTGCGGCTACACCTCGGTCGATTCCGGGGTCGAGACCGTCAAGTCCTACGTCGAACCCGAGGATTTCAACATCCCCGGCGTCGGCATCTACTACGCGTCGACCTGCACGCAGTGCGAGGCCCAGTGCGGGATCGTCGGCCGCGTGCGCGATGGCCGCGTCCTCAAGCTCGAGGGCAATGCCGCTTCGGTGGTGAACAAGGGCAAGCTGTGCGGACTGGGACAGGCCGGCGTGCAGCACCACTACAACCCCGACCGCCTGCAAAAGCCGCTGCTGCGGCGCAACGGCGCGCTCGCCGAAGTCAAATGGGACGAGGCCATGGCCGCGCTGGGCGAACGCGCGGCCGCCACCAAGGACGGTCGCTTCGCCATCCTCACCGGTCCGGTGAGCGGCCATCTCAAGGTGCTCGTGCGCAACGCGGCCGACAGCTTCGGCGGCGGGCAGCATTACGTCTACGATCCGCTGTCGACGCGCGTCAACCGCGCCGCCGCCGAGGAGGTCTTCGGTTCGCCGACGCCGCGGCTGCTGCTCGACCAGGCCCAGCTCATCGTCTCGTTCGGCGCCGATTTCCTCGACACCTGGGTGTCGCCGGTGCATTTCGCCGGCCAGTACGCGCGCTTTCGCCGCGCCACCGACAGCAAGCCGCGCGGCGTCCTGGTGCAGATCGAGCCGCGCATGACGCTCACCGGCGCGAACGCCGATCGCTGGATCGGCATCCGTCCCGGCGCCGAGGGCGTACTGGCCCTGGGCCTGGCCAACGCCCTGCTGGCCGCCAAGCCGCATGCCGCCGGCAGCGTGCCGCCATCCATCGCCACGGCGGCGGCCGCCTTCGACAAGCCGCGCGTGCTCGCCGACACCGGCATTGCCGCCGAGGTCTTCGACAAGCTGGTGCGGCTGCTGCAGGAGCGCAGCCCCAGCGTGGTCCTGTCGGGGCCGTCGGCCGAAGGCCACGTGCACGGTTCGGCCAATGCGCAGGCCATACTGGCGCTCAACTGGGTGCTGGGCAATGTCGGCAAGACGGTGCAGCCCGCCGCCCGCCTGCCTTTCCCGCAGATCGCCGCCGAATCGGGCGATACCGCGTCGCTGCGCCAGTTCACCGATGCGCTGGGGGCCGGCAAGTTCGACACGGTCTTCGTGCAGGACGTCAACCCGGTCTACTCGGCGCCGGCGTTCCTCAAGTTCAAGGACGCCTTCGCCAAGGCCGGCTTCAAGGTCGTGTTCGCGCAGTACCTGGACGAGACCGCCCGCGAGGCGGACCTGGTCCTGCCGATCGACTCGGCGCTGGAGGACTGGGGCACGCACGTCGCGCCCTACCAGCCCGAGGGTGTCGAAGTGGCGCTGCAACAGCCCCTGATGGAACGCCTGTACGCCGACGGCACGCGCTCGGTGGGCGATGTGCTGCTCGAGATCCTCAAGCAGCGCCGCCCCAAGGACTACAAGGGCTTCGCCGACTACTACGCCTACCTGCGCACCGCGCTGGTGGGCAACCGCGCGGCCTTTGCCGGCGCGGCCGGCGACGACGAGCAGTTCTGGACCGAGGCGCTGAGCCGGGGCGTGCTGCACGTCAAGGCAGCCGAGGCCGGGCCCGCGCCCAAGGCCGGCAACATCGAGTTCGATTTCGCCGGCTCCTCGCAGGCGGCCGATGCGCAGTATCCGTACCGCCTCGCGCCGGTGGTGCGGGCCAGCCTGCGCGACGGGCGACACGCCAACCTGCCGTGGATGCAGGAAACGCCCGACTCGCTCACCACCATCGTCTGGGATTCCTGGGCCGAGGTGCACCCGAGCACGGCCAAGGCGCTGGGCATCGTCGATGGCGACGTGCTCGAGATCGCCTCGGCGAGCGGCTCCATCAAGAAGGTCCAGGCGTACGTCTTTCCCGGGGTGCATCCCGACGTCATCGCGATCCCGCTGGGGCAGGGCCACGAGAGCCTTGGCCGCTACGCCAACGACTACGGCACGGGCGTCAACCCGTTCCGCATCCTCGACCCGGTGTTCGACCGCAAGACCGGCGAGCTGGCGATGTACGGCACGCACGTCAAGGTCACGAAGACCGGCGAGCGCGTCAACGTCGTGCGCGACGAAGGCTGGAAATCGGGAAATCTCAAGACCCAGGCCGGCCGCAAGCTGGTGGTAACCCTGGCCGCGGACAAGGCCAAGCTGTCCGAGGAGATCTAAGCAATGAGCCTGGAACAGACCCTCAACGACTGGACGCGGCTGCGCCAGACGCACCCGCAGCCCGGTTCGCACCCGGACCTCAAATGGGCCATGGCGATCGACCTCGACGCCTGCACGGGCTGCAATGCCTGCGTGGTGGCCTGCTACGCCGAGAACAACCTGCCGGTGGTCGGCAAGGAGCGGTTCGCCGCCGGCCAGGCGATGCACTGGATGCGCATCGAGCGCTACTGGAACGACGAGGACGAGAACTCGCCCGACCAGGGCGCGCAGTTCCTGCCGATGATGTGCCAGCAGTGCGAGGCCGCGCCGTGCGAGACCGTATGCCCGGTCGGCGCCACCAACCACACGGCCGACGGCCTCAATTCACAGGTCTACAACCGCTGCATCGGCTCGCGCTACTGCTCGGCCAACTGCCCGTACAAGGTCCGCTACTTCAACTGGTACAACTACCCCGAGCAGGTCAAGGCCTGGCCCGAGCCGCTGCCCATGCAGCTCAATCCTGACCTCACGGTGCGCACCAAGGGCGTGATGGAGAAATGCACGTTCTGCATCCAGCGGCTTGCCGACGCCAAGAACACGGCGCGCAACGAGGGCCGCCAGGTGCACGACGGCGATGTGCTCACCGCCTGCCAGCAGTCCTGCCCGACCAGCGCGATCACCTTCGGCAACCTGTCGGATCCGCATTCCGAGGTGGCGCAGAAATGGCGCCTGCAGCGGGTCGAGCTCGACAAGGACAAGCAGCTCAAGGACATCGACGGTTCGCACCCGGGATTGCGCGGATACCGCATCTTCGAAGACCTGCGGCCCTATCCGTCGGTGATGTACCTAGAGCGCGTACGCGACACGCAGGCCTGAGCGCCGCAGCCGGAGAAAATGATGAGCAGCGTTACCCTGAACGGCGTGTCCCTGCCGGGCGTCGCCGAGGAAAAAGAAAAAGACATCCGCGAGGACATCGCCTGGGCGCAGATCAACCGCGACGTGCTGGCCAGCCTGGAGCGGCCGCGCGCCACGTACTGGGCGCTGTTCGCCCTGGCGTTCTGCATGTTCCTGGTGGGCGTCGGCTGCGAGTACTACCAGTACAACACCGGCCTGGGCGTCTCCAACATGGACAACCCCGACGTCTGGGGCCTGTACATCGCCACCTTCATCTTCTGGATCGGCATGAGCCATTCCGGGACGCTGCTCTCGGCCATCCTGCACATCATCCACGCCGACTGGCGCAAGCCGATCTACCGGTTCGCCGAGGCGATGACCACCTTCTCGCTGATGACCGCCGGCCTGTTCGTCGCCGTGCACCTGGGGCGGCTCTGGGAGATCTACTACGCGCTGCCGTACCCGAACGAGCGCTGGACCTGGCCCAACTTCCAGTCGCCGCTGCTCTGGGACGCCATGGCCATCTTCACCTACCTGTCCTCGTCCATCCTGTTCCTGTATGTCGGCGCCATCCCCGACTTCGCGATCTGCCGCGACAACGCCACGGGCTGGCGCAAGGGGTTCTACGACATGCTGTCGCTGGGCTGGATGGGCACCGACCGGCAATGGCGCAATTTCCGCGTCGCGTACCTGGTGATCGCCTGTTTCCTCATCCCGCTGGCCGTCTCGGTGCACTCGATCGTCGCATCCGATTTCGCGATGTCGCAGCAGCCCGGCTGGCACATCACGTCGTTCCCGCCGTATTTCGTCGCCGGCGCGCTGTACTCGGGCTGCGCGGCCATCATCACGCTGTTCATCATGCTGCGCCAC
>Ga0181525_10004837_pt1 | contig 10194 bp, 6 predicted proteins | sample PEATcosm2014_Bin_48_FD_121100 | JGI IMG/M metagenome (GOLD analysis project Ga0181525, IMG submission 121100) | Peatland microbial communities from MTU Mesocosm Facility, Houghton, MI, USA - PEATcosm2014_Bin06_10_metaG | ecosystem: Environmental > Terrestrial > Soil > Wetlands > Peat | place...
AGGCCAGGCCAAGCCAACACTACTGCACTATAAATATCCGAATTACCATCCTTGACGTCAAACTGTCGCCGGCCTTGCCGATCACACAAATAAGAGCCAATTGAGACGGCTCTCAAGGGTACGAAGTAATATCTCTAATGCGCAATTGCGAAAATCAAAAACAGGCGCAAATCAAAGCGACTCGCTTATGTGACGGCATTCAAATCCGCCAAGAGAGAAGAGCTCGAGCTTGTGCAACTGCACTGACTTCCTGCCAGTTTCCGCAGACTTTGAAAAAAACCAGTTTGCGTGTGGCGGTAGAAGATCCGCAACGCATATTGGTTTCTCTGGGGAGATACTGTGATGCAATCCAGTAGTCCGATTTAGTCGAAGCTATGTGGACCATCTGAAGAGAAGATTACAGTGATCGGAACAACTTGATACCGAGCCACTTCCAACGTCACTGTAACGCATCGACGATCCCTTTCATCGCAATTTTATCATTCTAGATCTCCATTTAAACGGACTATTCCCCAGGTGGCAAATGCGAGTTGCCATATTGGAAAATCTCATGGTGCACTGTAAACTCCTGCATGATTGTCCGTAACCGGACTTTGCATCCGCAGCGAAAAGCGAGCGAGATATGATTGGTCGGTTCCAACGACAAATTCAACTCAGAGTTGCTGCATTTTTGACCACATATGGGGCAATATTTAGCCAATTCGTGAATCTGCCAGAAAGGGTTTCCTTCGGGGAGGGTGGTATCAATCCCTCAATAACACACCCGGCAAAACGCGCAGATACACTAGGAAATGGTCAGACGCAAGAGGAGATAATTCGACGTGTCACCCAACCTGCCACAGCTTCTGCGATGGTTGTGACTTCAATAAATTCTGCACGTGACATCAGTCGATCGCAAGACAAAGGAGCAAAGGAATCGCGAGCAAAAAGAAGGGTTTCATCCTAGGAAAATATGTTAATCAAATAACGCACTTGAAAAGGAAGATTGGTTGACTGAAACATCAGACCATGAGAAACGGTCGATACATGACTAGCAACTTGACTGAGAAAGCCGGGAAGGACTTCTCCTAGTATGCGCTTCATCGCCGGAGGCGGGCACCGCTCCGGATCTCGATGTAAGAATGGAATTCAACCCCGCCCACTCAGCACGTATCGGAGACCCTTCCGCTCACATTTCTTGGAAGAATCTCAGGAAGAGGGTTGCGTCAGAGCCCAAAGCCGAATTATTCTTAAAAGGACTGGTTCGGCGTCCGTAGGTTTTGGAAGGCTCCACGAGTGAGAACCCACACTCGGCCTGCAAGCAACCTTCCTGTGCCCAGGACGCGAGCAGTATAAAGTTGCTCCCCGCACAAAGGGCCTCGAGGTGGTATGAGGTAGGAGTGAGGTGCAGTTTGAGGCTTGTTGCCCCTAGGCATCTGAACCCGGCGCTGTTTGTTCTTTGCTCGCTGACGCAACGGACGCTTGCGGACTCGGCCAGCGGTCCGCTATGAACAGCTCGCGCCTGGTAGATGGGGTCGAGGGTTTGCGCCGGCACTGAGTGTGTTTTCTGGTGCTCGAAGCTGGAATAGTTTTGAAGTAATAAAAAGAAGGCCACAGCATGCGGCTGACCTTGATTAACTGACGTTGAAATAGCGTCCACTTGGACAGGGATATTCGGAGAGGCAGAAAAGTGAGCGATGTTCTAGCGTTCCCCAGGCTAGAATATATGCTAAGAACGGTAATTGAAGGAATGCGCCTCGGACGTTTCCATGCACCGGGTAGACCGTAGGGCATCGTGCAACATGACATCCATATGATGATCCCCCATATCAGGCTAGCACCTGATTCGTGAACTAAATCTCCAATAACTGATCCCTGGCCAAGACCGCAGACTGCTAGGCCTGAGGAGGGGCGGTGGCAAAATGCATCCACGACTGTGAAAAGCCTATGGTCTTACCTGTGCCTGGGCTCAGGGAAGCCACATCCTATGCTGCAACACCTGGTTCTTCCACGGCACCCGCTGGACGGCCATCGCTCCAATGCTGGATCTGCACTGTTGGCTGAGGGTTCCTCCATAATATTTAGATGCTCCGATGAACCTTCCGATATTCACCACCTTGTCGGTATAGCAAGCGTTGCCCCGATCCTAGCAAGATGATACTGGCTACAATTAGCCCTTCTTCAAAGCCTTCTTGAACTTGAGGCTGCCAGCACGTCTTCGCTGAGAAATCTCGTTATTCAAAGCATTTCGCCGTGGGTCCCTTGGTGATTAAGAACTGAAGATTATCCCCTCCGACAGCGCTACGCACTGGATTTGGCTGTCACCACCATCCGCTTCTGCTGGAAACTCTTTCAACCCGGTGTCACATTGAGTTATGATCTCAGGGTGTTCGGCCAATCTTCCAATATTCCCACAAAATCCATCTTTCTCAACTCCCAAATTGACAGCCCAGGAACAACAAATTACTCTTGAGACTTAGGAAAGGCTTGTGTTTGATACCAAGTGCCTTCCAGACCGCATAGCCCATCGTTCGGATAATGTCATTTCGCAAGATACGCCCTTCGTTCGGAGACAGCAGCGCCTCCACGAGCAACCCAAGTCAATCCACATCCGAGAGTACGGGATCTGATCCACGCCGGGTCCGCGCTGAGAAAGAAGCTGCTGAGACGAGTAATTCTTCTCTCGCGTCAAAACGTCGAAGGGTGCCGGAATCCGTCACTCGAAATGCGTGTCTTAATTGCAAGAAAGCGCGAGCAAAGGTTGGTTGTCTTCTCCCCATTGCCTGCCGTTAACGTGTGCGCTCTATACACCGCGGCACGCCCATGAGGCTGGATCACAGCTTCCAACTGACTGTCTGCAGTGTGATGGGAAAAAGCCATGCAAGAGATGTGCCACACGAGTAGAGACATCGGAATGCATCTACGAGATCCATATTAAGCATGCAAAGGAGGAGCTAGTTAAGCAAATCAAGGACCTCAGGGCCAAGGACCATATGACCGAGCAGATCCTGCAAGCACTCTCCACGGATGAGAAAGTGCCCGAAATCCTTGATCGACTACAGAATGGCGAGACATACGAGAGCATTGTCGAATGGTTGGGGCGGGCTCCTTTGGATGACTTCGAGACGCTTTCGCCCAGGCTATCTCAGCATTCTACATTTGACGCATCGGATCACGAAATGGGCGGCGTCCCTTCCAACTTCAAGTGGACATCTGTAACGTCGAACACAGCAATCCTAGATCATCTTTTCCAGCTGTATTTTGCCTGGATCCATCCAGTGCATACCTTGTTCAGCGAGGGCCACTTCGTGGATAGTTATAAGCGACAGTCGGAGAGGTATTGCTCATTCGACCTTGTTAATGCCATTTGTTCCATGGCTTGCCATCTACACTCCCCGGCAGACGGGGACGAGTTTGATTTCGAGCAGCTTGGCACCGAATTCAGCGAGGCTGTTCGTTCCAACATCGATCCGGATGACAAGAGCATCGCAACGATTCAAGCGTTTGCTGTCATGTTCCTCGTTGAATGTGCGCGTGGCCAGGGGTTGCGTGCTTCATCGTACCTGCAGGTCGCCACCAGTATTTTGCTAAGTGTCGACTATCATCAGAACGAATGGCCGGCGGAAGTCTGGAGGAATACGGTTCGTGGCGTGCGAAACTTGAACGTGTTAGTCAAGGAGGCCTCTTATCTTGTCCTCACTAACAAATCTAGGGAATGGGCACAGATGACCTTCCAAGTACCGCCTGACATCCAGTCAGTCCCTTATCATGAGGTGGAGGAGAACGACGAAGAAATCGATGCCGCACAATGGTACTTCTATCGTTATGTCAACGATCAATGCCCCGCTTGGCCGGGCTTACTGGCCACCACAAATCGAGAGAAATCCAAATTGACCCTCATTATCCAGGACGTGGTGACGATGATGTATATTCCACACGGTCCGCAAGTCACTGCCAGTAATCTTTTGCAGCAATACGGCAGATTGGTAGCATGGAGGGAGGAACTTCCGAGTGTGATCGGCAATATTGAGAATAACAACGGCCAAGCACTTCCCCATGTGCTATCTCTGCTGTAGGTTCACCCATCTAGACATGGAGCTTGCTGACGATCCAGAATATTGTACTCAAATACGGTTGTGCACCTGCTGCGACCTCTCCTCGACTTCGAAAGCTTCCCATCTCCGCTGATAGAGGAAATAATCTGGAATCATGCGCAACACGGCCTGTTCCTGCTCGACGAGCATTATCGAACCCAGTATACCTGTCGCTACCAACCGGTGCTGCAAATGTTTTCTCTTCTGCACCTCGCGGATCTCGTGGCTAGATTCTTCCCAGGGGGTATTGAAGGAGGTAGCAAGGATGGCCCAGAAGCAATACAGTTTGCACTTGAGGCTCTAACACAGTCTCGAACCGGATTTCCTGTTGCTGGTCCTCTTCAAGAGCTGCTGCGAAAAACTGCAAGCGAATGCTCAATTCGTTTCCCGCAGCACGAGGTTGTGGCTGCACCGACGCCAAAGGGAGTGTATCGAATTGATGATCTGATCGACGCCTGCACCAGACCATCGTACACCCAGCCGGTCAATCAAATCCATTGGAGATATCTCCCATCCGTATCTGCTGACTGGATCGCTGAAGGTCCAGCATTCGGGTTTCTTGATCCTGGTTCTGGGTCGAGGAGACTCAGAATTCCATCGGCCGAAGAAAGAGGTGCCCAGAGCCTTATGCAGATCCGCAATCTGCTCAACACAACTTGAGCTTTCTTTATGCCGAAATTTGATTCGAGGTGTCAATTTTTCCGATGGTGTTCTGATCATCGAGTTTGAACCGGAATACGAAGTGGAGTCTGGATTTGTTTGGCGGAGGGTTTTGTGCTGTATCGCATTATGGATGCAGTATCTCCAATATGCTTAAAGGAAACAGTGGGAGAAATGGATATGTTCCTGGAACGTTATGCCGCTTTCTGCCTGTGCCGACACCGAAGTCCCCCGGGACAAGCAGCAAATACTGCTACGTAGCTGCCAGATCTCTGCCAGACTTCCTCCATCCCTCAAGTGGACTATTTCTTCATAGGCGTCGTCGCACATAATTTACACCGAGGACGCAAAGACATACCGATTTGAAGTTCGGAACAAGAGGTTCGGGGGTCTGTCTGGGAAATGGTCTTTTGGTTGTGGCACCTTGGTGGATGTATATTTGGATGCAGCTCCAGCGAAGGTCAATCCTGGGGAGTATTTGAACAATATATGAGGTGTAGTCGAGTCGAAACTGATCGCGGAGACACCTCCGGTTGATTCTTGTCCTCCATAGCATGCAGGATAGTCCCCCGATCGCAGCCAACCACGCTTCGGTACTCAGCAGGACGGCCTGGGCCTAGCTCTTCAATATCACGATGTTTGCCAATCAGTTGCCACATTCAAGTCTGTCACCGGACCTTCACCTCCCACCTCAGACTTCGCTTGGTGAAGCATAGGCGTTGAACGTCGGGACTTATTTTCGAGATTAAGAACGTAGTGGACAACTTTCCGAAGCTGATGGTCGTGATAAACGTATGGAATCTGCGATGCTTTCTTCGCTTTGGAGACCTCCTTCGATGATATCGGCGGCGAACTGCTCTCTTCGACTTCCACCATGTGAGAGATGCCTCTCTTGCCCGCGGTGGCGGAAACAGCCCCGACTTCCATGGCCTGTTGGCCCCACTATTTTTCGGAGGCTGAGTTTGATTGGTTCTCTTAAAGACATTCGCCTCCTCCTTTTCAGCGGTCCAAACGAGTGGTACGGGCGTCTCCAATTGGCAACATGTGTTGCTGACTCTGGAGAATTTCTGTCTAGTGACGAAGATCATGTCGCATTGCCATTGCGGTTGCACTTGCGAGAGGCCATGTTGCCTCATCCTGCTGCAATCCAGGACACTGTTGCGACCTTTGGCAACGCTGTCAGCTTGGCAGCACAGAGGGAATGACTGGAGCTGATTCTCCGTTTTGTCTATACGATAGTCAGTCGGTGAAGTTGCTTGGCATAGTTGCAGTATGTCGCCCAGTACGGCCAATTCATGGCGGGAAGACTTCTCAGAGGTAGGTAGAAAATGAAGCGAGGCTTTACTTTGCCACTTTTCGATTTATCTCATGCTTCTCTGACTCTGGCTGGCGCAAATTTCTTATACAACACAGTACGAGAACAGAGACCGCTTGTGAAGCACCAGTGACTGGGGAATTCCAAGCGAAATTCTGAAGACTTGCAAGTTTCAAGGCATCTGACTTCTGCGCAGGAGGGGCGAAGGGAGCTTCTGTGTGAACAAGATACGCACAATCGATGAATGCTATTGCTTTCTTGTCATCGCATGTTTTGACATCTTGCACGATGGAAAGGCAGTGACCGACTCACTTTGAGAGACTTAACGTCCGCGCAGAATGTCAGCAGATAAAGCTGACGGACCTTCTCAGAGCCTGTGGTTTCCACGTTTGCTGTGTTCTGATAACCTTTCAAGCATAATTGATTGCCGCAGCTCGAGGTCCGTGGATTCACTCCCGCATCTTGCTTCACGCACTGGAACACAGTGGAGCGAGTACCGACTAGATGCTTGGGCGCGTTCCGGCTCAAGGGAGAGCGGAAGGACAATGTTTAGATGTAAATCCATGTGGGATGAACGATGTTGATGAAGGCTGTTGATGAGGAATGAAAAGTTTTGGAGAGTAGAAAAAGATCGGTAGGTAGTGACGACGTGGGTGTGTGGGCGTGTTTCCTTTTCGGGAAAGAACACTCCTTTGCACACCCCACGTCACACCACCCAAAAAATATAAAAGCACTCAGTCTGTACTCTCATCTCTCAGCGAACAATCTGCTTTTATTGACTTGTCTTTGTGCAATGAGAGAAAGCGAAAGTATATCATCACAAACCACTGTCATGAAGCCCTGCCACTGGAGAACTGGGAGTCAATCAATAGATGAAGGAGCATTCGTCTTCACTCCAAGTAGAGAGCTTCTTATTCTTCCAAATTCACAGGTCTAGAGACATCCAACCTGCGTTGGTCATGCCCTTTTACTACTCATCTTCATATCCTGCCTGCTTGTCTCCCAGCTGTCCATCAATCCCGACGAAAAACTATCAAATGAATCAACCTAAGATGAGGGATTCGCGTGCTTTTCTCGTTGTTAAAGCGTGAAAACGAAAGATCTCTCGAGTCTCGATAAATCCTCCCTCTGGATGTTGTGAGCAGCCCACTGCCGCCGATTATTTGTTCCAGGAGCGAAATTCACGGCGGAAGTCAAGGTGTGCAGAGGATATTCTCTCTCTTCTATTCCCAGGTCTACTGAATTATGCCTATGAATATATAAATATATACAATGCTCGGAACACCCACTTGATGCATATCATACTTCTTTCAGATCTTCTTCTAAAGATATCACGCTGTCGTGAGCTCCTCCTCTTCCCACTCACCAAACCCCTCAACCCACCTTCCTCACCTGGGTACTCTCCAATCCACCAACCTCCAAAACAGATCCGTACACCAGAAGACCACGACATAATCAAGCACCAACACACCCAAGCAGCGCCTTCCACCACTGCCTGCTCTCACACTCAGCCGCGACCACTCCGCCAGCACCATACCCCCAAGAAACAAGCTCACATCCCAACGACCGTTTACCAAACTATTACCCACCAAGCCCATCCCAATCAAGATCCTCATCCATCCATCCCTCTTGCCCCCCGACAGTCCCAGCACGGTCACGAAGACGACAATCGAGCCACAGAACTCAACGGGGATAGTCCAGAGATGGCCATTGTAGACAAACCAAACTGCTCCATTACCATCCACTCCCGATCCTTTCCACGGGAAAGCAAATTGCGAGAGATCGCCATACCAATGCCGCATCTGGCTCCTGCCGTCTTGGGAAACAGGCGGCATCAACTCCCCCTCATTGGAACCGGCGTGTACATATTATTGAAAGCTAGAAGTGCTGATATGGCAGTGCCGAAAGTGATGGGTACCCAGACTCTGATGTTCGTCTGAACACACTCCTGCCCCACACCTCGAAAATCTTCGCTTGCTCCCCTTTTCAGATGAGTTGTAGAGGTTAGTAGGACAACACAAATCCGGAGATGACGAAGAAGATTGAGATGTAAGCTCGACTGGCGTAGAAGAGGCGCAAAATGGGTGGTTGCATGATGTATTGGTTTTCTGGTGAGGAGAGGTAGCTGGAGGGGAGTGGGGAGAATCAGTTTGTTAGGAAGTGGGAGTGTAGGACTACCGGGGCTGCTACGCTTCGAAGTCCATCCAAGTAACTCGTTGTGTGGAGCCGTCTCGGAGGTTTCAATAGGTCGTGGTGGAGGAGGAAGGAGTGGAGAAGTGGGATTAGGAACCGGGAGAAGGAGACGGAGGAGGAGTGATGTATGGCCTCGAAATGTGAATGGAGTTTTCCGCCATGATAGAGGTTGAGGTGGAAGTGAAGTGGTGCAGAAGCCGGGTTCGCGATCTTATTCGAGGTGGAAGAATAGCTTGTCGTCTTCGTCGATTCGTGAGTTCGACGCAGCTGTAAGTGTCGAAGACAAAGCAAAAGAGTGTATCAAATCCACATCTGACTTTTTCCTCAACTCTCCTCTCCTCTTCATCCCCCTTTCCTTCCATCTCGAAACCAAATTAAACGAGCAGAAAACAGATGACGCGTTAAAAATAATCAGATGAAAACAGAACGAAACCGTGAAAAGAACGACCGGAGGAAACTCAATCTCGGAGGGAACAGCGAACCAGCACCGCTCTTCTCTCCCAACACAACATCAGACCGTAGAACGCATATATCACCAACCAAAAAGCAAGCCAAGCCGATCATCCTGATCTGAGTCTACGCAACGTTTCAACGCCCATAGTCCGCTATACTCAACCCACGGATCCTCCCACCAACGGGCAGCGAACAGTGACTTAAGCTTAATTCTGTAACAGCTCTTAAGGCGCAACGCAAAAGGGGACCTGTTTCGGTCAAGTGAGGTAAGAGAGCCCAGGCAGTTGGGCGTTGCTGGTGTCGCGGTTCGAGGTTTGAGGGTGTAGCGAGGTTCTTCAGCGTCAAGCCAGCATCCTCCTGGTCAGGAGAAGAAAGATAGATCATCTGATGGTGAAAGCTTCTTAGCTTTAGGATGGTATGCACCTGAGAGGAGATTGAAGCTCGTGGGGTTCTGAGAACCGTATAAACTGTACCGTTAGCAGAGTTAGTGCACGAAGACTTCTGTGGCAAGAGAGGAAAGGGGAATGTGCCATCGAAAGATCATTCTATCTGAGAATACCATATGGCTCAGCGCCGAGGCGCTGTATGGAAAGAACATAATGTAATGCGCCAAAGATAAGACCCAGCACCAGCACCATGCCAGGCGATGCAAAGCCAGGAGATAAAACTGTCCCAGTCCATCCCATCCCATGCCGTATGAACGAACGCCGCCGTCTCCGAATACTGTATCCCAGCCCCCCGGACTCCCCAATTCTAACCTCAATTTATTATGCTCTTGTTATGTTCTCAAGTTCACGCCCTTCCAAGCCAACCATGCGCCACAAAAAAATCAAAGAGCCGCCCACTCTTCGAGCCCTCAATCCTAGTCAACCCCTTCACATCCTTCTTCTTCAACATTCCATTGACCTTCAATGCCTCCTTCATTACTGTCTCCTTGATCACCAAGTATGGCTTGGGATGGATCCTCGTCTTCTCACACAATTCAATCTCCTCTGCTGTCAAGAGGTGTAAATCTTGTACGTTTTCTTGGGCGAGAGAAAGCGGCGTGACGTTTGAGATGGGCTGGACTTGGAATCTTTGCTTGACGCCATTCAAGGGTGTGGAGGTTCCATTCGTGTGTCCATTGGTAAGAGGTGGGCGGCCAGGTGAGGCGCCAGGTGTGTCTGAATGGCCGTTCAAGGCGCGGATAGGGAGTTCTGGTGCCACAAACGCTGCAGCTCCGGAAGGTGTCTCGATGACAGGAGCAGGCCTTGCGCGTTGAGAACTTGCAAAGCGTTCTCGGTCCAAGGAACCCATCGGTTGTGCCTTCTGCGCTCGTTGAATCTTATCTTGTTCGTACTTCTCGCCGCTGCGCAGATCGCCTATCTTCATTGCGCGCCAGTCTTGCAGTTGTGCTATTGCCTGGCGGAGGTTGAGCTCTTCGATCAGCCCGTCGCAGAAATCGCGGTAATCGTCGTGGTTCATCATTCGTGCAAACGGTTTGGCTTTGGTGAGAAGGTC
>Ga0181525_10004839_pt1 | contig 10193 bp, 7 predicted proteins | sample PEATcosm2014_Bin_48_FD_121100 | JGI IMG/M metagenome (GOLD analysis project Ga0181525, IMG submission 121100) | Peatland microbial communities from MTU Mesocosm Facility, Houghton, MI, USA - PEATcosm2014_Bin06_10_metaG | ecosystem: Environmental > Terrestrial > Soil > Wetlands > Peat | place...
CATCCGGCGGTTCGGCTTGATCGTTTTTTTGCTTAGCGCTTGTAGTGGCAGAGATAGGCCACGTCAGCCAACGCTTCGACTTCGAACTTCACGTTCGGCGGCACGACGAAAAACTGGCCCTTGCCGTGGCTTTTCCAGTCGCCGTTGGGCAATTTGGCCTTGAGCGTGCCGGCCACGATGTGCATGTGTTCCTCGCAATCGGTGCCAAAGCTGTATTTGCCGGGTTCAATCACGCCGACCGTGGCGGGGCCGTCAGGCGTGCCGACGACCAGACTTTGGACTTTTCCTTCAAAGTATGAATTATGCTTCATGCGCCTTTAATGCCGGTTTTCGCCGCCGTTGACAACACAAACCACGCTGCCGGAGGCAACCGGTGCAAATGGAGTGAAACCGGTGTGCCTGCGCTCCGTTTCATCATGGTGCAGGTCGGCGTGTGGTGCGTGAAACTTGAAAACATTTATTGCACAACGGCCAAAATAAAGTAAAAAATAAGCGAACGACCGGCGTCAGTCGCCGAAGCAATGACCAGTAACACAGAGCAGAAACAAAATCCCGGCGCGGTGCGGACGGTGCCGCCGCCGAAACAGGGGCTTTACGACCCGCAATTCGAGCACGATTCCTGCGGCGTGGGCTTCGTCGTCCACATGAAGGGGCGCAAATCGCACCAGCTTGTGTCAGACGCGCTGAAAATCCTCATGAACCTCGACCATCGCGGCGCGTGCGGTTGCGAGGCGAACACCGGCGACGGCGCGGGCATCCTCATGCAGGTGCCGCACGAATTCCTGTCGGCGGCGGCGGAGAAGCTCGGTTTCAAGCTGCCGGCTCCTGGACAATACGGCGTCGGCATGTTGTTCATGCCGAAAAATCCCGCCGAGCGCGAAGCGGTCAAGGCCGCGCTCGCCAAAATAATTTCCAGCGAAGGCCAGACACTGCTCGGCTGGCGCGACATCCCGACGGACAATTCATCGCTCGGCAAATCCGCCGTGGTCGCGGAGCCGCACATGATGCAGGTGTTCATCGGGCGCAATCCGGCGTTGAAGGATGTGCAGGCGTTTGAGCGCAAGCTTTACGTCATCCGCAAGGTGGCGGAGCAGCAGATCCGCTATGGCGGGAAGGTTTCCGGCGGCAAATGGTTTTACGTCTCCAGCCTGTCGAGCCGCACGGTCATTTACAAGGGCATGTTGATGCCGGAGCAGGTCGGTAAATACTTCGCCGATCTGCGCGATCCGGCCATGACCACGGCGCTGGCGCTGGTGCATTCGCGGTTTTCGACGAACACCTTTCCGAGCTGGGATCGCGCGCATCCGAACCGCTGCATCGCGCACAACGGCGAAATCAACACGCTGCGCGGCAACGTCAACTGGATGAAGGCGCGGCAGAATTTGTTCGCGAGCAAGTTGTTCGGCGACGACATCAAGAAGATCATCCCGGTCATCAACACCGACGGCAGCGACTCGGCGCAGTTCGACAATTGCGTGGAGATGCTCGTGATGGCGGGGCGCGAACTGCCGCACGCGATGATGATGATGATTCCCGAGCCGTGGGAAAATCACGAGAGCATGGACGCGGAGCGCCGCGCGTTTTACGAATTTCATTCCTGCCTCATCGAGCCGTGGGACGGCCCGGCCTCAATGGCGTTCACGGACGGAACAATGATTGGCGCGTGCCTCGACCGCAACGGCCTGCGCCCGTCGCGTTATTACGTCACGAAGGACGACCTGGTCGTCATGGCGTCGGAGGCGGGCGTGCTGCCGATTGCGCCGGAGCGCATCGCCATCAAGGGCCGTTTGCAGCCGGGCCGGATGTTTCTCGTGGACATCGAGCAGGGCCGCATCGTCGCGGACGAGGAGCTGAAGAAAAAATATGCCAGCGCGCAGCCGTATAAAAAATGGCTCGAAGAAAATCACGTCCTGCTGGAAAACATACCGGAGCCGGCGGAGCACACCCAGTTCACCCAGCATAAATTGTTGCAGGAGCAGCAGGCGTTCGGCTACACGTTCGAAGATTTACGGTTTATTGTTGGGCCGATGGGCAACGACGGCGTGCAACCGCTCGGCTCGATGGGCACGGACACGCCGCTCGCGGTGTTGTCGAACAAATCGCAGTTGCTCTACAATTATTTCAAGCAGCTCTTCGCGCAGGTCACGAACCCGCCGATTGACCCGATCCGCGAGGAGATCGTCACCTCCACCGAGATCATGCTTGGCGGCGAAGGCAACCTCCTTGAGCCGACGGCGGAAAGTTCGCGGATGATCAAGCTCAAGCATCCGATACTCTCGAACGACGAGCTGGAAAAACTCCGGCAGGTGAACCGGCCCGGTTTCAAAGCCGTGACGCTGCCGATTTTGTTTGAAGCCGCTGGCGGTGCGAAAAGCTTGGAAGCCGCGATGGAAAAATTGTTCGCCGAGGCCGACAAAGCCATCGCCGATGGCGTGAACATTATTGTTTTGTCCGACCGCGGCATCGGCAGGGAACTTGCGCCGATACCGGCGCTGCTCGCCGTTGCCGGTTTGCATCATCATCTTATCCGCAGCGGCACGCGCACGAAGGTTGGCCTTGTCCTCGAATCTGGCGAACCGCGCGAGGTGCATCATTTCGCGCTGCTCATCGGCTACGGCTGCACGGCCATCAATCCGTATCTCGCGTTCGCGACGCTCGACGATCTCATCCATCAGGGCTTGCTGACCAAAACCGACCACAAGACCGCGACCAAAAAATACATCAAGGCCGCGATCAAAGGCGTCGTGAAAACGATGGCCAAGATGGGCATCTCGACAATCCAAAGCTATCACGGCGCGCAGATTTTTGAAGCCATCGGCCTCAATAGCGGGGTTGTGGAAAAATATTTCACCTGGACGCCGTCGCGCATCCAGGGCGTCGGCCTCGACGTGATTGCCGAAGAAGCGCTCGAACGGCATCACCACGCGTTCCCCGACCGTCAGGTCAACGGCGTGCTCGACGCGGGCGGCCAGTATCAATGGCGCGACAACGGCGAATTCCATCTGTTCAACCCGCAGTCCATCCACAAATTGCAGAGCGCCTGCCGCACGGGAAATTACAAAACTTTTCTGGAATACGCCGCACTCATCAACAATCAGGCGAAAAATCTCTGCACGCTGCGCGGCCTGCTGGATTTCAAGTTCGCCGGGAATCCGATTCCGATTGAAGAAGTCGAATCCGTGGATGAAATCGTGAAGCGTTTTAAAACCGGCGCGATGAGTTACGGTTCGATCTCCAAGGAAGCTCACGAAGCGCTTGCGGTGGCGATGAACCGCCTCGGCGGCCGCTCGAACACCGGCGAAGGCGGCGAAGACCCGGCGCGCTACATTCCTGAAAAAAACGGTGACTCAAAAAATTCCGCCATCAAGCAGGTTGCCAGCGGACGTTTCGGCGTGACGAGCCATTACCTCGTCAACGCGAAGGAACTTCAGATCAAGATGGCGCAGGGCGCGAAGCCCGGCGAAGGTGGGGAATTGCCCGGCAAAAAAGTCTATCCGCCCATCGCCAAGGTGCGCGGCACGACTGCGGGCGTCGGCCTGATTTCGCCGCCGCCGCATCACGATATTTATTCCATCGAGGACTTGGCGGAGCTGATCCACGATCTGAAAAATTCAAATCGCGAAGCCCGCGTCAGCGTGAAGCTCGTCGCCGAGGTCGGCGTCGGCACGATCGCCGCCGGCGTTTCGAAGGCGCACGCTGACGTGGTTTTGATTTCCGGCCACGACGGCGGCACGGGCGCGTCGCCGCTTTCGTCCATCAAGCACGCGGGCGGCCCGTGGGAACTCGGCCTCGCCGAGGCGCACCAGACGCTCGTGCTGAACAATCTTCGCAGCCGCATTTATGTCGAAGCCGACGGCCAGATGAAAACCGGCCGCGACGTGGCGATTGCCGCGCTGCTCGGCGCGGAGGAATTTGGTTTTGCGACCGCGCCGCTGGTTTCGCTCGGCTGCATCATGATGCGCGTCTGCCATCTGAATACCTGTCCCGTCGGTGTTGCCACGCAAGACCCGCGCCTGCGCGCACGGTTCGCGGGCAGCGCGGATAATGCCGTCAACTTCATGAAGTTCGTCGCCCAGGAACTTCGCGAAATCATGGCCAAGCTCGGTTTCCGCAAACTCGAAGACATGGTCGGCCGCACGGACAAGCTAATTCCGTGGAAAGCCATCGAGCATTGGAAGGCCAAGGGGCTTGATCTCACGCCTATTTTGTATCAGCCCGAAGCCGGGCCGGAAGTCGGTCGTTTCCGTTCACAAGACCAGGATCACGGCCTGGAAAAATCCCTGGACGTGACGAAGCTTCTTGAGATTTGCAAGCCGGCCATCGAGCGCGGGGAAAAAGTCCGGGCTGAACTGCCGATTCACAACGTCAACCGCGTCGTCGGCACGATCACCGGCAGCGAAATCACGAAAAAGCACGGCCCGAACGGTTTGCCCGAGGACACGGTGCGGTTGAAATTCAACGGCAGCGCCGGCCAGAGTTTCGGCGCGTTCATTCCGCGCGGCATGACGCTGGAACTCGAAGGCGACGCGAATGATTACCTTGGCAAAGGTTTGAGCGGCGGAAAAATCATCGTCTATCCGCCAAAGGGTTCGAGCTTCGTGGCCGAGGAAAACATCGTCATCGGCAACGTGGCGCTTTACGGCGCGACCGCGGGCGAAATCTTCATTCGCGGCGTGGCGGGCGAACGCTTCGGCGTCCGCAACTCCGGCGTCAACGCGGTCGTCGAGGCCGTGGGCGATCACGGTTGCGAATACATGACTGGCGGTCGCGTGGTGATCCTCGGCAAGACCGGGCGCAATTTCGCCGCCGGGATGAGCGGCGGCATCGCTTACGTCTTGGATGAAGCGGGAGATTTTGCGACTCGCTGCAACATGGAGCTGGTCGGCCTCGAAAAACTCGAGGAGGAAGATTTTACGGCGCTGAAGGCGGCGATTGAAGAGCACGCGATCAACACCAGGAGCACCCGTGCCGCGAAAATTCTCGCGGAGTGGAATTCGTTCGCGCCGAAATTTGTGAAAGTGATGCCGCAGGATTACAAGCGCGTGCTGCAATCGCTGAAGAAGGTTCAATCGCAAGGCTTGAGCGGCGAAGACGCGATCATGGCCGCGTTCGAGGAAAACGTGAAGGGCGGACATTGAGTTAATCGGAATTATTTTAACGCGAATCAACGATGGGCAAACCAACCGGATTTTTAGAGTTTCAGCGCGAAGTTCCACAAGACCGTTCGTCGCTCGGGCGCGTCGCCGACTGGAAGGAATTTCACGAGCACATGCCGGAGGCCGACCTGAAGAAACAGGGCGCGCGCTGCATGGATTGCGGCATTCCGTTCTGCCACACCGGCCAGCTTGTCAGCGGCATGGCCAGCGGCTGCCCGATTCACAATTTGATCCCGGAGTGGAACGACCTCGTCTATCGCGGCCTCTGGAAGGAGGCGCTCGAACGCCTGCATAAGACAAATAATTTTCCGGAATTCACCGGACGCGTCTGCCCCGCGCCGTGCGAAGGTTCGTGTGTGCTCGGCATCAACAATCCGCCCGTCACCATCAAGAACATCGAGTGCGCCATCATTGACCACGGCTGGGAAAACGGCTGGGTCAAACCCGAACCGCCAAAGAAGCGGACCGGCAAGAAAGTCGCCGTCATCGGTTCCGGTCCGGCGGGAATCAGCGCCGCCGCGCAGCTAAATAAGGCCGGCCACCTCGTCACGGTTTTCGAGCGCGCCGACCGCCCCGGCGGCCTGCTCATGTATGGCATCCCCAACATGAAGCTCGACAAAAATGAAGTCGTGATGCGCCGCATCAAGCAGATGGAGGACGAAGGCATCAAATTTGTCTGCAACACCGAGGTCGGTAAAAATTATCCGGCGGAAAAGCTGTTGAAGGAATTTGACGCGGTGATTCTCGCCACCGGCGCGACCAAGCCGCGCGATTTGTCGATTCCTGGTCGTGAACTGAAAGGCATCCACTTCGCGATGGATTTTCTCACCGCGAACACCCGGAGCATTTTGGACGGACACAAGAACGGCAGCTTCATTGACGCCACGGCGAAGGACGTCGTCGTCATCGGCGGTGGCGACACGGGAACGGACTGCGTCGGCACCTCGATGCGGCACGGCTGCAAATCTCTGGTGCAGGTGGAAATTCTGCCCAAGCCGCCGCTGGAACGCGCCAAGGACAATCCATGGCCCGAATGGCCGAAGACTTACAAGCTCGACTACGGCCAAGAGGAGGCCGCCGCGAAATTCGGTGCCGACCCGCGTGTTTATTTGACGACCGCGACAAAATTTGAGGGCGACGCGAACGGCCAGGTCAAAGCCGTCCACACCGTTCAGGTGGAATGGACGAAGAACGACAAGGGGCAGTTCATTCCGAAGAACGTTCCCGGCACAGAAAAAGTTTTGCCAGCGCAGCTTGTCCTGCTGGCGATGGGTTTCCTCGGACCGGAACAGCCGTTGCTCGAATCGCTCGATATCGAACGCGACGCCCGCAGCAACGCCAAAGCCGACTTCGAGAAATACTCCACCAACATCAATGGCGTGTTTGCCAGCGGCGATTGCCGGCGCGGACAAAGCCTCGTCGTGTGGGCATTCAACGAAGGCCGCGGGGCGGCCCGCGAATGCGACCGCTACCTCATGGGAGCGACGGATTTGCCGTAACAACCCTTCTCAGCGCTGGGGAGAAGGTGGTCGCAGGCCGGATGAGGTGCTTGTCCGCAGATTTCGCAGACGAACGCAGATTTAGATTGGAGTCACTTTATCAGCATAAACCGGCGTAATCTGCGGATGTTTTTCTTTCCAAGTCAGAAACAGCAGCACCGCCGTGACAATGCAAGTCAATGCAACGCACAACGGCGCGAGATAACGATCCAATGGAAGCGAGCCACGCGTGGGTAGCCGTAATTGTGCAGAGAAGATTTGACCGCTGCCGGGAATGGAAGTTTGCTGGATGACCTGACCGCCGCCGGTCACGGCTTGCGATATGCCGGAACTCGCGACACGGAAAATCGGGATGTCGTATTCCGCCGCGCGCATGGGCGCGACGCGCGAATGCAGTTCGTGCTCGTGTTTCCCCCATTCGGCAACGTCCATCGTCGGGACGATGAGCAGTTGCGCGCCTTGGCGCACCAGTTCGTCCGTCACGCGGGTGTAGCTCAAGTCGTAACAGATGCAAATGCCGATTTTGCCCCACGGCGAATCCCAGACTTTCTGTTCCGGCGCGGGCAGGCCGTCCTTGAAAAACTGGATGGGCACGCTCTTGGCCTGTTTGAAGACGATGTCGCCGTTCGTGCCAACGACGAAGGCGGTGTTGTAATAATTATCCGCGCCTACCGGGTCTTCGCCACCGATGACCAGATAACGCGAATGTTCGCGGCACCAATTCTTGAGCGAGTCCGGCACCGGACCATCCAGCGTATATTCGCTCAAGACGAAAATGGGCGCGTTGGTGTTTTTGGCGAAGGCTTGGTTGAGGAGCTTGGGAAGAACGTTTTTTGGCAGAAACTCTATTTGGATACCGACAATCGAAAGCGGGGGATTCGGCCTTTCATATCTGGCAGCAGCGATGAATTCAACAATAAATCCACCAGCAATAATGAAAAGCAGCATGATCAAAATCCAATCCAAGACGACCTGCTTAAGTTGCGATTTGCAGAAGAGTATTGTGGCTGCGGTAAAAATTAGAAATCCAGCCGCATACATTCCATAGCACAAGAATGGTGAGAGTGGAAAATTTGGAAAAACATACCCGACATTCAGCCACGAAAATTTGAGGTAATAAAGTTCGCTACGGAAGTATTCAATGCCTGTCCAGACAAATGGAATCAGCCACGCAGCTTTGGCCTTGCCCCAGCACCGGATGCTGCCGCAGACGATCGCCGCGAACAGTCCGATCCAAAACGCAAGAATCAACCAAAGCACGATTGCCGCTTCACCAAAAATGTTCCAAAAGAAAAACAGTTGCGGCGCGTAGCAGAGAAATCCCGCCGCCAGCCCGAAATAAAACGCGCGCCGGACGCTTGGCTGCTCAGTCAGCCGGACAAGACCGTAGGCGTAGCCGAAAATCAGCAGGCCGGCAGTGGGATGGTGGATTGATGTGTAAGCCGCGTGGAAGCAGGCCACGGCGAGTGCCAGCCATAGAAAAGATTTGCCCCAGCTTAAAGGATTTGCCGATGTCTTCTGAATGTTCATCGTGCTCCACTGAATTGAAGCGATAAATGCCTGAACGCGAAAGAAAATTATTCTTGGGTGATTTGGTGGGTATCAGGATGCGCTTGGTGGGTGCCAGCGTGCAAATTCGGCTTGCGCCAGGATTGTTCGTTGCTAAAGTTGGGCCGCAATTTCACCCGCCGGTTGCGGCGGTTTTTTCATTTAACCTTAATTTAACAAAGCGTGAAAATTTTCAGCGGCACATCGAACGAACCCTTGGCCCGCGCCATCTGCAAATCCGTCGGTTGCGAGCTGGGCAAGTGCACCATCAAGCCGTTTCCTGACGGCGAGACGTTCGTCAAAATCGAGGAGAACGTGCGCGGCGAGGAGGTCTATATCGTCCAGCCGACATCGCCGCCGACGAACCACAACCTGATGGAGCTGTTCATCATGATTGACGCGTTGAAGCGCGCGAGTGCAAAAAAAATCACGGCGGTGCTGCCGTTTTACGGCTATGCCCGGCAGGATCGCAAGGACCAGCCGCGCGTGCCCATCACGGCCAAGCTCGTCGCCAACCTGCTCGTCGCGGCGGGCGCAAACCGCATCCTGACCATTGATTTGCACGCGCAGCAGATTCAGGGTTTTTTCGACATTCCCGTGGATCATCTCTATGCCGCGCCGGTGATGTATGATTATTTGCGGCGGAAAAACCTGAAGGATCTCGTCGTGGTCAGCCCGGATGTGGGCGGCTTGAAGATGGCGCATGCGTATTCGCAGGTGCTGGAGGCGGGCCTGGCCATCGTCGCCAAACGGCGCAAAAGCGCCACGGAAGTCGAGTCCATGGCCGTCATCGGCGACATCAAGGGCAAGAACATCCTGCTGGTGGATGATTTGACCGAAACGGCCGGGACGCTGACGCAAGCCGCGGCTTTATTGAAGAAAAAGGGCGCAAAAGCCATTCTGGCCTGTGTTTCCCATGCCATTTTGAGCGAGATAGGCATCGAAAGATTACGCAAATCGGCCATTGACGAATTGATTACAACTGATACAGTCCAACGCCCGCCAATTGACGGTGTGAAAATTGTGACGCTGTCCGTGGCGGGACTTTTGGGTGAAGCCATCAAACGGATTCACAGCAATTCGTCGGTGAATTCGCTGTTTGAATTCAAAGGCGGGCGCACCAGTTAGCGCCGTGAACGACAATAAATTTTAGAAAATGAAATCAGTGCCATTAAAAGCGTATTCGCGCACACAAGTGCGGCGGGGTGAAGTGAAAAAGCTGCGCGGCTCGGGCCGCGTGCCGGCGATCATTTATGGCGGCCAGGCCAAGCCGCAGAATCTCGAGGTCAGCGCGAAGGAATTCAGCGACTTGATTCACCATTCCGTTTCGGAAAACCTGCTCGTGGATTTGTCCATTGAGAATGACGCGCGTGCCAAGCGTCTCGCGCTGGTGCAGGAAATCCAGCATTACCCGCTCGACGGCAAGGTGCTGCATGTGGATTTCCACGAAGTCTCCGAAAACGAAAAGGTCACCGTCAATGTGCCGGTGGAAACCACCGGCGAGGCCGCTGGCGTGAAAAACAGCGGCGGCGTTCTCGAACACATCCTGTTCAAGCTCAAGGTCCGCTCTCTGCCCAAGGATTTGCCGGAACAGATCATTGTGGACGTGAGTGCCCTCGAACTTGGCAAGGCCATCCACATCGGCGAAATCAAGCTGCCCGCCGGAGTTGAAATTTTGGGCGACAAGAACATTCCTGTGGTTTCCGTCGCCATGCCGCGCACGGAAGAGGAAGAAGCCGCCACCACCGAAGCCGCTGCGACTGCCGCTGGGGACGTGGAGATGATCAAAGAGAAGAAGGAAGAAGGCGAAGAAGGCGCTGCTCCGGCCAAGGGCGAAAAAGCCCCGGCGAAGGGTGCCGAAAAAGGCGCCGCCAAGGGCGCGGAGAAGGCTCCGGCTGCCGGCGCCAAGGCCCCCGCCGCCGCCGAGAAGAAGCCGGCGGAGAAGAAGAAATAATTTTTGCGGTCCCGCTTGGCGGGATCGCCATTCCCG
>Ga0181525_10004841_pt1 | contig 10188 bp, 7 predicted proteins | sample PEATcosm2014_Bin_48_FD_121100 | JGI IMG/M metagenome (GOLD analysis project Ga0181525, IMG submission 121100) | Peatland microbial communities from MTU Mesocosm Facility, Houghton, MI, USA - PEATcosm2014_Bin06_10_metaG | ecosystem: Environmental > Terrestrial > Soil > Wetlands > Peat | place...
CATGATCCAAGGACGGCGGAGGGCGATTTACCCCTCCCTCCCGAAGACCCTGAACTTAAATTGCGGATCCAACGGCGCGTCCGTTGGCGGGGGTCCAGGGGGCAGCGCCCCCTGGCCTTACTTACTACCCCTTAACCCTATCCCCCCAGCGCGGCGGTTTGGGCGGCGAACAGTTGGGCGGTGCCGGCGCGGGCGAGGGTTAGGAGGGCGTTGAAGGCGGGTTCGTCGAAGGTGGCTTTTTCGGCGGTGGCCTGGATTTCGATGATTCCGCCGGAGTTGGTGAGGATGAAGTTGGCGTCGGCGTCGGCGTCGGAGTCTTCGGCGTAGTCGAGGTCGAGGACGGGGGTTCCCTGGTAGATGCCGCAGGAGATGGCGGCGACCTGGCCGATGAGGGGGTTGGTTTTGAGGACGTTGTTGGTTTGGAGTTTGCGGATGGCGAGGGCGAGGGCGACGTAGGCGCCGGTGATGCTGGCGCAGCGTGTGCCGCCGTCGGCGTTGAGGACGTCGCAGTCGAGGGTGATGGTGAGTTCACCGAGGGCTTTGCGGTCGACGATGGCGCGCAGGCTGCGGCCGATGAGGCGCTGGATTTCCTGGGTGCGGCCGGATTGTTTGCCGCGTGCGGCTTCGCGGTCGCCGCGCGAGTGGGTGGCGCGGGGGAGCATGCCGTATTCGGCGGTGACCCAGCCTTCGCCTTTGCCGCGCATAAAACCGGGGACTTTGCCTTCCACGCTGGCGGTGCAGAGCACTTCGGTGCCGCCCATTTTAATCAGTGCCGAGCCTTCCGCGTGGTGGGAGAATCCGGTCTCGATGCTGACTGTGCGCAGTGCGTCGAATGTCCGTCCTGAGGGGCGCATGTGTAAATTCCTGTCTTTCTTGCGTTGGCGCTGGTATTAGCGGAGGCTGACGCCATGGACCATAGGACCCCAAGACCGCCGCGCCTGCCGCCAGGGCTGGATGTCCGCTCCGCGGCGGTGCTGCGCGAGATTGTTGAGCAATATGTGGAGACCGGGGAGCCGGTGGGGTCGCGCACGCTCTCGCGGTTGTTGCCGCTGAACCTTTCGCCCGCCACCATCCGCAATGTGATGGCGGATCTTACCGATGCCGGGCTGCTGTTCTCGCCGCACACTTCCTCGGGGCGGCTGCCGACGGATCGGGGGCTGCGGCTGTTTGTCGACGGTCTGCTGCAATTTGGCGAACTGTCGGAGGATGAGCGCAGCACCATTAACCTCGCCCTGGCGCAGACTGGCCGCAGTTTGCAGGACACGCTGGCGCAGGCCTCCACCATGCTCTCCGGCCTGTCCTCCGCCGCCGGGCTGGTGCTCGCGCCCAAGGGTGACGGGCCGGTCCGGCATATTGAATTTGTCCCCCTCTCGCCGGGGCGGGCGCTCGTCGTGCTTGTCTCCGCCGACGGGCAGGTGGAAAACCGCATTATCGACACGCCGCCCGGCCTGCCGCCCTCGGCGCTGCAACAGGCCAGCAACTACCTCAACGCCCAGCTCTCCGGCCTGTCGCTGGCGGAACTGCGCCTGCGCGTCGCCGCCGACCTCACCGCTGACCACACCGCGCTCGACGCCCTGACCAACAGCGTCGTCGAAGCCGGGCTCGCCACCTGGGGCCAGGAAGGGCGCGCGGGCTCGCTCATCCTGCGCGGGCAAAGCCGCCTCCTGGCGGACGTGGACCAGCTGGAGAAACTCGGCGCCATCCAATCCCTCTTTGAGCGGCTGGAGACCGAGGAGACCATGCTCCGCCTGCTGGAACTCGCCGAAACCTCCGACGGCGTGCGCATCTTCATCGGCGCCGAATCCGGCCTCTTCGGCGCGGCCGGCGTCTCCATGGTCGTCGCCCCCGCCCGTAACGCCCAGGACCGCATCGTCGGCGCCATCGGCGTCATCGGCCCAACGCGCATCAACTACGGCAAAATCATCCCCGTCGTGGACTACACCGCACGGGTCATCGGCCGTCTGCTGGGGTAAGGAAGTAAGGGAAAGTAAGGCCAAGGGGCTCTGCCCCTTGGAACCCCGCTAAGGGCTCGCCCTTAGAACCCTTTAATTAGGGTCAGGGGATGGGAGGGGTAAATCGCTGGCTCTGCCAGTGGCAATTACCCACCGTCAGAGCCAGCGATTTACCCCTCCCATCCCCTGACCCTGAACTAATGCGGATCCAACGGCGCGTCCGTTGGTGGGGGTCCAGGGGGCAAAGCCCCCTGGCCTTACTTCCTTACATCCTTACCCTAGGCCGACATCGCCTCCGGCGCGGTGCGGGTGCGTTTGGTGATGAGTTTGTTGAGGGCGTGGACGTAGGCTCGGGCGGCGGCGACGATGGTGTCGGTGTCGGCGCCTTGGCCGTCGACCAGTTTGCCGTCTTCTTCCAGGCGCACGGAGCAGCGGGCCTGGGCGTCGGTGCCTTCGGTTACGGCGCCGACGGAGAACAGCAGCAGGTTGGCGGTGTGGGGGAAGATCGCGTGGATGGCGTTGAAGGTGGCGTCCACGGGGCCGTCGCCGCGCATGTCGGCGGTTTTGACTTCGCCGTCCACTTCCAGTTCCAGCAGGGCGCGGGGTTTGGCTTTAGAGCCGGCCCACAGTTCCAGGGAGACGAATTTGATGCGCTGGTGGTCGCGCACGACTTCGTCGTCGACCAGGGCGACGATGTCTTCGTCGTAGACGATCTTTTTGCGGTCGGCCAAGTCCTTGAAGCGCTTGAAGGCGTCGTTCAGGGCGTTGTCGCCCAGGTCGCCATAGCCCAGCAGGCTCAGCTTGTCGCGGAAGGCGGCGCGGCCGGAGTGCTTGCCCATGACCAGGGAGGTTTTTTGCCAGCCGACGCTTTCGGGCGTCATGATTTCGTAGGTCGCGGCGTTTTTCAGCACGCCGTCCTGGTGGATACCGGATTCGTGCGCGAAGGCGTTGCGGCCGACGATGGCTTTGTTCGGCTGCACGTCGAACCCGGTGATGGCGGCCAGCAGCTTGCTGGTGCGCAAAATCCGCGTGCTGTCGATATTATGCGTATAGGGCGCGGCGTCGGGGCGGGTGCGGATGGCCATGACCACCTCTTCCAGCGCCGCGTTGCCGGCGCGTTCGCCGATGCCGTTTACCGTGCACTCAATCTGCCGCGCCCCGGCGCGCACCGCCGCCAGCGTGTTGGCCACGGCCAGGCCCAGATCGTTATGGCAATGCGCGGACAGGATTACCTGATCCGCGCCCGGCACCTCATTCAGCACCAGAGCGAAAATCCGCGCCAGATCCTCGGGCATCCCGTAGCCCACGGTATCGGGAATATTGATGGTGGTGGCTCCGGCCTTGATCGCCGCTTCGACGCAGCGCAGCAGAAACTCGGGCTCGGTGCGCGTGCCGTCCTCGGCGGACCACTCCACGTCGTTGGTGTAATTGCGCGCCAGCGTGACCGAGGCCTTCACGGCTTCCAGCACCGCTTCCGGCTCCATGCGCAATTTGTATTTCATGTGCAGCGGGCTGGTGGAGATGAACGTGTGAATCCGCCCGCGTTCCGCGCCCTTAATCGCCTCGCCCGCGCGGATAATGTCGCCCGGCGCGGAGCGCGCGAGCCCGGCAATCACCGGCCCTCTCACCGCCTGGGCAATGCGCTCCACACTCTCAAAATCGCCCGGCGAGGCCACCGGGAAGCCTGCCTCCAACACGTCCACGCCCAGCTCCGCCAAGGCCTGCGCCATGCGCAGCTTCTCGTCGAGATTCATGGAAAAGCCGGGCGATTGCTCGCCGTCACGCAAGGTGGTGTCGAAAATAATGACGCGCTTCGCGTCGATTTTGCCAAAGCTCGGGTGATTAATGCTCATGATTCCGCTCAGTTTCCGTTTAAAATGCCGATGAGATTGTCAGTTAGGGGCATTCCCCTGAACGATGCTCGCGCGCCTGCGCGGCTTTACGCCCAGGGGCGGATAAGTCGAAGGAGCAGCCCAGAGAATTTTTCGGCAACGGCCATGGGGCGGAAACTAGGTTAAAAAATTCCCCGCCGCAAGGTTTTAGTCGCGTAGGGGAAGGAAGCAGCGCTTTTTTGCAAAAAAGCGCGCAAAAAACTTTTATGAATCGCGGGCTTTGGGGCGGACAACGCCCACGAGGATCAGAAGTTTTTTGGTTCTTTTTTTCAAAAAAGAACTGCTTCACCGCCTCGCGTGGCGGGCTGTCAGCCATAACTCATGTCCGGCATAGCACAGCGCCGCACCGCAGGCGGGGCCGAGGAAGTACAGCACGCGGAACAGTAAAATCGCCCCCAACGCGGTGGCTGGGTCGAGAAACTGGGACAGGCCGAGCAGCAGCACGGAGTCGAACACGCCGACCCCGCCGGGCAGGCCGCTCACCACGCCACCGGCGAAGGCGGCCAGGTAAACGCCCAGCACGTGCGGGTAGGTCAGGCCCGGCGTGTCGGGCAGCACCACGTATAAGATTGCGCAGGCGATGGAGATGTCCACGCAGGAGAACGCCAGCTGCGTCAGCGCCAGGCGGAAGCCCGGCAGGGTGACGCTGTGGCCGAACACGTTCAGCGTGGCCCGGCGCGCGCCTGCCACCACGTAGATCAGCACCACCGCCGCCAGCGCCGCGCCCACGGCGCGCAGCATCCAGCTCGGCACGGCTTGGCCGAAGAGCGGCAGGTCCGTGGGGTGGACCGTGAGCAGAAACCCGAGCAGCGTGACCAGCCCGACGGTGAACATGCTGCCGGAGAACGCGATGATCCGGGCGATTGCCGCCGGTGGCACCTGCCATTGCGCGTAGAGGCGCAGGCGGATGGCGGCGGCGGAGATCGCCGTTGCCCCCAGCACATGGCTCAGCGCGTAGGCGCAGTAGGAGGCGAGCGCCACACGCTGCACCCCGATGGTGGGGAACTTCACCGCCCGGCGCGCGAATAAAATGCCGGGAACGTCATACGCCGCCATCATCACCAGCGAGCACGCCACCAGCAGCAGCGCGTGCACCACTTCCCGGCGCGGCGTATCCGCCAGGGCGGCCAGCACATCGCCCACACCGATGCGCCGCAGCGCCCCGTGCAGGCCGATGACAACCCCCGCCAATACCAGCACGCCCAGCACGGGCGGCAGGTATTTTACGACACGGCTTTTCATCACTCGGCGCGCGCCAGCGCCGTCTCAATCAGCGCCCGCGTCCGCGCGATGCCGTACAGCGCGATGAAACCGCCGAAGCGCGGCCCCTCCACCTGGCCGAGGAGTACTTGATACAGACAGTCGAACCAAGCCTTCAGCGGCGCGAAGGGGTGGCGCTTGCCGACGGCGTAGACCAGGTTTTGCAACTGCTCGGCCACCGTCTCGCCCGGATATTCGTCCAGGCTCTTGCCCAGACTATCCGCCAGATCCTGCAACGCCACGCGCTCCACGTCGCTCGGGGCGCGGAAGCTCTTTTTGGTGGCGACAAAATCCCGGTAATAGACGATGGCGTAATCCACCAGCTTGGCCAGGAACGGATAAGCTTCCGGCGTCGCCTCCGGCAGATAGGTGCGGATGAAGCCCCACAGCATTTCCGGGCTGTCGGCGTTAATCACCGAGGCCAGGTTGAGCAGCATGGTGAAGCCAATGGGCGAGCCCGCATTCTCCGGTACGTCGCCGTGGTGAATGTGCCACGCCGCGCTGGCATGCGGGTCTTCCGCCGTGCGCACCGCGGCCACGGCGTTAATGTAATCATCCGCCGCGCGGGGGATCACGTCGAAGAACAGCCGCTTCGCCCGCTGCGGCGCGTGGAACATAAACTGCCCCAGGCTCTCCGGCGGCGCGTAAGTGAGCCACTGCTCCACCGAGAGGCCGTTGCCCTTGCTCTTGGAAATTTTCTGGCCGTTCTCGTCCAGAAACAATTCATAGGTGAGGCAAACCGGCGGCTCCGAGCCCAGCGCCCGCACGATGGCGGAGGAGAGTTTCACGGAATCAATCAAGTCCTTGCCGGACATCTCGTAGTCCACGTCCAGCGCGTGCCAGCGCATCGCCCAGTCTGCTTTCCATTGCAGCTTGGCGGCCCCGCCGGCCACCGAGGTCTCAAAGCGCAGCCCGCTCTCCGGGTCGGTCCAGAACACCGTGCCGTGCTCTACGTCCACGCGCTCAATGGGCACCTGCATGACAATGCCGGTGCGCGGATGGATGGGGAGAATCGGCGAATACGTGGCGCGGCGCTCCGGCCCCAGCGTCGGGCGGATGATGTCGACGATTTTATCGTGATGCGCCAGCACATGCAGCAGCGCGGTGTCGAATTTGCCGGTCAGGTAATATTCGCTGGAGGACGCGAACTCATACTCAAAGCCGAACGAATCGAGGAACGAGCGCAGCCGGGCGTTATTATGCGCGCCAAAGCTGTCATGCGTGCCGAACGGGTCGGGGATTTGCGTCAGCGGCTTGCCCAGGAATGCCTTCAACATGTCCTTGTTGGGCACGTTGTCCGGCACTTTACGCAACCCATCCATGTCGTCGGAGAAGGCCAGCAGGCGCGACGGCAGGCCGGTCAAATCCGTGAATGCCTTGCGCACCCAGCTCGTGCGCGCCACCTCGCCAAACGTGCCGATATGCGGCAGGCCCGAGGGGCCGTAGCCCGTCTCGAACAACGCGGCGGTTTTGCCTTTTTGTTTCAGCCGTTCCGCCACGCGTTCGGCTTCACGGAAGGGCCAGCTTAATTGGTTTTGGGTCTGTTCACTCATGATCCGCCTGCTCTATGGCTAATTTTTTGCCGCGTCTATACGGAGTGTCCATGCCCTTGCTCCCCGATTCGTCCGCGCTGATCGCAGGCCACGGCCGCGCCGTGTTTTTGGACGCGCAGGGTGCACTCACGCAAATCAGGCCCGGAACGGTGGCCAAGCAGGTGGGTGCGGCGACGCCTTTGGTTGTGCACGGCCCGGCCACGCTGAAACGCCTCGGCACCCCCTCCATCCAGGTGCTGGACCTGCTGGAACTCTTTGCCTTCGTCTGCCCGGCGGTCAGCCTTGCCCCCACGCCAGCGGGTCTGGCCCGCGCGCTGGACATGGAACCGCCCGCCACGCTGGAGGACGCCGCCATCGCCTTGGCCGGCATGGCCGAGGCGCTGCTCGCGCAGCTCGCCGCGGGTAAAAACGTGCCCGCCAACCGGGACGCGCCGGGGCTGGCCGCACGCATGGGCGCGGCGGGCTGGGGCTGGGCGCCTTACGTGCTGGCGGCGCTGGGCGCACCCGCCGCGCAGCCGGACGGCATGGCCATGCGCCTGGGCAAGCGACTGCCGAAATGGGAGGAGGAAGCGCCGCGTCCGCCGCCATCCGCCCACCCCGTGACCGCCGCCGCCGCCCGCGCGCGCCTGGCCGCGCTGCTCGGCCCCGGCGCGGAGCAGCGCCCCGCGCAGTCCGACTACGCCTCCGCCGTCACCGCCGCCTTCGAGCCGCGCACCGCCGAGGGGTTTCCGCATGTCGTGCTGGCCGAGGCGGGCACCGGGACGGGCAAGACGCTGGGCTACCTCGCCCCCGCCAGCCTGTGGGCGGAGCAGAACCAGGGCGCGGTGTGGATTTCCACCTACACCCGGCACCTCCAGCGGCAGATTGAGCAGGAGGCCACGCGCCTCGGCGCGGGCGTGAAGGTCGTGCTGCGCAAGGGGCGCGAGAATTACCTCTGCCTGCTGAACTTTGAGGATGCGGCGGAGATCGTGCGCTACGCCATCCCGCTCGGCCTCGTCGCCCGCTGGGCCATGGTGAGCGCCGACGGCGATCTTTTCGGCGGCGACCTGCCCGGCTGGTTCGCCGAACTTTTTGGCCACAACCTGCTGGCCACCATCGCCGACCGGCGCGGCGAGTGCATCCACGCCGCCTGCCCGCATTTTTCCGCCTGCGTCATTGAGCATGTCATCCGCAAGGCCCGGCGGGCGGACCTCGTCATCGCCAACCACGCGCTGGTGATGGCGCAGGCCGTCTGGGGCGGGCTGGACGATGATTTCGTGCCCACGCGCTACGTCTTCGACGAAGGCCACCATATTTTCGACGCCGCCGACTCCGCCTTCTCGGTGGAGCTTTCGGGCGGCGCCATGGCCGACCTCCGCCGCTGGCTCCTGGGCGCGGAAGGGGCCCGCTCGCGCGCCCGCGGCCTCGCCCGGCGGCTGGAGGATATTCTGGCCACGGACGACGCCATCCAGCGGCCCATCGACGCCGCCTTGCGCGCCGCCACCGCCTTGCCTGCGCCGATGTTCTCCACGCGGCTGGACCCGGAACTCTCCGCCGACAAAAACCCCGCCGAAGCCTTCCTGCGCACGCTGCGCACCCAGGCCCGCGCCCGCGCCACGGAGGCTGACCTCAAACACACGCTGCCCTTCGACGTGGACCTGCACCCGATTAACGCGGAAATCCTCCCCGCCGCCGAAAAATTGTCGCTCGCCATGGAGCAATTGCGCGTGCCGCTGGTGGCGCTGCGCGCCCGCTTCCTGGAGCGGCTGGAGACCGAGGCCGACACGCTGGACGAGACCACCCGCCAGCGCCTGGAAGGTACGGCCAGGAGCCTCAAACGCCGGGCCATCGACCAGCTCACCGCCTGGCGGCGCATCCTCGACGGGCTGTCCACCGAAGCCGCCCCCGGCAATCGCCCGCAGGCCATCGAATTCCTCCGCCTGGAGCGCGAAGCGGGCACGGATATGGACGTCGCCCTGTTCTCCCATTTGCTCGACCCCACCGAGGCCTTCATCCAGACCATCGCCAACCCCGCCCACGGCCTGCTCATCACCAGCGCCACCCTGCGCGACGGCGCGGATAACGAGACCGCCTGGGAACGCGCCGAAGCCCGCACCGGGGCCTCGCATCTCGCCATGCCCGCCATCCGCGCGGCGTTTGATTCGCCCTTTGACTACGCCAACCGTACCCGCATCGTGCTCATCTCGGACGTCACCACGCAGGATATCGCCTCGCTGGCCGGTGCGTACCAAGCCCTGTTCCAGGCCTCGGGCGGCGGCGGGCTCGGCCTCTTCACCGCCATCTCCCGGCTGCGGGCCGTACATGCTAAAATCGCCCCGCCGCTCGAAGCCGCCGGTATCCCGCTCTACGCGCAGCACGTGGACGCCATGGACAACGCCACCCTGGTGGACATCTTCCGCACCGAGGAACACTCCTGCCTGCTGGGCACCGATGCCATGCGCGACGGTGTCGACATCCCCGGCAACGCGCTGCGCCTCGTCGTCTTCGAGCGCACCCCCTGGCCGCGCCCGGACATCCTCCACCGCACGCGCCGCACCCATTTATCGAACGGCGTGCCGAAGGAATACGACGACGCCATCGTCCGCCTGCGCCTGCGCCAGGCCTTCGGCCGCCTCATCCGCCGCGCCGATGACCGGGGGGTCTTCGTCCTCCTCGACCGCCAGGTGCCGTCGCGCCTGCTCACCGCCTTCCCCGAACACGCCCCCATCATCCGCTCCAGCCTGGCCGACGCCGTCCAAGGAATCGCCCGCTTTCTCAAGGGCTAAATCGCCCGAATCTGTGATTATTTTGTCACAGTTCTGTCAAATCTTTGCCTCCGGCCACAGAAAAGCCTATATGCGCCGCCAGATGACATGATACGTTTCGTCCAACAGATAAGGGCGAAAAGCTGATCTGTCTGGGAGACCACATCTTGCCTCGCTTATGGCTACTCGCCGCCATGCTGTTCGGCAGCGTCCTGAACGCTGCCAACGCAGCCCCCATCCCCCCCACCGGAACATGGCTGACCGCCGACCATAAAGCCGTCATCACCATCGCCCCCTGCGGAACCGGCGACCTCTGCGGCCGCATCGTCGGCATCATCCAACAAAACCCCGCCGACCCCAGCCCCATGGACTGGCAAGGCCAGCCCCAATGCGGCCTGACTATCCTCCGCACCGCCGAAACCACCCCACCCAACGGCACCACCAGCTGGAACGGAACCATCATCGACCCCCGCAGCGGCAGTACCTACACCGCCAGCATCACCCTCAACGCCAACCACCAACTGCGCATGCACGGAAACCTCATCGGCCTCCCCCTCCTCGGCCAAACCCAAACCTGGAAACCCTTCCCAGGCCCGCTGCCCGCAAACTGCACCCTGGCGCCGGTGGTGCTGGACGGGTTTTAAGGAAGGAAGGCCAGGGGGCTCTGCCCCCTGGACCCCCGCCAACGGACGCGCCGTTGGATCCGCAATTTAAGTTCAGGGTCTTCGGGAGGGAGGGGTAAATCGCCCTCCGCCGTCCTTGGATCATGTCCGCCGTCGCGGGAAGG
>Ga0181525_10004842_pt1 | contig 10186 bp, 4 predicted proteins | sample PEATcosm2014_Bin_48_FD_121100 | JGI IMG/M metagenome (GOLD analysis project Ga0181525, IMG submission 121100) | Peatland microbial communities from MTU Mesocosm Facility, Houghton, MI, USA - PEATcosm2014_Bin06_10_metaG | ecosystem: Environmental > Terrestrial > Soil > Wetlands > Peat | place...
CCTTATCAGGTCGAAGCCACCATCTCGCCAATTTCAGACATGACGGGCCGGTTCATCGGTTATGTGGCCTGCGAACGAGACATCACCGCGCGGAAGAAATTGGAAAGCGATCTTCGTCTGCAACACGATTTTGTCCGGAGCATTTTGCATTCGCTCAATGGCGCCATTTACAGCCTCGACCGTGATTTCCGTGTGACGCACGCCAACGATGGCTGGCGGCAACTGCCCGCCGAACACGGCGGCTTGCGGCTGGACGGGCCGCCGGAAATCGGCCGTTGCCTGCTGGACTACGTTTCCAATGCCATGCGCAAATTGGAATTGAAGGAAATCTTTGAGGCCGTTCTTCAAACCGGTCGGGCGCAGGACAATCGTTTTCAAGCATCCGACGGACACCACTGGCTTGTGAAAATTTCGCCGTGGATTTACGCCGGCCAGGTGCGCGGCCTCATCTGCAACATTTCCGACCAGACCCGTTATCACGAACTGCAAAACCAGTTGTTCCAGTCGCAGAAAATGGAAATCATCGGCACGCTCGCCGCCGGCGTCGCGCACGATTTCAACAACCTGTTGCAGGCCATTCGCGGCAACACCAGTCTCGTCATCATGCAGGCGCCGCAGAACTCGGATCTGCACCATTGGGGCGAGCAAATCAATCTTGCCGCCACGCGCGCCGCTGAAATCACCCAGCAACTGCTTTCCTTCAGCCATCATTCGGAAGAGAAGCGCGCCGTTCTGGATCTCAATCAAATTGTTCGCGAGGCCAGCCAGCTCGCGCGCCGCACGCTGCGCGCCAACGTAAATCTTGAAATTATTCCGTCGCCCAAGCCCATTCCCGTGAAGATTGAATTGAGCCGCGCGACTCAAACCTTGCTGAACCTTTTTGTCAATGCCCAGGACGCCATGCCCGGCGGCGGCAATCTGACCATCACCAACACCATCGTCACGCTGTCTCCTGAAATCGCCCGGCGCCACAACATTGCTGCGGGCGGCCAGTTCGCCCGATGCAGCGTTTCGGACACCGGCTGCGGCATTCCGTCGAACTTCTTGCCGCGAATCTTCGAGGCGTTTTTCTCCACCAAGGAAAAAGGACGCGGCACCGGCCTGGGCCTTTCGATCGTCAAACGCATCATGCAGGAAGCCGGCGGTTTCGTGGACGTGGAAAGCGAGCCGGATCGTGGCACGACGTTCCAACTTTATTTTCTCATCGTCCGCGAAAATCTCACGGTGAAACTGCGGCCGGCGGAACGCGCGCTGCCTTGCGGCAAGGGCCGGATTTTGGTGGTGGACGATCTTGATTTGCTGCGCGACTTCGCGAAAAGTTTTCTTGAAACAACCGGCCTGACCGTCCTGGTGGCCGCTTCGGGACGCGAGGCGCTCCAGCTTTTGGAAAAGGAAAACGGCGCGGTGGACATCATCTTCACCGATTACAGCATGCCGGGAATGAACGGCGCCGACCTCATCGAACAGGTCGCCGTGCGCTGGCCGGAAATCCGGCCGGTGCTGGCGTCGGGCTACCTCGAAGACGCTGTTTTGAAACGGCTTGAAGATTTGAAAGCCAAAGTCCTCGCCAAGCCTTATGAAATGCAGGAAGCCGCGACCGCACTCATCGGTCTGCTGCCCAAGCACGGCTGAAATAATTTTTGTTGGTCAACTCCGGCAAAGCCAGAAGAACTTCTGTTCAGGTCAATGTGCGCTGACTTCGGCCATCGCGCCTTTTCGTGTTTCCGCAACGACGCCATCAAGAACTCCCGCAGCCGCCGGCAGGATCGGGCGCAACGTTTCCACCCGCGAATTCAGGCCGATAATTGTGTCACGCGCGCCCGCTTTCACCAGCCGGCGATACCAGTCCACAAACGCCCGGCTCACCGCGGCTTCCTCCGAATCACCCTGAAGTTTTTCGACTGGCTGCGAGGCTATCGTCGCGCAGATGATTTGCGCGGCGAGGGCGCGCGGCGGACGTTCGCCGTTCACGGCGCGGTTCCACAGCGGCAGCGCCGCCACCATCTCCTGGCTCAAAAGCAAAACCTCGGCGCGTTGCGCGACGAGGACATTGTCCTCCGGCAATTGGCGGACAGCTTCGCCGGTCCAGTCGCGGGCGAATTCCAAAAATTCCGGCTTGCTCAACGCAATTTCGCCGCCGAGCCGCCACGCGACAAAATCATTCGCATTGGAATGAACCAGTTCGTTCAACTTTTTCAGCGCATCCACCGGCCGGTTTTGCATCGCGAGAAATTTCGCGTAATCCAGTTTCAATTCTTCCGTCCGGCCATTTTCAGCCAGCCCGGCTTGATAAGCTTTTTCCGCGCCGGCGGCGTCGCCGAGCTTGAGCAGGCTCATGGCCAGGCAGTGATTCGGCACGGCGGTCAGAATGTCCGGGTTGATCGGCGACAGCGCGGTTTGCTTTCGCCGGGCAAGGCACTGGCGCATTTGATCAGCAGCCTCGCTGAACTGCTTCAGTTCAAAATGCGCCAGGCCCAGAGCCAGGTGCAGCGACGCGGTCAGCCCGCCGTTTTTCGCCAGCGGCGAATTCAGCGTCTGCACGATTTCGTCGTGCGCGCGCGCCTTGTGGAGGTGGCGCGTGAATTGCGTGAGCAGCACTTCGCGCAATTCGGGGACGATCCCGGCCGGCGGCTGCGCGGACATCAGCCGGAACGCCTCGCGGTAATGAGACAAGCCCGTTGGCAAATCGCCGGAGCGGACGAGTTCGAGGCCGAGGTTCATCTGCAAATTCGGTTCGCCGGGAAATTCCTGCACGGCCAGGCGCAGCAGGTGGAGGTTGCGTTCAACCTTGTTGCGGTCCCGGACGATTTCCTTCGCGTAACCGTGATGAAGCAGTTGCGCCGTGCCGACAGCGGTGATCAGCCCCCATTTTTTTCCGCATTCGACCAGGCTCGGAAAAACCTGCTCGTGAATCCGGCTGTAATAATAAATTCCCGGCGCGTTGCGGAACAGCCGCGGAACAAAATATTTGCCGCGTGCTTCTTCGCCGTTGTCCACCAGCGGCAACCGGCTGGCGATCGCGTCGGCGTGTTTCATGTCGGCGAGCAGCCGCGCGTGCTGGTCGGCGGGCAGTTCCTCGTCCGCGTCGAGCATCAAAATCCAGTCGCCGACGGCGTGCTCCAGCGCGACATTGCGCGCGGCGGAAAAATCATTGCACCAGGCGAACGAATAAATCTCCGCGCCAAATTCTTTCGCAATTTCCATCGTCCGGTCGGTCGAGCCTGTGTCCACGACAATAATCTGGCTGGCGATGGCTTTGATCGAAGCTAGGCACTGCGCAAGGAATTTTTCCTCGTTCTTGACGATCAAACAAACGGACAATTTATTTCCGATTTCCGATTTCCGATTTCCGATTTGATCCGGCAAGACAAGCCATTCAAACCGGGCGGTGCCATTGAGCGTCTTTTTCAAAAACTGCCTTGGAGCTTTCCAATTCGGTGCGAGATCGCGGGAACGCTGTGCGCACAATTTGGCGATTTGCCCGTCGCCGGCGGCCAGCGCAATTTCCGCGAGCAGCAAATACGCTTCGGGATGAAACGGACGCTTTGCGACGGCGGCGAGCGCCGATGTCCAGGCGGCTTCAAAATTTTTCCGCCCGAATTGTTCGCGGGCTTCGTCGAGCTGTCCGATCCGCGCCACGGACGGCAATTGAACCGGCGCTGCTTCGGCAACAATTTTGGGCGACGTGCTGGTGTTTCCGGCCAATTCTTGAATTCGTTGCGCGACCAACGCGGCGGAATTTTTCCACGAACAAAACTGGCGCGCGTGCCGGCCGGCCCGGTGACCGCGCTCGCGGGCCTCGTCAGGTTTTGAAAAAGCGCGGCGCATCAATTCTCCCAACGCGGCCAGGTCCGGTTCCAACAACCAGCCGGGTCCGGCGAGTTTCATGCCGCTGACTTCGTGGCCGAAAATCTTTTTTACGGCCGGAATGCGCCAGGCAAATTCGTCGCGCACAAAATCGTCCGTCGCGCCGCCGGCGGTGACGATGACCGGCAGCCCGCAGGCCATCGCCTCGACAACGGGCAAACCGAAACCTTCGCCGCGATACGGCAGCACCAGACAATTGCAGGCTGCATAAAGACCGGGCAGCGCGTCCGGCGGCAGTTCCTGGTTGAGAAACAAAATTTCCGGCGCGTCTGGCTGCGATTGCGCGGCGCGGATTTGCGATTCAAACGTCTGGCCGGCGTAAACGCTCTTGCCGCCGAAATCCTTGATCACGAGGCAGACATCATCGGCTGCGGTGAAATTTTGCAGACACGCCTTCAGCAGCAAGTCCGGCCCCTTGCGCGCAATCGTGCCGCCGACGAAAAGGAATTTGAATTTCTTTTGCGTGGCCAGTTGCATCGGCGCGGCCTGTGGATGAAATTTTTCCGCGTCCACGCCGTTGGGCACGACGAAAACTTTTCCCGCCGGCACGCCGGAGGCGACGTAGCAATCGCGGACGTAATTGGATGGAACCCAGAATTCGTCCACGTCGCGCGACTGGCGCACCCAGGCTTCCGGCAACGCGCCGAATTCCCACGGCTGGATGACGGCGAGCTTGCCGTTTTGCGGACGTTTCCAGTCCGGCGGCCAGGCATGGCGCACGGTGACGACGGCTTCAGGTGAAGCGGCCGACGATAAATCCCGCGAAAGTTTTTCAAAATCTGGCGATGCCGGCGCGCTGTTGCCGATGCGCCGGATTTCAATGCCGGAGAATTTTTTCAACTCGCCGGTCAATTCCCGATTGACCTGCGAGAGGCTGCCGTGATCGAGAAAGGAACCGATCCAATTCACAACCGTCGTGTTCGCGCCCACGGTTGGGACATTTGCCGAAGGCTCCGGGAAAATTGCAGCAACCTTTTTGGCAAAATCCGGCCAGCGGCTTTTCAGGAATTTTGCGTCCGCCGCCGGAAGCCGGCTGGTGGACGCGGCTTTTATTTCGGCCACGGCCTCGCGGCAGGATGCAGACTTCCATCCGAGGTCGTGCATCTGGAAAATGAGATTCAAAGTTGTGGCCGTCCGCCCAAGTTTTTCGTCGAAGCCCAGCCCTTCGATGAAGGCGGAACGGCGGACGAGAAAACATCGTGTCACGGCGTCCAGCGAATTTTCCAGCGCCAGCTTTTCCGGTTTTGCTCCCGGCTGGCGCAGCGATGGAAACACGATGGCGACATCGGGCGCCTGGCGGATGGCATTCAGCATCGCCGCGTCCCAGCCCGGCGACAACGGCGTGTTGCCGTCAATGAAAACCGCAAATGCGGCTGCGGAACTGTCCACGGCGAAATTCAACTGCTGGTTGCAGGTTTGTAGCGGCTGGCGCTCCAGAATGCGAAGCCGCTTGATTTCGCGGCTGAATTCCTTCGCGACGGCGACTGTCTCCTTGTCGTCCTTCGCGGCAAGCAAAACGACTTCGCAGGCGCGGCTGTAAACCGGCTTCAACCGGTTCAGACACTCGCGCAGCGAACCGGCGTCGCGTTGAGGTGGGATGATGACCGTCAATTCCGGCTGTGCGCCATTGTCGTCTCCGCTTGGATTGCAAAGGAGCATCGCCTTGCCGCAGGAAAAGAAATCGGAAGCGACGCGCGGACTTTCCAAGTGGAAGACGGCTTGCGGCCAGAGCACGCCCTGGCGGGTAAGCAGATTTGCGTAGCCGCCCGTGCGCGCAAGTTCGCGTTCCTGCGGGCCGCAAATCGTTTTGACGCCCTCGGCAAAATAATAATCGTCCAGCGGCAGCGAGCCGAAGTGCAACTGTTCACACGGCAAAGGAAATGCCGTGGCACGGGCCAGGATCGGCGCGCAACTGCGGTCCAGCCCGGCGAGAATCCGCCGGGAATTTTCCGACGAACCGCCGAGCAGTCCGGGTTTTTGCGCGCGAAACCAGAGCCACAATTTTTGAAAGAACAGCACGCCGTCCTTGAAACCGCGCTGACGCCGCAACAATTCCGGCGGGAAGCGCATCTCGTCCAGCACCGGCTTCACCGTGCCATCGGCCGCGCGCTCGTAGCCGAGCGTGGTGCCGGACTGCGCGACGAGGCATTGTTCAACGAAGGCTGGCGAGCGGAGAAAGGCAAAGTGATTAAAGTCCGGCTGGCCGAACGCGCCGAGGAAATGCCGGATGTCCATGCCGTCGAGCACGCGGCTGGCGGCGCGTTCGCACGTTACCAAGTAGCAGCCGATGAAGCGCGCCGCGTGGCCTTCGATGTCCAGAATGCGTTTGAGCTGGGTTTGAGCGGAGGCGTTGTAACCGAGGTCGCACAAGCCGACGGGCGCTCCGGACTCGATCCAGGGACGGAGATAATCCATGACTTTGCGGCGTTCCTCGGCGCTCCGGGCTTCGATTTGTCCGGCGATTTTCGGCGTGAAAAGAAATTTGGCCAGCTTGAGGATGCGCTCGTGCGTATTGATTTTTTCGCCGGGCGAAAACGGCGAATTTTCCACGTCCGCCGGAAGCAGGCCGAAATGTTCCAAAATGGTTTTGACCGACAATGTCTGGCGGCGTTCGAGCCAACCGATGATGCTTTCCGCCGACAATTTATCAATGGCGGCGAGGTCGGTGGATTTGCGGTTCACATAAAGCGACGTGATTTCGAGCGCATGGCCCATCGCGTCGGCCTCGTTCTGGAGCAGCCGGCCCAGAATTTCCCCTTCGCGCATGAACGCCCCGACCTTGCGGACGCCGGCGGCGGCAAACTGTTCGCACGCCCACGTTGCGTAGCGCGTCAGCAGCGGGCCAAGCAGCAACGCGCCCGAACGTCCGAAAAATTCCTCGTCGGAAGGCCCGTCAAAATTCCGCGCGGCAAGCTGGCGGAGTGAATTGAAGCTGAACGACGGTGCCTGCCCGCCGAGCAGAAATTTTTCTCGGTCGAGGATGGTGGTGATTTCCGAATTTGCCTGCCGGTAATGACAGCCGCGCACGCCGGCCCGGCGCGCGCCGACGACGTCCGCTCCGAAATTGTCGCCGATGTGGAGCAATTGGCCGGCTTCGAGCTTCAGCATTTTCAGCGCGTGCCGGAAAAGATTGCCCGTGCCTTTGCACGCGCCCGTGTCGGACGAAGTCAGGACGGAATCAAAAATTTCCGGATTAAATTGATTGGCGCGCAGAATTCCGCGCAAATGATCGCCGGAAAAGTAAATGTCGGAAATAATCAAAACCCGGAGACCGCGCTGCCGGACGTGCTGGATGAAACCGGCCATGACCGGATTCAAAAGGCAAAGGTCGCTTTCCGCGCCGTGTTCGACTTCGACGCCAGCCGCCGGGTCATTGAGGATCGCGCCCATCTGCCGGTAAATGTCGAGGATGCGGATGTCTTCACACGTTGCATCCTTGATGGCCTGGCGCTCGCGCGTTTTCATTTCCGCGACCTGGCGCAACATTTCAAAATCGGCGGCTGAAATCGTTGGGCGCAGCAGTTGCTTTTGACGCAGGCGATGGCCGGCTTCATGAAAAGCGTCCACGGGCCTGGCCACCAGACGCCAGACGAGCGTGTCAAAAAAATCGAAGGAAACGGCGCGAACGCGGCCGGCGCTGCATTCAATCAACTCCGCTGCGCGGCGCAACGACTTGTCACGCTGCCATAGATCCGGAGGCAGATGCGAATGTTCATTCATGCGTGATAGCGGTGGAAACGCGCGATGACGTTGACGTTTTTTTGAGCACAAACGCCATGAAGCGGTTTTCATAGTCGCAATCAACGCCCGCGACTTCAAAATTGCCGTTGCAGGACGCGCAGCCGACGGCCAGTTCGTTCAGAAAGCTCAAGTGCGCCTCGCGTGAATGATCGGAGTTGGGCGGCGGCAGCAGGGCGATAAGCAGGCCATCCTCGCACAGCACGTCAGCCATCTGCCGGAGCAGTGCGTGCAATTCGAAGCAATGTTCCAAATCATGCCGGAAAAAAATGGCTTGAGCTTTCTGTCCGATGCGGTGGGTCCAGCACAAAAAGGATTCGGCGCTGCAGCAATGCAGTGTATGCGCCTCAAAGCTGTAAGCCTGGCGCGCCTGTTCCGTCCGGCGTGCCGATGATTCGCAGCCTGCGACCGCAAAACCGTGTTGCCGCAACGTTTCCATCATTTCGCCGCTGCCGGCACCGAAATGAAAAACGATGCCATTCGCGGCGTTTAATTTGGGTTCGTAAAGGCTGATGATGCTTTCCCAATTGGGGTCGGGTTGGGCCGGTTCTGAAAAATGATTTTGCCGGGCTTCATCCCAAAAGACGGCGGGCTGCGGTGAGAAAAATTCCGGCACAAACAGGTTGGCGGTGGCGCTCATAAATTTTCAGTTGTTTCCTTTTTACGGGCGGGCCGATTCATCATCAGCCCGCCCGAGGAAGGAGCCAGCGGTCCCGTCCTTTGGACGGACGAAATTCGCTGACCATGTTACTGGCACAGCCTTGGCATTGCTTGCGGCGCGTGGTCAGGCACGCCGTTCGTCCCATGCCGGACTCTGCCAGAATCCGTGGCCGCCGGATCAGCGGCAAAATTATTCCCGCCCGTCATGAACCTTTCGCAATCTTCCGCTTGGGTCTCTCTGTCTGCGGCAGCGGCAGCTTTGGCAGCGCCGCATTTTGACGGGTGAGCGCGGCCTGATTGCTGCGCTGAATTTCTTCATAGACTTCCCGACGATGCACCGGCACGTCGGACGGCGCTTCAATTCCGATTTTCACAACGTCGCCTTCCACGCGCACGATTTTCACGTGAATGCGGCCGTCAATCACGATGCTTTCCCCGGATTTGCGCGAGAGAATGAGCATGGCTTGGCAGTCAGGCGGCCTCGTTGACCGGCAATGGATGTTGGACGGAGTATTCGACGGCGTTGGCGATGACGACCTGCTTGGCCACGCCGGTGTTGCGATTGATGACGACCGGCCCCTTCAAATTGACCGTGGCGCGGCGCGGACCATGCACGGTGACAATGTTGTAGACCGCCGCATCGTCCGGCGACGTCAACCCGAGAAAGTCCACGTCCGCGTCCGGAATGTCCGGCCGGTAATCTGGAACAAAAAAAAGCGGTTCAATGACGACAAACGCCAGGGACGGATTATTCTTCACCTGAAGCCAGCGGAATGGCGCTTCGGCGGGCTTGGCAATGAGCAGGAAATCTTTGATGTGTTCAAACCCCAGCAATCCCGCCGGCATCCGCACGTCGCAGCAGGCGATGGGTTCGGTCGTTTCCAGTTCCTCGATTTCGATCACGTTGGCGCTATTCATGGTAAAACTTGTTCAGCAACGCCTGTGCCAAAGATCAATCCAGCGGCGCGCGAGTTCATAAATTTCAAATTCCGTGGAAAAACGGCGGATAATTCGCCGCAAACTAAAATGCAAGACCGGACTACCCGGCAATTTTGGCTCAAGCCCGGCGGAAATTGCCGCGTGCAATCTGAAAAATTGGATTTGGCGGATGACATGGTATTACGGCAATGAATTCAGAACGGTTTGTTGAAGCTGCAAGATTTGTGAACTGGTCTGCAGCGCGATTTGGTAGGCATTTTGGTCCTGGCTCAACTGCGTCAGCGTCTGCGCCAGATTCGCCCCGGCCATGTTGGTCAGGCTTTGTTGCAGGCCGGTTTGCTGCGTCGTGGCAAATGAAGCTGCCGCCGTGAGCCGCGATTGCGTCGCGCCGTTGTTTGCGACCTGCCAGATGACGTTGTCGTCGTCCTTGGTCAAATTCGTCGCGTCCGTCGAGCTGATGGCGCTGGTGTTTCCCGCGAGCAGATTATTCTGGAGCGAAATCAAATGGTTGAACAAATCCGCGCCGTAGCGGCTGTCGCTGACGACGCCGCGCGCGCCGGAACCGGAATTGTTTTCGCCCGGCGAATCCACGGCCATCGTCGTGTTGTCCGCAATTTCACTCTGCGAGACGCTGCTGTTGCCCGAATAGGCGACGGCGGTGACGTTGCCGCTGGCATCGGTGCTCACCGTGAACGGAGCCTGGCTGGAATTTGTGCCGCCAAAAATATACTGGCTGCCGGACTGGCTGTTCATCAATTGAGCAGCCTGCTGGATCAACTGCGTGACTTGGGTCGCGTCCGCCTGCAACTGCGCCGGCGTCGCCGTGCCGTCAGATTGGGTGGCGATTTCGCTGGCCTTGTCCATGATTGTTTGAAGCGAAGTCAGCGCGTTGCCGGCGATGGTGGCATTGGTTTGCAGCGTGGAAATGTTTTGCGCGTATTGCGTCACCGCGCTGTTCTCGTACTGCAAATTCAGCGCCTGC
>Ga0181525_10004843_pt1 | contig 10186 bp, 10 predicted proteins | sample PEATcosm2014_Bin_48_FD_121100 | JGI IMG/M metagenome (GOLD analysis project Ga0181525, IMG submission 121100) | Peatland microbial communities from MTU Mesocosm Facility, Houghton, MI, USA - PEATcosm2014_Bin06_10_metaG | ecosystem: Environmental > Terrestrial > Soil > Wetlands > Peat | place...
AGAACGGCGAGCAAACGGCGAACTACATCTCGGGGTCGCTGTTGGACTCCAACCTTACCGGCAACTATTTCGTTGGCAGCGACGGACGGGGAACGATCACCATCAATACCAAAGACAACAGCATTGGCCAAAACGGTGTGGAGACCTTTACTCTGGTGTACCTCTCCAGCTCTCACGCGCTGATCTCCCAAATGGATCTCGGCAATGCCGCCACCGGAGTCTCCGCCGCCGGAACCATGGATCTGCAGACCAGCTCCGTCGCGCCCGCGGGCGGCTATGCCTTTGTGGTAAGCGGTACCGAGGTTGTCGCATCCAAGCCCCTATCCTTCGGCGGGATTCTCAATATCGACTCGCCCAATGGAATCTCTGGCAACGGCAGCGTAACGGATGAGATCCTCGGCAAAAAAGTCAACGCAATTGCCCTGGGGATTTCGGGAACACTTACCGCTCCCGATCAATTTGGCGCGGTCACATTCAATCTGTCGGCGCCATTTGGCTCCGGCAATAAGCTTATCCCGCTACAATTCATGGGCTATATGGTGGACAGCGCCCACATAAGACTTATCGAGACCGACGACGCGATCACCAGCCTGTCGATTTTTGGATTGACCTCCGGTCTCGCCATCGGACAGGGAGCCGCCACCGGTACTTTTACCAGCAACGCGTCGTTCTCCGGGACCTACGTGTTCGGGCTCACGGGAGTGGATCTCAGCAATTTCAATACCGTGCCCCTCACCTTGACTTCCGTGGGCTTATTCACAGCCGATAGCGCTGGCAACCTTGCCAATGGATTTACCGACACTTTCCTGGACCTCAACACCGTCCAGGGAACCGGCGCGAATCCGCAAACCGGTGCACAGATCAGTCTTCCGTTCACTGGAACATACTCCGTCGACTCCGGCGGGACCGGTCGTGCCAGCTTGACGTCGATCACCTTCAGCCCCGAGCCAGATCACGGGTATTCACCCGCGCTTTTCTTCTACCTCAGCGGCAACGGGAACCCGCCTCTGGTTTTGCAGAGTGGAGATAGCCACTATCCATCGGTAGGAGCGGGAATAGCCTACCCGCAATCAACTGCGACCGCGGCCTTCAATGGCGATTATGGGTTTAGCTTCACCCAAGAACTTTCCGCTGCTAGCGAAAACGACGGGACGGCTCAGTTGCATGTGAACTCAACGACCACGCCGGCGTCTTCGTCCGGCATTACCGACGTCAATCTTGATTTTGGTGCCACTCAGGACCAGCCGTTCACCGGCACCTTCTCTGCACCGACAGCCACCGGTCCTTTCCCCGGCACTCTCGTCGGGACGAACAACGCTACCGTGAGCAGCCTGGCCTTCACTCCCCAAATTGCGGTGGATTACTACTACATCGACCCCGGCCACGGATTCTTCGTCGAAACAGACCTCGTGAACTCGGTGCCTCCGACGACACCGCCGACACCGTCAGGACAAGTGTCGTTCGGATATTACGCCGCGAGGACCCCGGTCTGCACCGGCTGTCCTTAGCGCGGAATTCCATTTCCTGTCACGATGAGGCTGTCGACGCTTCCCGGAGGAATCTCAGTTCCGCAAGCTAGCGGACGGATCCGAGCTTTGGTTCCGGGCTATTCGTAGAGTGTGGGCGGACCAATCTGCCGCATTTTCAACATGGAACTACTACAGTTTTACTACAGTCTTTGAATGAGCCTCTGACAGAGGAGAAGGGATGTTGCTTGCCCAAAGAATTGCCGACTAATCTAAAATCAAAACATGCGTGCGGTGGCGATAAAAAAGAGTAGCCGCGAGAAGACAACAGGCTTCCAGGAGATGGGAACGCTCAGGTGTGATGGTTGCGGCGAGGCGTTTTTCATCGGCCACAACCCCAGATGGGCAGATCATTGGGTTGCAGCAAGGCAAGCAAAGTGGCTCGAAAAAGTCTTGGGGGAAGAGCACGAGCGCGATCGGAAGCACTCCGACCGAATCGAACTACCGGACTAGCTGCCTGAGCGGGAACGAAACCTGCCCATGATCCGATCTGCCATGATCTCCCCGTGGAAAGCGCCATAGGGACTCGTCTCTCCCTGAAGTATCAGAGTCCCCCGGCCGAGCGTGCCAAGCCTATCGGTTTGGTTTGTCCGGAGTTTCGCCGGTTGGACTCAATGAAAGCGCCAACACTTTTTGCCGGCATGGGTTCCGCAAACAAGTATCCCTGGGCCGACCCACAGCCGGCCAACGCCAACAGTTGGTGTTGGTCAGTTGTTTCCACCCCTTCGGCGACCACTTTAAGGTCTAGATTACGCGCCAGCCCGACGATTGTCTTAACGATGGCATAGTTTTCCGCATCCATCGTCTTGACGAATGACTGATCGATTTTTAGGGTGTCGACTGGAAAACGACGGAGATAGCTCAGAGACGAATATCCAGTGCCAAAATCGTCGATACTCAGCTTCACTCCCAGGTCCCGTAGCTGCGACATTGTTTGGCCGGTCGCCGCAACGTCGTTCATGGCCAAACTCTCGGTGAGCTCGATGGTTATGCACTGGGGATCAACCGCACTCTCTTCGAGTGCATCTTTGACGTGCCCAATAAAACCGGCGTGCGAGAAATGTTTTGAACTGATGTTGATGCTGACATATAAAGGCGGGTCAGCAGGATAGCGCTCTCGCCAGCTCGCCGCCTCTAAACACGCCGTCTTTAAAACCCAAACACTAATAGGAACAATCAGGCCGCACTGTTCTGCTACCGGGACAAAAGTGCTTGGTGGGATCGGATTCAATCCCGAGGGCTGCCACCGCAAGAGGGCCTCGAAGCCCTGTACTGCCCCCGTATCTACCGCGACGATTGGCTGGTAGTGAAGTGTGAGTTCTTCATTCTGCAGAGCATATCTCAGCTTGGCTTCGAGAAGAAGTCGACTCATGACTTGCTCGTGCATCATGCGGTCAAAGAGCTCACTGCAAGCCTTGCCCTGGTCTTTCGCACGGTACATAGCGATATCGGCGTTCTGAAGCACCGCCTCCGCAGATGTCTCTTCTGATGTCAGCGCGATGCCAATTGACGCGCTCTTGAAGACCTCAAGTCCCTCGAGTAGGAACGGCCGAGCAAAGGAAGTCTGGATTCTCTCGGCTACCCGGATAGCATCGCTCGGGTCCGTAACCTCCTCCACCAGAACCGTAAACTCATCCCCACCCATCCTGGCGATTGTGCCGTCACTTCTCAGACATGCCCGTAGTCTGTCGCTCACTTCTTTGATTAGAAGGTCCCCGGTTGCGTGGCCGTAGCAGTCGTTGACGACCTTGAAGTCGTCGATATCAATGAAGAGGACGGCAGCGGCCTCGTGTGGGTGCCTTTTCATCCGATCCACGACGCTTTGCAAACGTCCCAGAAACAAGGTCCGGTTTGGTAGGCCGGTGAGAGCATCGTGGGTGGCGTTAAAAACCAGCTTTTCCTGAGCATGTTTTCGTTCTGTGATATCTCGGGCATTGTAGACAATGCCGCCGATATTTTTGTGCTGCGCAAAGTTTCGAACAACACATTCGAAATCGAGCCACCTTAGGTCGGCATGCCGTAGCCGGAACTCCACCATCGGATTCTGGCCACCCGCTAGCGATCGTGGACCCGTGCTCATGGTCTTCGCGAAATCGTCGGGATGTAGCAGGTCGCTCATGTTCGTTCCCACGAGGCTATCTCCATGCACCGCTAAGACGGTTTGAACGGAAGGACTAGCGTACTTGATTTGGCCAGAGGGATCGGCGATAAGAATGATGTCGGTTGACTGCTCGGTGAGAGCGCGGAAGCGCTCTTGGCTCTCGCGAAGGGCGTTGCGTTCGGTCTCTTCCAACTGGCTGATGTGCTCTTGTCTCTGGAGCCGGAGAAAAAATATCAGGATGGCGGTCGCCGCCAATATCGCGGCCGCCAGCATTTCGTTTCTAGCTCTCAGCGCCGCACCTTGGGCCCATTTGTCCTCGGTTTCAATGGCAATCTGCACTTGGTGCTGCATCAAGTCGAACTGGGGGCTGACCTTCTGGAAATCTACCTGCTTTGCCTCATCAAAGTCCCCAATTTGAATCAGGATCCACTGCCGCCCGGCCGACATAATGTAGTTGTCCAACACGGGCCAGACTTTCTCTACGGCAGAGGTGTGATATGCATGAAGGTGTGCGGCCAGCACTGCTGTAGGCAGTGCCTGTCTTGCCGCCCACATCTCGTATTCCGCCTGGGGGGTCAGGTTCTGCTCTTGCAAGGCCGTCCACGTAAGATTGTTGATCTCTCGCGTAAGAGTTGCAATTTGATTGAGGATTACCTGGGCCGAGCGATCTTCGTCGACCTGATTCCTTTGAAACCAGGAGAGAGCAGCCAAGACGGCGATGGCCGTCGCGAGAAAACCAAATACAAAGGTCAATTTCGGATGTGCTACTAGACTCCCCCATCGCGAGTTGAGGGTTCGGCGCGTAGTCTGGATCATTTTGATCATGGACCGAACAGATCCCTCGCGAGCAAGCGCGTCCGTGCAAGAACGCGTAGGTGGAGAGGATCGGATGATCCCGCCTTCCAGACGAGTTCCACATACTACTATCGAGGATCAGGGCCGGTTTTGGGATGTTCAGATGAGGCCACCACATTACGAAAGTGCTTGCGGTTGTGAGGCCAGAGTGTCATGCCATGACCGTCAGTGGAAGACGGCTAAGGAGACGGCAAAGAAAAGAGTCATGACGAGGACGAGCAGACTAGGCGCGTTGGCTCTTGGAGCACCGGGATTGCCACTCTGGAGACGCGAACAGTCTGTGGCCGCCACACCCGAAAGCAACTGGTTTTACGCTTGTCGACGATCGCGGTAGGAAAGCCATCACTGGTTGCCGCCGTACAGACCCGGACGGGCGCTGATTCGCGCATCCGGCTTCTTATCTCGGATGACTGGCGGCGAAGCGAGCATCAGGAAAGGATGGAGCGCTCGCGGTTGAGAAAACCATCGCTGAGCCAAAACCAGGAAGCGCGTCCATGAGGTCCGGCGTTTCTGGCTCCAGCGACCAATCGTTGGCCACCAGAGCGCCAGCACCCGATCCCGAAACACACCCAGACTTGCGAGGTTGTCCGGTACCGCGTAGTAGTTGAAGCAGCGTCGCACGACCGACTTGAGCCATTGTCCGGTTTGGGGCACGGGATCGTGCAAGCCTAAAAGCCTCGAAACATCAGCTCTTCAAGAGCCATCCGTCGCACCTGCCAGAGGGCGCGCTCTTCCCCATTCACTTTCAGCCTGCACTCGCCCTGGTCACTGAAGGTCGCGTTCACCTCAAACATGGGATCGCCCTTCTCATCTCGCACTAGAATCGCGTGCTCGGAGAGGCTGAAAATTACTGACCTCTTCACACCTTTCGCTTCCAGAACGGCTGTAAAATCGTCGCCATTCTCAGCCACCGAAAACTTATACGGAGAGTTATTGGGGCGCAGGGCATTGCGAGTCGTAACGTCCTCGTCAACTTGTAATCTGAGTGCCTTGAATACCTTCGGCAGAGCGCAGGAGGAACGCTCAGTTACCCAGTCGAACTTCGAGGTATCCTTCTCCGCTTTTTCGGTCACACTTCCTCTGGGTTCCATGATGTTGGACTCTGGATCGGCGTAGATAAATGTTGGCTCCCCTCAGAGAAACAGTAAAAATCTGAGCTTCAATGCCCGTATACCCTCCGCCGACCTTCTGACACTGTTCGTCTTCAATAGTCCGACCCGGATAGTGCAATCCCCGACCCTGTGAACGGGCAGGTTGTTCAACGTCTAAAATGTTACCGTTCTCGGATTGGTCCAGACTGGTCAAAACCGCTCGGTCCGAAAATAATTCCGAAACTGCCCAAGGAAGAGGAGAAGATTCTGGCTGTTGCGCCTCCCATCCTCCGTGCTTTCGTAACCTTGATTCTTGAAACTGGGATGCGGTCCCACCGCGAGGCATTGGCTTTGATGTGGGACGCAATTCATTTCGCAAACGATTCGATTCGAGTCCGAGAGTCGAAAACCCGAGCTGGGATCAGAAATGTCCCGCTTCCGGCCAAGATGCAAAACTGAACTCTTGCGTTGGCGCGAAATGCTCGGCCCAGAGTTCTCACCGTTCGTCTTTCCCAACATTTGGGCACGAGCAAGACTGCAAGTGAGTGGCGCGGCGGACGATGCGCCCCGGCATGGGCCATTCGTCGATTCCCAGATTACTCACGCTGTACGACTTATCGGCGTACTTACCTCTTGAAATCGGAGCGCCGTATTACATCCTGCTCGAAAGCGGGGCACCAATTTTATTAGAGGCGGCATGACAACAAAAAAGATCGTGATGAAAATCGGTATTTGCGCCGGTTGTGGGGGTGAAGGTCACGTTTCCGGCGAATGAGAAGACGTAAAAATCAGACCGGTATTGCCACGATTGTGAGCCCCGAGTGTTAAAGTACACGCCAAATCTACCGAAAGCGTTCCTCGATCCGATCTATTACGGTGTAGGGCTGTGATGTCGGCGCCTTGAGTCGCTTTTAAAGGTTTTGAACCTTCCACGGTGACTGGTTAACCTTCACCGAGCACGGGAGAATCCACAATCAGGATTCTGGCACACCTCGGTTTTGAAGTTCAGAATATTTCCTGCAAAGATCGTGCCATGCCAGTCGCCGACTCTCGTCGCCTTCCCACCGGTTACTGGAATACCAGCGCTTGTAGTACTCCCAGTCCTCCGATTGTTTAGCGGTGAGCTTGGTCCCGTCTGTATTCGTGTTGCCATTGGTTCGTTCGTCTTCGCTGACAGGTTCACAATATGGACGATCCTCGTCTGTCGTTGTGGCATGTTCTTCCTGGATGAGCTCAAACTTGAAAGAATGGTCCAACTTGATTGCCACTGCGAACCCGCCAGTAGCCTTCGGCTGCGCCCGAAGCACCTTGCCACGTGCGCTCAAAAGCGTGCCGGGTCGAGCAGGGGGAGCAACTCCAACAGCCAATTCTACGACAGAATCTTTCGGGATCGGAGATGCGCTAGACAGCAGAATGCCGCCGAGACTGATGTTCTCGGATTGGGCATGCATTTCCTTGTGAGCGAGCTTAACTGAAACAGGCAGGTTCACAGGGTAACGAGTATCAAGTCGTCCAGGGGGCTGAAAGAAATCCATTGGGGGAGTCATCGCTTTTCGAGGGTATGACAAGGCCGTCCCAGCGCACAGGTAACAAAGGGGCACTGCGCATGGGCAAAAGGCCGATCGTCGGGACAGTAACTCGGTTATAGAAAGGCGGCGCTCAAGGGAGCGGATCGCAAATCTGTTATGATCCCCAACCGACGGGGGAATCCATGAGAAACGTGTCTGTTGTCCAAGTGTTGAAGAAAGAGCACACAAGGCTTCTGAACGAACTGCACAGGGTGACCGCAGCTCTGACGGCCTTCGGGAAAACGTACATCTCTGGGGGCCAAACGAAGAAGTTAACGGTGTCGGCTGCTGATCGTCGAGAAATCACCCCCGCGCAGAAAGCGAGACGGGCGAAGCGGAAGTCGAGTATCCCGGTGAAGGTGAGTGGTAAGCCCAAACGTACTGTGTCCGCGTCGGTGCGGAGAAAGATCGCTGCGGCGCAACGGGCAAGGTGGGCGAAACTGAAGGGCTGAACAAAGCGGCGTAGTCAGCGCAGGGGATGGCAGGCTGGCGATTTTGGTTCTCTGAATCGTGCTAGGTCAGGGCTTCGTGGTCGAAGCATGTTGCACAACTAGCCATTTGCCATTCTGACGCTTGAGGACCACGAGATAGCTGCCCTCAACGAGTTTGCCGTCACTGCCAACCGCCGTATAGGTACCGCTGTCATAGACCATGGCGCCGGAACAGTCGAGCGCAACGCTCTTCACCGAATCCTTCGACCCAATCAGGTTCTTCATATAAGCTCGAATCTCACTTTGTCCCGAGACCCGGCTTCCATCCGAAGGCAAGTACGTTGCGTCAGTTGCATACAGCTTCATCACGTTATCGAGTTGGTTGGTGTTCCAGCTTGACAGCCAGGCGCTTCTCACGTCGGCAATCTGTTTCTCCTCGGCCGACGTACAAGCCGCCCAAGCTGCGGTCGAGCAAGCGACCACGCAGAGAGCGAGTAAAGCGATGCAATGACGCATGATGAACCCCTCGCGTGCGGACAGGTACAGTATCTTTGAGGCGTCCGATTGTACGACTGCGTCCCGGTCGATGGCAACCGTTTAGGCCCCGACAGCTCGTTCCTGCTGCGATACGATGCTGAAACTCACTCAGCATGACAATCTCGAACATAAACATGCGGCACGCCAATGGCCAGGACAAGCATCGCGATAGTGAACAGTCCTGGAAGTTTTCGTTCCGTCATTGGAGCCCTCATCAGAGTGAATTTTTGGAGCTGATCCTTGGCGGACAAAGACGGGGCTCCTCTCCTTGGGGTCTTCACGGCGAATCCTGCAAGACGTTGGAACATGATTTCTTTTCTTTCCGAAGGTCGGCGTCAAGAGGAGAGGAAAAGAGTTGGCCAGATACCGGCTTGAGAAGCATTGTGGATAGAACCCCTGCCTTCAACAAGCTTCTGCACCAGTTCGCCACTGTTGTTCATTGCCGACCTCCGCCACTCAAAATGCCGTGAGCCCAACAAACCGACGGCTATTCTTCGGTAGCTTCTCTCGCGATCCGGTCAGCGGTTTGGCTAGTCTTCAGTCGTGGCTTCCCTCACGATCCTAGCGGCAGCTTGGCTGGGGTTTTCCTTGTAAGCGGTCAGCTTGTCAATCGCAACCGAGCGAACCGGGTCGCCGAGTGACTTCTGCCTCGATACATCGAACTTCTCAATATCCGCCGTTTGTCCGTCCAGGGAAAGGGACACAACCCTGTACACGCCGACCAGCCCATCCGGCACTACGATCTGACCAGTTCTTATCTTTGCCATCGAGACAGTTTCCCACAGGCCGGAGGCGATTTCCAGCCCGCGCCATGGCCCAAACTCGTTTAGGCTGAGGTAGCGTTTCGTGCCTTGCCGGGAGTCCAGCAGGTAATATTCTTGGCTTGGCGGGGGATATGCCTCCTCTGGGCGAGTGTCCATGTGCCCGATGCGCCTCCCGCGCTCTCTCTCGTCTCAGTCCGAGAGATCGGACACATCAGCTAACATGTTCGAGGTGGACAAGCCTCGCGCGGTTTCCTTTCGATGAACCATACCGGCCCATTGATCGCTCCTCCATCTTCATCCGATCCCTCAGATGTCTCCACACGGCTCCTACCGTGGCTGGTTGCAGTCGCCTTTTTCATGGAGTCGCTCGATACGACGATTCTCAACACGGCCGTTCCCGCCATCTCTTCCGCCCTCGGCGTTGCTCCCCTCAGCATGAAGGCGGTGCTGGCGAGCTATACGTTAAGCCTAGCGGTCTTCATCCCAATCAGTGGCTGGATGGCAGACCGGTTCGGAACCCGCCGCGTATTCGCATCTGCGATCGGTCTATTCACGCTCGGGTCCTTTTTGTGCGGAACATCGAGCAACGTCCACGCGCTGGTCGCTTGTCGCATCCTGCAGGGTTGCGGCGGCGCGATGATGGTGCCGGTAGGCCGGCTCACTTTGGTGCGAACGTTTGCCAAGTCAGATCTGTTGCGCACCATGAGCTTCGTTTCCGTACCGGCATTGGTGGCGCCGATGCTTGGACCGATCGCTGGGGGCCTTATCGTCGGATATCTTCACTGGCGCGTCATTTTCTTCATTAATATTCCAATTGGACTCGCGGGTTTGATCCTCGTTTATCTGCATTTGCCGCACTACCGTGACGATCAAACACCTCCACTCGACGTCGTTGGGCTCATCCTCTTCGGTTCTGGGGTCGCATTACTGTCTTATGTGCTGGAGATATTTGGCGAGCACACTCTGAGCGCGGCAGAGATGGCGGCGCTGTTGGCTTTGTCCCTTGTCCTGCTTGCCGGATACGGAATCCACGGGAGGAGTCTTCCGTTCCCTTTGCTGAAGCTCAGGCTATTCACCATTCGCACGTTCCGCGCCGCCGTAAGCGGGAGCTTCTTCACTCGTCTTGGAATAGGCGGAGTGCCATTTCTCCTGCCGCTCCTCTATCAGGTAGGCCTGGGTTTCACCCCCATCCAGTCCGGTCTGCTCGTCATGCCCCAGGCAATCGCATCGATGAGTATGAAAGCGATCATGCCACGACTTTTGAGCCGTATCGGATATCGCGGTGTCCTCATCTCCAACACTGTCATTCTCGG
>Ga0181525_10004844_pt1 | contig 10184 bp, 5 predicted proteins | sample PEATcosm2014_Bin_48_FD_121100 | JGI IMG/M metagenome (GOLD analysis project Ga0181525, IMG submission 121100) | Peatland microbial communities from MTU Mesocosm Facility, Houghton, MI, USA - PEATcosm2014_Bin06_10_metaG | ecosystem: Environmental > Terrestrial > Soil > Wetlands > Peat | place...
CGAGGATAGGTACTCCTCGATGCGCTTCTTTCGGGGCTCATCGAATAGGGCAAGTGCGGCCAAGACGCTTGTCAGGTTTCTGCCGTCCCGGACGAGGAGTTCTCCCGAACCCGGAGCTTGGAAATCGCGTATCATTTCTGGATTCAGGTTGTAGAACCCCATGTTCGACAGAGCGTCGTAGACGGGCCGGAATGCCGACACGCCGGATGCGTTCACCAGATAGAGCCGATCCTTGGCGGCGGCAGGCGGAACTGCAAAAACCCCTTTATCAGCTAACTCAAATGCCTGAACCTCTCCCCCGTTCACGACGAACTTCGCGCCTTCGCTCCCGCGGATCACGCATTCCTCGGTCTGGACTTCGTAGGCGCCCTTTGGACGCGCGCCAACACGAAAAGCATAATGGCCGGAGGACGCCCGCAATTGGAACTCCAAACGGATTCCGAAGTGCGTGGGATGGCCGCCGCTGCGGCGGCGAACTTCGCCTATGCCGCCTCGGTCCCTCAAGGCATTGTCGAGCGAACCTCGAAGTGAGTCGGTAGTGAATCGCAGCGCGTCGAGGAAGTTGCTTTTCCCTGACCCATTCGGGCCGACAAGGAACGTCAGAGGGTGAAGATCGACGGCCGTCATCGCAAGGCTCTTGTAATTCTTGAGCACGACGCGCGTCAAGAAGGGCCCTGCGTAGTGTGCCGTCTTGTCACCGGTCACGGAAGCTCTGGCGAGCGTGGAATCACTTTCTTTCATCCTTGTTGAAATACAGAGTAGCACCTACCGGCCGCGCGACGGCCGGGCCATTCCAGGCGCGCAGCGGCAGCTTCTTCTGCGGACTTGCCCCTTGCCCAAACTCGACGTAAAACGCCTGTTCCGCTGAAGTGGCCGGAAAGGCACCCGCGTTCCGGGAGGTTGACGGTCGGAGTTTCGCTTGACGGACGGCGCACGCCGGGAAAGATGGGAGCCCGCCAGGAGAGGCTCTCCGGCTCTTTGTACGAGTGGCCGACGATCCGGCCGAGGGTCGGTAAACCCTATGCCGTCAGTGAGGATCTGGCCCGCAAATGTCAGCAAGGTGATACGTCCACGTGGCCCCGTAGACAGCAACACGTCTACTCCTCCGAGTGATTCCAGCGAAGAACCAGCCTATGGGCCCGTCCGACGCCAAAATGTTCGCGGATGGGTCATATCAGAAGTGGATACTGTTCTGTCGCCTGATGCGCGGCTATAATGCTTTCAGGAGTCAGACGTATGAAATTCCGGCACAGTTCGGAGCAAGTGGAAGGGCGCCACTATGCCGGCTGGTTGTTGGACCTCGGGCACGACGCCCGCTACGCCCTCCGAATCTTCGGCAAGAATCCGGGGACCACGGCGGTCGCCGTGCTTTCCTTGGCCCTTGCCATCGGTCCCAATGCCACGCTGTTTAGCGTGGTGGACCGCATGTTCCTAAGGCCGGTCACCGTCCAGGGGAGTTCCCGAATGTACTTCCTCTCCATTAATGGCGACCGCCAGAACGCCTCGGATCCGTTCTATCCCGATTTTTTGGATTACCAGTCGCGTGGGCGCGAGGTGGCCGATTTCACGGCCTCGGTGGGCCAGGCGGTGACGGTCAGCGTGAACGGCACCAACGAACTGGTGTCGATGGAGATGGTTTCCGAAAACTACTTCCGCGTGCTGGGTGTGCGCGCCGCCGTGGGACGAACGCTCGCGGAGAGTGACGCCCGCTTCCAGGGCGCGCCGCCGGTAATGCTGAGCTACTCGCTGTGGCAGCGGAAATTCGGCGGAGCGACCGATGTCGTTGGCAAGACCATCATGCTCTGGTCTCGGCCGGCCTATGTTGTCGGAGTGGCACCCCGCGGCTTTCGGGAACCGAGGCTGCTTCCCAACGACGTGTGGGGCCCGTTGACTGCAGGCTCCGCATGGGACAAGAACTATCGCGCGGACATGATGCAGCGCGGCAAACGGACGGTGAACGTCACAGTTCGTCTGCGCGATGGGGTCAACCGCCAGCAGGCCGAGGCTGCATTGAGCGTCATCACGGCGCAGCTTACCAGGGAGTATCCCGCCACTAATAAGGGCACTATTGTAAATTTGCGTCCGGTGGACGATCGTGGGATGGCCGTGATCGGCGCCATGATGCTATCCCTGGTTAGCCTGGTGCTGCTGATTGCCTGTGCCAATCTCGCGGGAATCCGGTTGGCCCAAGGCGAGGCGCGTCGCCGGGAGTTCGCCATGCGGCTGGCGCTGGGCGCGGTGCGTGGGCGCCTGCTTCGGCAGTTGCTCACCGAAAGCGCGCTGCTGGCGCTGGCGGCTGCCGCGCTCGGCCTCCTGTTCGCACGCACGCTAATCCAGGCGCTCCCCGCGGCGCTGCCGCCGTTCCCCTTTACAATGGACTTCGGTCTGCACGTGGACGCCGGTGTGCTGACTTACAGCCTGGCGCTTGCGATGATCGCCACGCTGGCAGCGGGTCTGCTTCCAGCTCTACGCGTTTCCCGCCCGGACCTGACGCCCGCCCTCAAGGGCGGAGCTCCTGGCGGCAAATCGCGGTCATGGTTCCGAGGCTCCCTGATTGTTGCGCAGATCGCGTGTTCGCAATTCCTGCTGGTCGGAACCGGCCTGCTGCTGGGGAGCTACTTCCAAGTGCAGCACATTCGGCCGGGCTTCGACATTAGCCGGTATGTGCTCTTGGCTACCGTACTCCCAAACGGGGAGAGACCCAACATTAAGTACGACTACCAGGGTATGTTGGCGAGGCTACAAGCGATTCCGGGAGTGCGGCGCGTCAGTTCCGTCGCGGATCCGCCGCTCAGCGGTTCTGGAGGAGGGACCCAGCAGGTGTCCATTCCAGGGGTTCTGACCGAGCCGGTAGGGATAGCCGGCAGTACAGTGGGCCCGGAGTATTTCACCGCGATGGGCACGGCGATCCTTCGGGGGCGCGATTTCACAAAATCCGATTCCGATGGAACGGCCATCGTGAACGAGCGGATGGCGCGCCGTTTCTGGGGTGACGCCGGCCGCGCCATCGGCCAGCTTTTTCGGGTGAACGGCGAGGATCGCCAGATCGTCGGGGTCGTCGAGACTGGCAAATACCAGTCGCTGCTGGAACAGCCAATGCCAGACTTCTTCCTCTTCACGTTCGTACAGCCAATCCTGCTTATCGAGACGGCCGGCGATCCGGCGGCGATGGCCGGCGCAGTCCGCAAAACGTTCCAGGAGCAGTCCCCCGGCTTTACACTGTTTACGCTGGTCACGCTGCGCCAGCAGATGGCCTTTGCGTTCTTCATCTGGCAGGCCGGGGCAAGCTTATTGGGGATCCTCGCGGTCCTGGGAATCTTTCTTTCGGGCATAGGTCTATATGGCGTGGTATCGTATGGGGTCACTCGCCGCACTCACGAAATTGGCGTGCGGATGGCGATGGGAGCGCGCCCCTCAGATGTGTTAAGACTGGTCCTGCGGCAAGGCCTCTCGATGGTGGCAATTGGGGCGGCGATCGGCACGGCTGTCGCGGTAGCAGCAGCGCGGGTCCTCTCGGCGATCCTCTACCGGGTAAGCCCGGCGGACCCGCTGACGCTGACCGAGGCCGTGCTGGCCGTCGCGGTGGTTACGTTCCTGGCTATCCAGACACCGGCGCGGCGGGCGATTCGTACGGATCCCATGTCTGTTCTGCGCAGCGAGTAAGTCGTGCATCCGGCCCTCTGCTTGTTCTCAAAATGAGTCGTACCAGCCCTTAGGAAATAGGCGCATCCTTGTAGCAAGAGGGGCGGCTGATCCCTTCTTTGCCGCCCTTTTTTCCGGTAAGCCCTGCCACTTCATTCAGGCTCAATTCCAAGCTTGTCGTTGACGGCGCGACTCAGCCTCTGCTTGCATCCGAGGTATCGTTCGGTCGTTTGAATCGAAACGTGCCCGAGCAGGAACTGAATTTGGTCGAGTTCTCCGCTGGCAAGATGGCACAAGCGAGCGCATGTCCGACGGAGGTCGTGCGGTGCGAGTTTCTCGATGCCCGCACGGATGGCCGCTTCCTTTACGACCTCCCACAACACCTTCGGTGTCATGCCTTCGCCCCATACGCTGCCGGACTTGTTGATCGAGCGGAACACCGTGCCTTTGGTAATTCCGGCGGCAGTGCTCCAGACGTCAACTGCGGCCTTAACCCATTGCGGGACCGGAACCGTCCGGACGTGTCCGGCTTTGCTCTTCAGGTCCGCAATCACCCAATGCTCTTCCCGAACCTGGATGGAATCCATCGCCAAAGACAGAAGTTCGCCGCGTCGGAGGCCACAACCAATTAGGATCGCCAGAATGGCGTGGTTCCGCTTTCCTCGTAGCGTGGCGGTGTCCGACCGTTCGAGCAGGAGTTTGACCTGGGCGGCGGTGAGCCAGTTGCCAACGCGGACGCCAAGACGCCGAACTCCTTTGACGCGCCGTATTCCCGCCCCCAGTTCCGGGCTCAACAATCCCGAGTCGCACGCCTCGTAAGCCACGCGGCGTACCGCCGCCAATCGCAGATTGATGGTGTTCGGAGCATACCCTTTTTGCTCCAGGAAAATCCGGTATCTCAGAACCACGGTTCGATTGAAGGCCAGGCGCGGCTCGGAGCAGTACCACTCGACGAAATCGTTGATGGCATGGTCGTAGGTTCGTTGCCCGCTCACGGATGTGAGGGTATTGAGGACAGCGGATTTGGCTTGTTCGAGATCCGGCAGTGCCAGGACGCACTTCGGCGACTTCTTCTTTCGAGTTTTCGACATGAGCGACGGACTCCTTCGACCGTCACCCTTGTTATGGCGCCGAGAACGCGTAGAATGAAGAGAGGACACGCTAATGGATATAACGCTGCCCGCGGATTTGACAAAACAAGTTGAGCGGGAGCTCGCCAGCGGCCACTACCGGAGCCCCGATGAACTGATCGAACAGGCGGTTCGGCGCTTCTTCGACGAGCGACAGCGTGGCCAGCAGCGGCTCGATGCTCTCCGCAGAATCAGTCAAGCGGTTGATCATGCGGGCTTGTACGAGCGAGTGCTGATACCCGACCAGCAATGACGGGCGCACCGCTCGTCGTCCTCGACGCCTGCGTCCTTGCCAACTTCTCTTTGTGCGATACGCTTCTGCGCCTCGCGGAGCCGCCGCGCCTTTTCGAGCCGAAATGGTCCGAGGAGATTATTCGAGAGACCACGCGTACGTTGGAATCGAAACTTGGGTGGCCCAACTCGCTGACCTCCCATCTTGAAAAAGAACTGCGCGCCCACTTCAGCGAGGCCTGGATCAGTGGTTACGACTCGCTAATTCCGAGGATGACGAACGATGAAAAGGACCGTCATGTAGCTGCGGCCGCGGTCCACGGTGAGGCGCCAATCATCTTAACCCTCAACCTTCGCCACTTCAGGCCAGAGCACCTGGCGAAGTGGGGTGTTCGCGCGCTGCACCCTCAGTCCTTTCTGATCGAGATCTTCCGGCAGGAGCAAGCAGTGGTATTGACGAAACTCGAGCAGCAGGCAGCCGATCGCGGCCGGAACTTGCGTCAACTCCTGGATATTCTAACTGCCACCGTGCCCGACTTCGTTGCAGTCGTTGCCGCCGCAACCACAAGGTAATAGAGCCGATTCATCGCGGCGTGGTGAATTACCCGCCAAAAGTCGCAAAGTGTGGACCCAAGCACCCAGGCGCGGCGGTTGCCTTGCCATGGGCCCAGTCGAAGGAATGGAGGCACGCAGCGGATTTCAGTAGGCTTGCCCCCTGTTATCGATACCGTGAATCCGCGCCGTGCCGGGCACATCGGGATCGAAGAACAAGCCATTTGCCAACACGCAGCCGGCACAACCCTTCGCGGTCAGTCAGCCGCTTTACGTCACCTTCGCCGGTCTCACCATACCGGGTGAGGGCAAGTAAGATCCTCATTGCGGTCTCCCTGTCCAAACGCCGCAAGTCGGCGCGCGCAGCAGGCTCCCAGATGAACTTCAAAGCCCGAATTCCCTGAGCACATCATCGTGTGAGATGCCGGGGGCCGGATGCGCGCGGGCTTGGTCGATGCGCGCCAGCATTTCTGGATCGACCGGAGCTTCCTGTGAAAGTAGGAATTCAAGATACCGCGCGGCCGACGTCAATTCCGACTCCGGAAGCTGGTCGACGAGATGATGCAGCTGCTGTTTGTCCAACATCGAGTCCTCTCCTCAGTCTAGCCTGCGGCGCGTCGCTATGAATCGCATGGCAGCCCGAATCGCCAGAAATCCCTTGGGGCTCGCTAGCGCCACTCCTGGAATCGTACGAAGGCCTTTTGGTCGTCTGTGAGTTGCACTTCCATATTCAAAATCCTTCTCCTTCCACAATACCCGATGTGGTGGAGCCGCTTAGAGATTTTACTGCCTCCTTTTCCTTACTTCCACGGCGACACGAGACAGGGCTTGGGCGCAAGCCCCCAGACGGGGTGGACGGGATTGGTGGCTAAGCTGTGACAGCAAAGCGGCGAGTAGGGCTCACCACTCTTTTATCGTGCACAAAAGCGTGGCGTGCATAAAAAGATTCTATGACGATGGCAGTTGACTTACGCCGCAACTAACCCGATAATCGGCGTACCAGCCTCCGTAATGGGTGGTAGGCCGTCCTGGCGCATCGAGCCCAAAGGCTCCTCGTAAAAGATGCGTCGCCACGTGTAGCGAGTTCGTCTCTCGCAGAACCCCAACTTTCAAAACGAGGAGTTGCGGCCATGAACTTTCTACGTGGCATACGTTTCGTGTCTATACTCGCGCTGTCGGCCGGCGCGTTCTGTGCGTTTGCACAATCCACCACGCTGCTCCGCGGCGTCATCACCGATCCGCAAGGCGGAGTCATTCCCGCCGCTGCCATAACCCTGACCAACGCCAGCACGGGATTCAATCGCCAGACCATCACCAACCCGCAAGGCGAATATCAGTTCCTGCAAGTGGTTCCCGGGACCTACCGCGTCACGGTGGAGAAGACCGGCTTTACGCCGACCACCCGCACCGACGTACAGCTGCTGGTCGGCACGCCCGCGACTCTCGACATGCGGCTGGAACTGGGCCACACGGCCGAGACGGTGAACGTGACCGCTGAGACGTCGGCCATCAACACGGTTGACGCGTCTGTCGGCAATGCATTTTCGGAGCAGCAGGTGCGCGAACTTCCGCTGGAAACCCGCAACGTGGTGCAACTGCTCAGCCTTCAGCCCGGCGTCACCACCAACGGCGAAGTGATGGGCGCGCGGCGGGACGCCAACAACATCACGCTCGACGGTGTGGACGTTAACGACAACCAGAACGCAGGCCTGGTGGCGCAGAACACCACCACCGGGAACACCTACCAGGGCGTGAACGGCAACAGCAATAACGTCAACTCGGGGTTCAATTCGGTTCTACCGATCCCGCTCGATTCGGTGCAGGAGTTCCGCGTTACCGTCGGCGGCGACGGCGTGGCGCAAGGACGCTCCTCCGGCGGCCAGGTGGTGCTGGTCACCAAGAGCGGCACCAACGAGATTCACGGATCGCTCTACGAATACAATCGCAATACCGCGACATCGGCCAATACCTGGTTCAATAATCAGTCCGGCGTTCCGGTGCAGCAACTGGTGCGCAACCAGTTCGGCGCTTCCATAGGCGGCCCCATCAAGAAGGACCGCCTGTTTTACTTCGTCAACTGGGAGCAGCGCATCGACCATAGCAGCGTGGCGCAAGTACGGGCGGTGCCCTCCGAGACGCTCAAGCAGGGCACGCTTCTGGTGCAATTGAGCGACGGCAGCGTGCAATCCATCGGACCTTCGCAGCTTCCGCAGATCGACCCTCTGGGGATCGGCCTGAATCTGCCGTACCAGAAGATTCTCAACCAATACCCGGTCGGGAACGACCCGGCCTTCGGACAGGATGGCGGGCTGAACTTCAGCGGCTTCCGCTTCAATGCGCCCGACAAACTGAACGACATGTCGTGGGTTGCCAAAGTGGATTACAGGTTGGACGATGCCGGCAAACACACTCTCAGCCTCCGCGGAACTCTGGGCGACAACACCATCGACCAGATTCTGGCGGAATTCCCCGGCCAGGCACCGGCATCCGTGGAGCGCGACAACAACAAAGGCTTCTCGGCGCATTACACGGCAATCGTCACTCCCACCCTGATCAATTCTCTGACTTTTGGGGTGACGCGGCTGGGACAGAACCTTTCGGGCGTTTCGGGCACGGGCTTTCAATTCGAGCCGACCGCTCTCTCGCCTTTGCAGAACTGGGCGGCGCGCGCTCGAGGCAGAGTGAATCCGGTGAACAATCTCCTCGACGATGTCACCTGGACCAAGGGGAAGCACACCCTCACCGCCGGCCTGAATTTCCGCTACAACAAAAACTACACGTCTTCAGACACCAACGCTTACCCGTTGTACGCCTACGGCGCCACCGAGTTGATCGGACTCGGCGAAGACATCGATAACTCCGTGCAAAGCTACCTCGTAGGGCAGCTCAACAATCCCAATCTGCAATTGGCCAACCCGACGGCGGTCACCAACGCATCGGCCATGCTGTTGGGTGTCTTGAACGACGTCTTCGTCACCTATCAATACAGCAAGAGCGGACAGGTGTTGCCGCAGGGCACGCCGCAGCAGCGCGAGTTCATCGAGAATTCCTACGCCGGCTACATCGGCGACGCGTTCCGCGTCACGCGCGAGCTCACCATCAATTACGGGTTGCGCTACGAGAATTTCCGACCGCCTTATGAAGCGCACGGCCTGCAGGTGGACACCACGGTTCCGTTGAACGAATATTTTGCGCAGCGCAACGGATTGCAGCAGCAGGGCGTGCCCGCCAATCAGATGTCCGATTTCACGCTCAGCTACGCGCTTAACGGCCCGGTAAACGGCAAGCCATCCTGGTGGAGCGCCGATAACTCCAACTTCGCGCCGCGCTTCGGGCTGGCCTATGCCCCCACCGGTCACACCGGGATCTTGGGGGCGCTATTCGGCAAGAGCGGCGCGTTCCGATTGGGTGGAGCGATTGCGTACGACCAGTTCGGCAACGACCTGGTAGTAAACTACGATCAATACGGCTCTCTCGGCCTGTCCAACCCGACCAATTTCCCCGATTCCTACAGCTTCTCGACGTCGCCGCGCTATACCGGAACGTATCCCGCGCTGCCCGCCGCCGCGGCCGGAGGTTTCCCGTACACACCGCCGGCGATCGCCGCCATCACCGGCACTTTCCTCGGTATTTCGCCGGATTTGAAGACGCCCTATTCGATCATGTTCAATGCCAACTATTCGCGCGAACTTCCCGGGAAAGTGGTGATGGAGGTGGGATACGTAGGCCGCCTATCGCGCCGTCTTTTGATGCAAGGCGACGTCTATACTCCCGACGAAAACTACAAGGATCCGGGCTCGGGCATCACCTGGCAGCAAAACGCGCAAATTGTATACAACCTGGCGAATTCACTGGCGCACAGCGCTGGCGTGTCCTACAACAACGCAGCTTCTTTGGTGGCGCAGGAAGTGATGAACAATCCCAGCCTGGTACCGAACCTGCCCTTCGTCAACGACGTTTGGCCCGGATACAAGAATGCGTATTTTCCCGGGAGCGCTTCGGCGAATTATTTTTACAGCGTCTACGGAGTGTTCGGCAGCAGCTTCCTCGACAGCCTGCACGCCGCCGATCGCATCTCCGGCGAATACCTTCCCGGCCGTTGCCTGAGCGCTACCGGCTGCTACACCTTCTTCGCCCAACAGGGAAGCACCATGCCGATGTGGATGAACGCCGGCGAGGCCGATTACCACGGCCTGATTGTCGCCTTCCGCCGGCAGTTCTCGAACGGTTTGCAATTCGACTTCAATTACACCTTCTCGCACTCCATCGATAACGGCTCGGCCACCGAAGCCGGCGCTGGAGAAGAGGGCGCCGCCATCCAGGACATCTACAATCTGAGCGCGTTCCGCGGCTCCTCGGATTTCGATATCCGCCATAACTTCAACGCGAATTTCCTGTACGCGCTCCCGTTCGGCAAGGGCAAAGCGCTGGTGCACGACGCGCCGGCGTGGGTCAATCAGATCGTAGGCGGATGGCAGGTCTCAAGCGTCTGGCGCTACAGCACGCCGCTGCCGACGGCGGTAGAAGGCGATCTGGCCTACAACACCAATTACTGGCTCAGCTCGCTGGCGGTGATGAACACCCCCACGCCTTCGGGCGGAGTGCACATCGATCAGAACGGTATCCCCA